>Ga0180435_10000015_pt1 | contig 161549 bp, 138 predicted proteins | sample SS_ome_3_FD_132467 | JGI IMG/M metagenome (GOLD analysis project Ga0180435, IMG submission 132467) | Hypersaline lake sediment archaeal communities from the Salton Sea, California, USA - SS_3_S_1 metaG | ecosystem: Environmental > Aquatic > Non-marine Saline and Alkaline > Hypersaline >... | reverse complement strand
CACCTCGATGTCGGCTCATCGCATCCTGGGGCTGGAGAAGGTCCCAAGGGTTTGGCTGTTCGCCAATTAAAGCGGTACGTGAGCTGGGTTTAGAACGTCGTGAGACAGTTCGGTCCCTATCTGATGTGGGCGCAGGATATTTGAGAGGAGCTGTTCTTAGTACGAGAGGACCGGAACGGACGAACCTCCAGTGTACCAGTTGTCTCGCCAGAGGCATGCGCTGGGTAGCTGTGTTCGGCAGGGATAAGCGCTGAAAGCATCTAAGCGCCAAGCCCACCTCAAGATCAGATATCCCCCCCGATCCTTCGGGATCGGGGCTTAAGGCTCCCGGTAGACTACCGGGTTGATAGGTCGCAGATGTAAGTCCAGTAATGGATTCAGTCGAGCGATACTAATCAGCCGTGCGACTTGATCTGAATTCTCTCATTCCTGGACGATTCACGAAACGTGATGTTCGCTTTTTGAATTCTCTATGAGGTTGTCGCAAAATTAGGCAGTCGACAGCTTTCGGTCGACAGTCGACGGCCCCCTCTCCCCTTCCGGGCTGGCGGACCGTGAACTGTGAACCATGAACTGTCAACCAGAATTTTCCGACAGGAAAATTTTCCGGTGGCCTTAGCGGGAGGGAAACACCTGTTCCCATTCCGAACACAGAAGTTAAGCCTCTCTGCGTCGATGGTACTGCTCGGGAGACCGTGTGGGAGAGTAGAACGCTGCCGGGATTAAGATCTGAAATCCCGATCCGTATGGGTCGGGATTTCTTTTTGACAGAACTGGGCGGGACACCGTGTGGGAGTCCTTCGACTTCGCTCAGGATAAGATCCTTCACTGGCGTTCAGGACGAGCTCCGAACGCTGCCGGGATTAAAACTTGAAAACCCGACTCTTTTTGAGTCGGGTTTTTGCTGAATACAGATTCGCTGAACTTAATAGAATTGCCTTCTGGCCTTGCGTATAATAAGTATGAGAGGAGCAGAGAGATGGGCCTAACAAAGGTCACGACCAAGCTCGTCAGTCTGAACGCCAGCGGAAAGAGCTATGAGACTCTCTTTTTGGTTGACACCGGTGCGACCGATTCTATGGCACCTACAGACGAGTTGGAGAAGATCGGTGTGGCCAAGGAAGGCAGGATGTCATATGAGTTGGCGGACGGAACGGTAAAAGAGTATCCATTCGGCTTAGTGCGAATTGAGTTCATGGGAGAGACCACCGCTGGCCGGGTTGTATTTGACAAGCCTGGTTCTGAACCGATCTTGGGTGTAACCGCTCTCGAATCGGTTGGAATAGTGGTCGATCCCACCACCAAGACACTGAAGAGGTTACCGGCAATCCCCCTGAAGTAAGAATGAACTCGGTAGAATGAGGTTCCGCGGCACTTGTGTGTGCACGGGACACCATGCGGGAGCCCTTCGGCCTCGCTCAGGGTGAAATCCGAATGCTGCCAGCATCGAAAGTCAAAAGCCCGACTCATCTGAGTCGGGTTTTTTGTTGACAGCAGACCTGCCAAATTGCTGATTGAAATCGGAGGGAAACGGAAATGAAGAAAAAGAACCCCTGGGTGGCGGCGATACTGAATCTGCTTTTGCCCGGAATAGGCTTTGCCTATCTGGGAGGCCCAGCTTTGATCGTTTCCGGAATCGTCCTTTTCATCTCCGGAGCCGCAATAGAGATAATCTACATGAAGCACACCGTAGGGATGGCCTCGACACCATCGTACTGGGTCTGGTCTGTGCTTGCCGCCCTCTCGCTGGCCGTAACCACATACGTTCTGACCAGTGTGCGCAACAGAAGCATCGGGACTGAGTAGCCAAAGTCGCAATACTCTGTTGTCGGGCAGCTCTCTTCGTTCGCCCAGACGGGCCCCCTACAGGTCCGCAGGACGTCCAGGCAGCCCGACCTACTTGCGGACAAGCTCAATCACCATAACGTCCGGTGGCGCTAAAAAGCGCATCGGTGGGCCCCAGGTGCCTGCTCCCTTGCTCACACAGAGGTATGAGCCATCTTCCAGCTTCAAGCATCCTTCGTCCGTGGGATAAATCGCTTCTGTAACTAGACCAAAGGGAAAGATCTGACCCTTATGGGCGTGGCCTGAAAGTTGAAGGTCAAAAAGACCGAGAGACCCCTGGTTCAGGTTGGGTCTGTGTTTCAGCAGCACGGTGAAGTTCTCCTGGGGCAGCCCCAGAAGCAAATCCCTTTCGGATACACCTGCGGAACGGCCGAACCTCTTTGCCTCGGCATCATCAACCCCGACAAGATTAAGGAACCCCCCGACACTCGACACTTCTTCTCTTAAGATGATGAATCCCGCATCTTCGGTGAAAGCCAGCGCCTTGTCGAGTCCGGCATAGAACTCGTGATTTCCGGTAACGGCAAACTTCCCGTAAGGGGGCTCGATTCCCTTGAGCATATTGACCACTCCGGTCAGATTGCACATCTCCCCATCCACCAAATCGCCGGTCGATACCAGCAAATCGGGGTCTTCCCTCTTGGCTATGTCGAGGATCCTCTTCAGCTTCCCCTCGCCGACAATTATACCCAGATGGATGTCGGAAATCTGAACGATCTTGAATCTGTCAATCCCTTGCGGAAGCTTGGCCGTCTCGATGGTGATTCTCTCGGTCCGAATATGTGCAGCCTCGAAGAAGCCGTAAATCACGAAGCAGGCGGACAATATAAGAGGCACAAGGAAATGGTAGGGCGACATTCTGATCAGACTTGAGAAGTTCTTCGCGCTGATTAAACCCGCCAGGTAAACCAGCAGCCGCAAGACGTCGACTGTAATCGAGATGCAAAAGAAGAGAACCAGTAGTCCCATCCACGTGTAGCCGATGTAAGCCATTACGGCGGCGGCAGGCTCAAGCCCCGGCCTCTCAAGCATCCGAGTCAAGATCGGTGCGAAGAGCATCAGCAGCAGCCAGATGAGAGCGAGAATGCTCGTCTTTGCGCCGAAGCCCAGGGCGGCTTTGGCCTTCAGGAAGACATAGAGATGAGCGCCGCCGTAAACCAGCAGGAATATTGCTAAGAACATAATCCAGGCTAAGGTTGATCTTTCCATTGAAGGTCACTCCCCGTTAGAGTCTACTATCGGCTATTCGGACTTCTTCTTTGCCCAAAGATACGAGAAGCTGATCTTATGGGTATCCCCCAGGACCGAATGATTCGAATAGGCGTAGTCCAGAAGCAGCTTGTCGAAGCTAAAGCCAGCTCCAAAGGCATAAGAAGCCGGAGAGGTTTGGATACCGAATCTCAAAGGCAAATTCTTCAAGAGCTTGATTTCCTGTCCGAAATGAAGTCGCTCGCTGTATCTCTCCTCGTAGGAAAGATCGACCAACAATGTCACCTCTTCAAAGGGGAAAACGGCTAAACCGAAGGAGACATTTGTCGGAATGTCATCAGAGTTCTTGACCAGTTCGGGCTGATTCACGTTTCGTACGGCCAAGCCCAGTTGGATCTTGGGATTCACCTTGAAGACAGATCCAATGTCCATCGAGAAGGCGGAAAGAGCTGCGTACTCGTCCGAGAAGCTGACCCGCATATATTTGAGGTTTGCGCCGACGGAAAGACGCTCTCTTATTCGGTATGCGAGGGCTAAGCTTAACATGGTCTCCTGATAGTAATCACTCTCTCCGAACACGTGAAATCCCGCCCCCAGGGCGAAGCGACGGAACGGGACGGCGAAATAGAGCTCGCCTTCCGAAAGCTCGTTCAGTTCATAGAGGCGAGAGAGACTGGCTTGAAATCCCTTGCTGGAGAGAAAGCCCAGAGAACCGGGGTTCATCGAAAAAGCCGGAGGCCCATCGGTCAAGGCTGCGGAGGCATCAGCCAAGCTGAGTGACCTTGCGCTGGAACCGCCATTGTCAAATGCGCTCTGAGCGGAGGCTGATATCCACAAGAAAATCGATGTGAAGAAGATAAGCCTTCTCATTTTTTTTCTGCCTCTCCCCTACCCCCCTCTCGGCTTCCTATGCCGAGATCCAGCCCTTCGATAAGCTCAGGGTGGTGAACCAGGTCGAACCACCGAAAACGGGAAGGGCGGGCAACAGGGGGTAAGGTTACCGCTTCGCGATTACAACCGTAGTCTTCTTCTGGCTATAAGAATCTCCCTTGGTCTCTGCCAACACAATGTATATGCCGATCCGCACGGTTCGACCCTCCTCATCTTTTCCATCCCACAAGATTTCTCCTGAAACGCTCGGCTCGTCGTCCACAAGGGTCTTGACCAGCCGTCCCCTGACATCGTAGATCCTGATGGTCAGGTTCGACTCCATGGGCAAGGTATAGCTGAATGCGGTCCGGTCCTCGAATCCGTCACCGTCAGGAGAGAAGGGATTCGGCTCTATGTTCAACTCGATGCCTTCAGAATATGTCGTACTGACGCTGTTCTTTGCCCCGGGAGTGCTTTTGTGCGACTCAACACAACAAAGCCAGATGTCGTCATCTGCAGATACCCTTTCTGTGGAAACACCATCTCCACAATCCTGATCCCAGGTGAAGGTCTGAACATTCTGCTCCAAATCAAACAGGCTTACGGTACCGCCGCTGTTGGTCAGACTCATCTTGGCCTCGATTGCCGGAAAGTCCTCCTCCGGCGAATCGCCCCAGGCGCCGCTCCTATCCCCCCACCAGCCCTCGAAGCTGATCGAATCGGGAGGATCAGACAGCAGCTTGCGGGCCAGGATCAGGAATCCCCCTGCAGGAATAATCGCCTCCGCTGGAAACCACGTGGTGTCATCCTTCGAGATAAAAACCCACCGCTCCAGATCGTGCTCAACTGTATCGGCGTTTTGAAGCTCCACCCATTCTAACTTCGTGTTAGACCCGGGCTCATTTGCCAGGACTTCGTTGATCACCACTTCGGGAACTGCAGGAATATCCGCTTCAGCGCACGCGGCCCTCGCAGAGAGAAGGCCCAGAGCAAGAGACAACAGAAGATGGACCCCAATCTTGGACGATCCTGCCGGACCACCTCTGATGCCGCCCCCATCCAGATGTGGATTCATTAGACCCTCTACAGCGCAATAAGAGATCGCGCTCCCACCCTTCTAGGTTTTAACAGCAATTCAAGTTGGGCCAGAGAGAAGAAATACCCGGCCTTAGAACATTTTAAGAAAAAAACCGGAGCGGCGCAAGAAATTTCTTTGACAAACAACTTTAATCCGTCAGGCTGGGGAACCCGGCGGATACTGATTCGCCCCTCTGCTGAATGGCTTGATTCCTACTTCACTCTGGTGAACGTGCTCTCGGCCATCTTGAATTCCGGCAGGCCCTCGGTCAGCGGCCCCTTCTTGAACACCAATTCGATAACGTGAGTGTCATCGTCGACAAAGCGATAGATGAAATCATACTTCTGGGTGACCTTCCCCAACGGGTCATAATCTTCACCAGACATGGTGATACTGTTGGTGGATTCGTCCCACGCGCCTGCAGCGGTGATATAATAGGTTCCCCAGGTGTCGAATCCGACAAGCGTATACCTGCTGAATCGCCGATCAAATCCCAAGATGTACAGCCCGTGCCCCTGGGTTTCACCTTCCCCTTGTTCCCATTCGCTCATAAGGAAGCGCCCGCCCAACACCATTTTGTTGACGGCCTTGCCCATGTCGGTAGTCGGCTCGGCGCCAGGCTTCTCCCAATACTTGGCTGCCAGCTCCCATTTGCCAACCATCGACTCGAGCAGCTTATGCTCCTCGGAAGGCTGAGCCATTCTCATGTATTCAGCCATCATGTCCTCCTGCTTGGTCGTGTCCACGTCCTCCTGCGCCCATAGAGAAGCCGTGGAGAATAGCATCACCGCGATAATGGCGAGTGCGAATCTTGTCTTCATCATGATCCTCCTTTCACTTTGCTGGTCCGTCGAATATTACACATAAAGGCCAAAACGAGCAAGAGATCTCTTTGACAAAAAGGATGGAAGGAAGAACTAGGCAAAAGTGGAATCCAGCGCCGGAACGATCAGCGTTTGAAACTGAATTTGATGGCGTTCTTGTCACAGGCCTTCAGGCATTCGCCGCAGGAGGTGCAGTCGGGGGCGGCCTTGGTATTCTCGTCGATCAGCCTGGCGATGGTGGGACAGGGGCTGAAATCGACGCACTCCTTGCACTGGGTGCACTTGGAATGATCGACCCGGACCCTTCCGGGGGCGATCTTCTCGCAGAACCAGGTCAGCGCGCCGACGGGACATATAGAATAGCAGAACGGGCGATATAGAATCAGGCTGGCTATTATCAGGATCACGAACATGACGACCCAGAGAAAGTCGATGCTCCAATGCAGAAGCTCAAAGAAGTTTATCGGATCGTACACATTGTATGCAGAAAAGGCGCTCCACATGCGGTCGGAAAAGTCGGCCCCGACGTTTTCCGCCAGCATGGCGATCTGCTCGCGGGCCATGAAAAAGGTGAAAACGAACATGGCCAACAGAGCCATGCGGATAGAATTGAAGGCGGTGAAGTTGAACTGCTTCCAGCGATATTTGAAGGGAATCTTGTTGATTAGATCCTGGAGCGCTCCCAGCGGGCAGACCCAGCCGCAGAAAAGCTTTCTGCCAATCAGACTTGGGATGAACATGGCCAGGAAGAGGGCAACGAAAACCGGGAAGAACTGGCCCGCCGTGAATTTGAACATGAAGAGCTTGGTAACGCCGCACATGGGGCTGGGGTGAAGCGGAAAGATATAGTCCAGGCCGAACAGTATGAAGGCCACTGCCAGCATCCCTATCCGGACCCAGCGGTTTATCCACCGGCCCAGCAAAAGCACCAAGCCCACGCCAGCCACAACCAAGAATGCAATGTATTTGGGGGTAAAAAGTATGCCCAGCACGGTTGGCGGCTTTCGCTCGACTTCCTCCTCTGCTTGCGCCTGCGAGGCAGCAGCCTCTCCCCTATCGGCTTGGGGTTCCTCTGCTTCGGACTCTGCTGACGTCTGCACTTGGCCGGCAGTTTCAGCTTGTGCTACGGCCTCACTCTCCTGATCTGAAAAGGCTAAAGCCTGAGTCAGAAAGGCAAAAAGGATGAAGGCCAGAAGAAGGGCCAAGAAGATACGCATAATACTCCTTTCCTGAGAAACAATATACTATTTGTCTGGATTATGTCAACGAATATTCTGGGTGCCTGTCAGGTCGCCTGACCTGACAGATTTAAGGCCGTCGGGTCGGGGGACCCGACGGACACGTGAAATATACTTTGTCTGGATAATGTCAACAAGTATCTTCGACGTTTTTGATGCGGATGGCGGACGCATGTTGAGTTCACCTAAAGGTGAACACTCCAGAATCCTTTCCTGTTCCCTTTCCCCAGACACTGCTATCTGCTCTCGCTGGATGTTATCATCCAGCGGACGGATCGGCGGATGATAACATCCGCCTTGGAGCGAAAGCTGAACATTCCGAAGTCCTTTCTCCCTCCCTTTCCTAATACACTGCTATTTCGTCTGAAGGAGTTGTTTCTATCCAAAACGCGACTTCGGAATCACTTTGAACCCATCTCGATCTGGCGTGTATTAACAGGTGAAATGTGCCACTTAACACAAATCCAGAAGCAAGGAGGACCAAGATGATGAAGCGATTTCACTATGTATTATGGATATGTGTTTGTCTGCTTTTGTGCCTGGACTATGCCTGCATCGGGCAGCCGGAGGGCGCCAAGCCACAGAAGGTGTATCGTATCGTTTACGAGATGCGGCCTAACGAGTGGTATGTGGAGCAGGCCGAGTTGTGGAAGAAAGAGATCGACAAGAATCCCAAGAATACCGAGGCGTGGTATAATTATTACAATGCCGTGCGGTATGCCCGCTTTGTCGAGACCATCGACACCCAGGACAAGAAGACACGGCTGGAGAAGATCATCGACGATATGGGCAAGGCCATTCCGGGCACGTATGAATACCACCTTCTCAAATTCTGGAATAGCTACAGCTTAACCGAGATGTCCGATCTTGAGAAGGCCTACGGGCTGGCTCCGGAGCGGGTCGACACCTACTACGGTTTCATCTCGCACTACGATTTCACCGGCAACGCCAAAAAGCTGAAAGAGTTCTGCGAGAAGCTATACGAGAGCAATGACATCGCCCCGAATCTGGTGGACTACAATTACAACATGTTGATGTCCTGCGAGGAGGAGGCCATCCTTTTCACCAACGGCGATAACGACACCTATCCCATCTGGGTGCTTCAGCAAGCTAAGGGCATTAGGAAAGACGTAACGGTCCTGAACCAGTCCATCATCCGGGCGGGAGACGATTACCTGAAAAGGAAACTGAAAGAGAAGGACATCACCATCGATTTGGGCAAGCTGCCTTCGAAAAAGGACAAGGAATTCGTCACCAAGCTCTGCAAACTCATCGCCGCGGAGTCTCCCCAGACGCCGATTTACTTCGCCCTGACCGTCTATGAGCAGCACATCGCGTCCATCATGGACGATCTCTACGTCGTTGGGCTGGCCTATCAGTACAGCCCAAAGAGAATCGACAACATCGCATTGGTCAAGAAGAATCTTGAGAGGAACCTGAGGTTGGATTATCTGAAGCATGACTGGTACGATAACAGCTATCTGGCGACCGGAATTGTCACGCATTTGAACCTCAATTACATCGCCCCCATGATCATGCTGGCGGAGCACTACAAGGCCAGCGGCGAGGACAAGAAGGCTCAAGAATGGAAGGAGTTTGCACTCCATTTGGCCCGCAAGGCGGGTAAGAAAGAAATGGTGGCGGAGATTGAGAAGGAGGTTAGGTGAGGGCGTATCACTTATGAACTGTAGACCTTGAAGGCTGGACCACTAAGTGATTTCCAGACTGATTTATGGCTCTTTTCAGGAACAGGCAAAGAAAGCTGAGCGACGAAACGCTGATGGAGCTCATCCAGCGAGGCGATACCTCTGCGTTTGATGAGCTTTACGATCGATACAGCAGACGCCTGCTGCTGTATTTCTTCAGGGAGCTGGGCGGAAGCGAGGAAAAAGCTCAGGATTTCCTGCAGGACATATTCTTGAAAGTCGTCGAGAAGCCCGGCTTATTCGATACGAAGAGAAGATTTTCAACCTGGATATTCGCGGTGGCTTACAATATGTGTAAGAACGAGTACCGTCGCCTGGAGGTTCGAGAAGATTTCCGAAACAGCGTCACTGAAGATGATGCATCAAGCGATGGCCAAGGTGGACATCATCAGATTGAGCAGGAGATAGACCGGGGAAGATTTGAGAAAGCACTGTCAGAGGAATTGGAGAAATTAGACAACGGTCACCGGAGCGCTTTTCTGCTTCGGCATCAGGAGAGTCTATCCATCAAGGAGATCGGCGAGATCCTGGGATGCTCCGAAGGAACAGTCAAGTCACGGCTTTTTTATACCACTCGAAAACTGGCCAGCAAGTTAAGAGCGTTCAATCCATATCGGACCGAGGTACACACGAATGGAAAATCCAAATGAGAATAAAAAGATGAAATGCGATAAAATCGAGTTCTTGCTGATCAAGAGAAACTTCGATGAGCTTACAATGAAGGAGAGTCTACTGGTAGAGGAGCACCTGAAAGGTTGTGATTCATGCCGGAGCTATCAGAAGACTCTGTCGAACCTGCAAGACTCGATGAAGGTCAGCACGGAGAGGCTTGTTCCCGATCCTGCGATACGCGAGAACATCATTCAGCGGATGGAAGCTCTAAGGCCCAGGCAGCCGGGAATCGTCGCCAGAGGCTGGCACCATCTTGGCGACCTCTTTAAACATCGGATTCCGGTCTATCAGCCCTTACTTGCTGTATTCTTGGTGCTGCTGATATTCATCGGGACAAAACAGCTGACCGCGCCCCCGGAGGAAGAACCTGCTGGCATTCAAACTCTCGCTCCGACCGAAATCGTCATACCCGCCCAAATGAGCGTGATGGATAATCTCGGGATCGTCAAGGCGCAGAAGATCGGGCGAAGCGCGGGGGAAGACACAACGCTGGCGCGGTTTATTGTGACCCGGATGTGAGTCGGATTCTACTGCCGGGTGCTCGTCCCAAAGCTCAGCCGTTGGCGGGACATTTCGGACCTGCGGACTCCCAAAATAGTCCCGCAAGAACCGTCAATCAGTTTTGAAGAGGTGCACGTCGGTCTGCGGGAACGGGATGGAGATTCCTTCCTCATCGAAACGCTTTTTCACCTCCTCGACGGTATCGAAGTAGACTCCCCAGTAATCCCCGGTCTTGACCAAGCGCGAACCTCGAAATTCACGCTGCTGTCTGCAAGCTCTTTGACGATAATGGCAGTGGGAGGGTCATCAAGGATGCGAAGCTCCTTTTCCACGACGCTCTGCAAGGCCTGTCTGACCTTTTGAAGATCGTCGGTGTAACTTACGCCAAAGAGTATGTCCACCCTTCTTGTGTCCTTGGCCGAGTAGTTGGTGATGTTGTCCCCGGTCAACTTGGCGTTGGGGATGATTATGGTCTTATTGTCGATGGTCCTGAGCTGTGTGGTGAAGACCTTGATCTCCTCGACCGTGCCGGATGCTCCGGCGGCACTTATATAATCGCCGACCTTGAACGGACGGAAGATGACCAGCAGAAAACCGGCGGCGAAATTGGCCAGCGAGCCCTGCAAAGCCAGGCCGATGGCCAGTCCGGCGGCACCGATCACGGCTATGAAGGAAGCGGTCTGAATTCCAAGCTGGGCCAGCGCGGCTATGATCACAAAGGTCAGGAGTCCGATATAAGTGAGATTGCCGACAAAGGAGACTATTATCTTATCTACATCCTTCTTTTCAAGCAGCCTCCTGGCGATTTTCCCGACAGCTTTGGCTATCCAGCGCCCGAGAATGAAGACGACTATGGCTGCCACGATCTTGAGACCGTAGAACGTGACCCAGGACTGCAACTGCAATAGAATGCTGTCCATGAGATTCCTCCTTCTTGCTGATGTTAGCGAAACATGAATTGTCAGGTGAAATAACGAGCAGGTGGTCGAGGATGTCAAGGATAAATCGGCCGGGTAAGCTTTGTCCGATAGCACTTTCTTGATCCGCAAACTTCCTTTTCGGAAGAAGCGTCCCATATCTATGATGACAGAACATCAACCCCGCGACAAGAGAAAGGACGAGGTATGTTGACCACCAGAGTCGTTCCAAAAGCTGTGACAGCCGGGTTGTGCATTCTGGCTCTTGGGTATTCGATGTCGTTCTCGCAATCAAGCCAGGAACCAGAGAAGGCTGGCCAGACGCAGGCTGGGATGGTTCTGATTCCCGGCGGAGAGTTCTTGATGGGCAAGGGGGAGCAAGGCGACTGTAGTCCGGTTCACAAGGTCTTTGTGGACTCATTCTATATGGACAGGCACGAGGTCACGAACAACCAGTACGCCAAGTTCTGTGAGGAGACGGGGAGACACCTGCCGGAGTTTTGGGAGAGAGAGGGCTTCAACAGCGGAGTGGATTTCCCAAACCATCCGGTTGTGGGCATCAGTTGGATCGACGCACGTGATTATGCCGACTGGGCCGGAAAGCGGCTTCCCACCGAAGCGGAATGGGAGTACGCCGCCAGGGGCGGTCTGGTCGGTAAGAATTACCCCAACGGAGACGAATTGGACTCCACACTCGCCAACTATAGCCTGGCGGGCGTGGACGCCACTGCCCCGGTGGGAAGTTATCCTCCTAACGGATACGGGCTGCACGACATGGTGGGCAATGTGTGGGAGTGGGTGAGCGATTACTACGCTGCCGATTACTACCAAACCAGTGGGCGCGAAAACCCACAGGGTCCGGAGGACGGGAAGTTCAAGGTGATCCGGGGCGCCAGTTGGCACTCCGGACCGGGATGCAACAGGGTCTACTATCGCAGCGCCCTGCAGAGTAACTGGGTTGACTTTGGGGTGGGGTTCCGCTGCGTCAAGGATAAGCGTTAATCCGATGCCGGTGTGATAAGAGGGTCCCGACTATCGCCAGGCTCGGAAGGCGCCAGGCCAAAGCCCGCGGGATACCTGCTCCACATGGCTGCCATCTCTTCGGTGGGCCTAATCCATTTTGCTTTCCAGACGTAGAGGAGTAGAGCGGCTGAGACGATTACCGTGATCAGGCTGCCTTCGGCGCCAAACTCACCGCCGCTGAGAAGTTCCGGTCCCCTGGGAACAGACACCATGATCGTGTGTCCGATTCCGGTACCGCTGACCTTCATTCCCCAGAGCGGGCCCTGGGTCCAGTTCCATGCCACGTGCAGGCCTATCGGCACCCAGAGCGAACGGGTCTTAAAGTAAAGCAAGCCGAAGAGAATCCCATGCAGGAAGAGGCAAATTCCGCCAACCCAAGAGAAGTCTTCATTGAAGACATGCACCAATGAGAATATGAAGCTGAAGACCAGGATTGCTATCCACGCTCTGGTACCTTCGATGAAGACCTGGAATAGATAACCTCTGTTAACAACCTCCTCAAGAACCCCCGCTACGGTAAAGACGATCAGATAGGTCAACAGTGTGTTCAAGGTCTGCGAGCCCATTCCACTGAAAGTCACATCAAGCAGACCCGAGACTCGCAGGATTAGAAAACAGAGCGTCAAATACAGGAAACCGAAGGCCAGCCCGGCCAGAAGTTCTTTCAGTCCCACCAGTGAGAAACTCATTCCAAGCATGACGAACGGCCTTCGATCTATCCATCTGAGCGTAATCCAGGCCGCCAGCACCAGGGCTATGTCGATCCCCAACATGAAGGCAATGTTGATGGCGGATGCGATGTTCTCCCCGCCTGTCTGTGCGGGCAAAAGGAAGCTGAAAGCCTTGAGCGCAGCTATGACCGGTAATGCAGCCAGAATGACCATGCCCAGATAAATGGCCATGCGCCACCCTGCACGGAGATGGCCGAATCGATTCCTGGTAATCCCATTGGACTTGCCCGGCTCGTTTGGAGGTTCCGGCTGGCCGCTCCGGGCGTTGGTGAGGGAATCGCTGCTGGATTGCTCAGTCATAGTGAGTCTACCATATGTCGTTGTTGGCCACACGCCGGCGCAATATAGCTGACGGAGCTATACGGGGCATTTCGTTTTGTCCCCAGCCAGTCTTCGCCGGTTGAGGCCGACGCATGTTTGGCGAGCCGAGCTAAAGGGAAGCCCGACTGCTCAGCTAATCCTCTTTAAGCCGCGTGGTATGGTAGGTCGTGTTCATTATCAGCCACTCGTCGCCAAACTTAAGAAGATTGTAGTAATCGGTGTACACCGCGTCAGAGAATGCCAATTCTGCCTTAGCCGACGCCGCGTTGCCGGTTACATCTATGGAAAGGATCTTCTTCTTGCTGCCTTGGTTGAAGGCGTGGTCGGGGTCATTCCTTACCTCCTCAACGAACTTGTCCCAGGCCAGTACCGGCATACCGCAGAGCCCGTTGGGAGTGATGGAAAAAGAGCGCTGCAACGGATGCAGGGCCTTTTTGATCGTGTCGGCATCCAGCTTATCCACTCCATCGAAGAAACATCGCAAGGTCCGCTCAACTTTCTTCTTTTCCTTTTGCAGGTCCGTCATCGAACTTACCTCCTGGAAATCTGGTTTGAAAAGTCGGTTCGTCGCCAGCTTAATAATACGGTGAGTTATGGTGTCAGGTTCCAGTCCTCCAAGCAGCTTCTGATCCTCGATGGCGCGAATTTAGGCTTTTGCCTCCAGTAGCTGAGCGGCCTGTTTCATCTTAGAAATTACGTCAACGTCGAACGGGCAGCGCTCCATACATACGCCGCACTCGGTGCAGGCAGATGCTTGGGTTGAGTGATCCTTAAGCTCACCAGTGGTTGATCGTATGCGACTCGGGAAGTAGAAGCCTCGCTTCTTCCTGCGAGTTCGATAATCCTCTTTGAGCCCGTCCGAGGACGCGGCCAGCGCCCTGTCAAGCCTTTGGATTTTGCGGCCAATATCGATCCCGACCGGACAGGGCAAACAGTGGTTGCAGTACACGCAATTCCCTATCAGATCCTCCTGGTAGTGGCTGACCACGGAACTGAAGTCCTTCTGTTCATCCGTTGCTTCAAGAAAGCGAAGTGTTCTCTTCAGTTCATTAGCATTCTTAACACCAGGCACCGCGGTCGACACGCCGGCCTGTGACAGCGCATAATGAAGGCACTGGACCGGCGTCACCGACTTTCCCTCTTTCCTACGGAAGATCCGACCTCCGGCAAAAATCTTCATGGCTACCAGTCCCACCTGCTCCTCGACGCAGGCCCGGAGGACCTTCTCCCTGCCGGGCACGACGTCCCAGGCCAGATTTAAGGGGAACATGAGAACGTCGATTTCGCCACTTCTCACCGCCTTGACGGCGACGGGGATCTTGTGCCCGCTCAGTCCTATGACCCGCGCCTTTCCCTGCTTCTGCAGGCGACGCGCCAGCTCCATCAGGCCGTGGGCTTTCGTGATCTCCTCGTAGTCCTCTTCCTTATCCACGAATTGAAGGACGAGGACGTCTATGTAGTCGGTATCCAATCGTCTGAGCAGGTCATGGAAGAGGACGTCGCACTCCCTGATGAACCTCGTCTTTCGATAGCGCCCATCCGTTTCGGCGCAGCCGATGTGTCCGGCTATTATGACCTTGTCCCTGCGTCCTTTGAAAGCGGCGCCAAGATTGTCGCGATAATCCGAGAAGGAGAAAACCAAGTCGAAGTAGTTGACCCCCCTGTCGATGGCCTCATGTATTACCGAGACCACCTTCTTACGCGGCTTCTTGTGCAGGTGCTCCGTTCCCAACCCGACAGCGCTTGCCTCCAGGCCGGTTCTTCCCAGTTTTCTGGTCTCCATCGTCATCCTCTCTCCAGCTACCACAAGGTTTCCATCTTCACTCTTACCGCTCTGGTGTACATTTTGTTGCGGTCCTGGTAGAATTTAGCTATGTATTCCGCGGACACGAAACAGCTTTCAAAGAACCTCAAGCTTTCTTGAAGATGAAAACTGAAGTATCGGTCCGATGGCTGGGAAAAATCGGGGTCGCTGCATTTGAGCCATAAGACCAGATCGAAAGGAGAGATTACCTGCGATCTGATCTTAAGCCTTAGATCACCATAGTTTTTGCCTGACGTCCTCCGATAATTCGCTATTAGACTAAAGTCCAGTTTGCGGTGGGGAGACAGAAACAAGTTCAGGGAAGATGTCTCTCTATCTATCTCCTGGTCCTCCACACGGTAATCCGTCCACAGGTGGTAGAGCTTGAATGAGAAATCCCGGGAAAAATCGTAAGCTGCACCGAGGCGAGTCTTCATCTTGTCCGGGAGGCTCGATCTTTCCCTCCACTGGCTGTAGGAAAAATCCAGGCCGAGCTTATCGAGAATCCGATACCCGGATTTGAAGAAGACGCCCCTCTCCCCTGCCTGCCTGGACCTGTAGGTGTAATCTATTTCGTCCAGACGGATGCTCTCCTAGTCGGGATTCGAGACTCCTCCTCCGTGGGGATGAACGAAATCGTCGTCATATCTCCACCAGGAGAGGTCGAAGCTGAATGCTTTTCGGGAAGAGTAGAGCTCGACTGCCCGACCGCTCTCTCTGCCCGACAGCAGAGCATATTCGCCGGAGACCGTCAGCGGTCTGAGTTTCAACTTGAAGTGTAGGCTTCTGCAGTCATCTGCAAAGACATCTTTGTCTTTGGCGTTTCTGAGTTCGCCTTCCGAAAGACACAACCCCGCGTCAAGCTGCTTGCCAGCGAAGCTCAAATCGACGGCACCGATCCGATTCTCGATTCCCTCTTGCTTGTTCCTGGAGTAGAAAGCGACGAGCGCAAAGGACTTGTACTCCGCCTGTGCCAGGCTGCCGTTGTGTCTTCCCATGGTTGGATAGAGAAAAGAATTCACCGATTTGAAATCCGAGTCACAGTCGGTGCCAAAGAGCGGATGATAGCCGACGTTCAAACCCAGCCCGATTCTCTTGTCGAAGTTGCCCAGGATGACCTCGGACGAGTATTCAGGTAGTCGAAGCTTAAGAGACCTCTTTCTAACCCGAAGGTCGCTGCCGGTCAGAGGAGCCTGGGACGAGTTGGTATGTTGGTCGGCCTCGATACGCCAGATCACCCGCTTTCCGCTGCTGACCTGGCACAGGAGATAATTCTCGACCTCGCCCTCCTCGGCAAGCTGCTGGTATAATTTCCAAACCAGCCGTCCGGAAAAAGGAAGGCGACTCTTCTTCTTCTCTTCTGCCAGAAATGAGCCAACCTTTTGGCTCAAATCGACCCCCTGAGCCCTGGCCTGAACCTGCAGAACATCCAGGCTGCCGACATCCGGAACGAAGATCAATTTGTCCGCTTCGTCGGATGAGCCATAGACCTTGCTCTGAATCAGATCGAGAAGCTCCAGATACTGATCCAGGGTCAGGTAGCCCTTCTGAAGACCTTCCAGCAGGTCCTCCTCGGTCTCATAAATCTCGGAAGAGATGGACTGAGGCTGAGAAGACAGAGGCAGAGCCCATGATGCAAGAATGAGCACCAGACAAACAGATGCCGTCTTGATGAACATTCAAGCTCCCCCTCAAGCTCACTTACCGGCCTTATCGCCCGCCCTCAAGAGAGATTCTCTCAAGATTTCCGTGCGGCAATGAAAACGATATCTTCTTCACAAAGCTTATTACCATCGAGCTCGCGCTTTAAGCTCTCCAGCCTGTCGAGCCAGTACTCTTTTCTGCTGCTCTTTTGCGCAAAATCGTCGAACGATCTGAAGAACTCGTCAAAACTTACCAGCTCATCCGATCTGATGATTTCGCTCTCTATCGAGATTCTTCTGCTGCTGAAGTAGTTCTTCAGGGTATCCGCCGGCAGGTACTCATGGTGGGAGAAGCCTACCTCGTTCTGAAGCGCCAGTAACAACTCTCGTGCGCGCCTCGCGTCTTTTTTCTCTTTACTTCGCGGATCGTCAATCGGCTCCTCAACCAGTACGTACTTCGACGACACCCGAATCATCTCATCTAACGCCTTTTCCCACTCCCGAATATGGTGCAGAGTCATCCGTTCTGCCACCAGGTCAAAGCTATTGTTGGAATACCGGATGTCTCTTCCGTCCATGCAGAAGTAGATGACGTTTGCCCTTGCGTTTTCCTTCTTGCAGCGATCGATCAATGCCTGAGACGAATCAATCGCCGTGATTTCCCGGCAATGGGGCGACAATCCGGCGGTAAAGCCACCACAGCCGCATCCCACGTCCAGCAACCGGTCTGGCCCTATCGAAGCCACCCTTTCTAAGATTCTGTCAGTCTCTTCCATTTGAAACCCACACCACGCGGCCGACCGGGTCTTCTCCCGGCTTAAAAAACACTTAGACTGCGGTATCTCCAGGCGAAGTTCAAGAGCCTTCAATCGTCCTGACCGGATTGCTGCCAGTCGATCGGTCCGGCTGCAAAGCGTTTCTTCAGATTACCCAGCACCTGAGCCCAAGCTTTGTCGAAGTAATCGTAGAGCTTCTCCCACTGCTTTCCTTTGCCCCAACCGTGCTGCGACAGCAGGACCTTGACCTTCCCCCGCCCTCCTTCCTCGAGCCGCACCACCACTATGGTATGCTTGCCTCGCAGCTCGCCGAATTCCGGCGGAGCGTTCCAGGAAAAGGAGAGCATCCTGGGAGGAACATAGCTCAACACACGGCATCCTTCCGATCCTCGCGATCCGCGCGGGGCATCGAGAAGGAAGTAGATCTCGAACGGGCCGCCGACCACCAACTCGACCTTGGCCGTGCTTGCGAAGAAAGTCTTCACACCCTCCGTGGTGGTCCAGGCGTTCCACACCTCTTCCAGCGTGGCGGGAACGACCATCTCCCTGCGGAGGATTCTGTCGGACTGCTTCTTCACATCCACGAAATGCTGCTCTTGCTCTTTCATCTCCTCTTCTCCTTCAGTGTCAGATTGTGGGGATAGTTGTCCTTCCCCACACAGCCGCCCCACCCCGCGCTGAAGGCCGTCCTAGCCGGGATAATCCCCGGAGATGTATGCTTTCAGGTAGCGGTTCTCCACCTTGCACTCGGCTCGCTGCACGTTTACCAGGTCGCCGATGGAGATTATGCCCTCCAGTTTCTCCCCGGATACGATGGGAAGATGTCTTATCCGGTTTTCGGTCATTATGTTCTCCACGTAGTCGATGTCATCGTCAGGAGAGGCCACGATCAGCTTCTTGGTCATTACGTCCTCGACCTTGGTTTCGCCGAGCGATTGGAAACCCCGGTCACACTGCTTCAGTATGTCCCTCTCAGTAATGATGCCGGCAATGGCGCCCTTTTCGTCCACCACCAGCAGAGAGCCGATGTTTTTCTCCACCAGCTTCTTCACCGCATGATATATGGTCTCCTCCACACCGACGGTGGCAACTTCGGCTCCTTTACCTTTCAGTATCTCTTTGACCTTCATGTTTATACCTCCATCATTTGTGCTTGAGCCCTCACCATTTTCTCGTTTGCTCTCTTGATTTGCGGCCTCAACCAAGTCCTGTCACCGTCTCCCTGAAATCGACACCTTTTTCCCTCAAACCCTTTATCACGTAAAGATAACTCTCGGGATCCTGACCAATGAACTCCGGAGGACAGATACCGGGGCGATCGAATTTCCTTTCGGCCAGAAGCCGCACCACCGTGGTGCAGGTGTACCCTGTGGTTCGAGCCATGGAGGTGGTATTAGTGTCTTTGTCGTAGCCGTCCAGAAGATCGAATGTGTGCCGTTTTCGCCTGCCATCTTTCCTTCCCTCCACCAGGACCCGCATCACGGTGAAGTCTTCCTCTCCTTCATTCAGCTTCCACATGGGGAACAGAAGCTTCGAGGTCAAATCCAGCGGGCGTACACTGACGCCGCCTACCGACACAGTCTCCTTGTCGAAAAAACCCGTTTCCCGGAGCATCCGCATCCGCTCCGCATGTCCGGGATACCTCATGGTCTTCTCCTTCATATGGGGAATCTTCATGGTGCGGATGAGTGACCTTAGCCCGTCGGTGTTGAAAGCCTCCAGGGTCCCGACTCCCGGGAACTCCAAAAGCTCCGCTTCGGAGAGGGCCGGCCTGGTGATTATCTCTCCGTTCTCCACCAGCCGGGCCGGTCGGACGTACTCTTCTATCACATCCGAGGGGGAGAAGGGAGCTTTGTATTCATAGGGCCATTCCCGTGCCCGGGGCAAACCGCCCACGTAACACTCAAATCGTTCCGTTTCATCCAGGACGGTGGTTAGGTACCCTAAGATGAGATTGCTGCAGCCGGGAGCTATCCCGCAGTCGATCACCGCGGTCACCCCCTTGCCCTTGGCCAGTTGATCCAGCTCGAACGCATCCTCCGGGAAGAAGGCGATGTCAACTATGTTCTTGCCCGATTCGATCACCGCTTTCAGGGTGCGAAAACCCATGTGTCCGGGAAGCCCGCCTACCACCAGATCATGGTCCTGGACCAGTCCGGAAACGACCGAAGTATCCGAGAGGTCTGCCTCAATCACCCTCACCTCCGATTCACCTCTCAGCATGTCCAGATTGGCCTGATCGATATCAGCGGCGGTGATCTTTAAGTTCGCATCTTTCGCCAGGTCCTTAACCATAGCACCCCCCACCAATCCCACCCCCAACACGATCACTCTCATCTTCTCTCCTCTCGCTGGCCCCGAATTAAGGTTCGGTCGTGTCCGAGAAACTCAGGCCCCTGTCGATCAGCAGGCTGCATACCTCATTTGCCATCTCCTCAATGGCCTTGCCGGTGATGTTGATAACCGGCCATCTGGGATTCTTTCTGAAGACCTGGTGGCTGTACCTCAACTCCTGGATAACGTGCCCCGAGTCGCCGTAGTTGATATCCGCGTGCACCAACTGGGCCAATCGGGTCTGCCGCAGGGTGGTCAATAGATCCGGGTTGATGGTCAGCCCCACGATCCTTTTCTGATCCATCTTGAGAAGCTCGGCGGGCAGATCCATCCCCAGTATTATCGGGATGTTAGCCACCAGAAGACCCCGGTGATAAGCCAGGTGCATGGCCAGGGGCGTTTTTGAGGTCCTGGAGACCCCGACGATCACCACATCCGCCTGGCGCAGGTCGTGCAGCCCGTTCCCATCATCGTGTTTCACCGTGAACCCCACTGCATCGATTCTCTTGAAATAGTGATGATCCAACTCTCCCAGCAAGCCGGGTCTCGACTCCGGGGCGGCGGCAAGAAAGGTGGTCAGAGTGGTCAGCAAGGGTCCCAGAAGATCCACCGTGGGAACGTTCAGTTCGTTGGCCCTGGTGGCTATTTCGCTTCGGAGCTGCGGAGCAACCAGGGTGTAGGCCACAAGTCCCTTTTTCTTTGCGGCCTCCGTGACGATCTCTTGAATCTGCTCCCTGGCTCTGACATCAGGGATGCGCTCCACCTTGACGTTCTCGTGCCCAAACTGCACCAAACTTGCCTGCAGCACCCTCTCAGCAGTGGACCCGGACCCATCCGAAATGACCCAAATGTATTTGACTTTCCGACGTGAGGATTTCATTGTTCCAGTCCGCGATTGCCCTATAATACCCTCGGCCTAACTCTCTCCTGAAGGTATAAACAACTCGTACCTGGGTCAGGTAAAGGTCTCTCTCTTCTCTGCTCCGGCCGCGAAGCGCCAGTCGGAATTCGCGACCCAGACCTGACAGTTCTCGTCATCAGGCTGCCGGGAGCGGGCCAGCAGCCACCAGTTTTTTCTTACGAGCATCCACAACTACGCCAAAACCCTCTAAGGTCCTTGAACCTAAAAGTTTCAGGTCACCGGGACGCCCGAACACCACCTCGTCTACAGTCTCAAATTCGCCGCACCTGATGAGTGCGTACCCCACCTCTCTGGTTATCGCCTGCCCGTTGGCCATCAAGAAGGCAACATCCTTCTTTCTTGCAGAAATCCCTGCTTTCTTGAGTTCCTGTTCTGGAACCCAAGTGAACTCCGCGCCGGAATCCACCATCAGCTTTCTGACCGTCACCGATTTTCTCGGCGAGGTGAGGTTCTGAATAATGCAGTCCACACTGAATATGCCCAGCGTAAGATGCCTTAACATCATCTACTCCTCATATCACGTTTGTGTTCTTCGTCCTCACGAACGCGCTGCTGTCCGACACACTGCGCTAGGTCGGGCCGCCGATGGTTGCTGGACGTTCTCTGTTTGTCGGGTAGCTAGCTCCACCCTTGGCCGGGGACGGCAATCCGATCTAAAGACTGACTTCATGGCTCTTCAATTATCTGGAGTGACCTTGACCAGGTGTAAAACGAAAAGGCGGAACGACCTCTTCCGAGAACAAGATACCAACAGGTCATTATCTTGTTCAGGCCGTATTGTTTTAGAATATGCTTGGCCTCGCTCACTTGGACGTAATTGGGCGACGGAGATGGAAAAGACCGGTCGCGAGCGACCAATACATCTCCGTTACTCAGCTTGACAGCGGCGCTAATGGGGCGAGGATTGGTGACTAGCTCTTCAGCGTCCGTAGGTTCTTCTCGCGGCAGGCTGTACTCCCATACCACCACTCCGGCGGAGTCCAGCTCCCACACATAAAAATTATAGCCGCTTATCAAAACATTCCCGTTGTCCAAGAACTGCAAGTTGGTGCCAGGGTACTTGTCAACCCACCTGTGGTTCCTCGGCTTACCAGACTCGTCCAGCTCGAAGTAACCCGCCACAAAATGCCCGTCTTTGGAGAAGACAATATGTTTGAGCTCCTCGCCAACCACATGCACATCAGTTACCCGTAAGGCGCTATCTTGGCTGCTATATTCCCACACAATCTCCCTTTGCTGGTTGACTCTGATTAATCTGTCGTTTCCAGAGTCCACGATGTATGTGTCCCCATTTGCTGACCTGCGCGCGCGTCGCGGCCAATGCAGATGTTCCCCTCTGGTTGCATCGCCGTACTCCCACACGAGCTTCTTCGCTCGACTCACCTCCAGAACCTTGTTTAATACCTGGTTCACGACAAGCGTATTTCCGTTTTTGAGTCTTCGCACGAAGACATTGCCGCCTGTCTCCCCTTCGCCAGGTAGGCCGGGAATAATGTACTCCCAGACTACAAAACCTCTTCGATCCATTTCGCCAACTGCAGGATAAGAAAGCTCTCCAACCATTATGTTCCCTGGTTTATTGAATTGAATCCTCCTGTAAATATCCCAACCCACGGCACAAAGCAAGATCAGACAGGCCGGTATGAACAATATTGCGAATAGTATTCTCTTCAGGGTTCTCATCGCGTGCTGCTCTCCGCCGTGCCTTCATTGGCATCAAAGACGACCCACATATGCCAGATTCTTTGTCGGGTAGCTCTCCCGCCTCTGGCGGGATCGCCCTGCAGGCCCGTAGGGCAACCCGACCTACGCACTACCCTGCTATCTCAACCCATATTTGTCCAGTTTCCGATACAGCGTCCTTTCGCCGATGCCCAATAGCTGTGCGGCTTTCTTTCGGTTCCCTTTAGTATACGTTAGTGCCTTGCCAATTAGCTCCTTCTCCATCTCTTCAACATTCAGGTCGGTAGGTATCTGTCCGCCTGTCCAGGGTGAACCTGCAGGTTTCACCCCTTGCTGCGATCCCAATTGGCCCCGCTCGGAGAGGGCTTCCCTCAAATTCATGATCTCCGATCTTAGACTCAGTATAGCCTGCATCAGAAGCTCATGCTCCGCGGTCTCAACCGATTTGCCGGTGACCACGGGGAGTTGCCTGTTGTCTGCCTTCTGTGTCTCCACGTATCTCCGGACGTCGGAAGCCTCGATCCTCCTGTCCGGGGCCAGAGCCAGCATGCTTTCCAACAAATTCCTCAACTCCCGTACGTTGCCGGGCCAGTGATAGCTGATCAGCAACCCCCAGGCTTCATCCGAGACTCCGGTGATCTTTCGCGTGCTTTTTTCATTCAGCCTCCCGATGAAGCTGTGCACCAGAATGGGAATGTCTCTCGGTCGCTCTCGCAGCGGGGGCACATCCATCTTCACCACCGCCAGCCTGAAGTAGAGATCGCTGCGGAACGTTCCGTCCTGCACTCTTTGGTCCAGGTTCTGGTTGGTGGCGGCGATGACTCTTACGTCGACCTTGATGTCGGAACTTCCCCCCACCCGCATGAAGCTTCTTTCCTCCAGAACTCGCAGCAGTTTGACCTGGGTGGACGGCTTGAACTCCGCAATCTCGTCCAAGAAGATAGTTCCCTTATCGGCGGATTCGAACAACCCCTGCCTGCGGCTGACAGCACCGGTGAAGGCGCCCTTCTCATGGCCGAAAAGCTCGCTTTCCACCACCCCCTCCGCCAGCGCCCCCACGTTGGCCGCCACAAACGGCTTCGCCCTTCTCTGGCTGTTGGCGTGTATGGCACGCGCCACAAGCTCCTTGCCGGTTCCCGATTCGCCGGTGATCAGCACGGTGATATCGGTGGGAGCCACCTGAAGCGCGGACTCCGCAATCTGTTTGAGTTGACTCGATTTTCCGACCAGCCCGCAAGATTCCAGAAAGCTCTTCTCCTTCAGAGCCTTGCTCACCGTTAGATGTAACTCCTTCGGCTTGAGCGGAATCTCGAAGACACCATCCGCCCCGCAATCCAGAAGTTCCTGCTGGCCATGCCAGCTCTCTATCGGAAGCCCCACCAGGATATCCGGCTGGGGGTCTCTGGCCATTATCCTCCGCATGAGCACCGGGCAGGAGAGATCGGTCAATCGCGAATCGGTAACCACCAAGTCGAACCTCTCCTCCCGCACTTTTTTGAGGCCGTCCCGGGCGGTGGGAACGGACGTAATCTGCGGATTGACGTCCGAGAGAGACATCCCTATTCCCTTGGAGAGCTCTGCGTCAGGACTTATAATCAATATGTTAGCCGTTCGGTTCATCAGATCATTTCTTTCTCACGGTGATTCCCCAGGACCTGCCCAGAGGCTTCCAACAAAATAGAAGGTACAGACAAAACAGCGAAATCACAACCCAAAAATCTTCCGGAGCAGACTCTCCCCCGTCGTTCTCCCGGGGCCGGCGTTGATCTTGCGTTTGGCTGCGACTTAGCTTCTTTTAGATCTGCGTCTTTTGGGTTTTCTCTTTGCTCTTCCCCTGACTCCACGCGTCCTAGGGGGGCTGTTTCCCGCCAGCACGAAGTCTATCTCCTTCTGTTCCTTGCCCACCCTTGCCACCTGCACCCGAACCCGATCACCCAGCTTGTAGATTCTTCTGCTGCGTCTTCCCACCCATCTTTTGCCTTTCTCATCCAGGACGTAATAGTCGTCGTCTAAGCTCGAAACCCGCACCAAACCCTCGGCCAATAGGCGGTCCAGCCTCACGAAGAATCCGAAGGAGACCACGCCGGAAATCAGACCCTGGTATTCCTCTCCCAACTTGTCCTGCATGAATTCGATCTGCTTGATCTTGATCGATTCTCTCTCCGCCTCGTCCGCCAACCTCTCCCGTTCCGAGGCTATCTCGCCGATCTTGGGCAGACGTTTAACCAGCTTTCCCTGCCTTTCCACGCCGTATCTCCCTTCCTCCATCTCCTTGAGCAGCCTGTGAACCAGCAGGTCTGGATAGCGTCTGATGGGCGAGGTGAAATGGGTGTAATGGGAAAAGGCCAAACCGAAGTGTCCCACGTCTTCCGGTGCGTAGCAGGCCTTCTTCATAGACCTGAGCAAGACCTCGTTTATCAACTCCTCCTCCGGCTTTCCTTCCAGTGATTTCAGAAATGTCTGAATCCTCTTGGGTCGGATCTTCCCGGATACCTTGAAGTAGTGCCCCAGGGTCGACACGAAGTCCGAGAAGGCCTCCATCTTGTCGGGATCCGGTTCCTCGTGAATCCGGTACAAGAAGGGCAGGGCACGGCGGGTCACGTGCTCCGCCACGGTCCGGTTGGCGAGGAGCATGAATTCTTCGATCAACCTGTGGCTCTCCAGCCTGGCCACCTCGAGTATGTCCTGCACCTTTCCGTCCTTCCCCAAGACCACGTGTGCTTCCGGCAGGTCAAAGTCTAAGCTTCCTCTCTTCAGTCTCTTCTCGGTAAGCTTTCGGCTCAAGTTTCTCATCTCCACCAGATCATCCTGCAAGCCTTCCATCCTCGTGCCGACCCGTCCGGTGTCAAAGAACTTCTGGACCTCGTCGTAATTCAGCTTGGCTCGGCTTTTGATCACGCTCTTCTCTATATGGTAGCCAACTCTATCCCCTTCCGGCGTGACCTCGAGAATGACGCTGTAAGTCAGCCTGTTGCGCTGCGGCTTCAGGCCGCAAATGCTGTTGGAAAGCTTCTCCGGGAGCATGGGAATGACCCGGTCCACCAGATAGACCGAAGTCCCCCTTTTCAGCGCTTCGTGGTCAAGGGCGGAATCCTCTGGTATGTAGGATGACACATCAGCTATGTGGACGCCCAACAGGTAATTTCCGTTCGTCTTGATCTCCAGCGAGACGGCATCGTCATGATCCTTGGCATCCACCGGATCTATGGTAAAGCAGTTCTTGTCTCGAAGATCCAACCTTTGGCCGATTTCCCTCTGGCTCACCCGGTCGGGAAGTTCGGCCAGCTCGTCTTCCACCTGTGCGGGAAAGGTCAAGGGAAGTTCATACTCCTTGATCAGACACAGGATGTCCATTCCAGGCTCGTCCGGATGGCCGAGCACCTCGACGATCTTGCCCTCCGGACCAAGATCCACCGCCTCCCAATCGGACAGCGACACCACCACCTTCTGTCCGTCGGCTGCTCCTTTGGAGTCCTCTGGGGCGATGTGGATCTCCCGCGAGATCTTGTGGTCGTCCGGTTCGACGTAGCTGGCGAATTTGCTTTCGCGGTATGTTCCCACCAGGCTCTGCCTGGCCCTCTTCAGAACCTTGACGATGGTTCCCTCACGGGCGGGTCCTCGCCGTCGGCCCAACAGCCTGACCACAACCGTGTCCCCGTGAAGTGAGTACCCCATGTTCTCATCATTGACGTAAACGTCGTCGCTTTTATCTTCCGGCACCACGAAGCCATAGCCGCTTCTGCCCGACACTAACCTGCCCACGACCAAATCAGACTTGGCGGGCAGTCCTATCTTTCCCCTCTTCATCTTAACCAGCAGGCCGTTTCTCAGCATCTCCCTTATGGTCCTGCGGAAGCTCCCATACTCCCCGTCGGGGATCTCCATCTTCCTGGCCAGCTCCCGCACCTTCAGAGGTCTGGTCGTTTCACTGGAAAGAAACTCGAGAATCTGTTCTTGATGCATGCTCATATGACGTTAGTTTCGATTCGAATTCTTGCCGGACTTGAAGTTAATCTGACGTTCCGACTCTTTGCTTTTTCGACGCGACCTTGGCGTTCCTCTTGACCTTTCCCTCGGAGCAAAACGACCCGAATCACTTCCGGCCCAAACTGATCATCGGGACCACTGCTCTCTTGTTCCTCTTCACGTCGTAGCCTCTCAGAATTCGCGCCTGATCCAAGCCCCCTGCAGTCAGGATATCATATACGTCGGGACTGAAGGCGGTGTTCGTTCCGCCGCCACCTTGCCCCTGAGTCGACTCGTCACCCACCTTGGTGAACTTCCCCACCCCGGATGCAGTGTTCTTGTGACCTCCTGTTTGTCCGCCGGTGAGAACCTGCACTTTCCAGGTTGGACTTGGTGTGCCTAAGATCCGGCGCGGGATGGCAAAGGTAATCTCGTTACCTCTGATATGACTTCGTTCCGAGAGGGCTTTCAGAAAGAGAAGATGCCAAACCCAATCTTGGTCGTAGACCAAGACCCCCGCGCTGCTTACCTCAATTACGAATTCGTAGGCATCCGTCTCTGAGAATTCGACGTTACCGTTGTCGAAGAACAGTCTGGTATTGCCGCTGCCTGCTTGGTCGTCACAGTCCATAACGATGGCTGCAAATGTTCCGTTGAATTCCTGATCCGAGGAGAACTCTGCATGATTCAAACTGGCAAACTGCAGTTGAAAATAGACCAGATCATCATCGCTGTTGATTCTGAAACCTATCAGATCAAAAATGCCCGGGATAGCGCGTCTGCTTTCTGGATAGACATAATCACCGTCTCCCCTGTCGTCCCCCCGCGGGTCAAGCATGTGAAACACCTCGGTGCCACGCATTCGGTCGGCGATCCTCACCTCCGTCAGGGCCAAGCCCCTGACGAACTCCTTCCATTCCGCTTCGAGCTTACTTGCATCTCTGTCGTAGATTTCCGCGAGTGCTTCCCTCTGATCGGCCGGGCTTTCGCCGGCGACATACAATCGCTTGAATTTGAGTATGCCGAATTCTTCTATCAGAAACTTGGCGAAGGAGGCGACCAGGCCGGCCCCCTCGTTGGCGCCATAAAGCCAGGGATCACGAATCAACGAATCCAGAGAAACGTTTTGGTCGACTTCCAGCCTTCTCTTCGCCCAGGAGAGCAGAAGTTCAGGAGAGAAAAACGAAGCTCCTCCTAGATAATAAGCGAGTCCCTCGCTTAGGTACTCCGCAGGGATTCTCTTTTCGTCCTGAGGGAACATGCGGTAAGAGATGACATGGACTATCTCGTGCGGAACGAACCTCTGGACTGAAGCCACCAGGCCGTTGAACGTCTGGCTCCGTGCCAGGGAGGGTTCCAGTCCAAAAAGCCGGCCCACCTCCTCGCTTGAAGAACATTTGTAATAGTCGATTCTACCTCGATAATCCACCTGCAGCAACCCCTTGATCTCCTCGTAGAACTCATCCATCTGGTTGAGCAAAGCAGCCCCCGGTTCCTGTTCCTCGTTCCTGTAATGGCACACGAAATGTTCAGACTCCTTTCGGAACCACCCCCGGGTGTGAATGAACATGGCATTTGCCCCCACCATCCTCCCCTCTTCCTCCACGAAGAACCTCTCGTCCTTTTGCAGCCGTCCGCCCTTGCCTTCACGGTAGAACCACTCTACCTCCAGAACCACATAGTCTTCCCTTTCATCTGCGCCTGTTATTCTGTAGTTGAGATGTCGGGGGTCCAGCCGCCTGAAAGCCAGGTATTCCCACTGCCAGTCATACTTCCTGTACCTTTCCGCCTCCTGCTGATTCCAGAACCTCTTCGTCTCTTGCTCTGACCCCTTCTGCAGCGCTCTGACATATGCTTCAAAGGATTGCTTGGCTCTCTCTATCCTGAAAGTGGAGCAAAAGGCAAAACAGTGCCACCCCAGAACAAAGCTGATTGAAGGAAGCAGCGTGCGCCTCAGGATCTTCGCGCTCAGGACCGATAACATGCCCGAATAATATCACCGTGCCCAGAGGTTGTCAAATGAAAAAGCCCGGAGTAATCGATAACTCCAGGCTTTTCCCTTATGGGTATTCACTTGAATCAATTGTCAGAACCCCGGCCCTTCGCCGTGCGAGCGGAATCCTCGGGGACGATGCGGGCGATCGTCTCGTCCCTCTCCCATTCCCATCCTTCCCTTCCTATGTTCGCCCTTCATCCTCATGAACTTCTTGAACTGCTCGGCGGTCAAGATCTCCTTCATGGCCAGTTTCTTGTCGATCCTCTGTTTCAAAAGCTCCTTCTGCGTATCGGCGATTTTGTCCACCAGCTTGCTGATCTGCCCCTGGTTGGGGTTCTCCTCCATCATCAGGTGCCTGAGCTCCAGCCGGGCGGTCTTCAATTCCGCCCTCAGTCCGATCTGGGCCTTCCTGAAGTTGTATTGAACATCTCTCATGCTCTCCATCTGTTCCTCAGTGAGGCCCAATTCCTCTGACATCTCCCCGCGATCACGACGAGGGTGCTCGGCGTAGGCCAAGGAGAAAACCAGCATTAGGGTTCCAACGACGGCTCCAGCCAGCAGCAATGATTTTCGTCTCATCGTCTCTCACCTCCTCCTCAGGTTGATCGTTTGCGCAATTTATTGTCTCACTTCCGGATCCAACCGCGGTCATCTGGATTCGTCCATGAAGTGTTCTTTTCCTCTCATCCGCCGGATACTATCCCTGAGCCTCCTTTCAAACCGCTCTTCAAAGAGCTGCAACCTGGCCCTCTGCTGCAGAGTAAGCGTGGCCCGGGCCTTTGTCAGGAACTTCACGAACTCTGCCTGAAACTCCTCCCTGACCCTCTCCAGTGCTGCCAGGGTTTGCTCCAACTTCTTCTCATCCGCCTCCTCTGACTGAAGAGCATCCGCCAATTCTCTCAGGAAAGCTTCTCTGTCTTCCTGGAATTTACGTTTGGCATCCTGAAACTCTTTCAGAGCGGGGAGGAACTCTGTTGACTGTTCTGAGGTGAGGTCCAGAGCTTCCAGCAGCTTGTACATGCGCAGAGTCTCGATGTTTTCCCGAATTTTCCTCCTCTCCGCCATGCTGGAAGGCGGACCGCCTGGATGGTTGCGTGAAGCTTGGGCGAAAAGCGATCCCGGCGCCAGCAAAACAAGGCTCAGTAAGATCAACATCACCACGCTTCTTGGCTTTCTCATAATCATCTCCCGTCTAAAAATCACTGCCTGCAGTTACCGACATCTATAATATGTCTCCAACTTGCAGAGCCTCTATGCTCTGTTCAAGCTCTTTCAGCTCTTCGACGTCCAGCTCACTCAGAACCGAATTCAAGCTCAGTTCGCTCAGGTAGTCCTCTTCCAGGATTCCCTCGATCAGATCCAGTTGCTGCTCATCGCCGTTGGCAAGGAGTATAGTCAGGGAAACTTCACCCTCTGCCGAAAGCATCTCTGCCAACTCCGCTGCGGTCGATGAAAGCTCGGGCGTAGAGACAGCGACTTCCTCCATCTGCTGTGGCCGTAGCTCAACCAAGCTTTTCTCATCCGACGTGAACACGAACACACTCACGATGGCCACGATCACAACGGTCAAAACGCCCGCCACCAACCTGGGCTTGGGGAAAAACAGCCCTCTTGTTTTCCTCTTTGACTCTATCCTGGTCCTAACCTCCGGAAGGAAATTCGTCCAGAAGCTCTCCTGGGGAGGAGGGACGCTCTCCTCTGCCAGCAGTTGATAGAGCCTCTCGATCTCCTCGAACTCCTTGCTACACCGGTCGCACTCTCGGAGATGCTTCTTTACCCTCCCTCTCTCCTGCGGTCCCAGAGAGTTCTCCTGATACCCGATCAGAAGCGGACTGACGTCTTTGCATCTCATGGCTTCTCCACGACCTTTCATCGATACTGTACCAGAAGTTTCTTAAGTTTCTTGACAGCCTGAAAGTAGTTGGCCTTTGCCGCTCCCTCCGAAATCTCCATGATCTGGGAGATCTCCTTGTAGGGCAGATCCTGGTAGCGCTTCAACACGAAGGTGACTCGCTGCCTTTCGGGAAGACTCTTGACCGCCCGATCAAGGGCAAGCCGCAGCTCTTCCTTTTCCATATCCTTATCGGGCGACACCGAGACTTCCGGCTTCCCTGAGATGTCGAAGATGGAGAGAAACGATCTGAACTTGTCCCTTCTTGAGAAGTTGATGCACAGATTCACGGCGATTCTGGTCAGCCAGACGTAAAAGCTGGATCTTTCTTCGAATCTCTTTAAGTTTCTGTAAGCCCTCACGAAAACCTCCTGAGAGAGATCGGCTGCATCTTCATGGTTCCTGACCAAGCGATATGCCAGAGTATAGATTCGCTTCTGATAACGAAGCACCAACTGGTTGAAGGCCTTCTCATCGCCTTGTTTGAACTCCTGAATTAAGATCGAGTCTCTCTCGTCTTTCATCTTTGCTCTTTCATCTTAATAGACCCAGAGGTGCCGGCGATGGTTTAACCCGGTTTGTTCAATCTCCTCACAAAGAATTACGTTGAGGAAGAGCAGCCTGTGTTTTCTACCTCCCCCTTCTTCACGACTCCCATTGAAGGTCGCAGATCCCGCCACAGAGGCAAGAGAGTGAGCAAGGGAGCCAAAAAAGACCAGCACCTAACTTAAGTTAGGTGCTGGTTTCAAAGCCCGGTCTCGCGGCATGGTGATCATCTCAATCTCTAATCCCGCCTGCTTTTTATCAACACCTTGGAGAATTGGGACATGTCTTCCAGCACCACGCCCGTACCCCTGACCACACATGTGAGCGGGTCCTCGGCTATGTTTATGGGAAGATTGGTCTCCTCCCTCAATCTCTTATCAAGCCCCTTGATTAAAGCTCCTCCGCCGGTCACAACGATCCCCTTGTCCAAAATGTCGGCGGAGAGCTCCGGCGGCGTCTCCTCCAGGGCTTGCCTGACCGCCTCTATGATGGAATCGATGGGCTCGCTGAGAGCCTCTCTTACCTGCACCGAGCTGATCTTCATGGTCTTGGGAATGCCCGCTACCAGATCTCTTCCCTTTATCTCCAAGCTTTCCTCCTCCTCCGGAGGATAAGCGGACCCGATTGCTATCTTGATCTCCTCGGCGGTCCTTTCACCGATCAGCAGGTTGTAGTTCTTCTTCAGGTATAACATCAGGCCCTCGTCCATCTCGTCGCCGCCGATACGAATGGAGATGTTATTCACGATGCCATCCAGGGCGATGACTGCGATCTCCGAGGTGCCCCCTCCGATGTCTATGACCATGCTTCCCGAGGGGAGATGCACCGGCAGCCCCACCCCGATGGCAGCGGCCATGGGCTCCTGGATTAAGAACACCTCCCGGGCGCCGGCATTCTCGGCAGAATCCCGCACAGCTCTTTTTTCCACCTCGGTTATCCCCGAGGGTACGGATATCACGATGCGCGGCTTCATCAGGTACCGGTGCCTCACCACCCGACGAATGAAGTTGGAAAGGAGCTTTTCCGTTATCTCGAAGTCGGCGATGACCCCATCCTTAAGAGGTCTGATGGCCTCTATCTCTCCCGGGGTCCTTCCCACCATCTCCTTGGCCTCGCTTCCCACCGCCAGCACTCTCTTGGAGGAAACCTCGATGGCCACTACCGAGGGTTCGTTCAGCACTATGCCCTGACCCCGCACGAAGACCAGCGTATTGGCAGTGCCTAAGTCTATGCCGATATCGCTACTGATGAAATCAAGAAAACCCATTTTCCCTCCGCAAACCAGATTCCCTCATGATTGAAGTCCCCTGTCACGAGTCATCCTCAGGCTGGTCCTGCCCCAAATAGATGTATCTGTTGATGAGATTGACCCAATCGCTCCATCTTTTTCCTTTGGATTTCTGCGTTTTTATGATGTGGCTGAATGCGTCCGCCTTGGCATCCAGATCGTCCGCATAGTGAAGAATGATCGCCTCCAGGGTCTTGGGTACCACCGGAGAGGCAAACTCCAATTGTCCCTGGTGAGACAGAACCAGGTGCTTGAGCCTCAGAGCCAGCTCTGAAGGAAAATCCTCAATCATTCGGATTTTCCTGTCAATTATCTCATCCCCGCTGACGACGTGCCCGATCAACCTCCCCTCGTCGGTGTAATCGAAGAACCCCCGGGCGGAGTAGCTGCCAATCTTTCCTATGTCATGAATCAGCGCGCCGGTGATGAGCAGGTCCCGATCAACCAACTCGTACATCTCGGCCGCCTTTTCGCAGATTTCAACCACCCGCAGGGTGTGTTGCAGAAGCCCTCCCACGTAAGCATGGTGCCACAACTTCCCACCGGGAGTCGTCTTCAGTTTCTCCGTCACTGACCGATCCTTCAGCAGAAGCTCCAGGAGGCTTTTCAGATGCGGGTTTCGTATGCTTGATGCGACCCTCTCGAACTCTCTGTTAAGAGAATCGATATCTGTCTCTGAGGCGGGCAGAAAATCGGATAGCTCTATCTCCCCCTCTTTGGCCTTTCTCAGCCTCTCCACCTTCAGTTGGGGCATCTCCCGGTAGGTTGTCACCTGCGCCTGGATCTTGACCACGTCGCCGGTCTGGGCCTGGGCGTAGATGTGATCGGCGTTGTCCCAGACCACCCCATCTATTCTTCCGGTCCTGTCTCCCAGCTCCAGCTTAAGGAACCTCTTCCCGTCCGCCGTGTCCCTTATCTCCTGCTTCCGGAGCACGAAGAATTCGACCACCTCTTTGCCTGGCTTCAGGTTCTCTACAAAGACTTTTTTCATTTCCTATTGACGCTGCGGGCTCTTTCTCAAACGGGCCAGAGATTTTGGAGTTAATAATATAGAGCATCGGGTCGATCAAAGTCAAGGACAAAAAACCTTGTGAAGACCCAAGCCCATACTTATATTCGACTCCGGTGAAAAACGATCAGGGATTTGAGTCATGAAGATACTCTACCGTTACGTCCTCAGGGAGCACGTGGGACCGTTCTTCTTTGGGCTGGCCGTGATCATGTTCATACTGGTGATGGACTTCATCCTGGAGGTCCTGAACATGATCATCGGCAAGGGCTTAAACGCGTTCGTGATACTGCAGGTGTTCGTCCTGAACTTAGCCTGGATGCTGGCCCTGGCAATCCCCATGGCGGTTCTGGTCGCCGCCCTGATGGCCTTCGGAAGGCTGTCGCAGGATAACGAGATAACCGCGCTCAAAGCCAGCGGGGTAAGCATCTATCGTCTGGTCCTGCCCGCCTTGGCCGCCTCGGTTATCGTCGCCGCGGGCATGGCCTTCTTTAACGACCGGGCCTTGCCCGAGCTCAATCACCACGCCCGGCTCCTGATGACCGACATACACCAGAAACGCCCCACCTGGAATCTGAAGGAGAACGTGTTCATCGACGACGTGCCCGGCTACAACATTCTGATAAAGAAGATCGATCCCCAGTCGTCCGACGTGCGCGGGGTCACCATTTACGATCTCAAGAACCGCCGCATGCCCCGCACCATCATTGCGGAAAACGGGCAGGTGGAATTCACGCCGGACGGAAACACCCTGGTCTTCAGACTCTTCAACGGTGAGGTTCACGAGGCCGACGAGAAGGAGCCGCAGCGCTACCGCCGAATAAGCTTCGATAGACAAACCATCTATATTCATGATGTGGGAAGCAGGCTTATTCGCTCCCAGTCGGATTACCGCACCGACAGGGAAAAGACGTCCGCCCAGATGCTGGCGGATGTCAGGGAGTCGGAGGCGGCAGTGCTGGGCGCCAGCCAGAAGATGAGAGAAGTGGCCACCATGGCCTGGGAGAAGGTGGTCAGAGGCGGGCAATCCGAAGATACCCTGGCAGCGGAGACGATCGTTCTGGACAATCTGATCAATGAAAACCAGACTTTCCTCAACGAGATATTGGCTTCGAAGCAGGATACCAAGAATAAGAAAAGGTTGATCAACAGCCTGATGGTGGAGGTGCACAAGAAGTTCGCATTGGCTGCAGCCTGCGTGGTGTTCGTATTGATCGGTGCGCCCCTGGGCATCATGGCAAGAAAGGGCGGAGTGGCGGTGGGAGTGGGATTGAGTCTGGGGTTCTTCGTGCTCTACTGGGCTTTCCTAATCGGCGGCGAGGAGCTGGCCGACAGACAGATCATACCGGCCTTCTGGGCCATGTGGTCGGCAAATATCCTGATCGGGGCCGCCGGAATCTATATTCTGGTGAAATCCGCCAAGGAGGCCAAGTTCATCTCCTGGGAGTGGACTCAGAAGTTCGTGCCCGAGAGATATCGGAAGGCGCCGGATAAGCGCAAACCATGCAAGGAAGAGGCAAAGAGTGTTCAAGGTTCAAGGTTTAAGGTTTAAGGTTCAAGGTTCAAAGTCTAGAGTTTGACGTTCAAGGTCTAATGTTTAAAATCTAGAGTTCAAAAGCTCAAAGGCGCAAGCGCTCAAAACCTCCAACTCGTGGATTACATGCGAATTCTGGATAAATACTTGATACGGCAGTTCTGCTTTGCGCTGCTCTTCAGCCTGATTGCCTTTTGGGTCATCTTTCTGGTGGTGGATCTGGTTGAGCATGTGGATAAATACATTGACAAGCAGGCCTCCGTCCTTCTGGTGGTCAAGTATTACGCCTATTATACACCCTACATCGTGGTTCTTGCGCTTCCCGTTGCCATGCTCCTCTCCTGCCTCTTTTCATTGGGGCAGCTGGCCAAGCACAATGAACTCACCGCCATGAAATCGACGGGTATTAGCCTTTACCGAATACTTCTTCCTCTGCTAATTCTGTCCTTTGTAATAAGCGTCTCTGTCATCGTCCTTGGAGCTTCGATCGTCCCCCTGAGCTACCAGAAGATGATGTATGTCAAGACGGTGGAGATCGAAAAAGGGAGACAGCAGACGAGCACTATTATAAGCAATCTCTTCGTCCAGGGAGAGGAGGGCAGGGTATTTCATCTGGCCACCTACGACACCAAGGCCCGAACCGGCTCGGACGCGCTGGTGCAGAGGTTCGAGGAAAACCGCCTCAAAGAGGAGATACGCGCCAACCGAGTGAGATGGGAAAACAACGGCTGGTTGTTCGAGGACGGAGTGGAGAGGGTCTTCTCCGAATCTCCAAATCAGCCGGAGATCCCCGAAGCTCTTGAGGACACAAGGTCGCATGCTCCTCTGGAAAACTCCGCTCACAGGAAGCTGGCCGAGGCCGAGGAGTATCGGCCTTTCGACAGGCTCTTTCGTCTGGATCTGAAGATAAAGCCGGAGGCTCTCACCCGCAGACAGAAGAGGTCGGATGAGATGGGATATTTCGAGCTGGCTGAATACGTTGAGATCAAGGAGAGAAGTGGTCAGGTGGTGGCCAAGGAGACCACTGACCTTCATTTGAAGATAGCATTTCCCTTTGTGAACTTCATCATCGTCCTGTTCGGCGCCCCTCTTGCGGCAAATCCGAAAAGATCGGGCTTGGCCATAGGTTTTGCGGTCAGTTTGTTCATCAGCTTTGTCTATTACACCCTCATCCGGATGAGCCAATCATTCGGCTACTCGGAGAGACTCCCGCCTCTCCTCGCCGCCTGGGCGGCGAATATCCTCTTTGCCATCATCGGAACTATCCTGCTGGTGAAAGCAAAAAAGTAGTTCGGGCTGCCGTCCAGACGGATGCCCGTCTGGGCGTCCGGGATAACGTCCCCCGGGCAGCAGATAGCGGTATCGTGACCCAAGGCCACCAGATCGAGCCTTCACACTCCGCCTGATTTATTCACTTGCTTTTTCCCCTTTAGCCTCTAAATTAGTGAATCAGAGGTTGTTGAATTTTCCGCGACCATCTCACACTTTGGCCAACGCGACGTGGAGAATTCGGCTGCAATTACAGACTTCCTATCATAAGGAGGAGAATATGGAATTCAGGGTCTACAGGGTGCCCATGCCGGAGGATACCAATGTGATCGTTGGGCAAACCCATTTCATAAAAACAGCAGAGGATCTGTTTGAAATTCTGGCCGGGTCGGTGCCGGGGATGAAATTCGGCCTGGCCTTCTGCGAGGCTTCCGGGCCTTGTTTGGTGAGGTCCGAGGGAAACGACGGTGAGTTAAAGAAGCTGGCTGCTCAGAGCGCTTTTGATATCGGGGCCGGTCATACGTTCATAGCCTACATCAAGCACGGTTATCCCATCAACGTGCTGAATGCCATCAAGAACTGTCAGGAGGTGGCCACGGTCTTCTGCGCAACGGCGAACCCCTTGCAGTTGTTGATCGCCGAAACCGACCAGGGAAGAGGAATCGCCGCTGTTATCGATGGAAACCCTCCCAAGAGGGTCGAAACAGAAGAAGACGTAAAGGAGAGAAGGCAGTTCCTGCGGAGGATCGGATACAAGTCCGGTTGAGGACAAAGCCTTCAGGAAACTACTAAGTCCGAGATGAATCGGGCGGGCAAGATGCCCGCCCTACCAGTACACTTCTGTTGCTGCATCGTAGCCGGGGCTTCCAGCCCCGGATGAATTTGTCATTGCGAGTTCCCCGTACGGGGGACGAAGCAATCCCGGGCGGGTGTGCAGAGAAACTGTCGCGCCCCGGCGCGACAGAAGATCGAGATGTGACTCCGCATGATCGAATATAAGAACGGAATCCATATCAGGGGCAGCGGGCTGTGGCTGGATGCCCGAAGAAAGACAGACTTCTGCTTTGTCTCTCATGCCCACGCAGACCATGCGGTCAGGCACGGCCAGATCCTTGCCACCAGGGAAACGGCCGCCTTATTCGAACATCGCTACGGAAAAGCAAAATTCAAGCTCCTCGAATACAACCAGCCCAGAAGGCTCAACGGAATCAAGGTTGAGCTCTTCCCCTCCGGCCATGTCCTGGGCGGCGCCCAGATTCTAATAGAGAAGGCTGGCACAAAAATCGTATACACCGGGGATTTCAAGCTTCGCAAAAGCCTCACCGCACAGAAGGCTCAAGTCAGAAGATGCGATATTCTGATCATGGAGTCGACCTTCGGGCGTCCGCAGTACAAATTCCCGCCCTCAAGTCAGGTCCATGATCAGATGGCAGAATTCGCACAAGAGAACTTGACCAAGGGAAGGACGCCGGTTTTTCTGGCCTATTCCTTGGGCAAGGCTCAGGAGGCGATGAAGATCCTGTCCAAATGTGGATTCAAACTCTCTGTACACGGAACGATCTACGACATGGCCAAGATATATGAGGAACTCGGGGTAAGGTTCAAGAAATATGAACACTACCGGGCCGGAGAACTGGAGGGCAAGGTGCTGATAGTCCCTCCCTCGGTCAGGAAATCTCCCATGCTCGAGAACATCCCTCGAAAGAGGACGGCGGTGCTTACCGGCTGGGCCATAGACAGGGGCACGCGCTATTTCAACGGTGTCGACCAGGCCATCCCCCTCTCCGATCACGCTGATTTCTCAGAGCTTGTGGAGTATGTCAAAAAAGCTCGGCCCAAAAAGGTCTACACGGTGCATGGCTTTGGCGAGTTGGTGGAATCTATAAGAGAGATGGGATTCGATGCAGAACCTCTGAATCGTAATACCAGACCTGAAAGCACCTTTGGCAAGAAGGGGCTTACGAACTATGATCTGTTCGCCTAAAGCAGCGAACAGTCTCGGCATGAATCGTTGGTGGAAAGGGGGCAAGGGGTCAAGGATTCAAGGGGTCCAGTGGAAATCCTAAGAGCCCAACCGAGGCATACGAACGGGACACAAGGACAAAAGGTGTGGGAAAACGTCAGAAATGGTCTGAGAGAAGCATGGCTATCGAGTTGACCATGTGTTCTTGAAGGGAGGGCTTTGAACCCTTGAACTTCGGAACTCTTGAACCCTTGTATCCTCGAATCCTCGGACCCTTGACCTCGTGATCCCCTGGGAGCAACTCTTGCCGAAAGCATCCAAAGTTGTTGACTTTTTCCCTTTTTCCGTATAAACTTCAACATGTTTACTTGATGCGCTAACACTCTAAACTTTCGAGGTTGCGATGATTAATGTGGGAGTTATCGGCTACGGTTACTGGGGACCGAACATGGTTCGCAATTTCTATGCCAACAAGGATGCCAAGGTGGTTTGGGTGTGTGATCTGAGCAAGGATCGGCTGGCTTTGGTCGAGGCCGGGTATCCGACCGTCAAGACCACCACCGACCACAAAGATATCATGAAGGATACCGGCGTTGATGCCGTGGTGATCAGTACTCCGGTTTCGGCTCATTTCCCATTGGCCCAGGAAGCCCTGGAAAATGGTAAGAGCGTCCTTCTCGAGAAACCCATGACCTCAACCCTGGAGCAGTCGGAAAAGCTGGTGGAACTGGCGGCGAAGAAGAAGAAGACCCTGATGGTTGATCACACCTTCCTATACACCGGGGCGGTGAGAAAGATGAGGGAGCTGGTAGATAGCGGCGAGCTGGGCGACATCTACTACTTCGACTCGGTGCGGGTCAATCTGGGACTGTTCCAGCACGACGTGAACGTGATCTGGGACCTGGCCCCGCACGATTTCTCCATCATGGACTTTCTGCTGCAGAAGGACCCGGAGATGGTTTCGGCGGTGGGAGTGTCTCACCTCGGCGATCTGGAGAACATCGCCTACGTGACTGTCCAGTATCCGGGAAATCTCTTGGGCCACCTCCATGTCAACTGGCTGGCCCCGGTGAAGGTCCGCACGACTCTCATCGGCGGCACCAAGAAGATGATCGTGTATGACGATAATGAGCCCAGCGAGAAGATAAAGATCTACGATAAGGGAGTGAGCTATTCGGAGAAGAAGGAGGACGTGTATCAGATGCTGGTCCAGTACCGCTCCGGCGATATGCTGGCCCCCAAGCTCCAGCCCACCGAGGCATTGAAGCTGGTCAGCAAGGAGTTCACCGACTCGATAAACGAGAACCGGAAGCCCTTGACCGACGGGGTGGCCGGGCTTAGAGTGGTGAAGCTGCTGGAATCCGCCAACGAATCCATCAGGCAGAAGGGAAAGGTAATCAAGCTATGAGCCCGCAAGATAGACCGGAGTTCAAAAACGTCACCATCACCGGTGAGGTAACCATATACAAAAACGTGAAGATCGGGGAGGGGTCGGTCATAGACGGCCCCTGCGTTTTGGGCAAGCCGCCCCGGGGCAAGAAGGACGGCGAGTTGGAACTGGTGATCGGGAAGAATGCGGTGATACGACCCTTCACTACTATATATGCCGGAAACAAGATTGGCGACAACTTTCAGACCGGACAGGGAGCATCCATCCGGGAGGACAACATCATCGGCAACGACGTGAGTGTGGGCACCAACGCGGTGTTGGAGTTCGAAAACCAGATCGGAAACGACGTCCGAATTCATAGCCTCTGCTTCCTCGAGATGGTCACCACCGGGGACCATGTCTTCTTCGGCCCTAACGTAGTGTTCACCGACGACCCCCACCCCATGCTCTGTCCCAAGTACAAGGAATGCAGCGGTGGAGTGAAAGTTGCCGATCTGGTGAAAATCGGGGCAGGCTCTGTACTGTGCCCGGGAGTGAAGATCGGCAGGAACGCTCTTGTAGGCGCCGGAGCAGTGGTAACGAAAGACGTGCCCGAGGAGAGCGTGGTGGCGGGAAATCCCGCCAGGGTCATCAAGAAGATCGACGAATTGGAATGCTACATCGGGGCATTTGACAGGCCTTACGTCTGGCCGCCTTATAAGAAGTAAGTGTTCTCGGCTTATTGAAGCCTGTGTGATGACGAGACCAGCACCTAACTTGAGTTAGGTGCTGGTTTCTCATGTATCCTAAGTTCATCATACGTAATGTATACAGCACTAAATCCTTGACAACCGGGGACGAAGTGCTATCTTGAATCGACATGGATTAAGCGCTGATAAAACATTAAGGAGGATTTGATGAAAGTAAACTTCGTGGACCTGAAAGCGCAGTACCAGACCATAAAACCGGAGATTGACAAAGCCATCGAGAATGTCATCTCCAACACGGCTTTCATCCTGGGAAAGGCGGTGGCGGAATTCGAAGAGCAGTTTGCCGCCTACTGCGGGGCAAAGCACTGCGCGGGGATCAACTCCGGCACTTCTGCCTTGATCATGGCACTCAAGGCCTTAGACGTAGGCGAAGGTGATGAGGTCATCACCACTACCAACACCTTCATCGCCACGGCCGAAGCCATTTCGTTCGCCGGCGCCACACCGGTTTTGGTGGATATCGAGGATGGGACCTACAACATGGACCCCGGCAAATTAGAGAAGGCCATAACCGGAAAAACCAAGGCCATAATCCCTGTGCACCTTTACGGGCAGCCGGCGGACATGGATCCCATACTCGAGATCGCGAAGGAGAAGGGTGTGGCGGTGATTGAGGATTCATGCCAGGCGCACGGCGCCCAGTACAAAGGCAAGAAGGCGGGCGGCTTGGGCACGGTGGCTTGCTTCAGCTTCTATCCCGGGAAGAACCTGGGCGCGTACGGCGAGGGCGGCGCGGTAACCACCAACGACGAGGGCATAGCTCAGAAGGTCCGAATGCTGCGGGATCATGGCTCGCCCAAAAAATTCTACCACGAGTTCATCGGCAACAACTGCAGGTTGGAGGGAATCCAGGGAGCGGTTCTTTCGGTGAAGCTCAAGCATCTCGACAAGTGGAATGACGGCAGGAGAAAAAACGCCGACCTGTACAGAAAGTATCTGGAGGGAACCGGTGTGGGTCTGCCCGAGGAGATGCCCTATGCCAGGCACGTCTATCACGTCTTCTGCGTGAGGGTAAAAGACAGAGAGAAACTGATCAACTTCCTGAAAGAAAAGGGCATCTACACCAACATTCATTATCCCATACCCATACATCTCCAGAAGGCCTACCAGTTCTTAGGATACAAGAAGGGCGACTTCCCGGTAACCGAGGGAAGCATGGATCAGATCCTGTCGCTGCCCATGTTCGCAGAGCTTACCGAGGAGGAGATAAAGTACACGGCAGACTGCATCAAGGAGTTTTACGGAAAGTGATAAACCGGGCAGAATGCCTTCTTGAGCATTGACGCGAGGGAATTCTCAATTGAGGCGGGAATTGATCCCCCAGACGGGGGCGGCTGCCCGCCTCAAGGTTTAGTTGATTCCATTGGAGATGAGGGTTGGCAGAAAAAGGCGATCGAACCCTGGTCATAATTCCGGTCTATAACGAGGAAAACAGGATCAAGACCGTCCTGGAGAGATTCAAAGAAGTAGATATCGATACAGTCCTGGTGGTAGACGACGGGTCAACTGATTCGACCCCGGAGGTGCTGAAGAGTTTCGACGTGGAAACCCTGCATCATCCCAAGAAAGAAGGCGTGGGGAGCTGCATCAGAGACGGCATAGACCATGCACGGAAGAACGGCTTCGAACTGGTGGTGGTAATGGCGGGCAACGGAAAGGACGATCCCAGAGAGATACCTCTTTTGCTTAGACCTGTCGTTGAGGAAGATTACGATTACATACAGGGTTCCAGGTACTTAGAGGGAGGCGAGGCGGGAAACCTCCCGCTCGCCCGCGCGGTTGGAATAAAAGCTTTCACCTTTCTCTGGTCGATGCTTCTGGGAAGGAAGTTGACCGACGTGACCAATGGTTTCCGGGCTTACCGGATTTCATTGTTTGATGACCCGAAGATAAACATATGGCAGGCATGGCTTTCCACGTATGAGCTAGAGTATTATATCCACTTTTGGGTGCTGAGGCTGAAATACAAGTTCGGGGAGGTGGCGGTCTCGAAGATATATCCTTCGAAGAAGAAATACTCCAAGATCAGACCGTTTTTGGACTGGTGGCCGATTGTCAAGCCGCTGTTTTATCTGTTGTTCAGAGTTAGGAAGTAGGGGGACGTAATAGGTAATGGCTCTAGCGGAAGAAGACATCAAACAGTTGGTCGCTCGGCGGACTGAAACCAAGAATCTCGACTACAAGCAAAGCATGAATTGGGAAACCAGTTCGAAAGACGAAAAGGCCAGCATCGTAAAAGACATTCTCGCGATGATCAACACTCAAGACGGAGGAAGGATTATTTTCGGAGTGAGGAACGAGGATTTCGAGTTGACAGGGGTCACCTCCGAGGACCTGAAATCCTGGGACCCGACAAAAGTAAACGATTTTCTCCACAAATACGCTGATCCGCTGCATTCCTGCGTTGTCTATAAGGTGGACATTGAGGGCAAACACGTCGTCGCTGTGGATGTTCCAGAATTCAGTGAGATACCGATTGTGTGCAAGAAGGACTGTCATTCAGCAGTTGACAGCAGTGAACACATTCTGAAGAAAGGGCAGATCTACATTCGGACTGACAAAGCAACAAGCGAGGGAATTTCTTCCCCAGAGCAGACGCGAGAATTGTTGGGCAGGGCACTCGCAAAGAAGGGAGACGAGCTTCTAGGCTTGATTCAGCGGCTGATTCAAGGTAGACCGTTAAAGGGCTCAGAGGAATCGAGCCGCGACTACGAAAAGGAAACCCGGGACGCAGAAGATTTCTTTTCCAGGACTATCGGGGACGAGTTGCAGAATCGGGGCCACTGGGCTGTCTACGCACGCCCCGTCAGATACGAACCCAGGAGAATCGCGGACCAGAAACGAATCAAGGAAATACTGGAGCGATCCCAGGTCCGTCTGCGGGGATGGTATTTCCCCCACATAGACCCCAACGAGCTGTCCAATTTTGGACAAGGAACTCAATGTCACATCATCTGGGACAGGTTCAGGGAAGGATTTCGTGCCTACAGGAGTGGGTTCTTTTTCGCAAAAAAAGCTTTTTGGGAGGATGTGGAGCAACGCAAGAGCCAGGACGGCAAACCTGTTCTTTCGTTTGTCTATGCGATTTGGCTGCTCACGGAGTTTTTCCTGTTCTTCAAACGATACTATGAGGCGTTCGCGCCCGACGAGGACATCATCGTGAAGATCGTACTGTCGCGCACGCTGGATAGGAAACTGGCTTCCTTTGATCCTCTCATTTCGCTTCACGGATGGCATATATGCAAGGAGGACTCGATCGCCATAGAGGAAAACATCAAAGTTGTTGATTTGAGAGCTTCCTACAAAGAAATAGCAAATCGTGTAATTCGGGAAGTATTCACGGTGTTCAATTGGGATACCGTCAGCGAAAAGGTCGTTGATGACTGGCAAAAGAAACTAATCGAAGGAAAAGCGTAGTCGCGCAGTGAAATGTCGCAAAGAAAGAAAAGAAAAAAGCAGGCGGTGAAGCCCAAGGAAGTTGCAGTCAAGAAGTCCGCTCTGACCGAGTTCTTCGAGAATCCGCTCTTCTCCTCCAGGGCTTTCGAGGTCGTGCTTTTCTGCGTCATCGTCGGGTTGGCCTTCCTTGGCGGGGTGCTGTTCTTGAGCGCCGATCCGCCAGCCATCTCCTGGAGCCAGGATGTGGCCACCGACCCGCCCCAGTATACCTACTTTGCACGAAACCAGGTAATGTGGGGCGATTGGGACCTGTTCGGTCACAACCGATTTCCGTTCTTTTACAAGTCGTTCACCAGTGCGGCTTCGGTAATCGTTTTTTCCGTATTCGGTCCGGGCAGATCCCAGGCCAACTTTGTAGCGGTGATCCTTAGTCTATTGACCATGATCTTCTTATTTCTAGCTCTGAGAAAGGTATTCGGCAAGCGGGCGGCGTTCTTATCCTTATTCTTTCTGGGATTCAACTTCGTCTTCCTCATGTACGGCCGTAACCCGTTTTTGGAGATCTCGGCCAGCTTTCTTCTGGTTTTAGGCTTCTACTTTATGGTCTCCTCCTTCAAGAACAATCTACTTCTGATCCCGTCGGGCATATGTTTCGCTGCGGGCATCTTCTTCGGAAAAACCATGGCTGCATTCATCCTGCCGGCCTGCGGTTTGGCTCTGCTTTTGTGGATGTTCGAGCGCTTCCCATCCGACCGGAAGATAGACTTCAGGCCGGTGGCTCTTTTCGGCGGCGGCTTTCTGGTAGTTACGCTTCTCTGGATATTCTTCAGCTATCTGCCTGCCAAAAGAGAGGTGGCAGGTTATTTGGGTGAGCAGGCGTTGGGGCTTTACGGATTTCCGGTCGCCCTCCAATCCATCACCGGATTCGTTCAAGCCTTGTTCACCTTCGGGAGGGACCTCTTCTATCACATGCCGGTGGTGTTTCTCCTCTCATTCCTGGGCTTGCTCCTGTTCTTCCGGGAAGCTGACACGATCGGGGCATGGGTCAGGCAGAGAGATCGTCGCTCCAAGGTCAAGCTCTTTCTGGCGCTCTGGTTCTTGGTCTGCTTCTTCCTGCTGATGATCTTGAACTACCGTCCTTTGCGCTACCAGATCTATCTGATTCCTCCCATGTGTGCACTGGCGGGCATTTGGCTGGATTCCCTCTTCTCCGGATTTGCCTCGAGAAAGAATCCGCCAAAAGCACTATTCTGGATCGTCTTTGTGATCTGCACCACGTTTCTCGCCAACTATGCCGTCACCACCTATCACAGGCTGAGCGAGAAGCAGATTCTGTTTGGCACATCTCTCTTAATCTCGTTTGCGCTCGCCCTGCTGATCGGCGCCTTTTACTACTGGCGTTCCGCCGGCGCCAAGAAAGCGTCCAAAGGCGAAGCCCCCTCGCCTTCTGCAAGACCGGGGCTCGGGTCGAGGGGTCTGGTTGTGCTGGTATTGATTCTGATCTCGCTGATAGTCAACGCAGGACAATACATAAGCTGGGCCTCCTCTCCCACCTACTCCCTGAATCGATCATCCGTGGACCTGGGAAAGATTCTGGGCAAAGACGCCGTTCTCTCCGGACCTTACGGGCCAGGCCTGGTCTGGGACAACGAGCTTAGGAGCATAATCCACATGTTCGGGGTCACCAAACCGGATCCCGATCTTTTCCGCACCTATCCCATCACCCACCTGGCATTGGAGAGAGGAGGCAACCGGGACCGGGCTTTCAAGGATTATCCCGAGGTGATGAATCAGGCCAGGATCGTGACCACCTATTGGCTGCGGAATATCCCGGTCGACATTTATAGAATAGGAGAATGGACCGGCAATCCCAAGACAGAGGAGTATTCTCTCTCGGAGTTCGAGAGAGCCAAGATGTTGATCGACCGAGGGGAGACCGATTCCGCCTTGGTTCTGCTGGAGGAGTTTGTGTCTCACACTCCGGACAATTACAGTGCCCATGAGGCGCTGACGGAGATATATTTCGACATGGAGGAATTCGAAAAAGCCGCGCTCTCCTTAGAGAAGGCCATCCAGTTCAATCCCACCGATTTCCTGGCCCACCAGCAGTTGGGATCGGTGTATCTGGGTCTGGGGAACCAGACCCGGCAGAACAGGTACAGAGATTTGGCCATAGAGCAGTGGGAGATTGCCTTAGAGCTTTTTCCGGAAAACAGGCAGTTGGCAACACAACTGCAAAGCATTAGGGGATATTAGGAACATGCGAAGAAGCAATGGATCTGTAAAAGTATCGGTAGTGGTTCCGGCATACAACGAGGTGGAGAACGTCCTGCCGCTGATGGAGGAGTTCTCCAAGACGTTTGCCCGAACCAGAATGAATGCGGAGGTGATCTTGGTGGACGATGGCTCCACCGACGGCACCTTCCTCAAGGCCAGGGAATGCCAGAGAAGATTCCAGTTTTTGCGGGTGGCAAGCCATCAGAGAAACATGGGACTGACCGAGGCGCTGATGACCGGTTTCTCCCGGGCCCGGGGCAGGATCTTCGTGTTTTGGCCCGCGGACCTGCAGTATCTTCCCCAGGAGATTCCCAAGCTTGTCGAGAGAATCGACAACGGATATGACGTGGTCTGCGGTTGGAAGCAAGGTCCTTACGGCCTTAAGCGCCTTGTGTCCTTCTTTTACAACCTTCTCTCCCGGATGGTGTTTCGGGTCAAGGTGCACGACTTAAACTCGGTCAAGGCGTTCAAGCGGCAGGTGGTGGATGACGTGCCCCTGCGAAAGGATTGGCACAGGTACATGGTGGTGATGGCGGCGGAGAAGGGGTATAAGATCGGAGAGGTCAAAGTCAAATTGTATCCGCGAAGGTCCGGGCAATCCAAGTTTGGAATCTGGAGAGTGCCAATAGGATTTCTGGATCTCCTCTCCGTAAAGTTCCAGATCTCCTTCATGAAGAAGCCCTTGCTTCTGTTCGGATTCCTGGGCCTGATCTTAATCCTCCTGGGAATCCTGACCGGAGGAGCGGCAATCTATGTGAGATTTGCAGGAGTAGCTGATGGCCTGGCGAGGCCGCTTCTATACCTGGTTATCCTGCTGGTTCTCTCGGGAATCTCGTTCTTTGCGTTAGGCTTTTTGGCCGAGGCCATAATCAGCATAAAGGATGAGATGAGAGCCCTATCCAGGCAACTCGCTCCCAGGGACAGACCTCAAGAGAGAAACGTTCCCAGACCTGAGCAGAGAAGACATTTCCCCAGGAGAAAAGAAAACCGACCGGCGGACAAGGGCACAGGTAAGAATTCCTCGTAGTCACTGGTCAGTTTCCCGATGCGCGAAAGGCTCGGTACCCAGAAGAGAGAAGCGCTTAATCAGGGCAGGTCTAAGCTGAAGATCCTGATCTTGACACATAACTACATTCGCTTCAGAGGAGACCACGCCGGTCATTTTCTGCACGTGCTGGCTGCCGAGTTGGTCCGGAGCGGACATAGCGTTGTCGTCCTAGCCCCTCATCAGAAGGGTCTGAAGAAGACCGAGATCATGGACGGGGTGGCGGTGCATCGCTTCAGGTACGCCCCGGCTGCCAAGGAGAGGCTGGCCTACATCGGCACCATGCATGAGCTTGTGGCCGCCAGTTGGTCCGGCAAGATTCTTTTCCTCTGCTTTCTTGTCTCCTTCCTTGCAAAGGCGCTGAGCATCTCGATTCGAGAACGTGTTGACTCAATCTCTGCTCAATGGTGGATACCCGGAGGACTGATAGGATACCTCGTTTCTCTTTTTCGCCGAAAGCCCCTGATCGTCACCTCGCACGGAACCGATATCCGTCTGCTGGAGAGATCTGTTTTTCTCCGAAAACTTGCCAAGCCAGTCTTTGGCCGGGCCAAGTACGTCACCACCGTATCCGGCTTCCTGGAGGAAAAGCTGATCAGAAACACCCAAGCGCCGGCAGAGAAGGTTAAGGTCATTCCGATGCCGGTGACGCCGGATACTTTCGAGCCCTCTCCCCTGCCGCAGGATGCAACCAAGCTGATCCTTTGCGTCGCTCGATTCACGCCCCAAAAGGGGCTCGATTATCTTCTCAAGGCGTGCAGGATGCTTAAAGATAAGGAGATAGACTTCAGGGCAAAGATCGTCGGCGAAGGACCGCTCAGAGAGCCTCTGCAGGAGGAGATCATCAAGCTGCAACTGGAGAATGAGGTTTCTTTGGTTGACATCATCCCACAGAAGGATCTGAACCGGCTTTACGCCGAGAGCTATCTGTGCGTTCTGCCGTCAATCGAAGAGGGCTTTGGTCTGGTTTTGGTGGAAGCCCAGCTCTGCAAGCGACCGGTGATAGGGACTCGTTCCGGCGGAATCACCGACATCATTGAGGATGATGTAAGTGGCCTGCTGGTTCCACCCAGAGACCACGAAAGCCTGGCCCAGGCTATGGAGAGGATTCTAACCGACAGACAATTGGCTGAGAGGCTCGCCGAAGGAGGATACGGAAGCGCGCTGGCGAGGTTTTCACCTCAGGCAGTTCTTCGGAAATATCTGGAGGTGATCGGACAGTCACAAGGGCTGTCCCTACGTGATTCCTAGCCGCCGAGGCGAGCTGTCCGCGTGAGAGTTATCTGGGCGGAGTGCATCAGCTTGTCGTAGCCAGGCGGAGACCCCGACTTGGCGGGGGTGATGCGATGGTGCTTGTCAGACAAGAATGTCTGACTCACCATTCGTGCGGTCCTTGTGCGTGGGGGAATTACTACGAAAGTCCAACAAATGAAGACAAAGAAAACTCTGATAAGATCGGCCCAGATCGTCATAATCGTTCTGATATTCTATTTTCTGGCCAAGGGCCTGATCGCCAACTGGGGCCAGGTGAAGGATTTTGACTGGCAGTTCGACTATCCCCTCCTGATCGCCTCCTTTGTGCTTCAGATTGCGGCCCTGGTCTGGTTGGTTAAAGTCTGGGGATGGGTACTGAGACACACCGGGTCCTCAATCTCCTACCTCAGGCTTTTCAAAGTGTGGTTCTTCTCCAATCTGGGAAGGTATCTTCCGGGCAAGGTGTGGCAGTTTCTGGGCATGGTCTACATGCTGGAGAAGCGCGGCGTGCCCACCAGGAACAGCTTCTCTACCGCCATCTTGGCTCAGTCCTTCTCGGTCATCTCCGGTCTTTCGATCGCTTTTCTATTCTTGGGGGTGAATCTCTATTCCCAGTTCTTCTCCGAGAACCCGGGCTTGATTGCGGTGATGGTCCTCTTCGGCATCTTCGTGCTGGTAATCATCTTTTATCCGAAGCTTTTGGCCAAGGTCATCAATCTGGGCCTGGGAATCTTGAAAAGGGAGAAAATTAGCCTTGATATTACCACCAAGGATGTTATTATTTACATCTTAGCGTATTCGGTGGCTTGGCTCTTGTTCGGACTGGCGTTTCTGGTGTTCATCAAGGCTATGGCAGCGGCTTCTTTCGGAATGTATCCCACCCTGACCGGAGCCTTTGCCTTTGCCTTTAACATCGGCTTCTTGGCGCTCTTCGTGCCGGGCGGAATCGGGGTACGGGAGGGAATCCTGGTGCTTCTTCTCTCCTCCCTGTTCCCCCTGCCGGTGGCCACCTTGATTGCGCTGATGGCCAGGATATGGTCGACGGTGGCGGAGCTGATCTGTTTTTTGATCGCCGTGCCCATGAAGTGATTTCGGATTCCGCCGGATGCAGTCGGCATGAGGTTCACACGAAGGAATCACCTAAAGCCATGAAAAAAGCAAAAACCAAAAAAAGCAAGAAGGTTGAAAAGAGCAAGCCTCGTGGTCTCAATCCGGAGAAGGAAGCAAAGCTCTGGCGATATCTGCCGGTCGGTTTGCTGTTCCTTCTGACTATCATCTTATTTTCCGGTTTTGTCTTCTCCGACCAGATGCTCTTCGGGACCGATACCATCGAGGCCGGAGTGATGTTCCGGTCGTTCTATGCTTCGTTTGTGAACGCGTATCACGCCATCCCCCAGTGGAACCCTTATCTTTTCGGCGGCATGCCCTTTGTGGATGCCATGCACGGAGACACCTTCTATCCGCTGGCCATACTTCAGTTCATCATGCCCATCTCCCGAGCTCTGGGATGGAAGCTGGTGCTGACCGTGTTTTTGGCGGGGATCTTCACCTATCTCTGTATGCGCGCCTTCCGCTTCTCCCGCTTGGTGTCGCTGTTCTCAGCGGTCGCCTACATGTTCTCCGCCAATCTGGTCACCTGGGTTTATGGGGGACAGGACGGAAGGATGTACGTAACCAGCCTGCTCCCTCTTCTATTCTTCTTCCTGGAGAAGGCCCTGGATACTCGCAGGTGGATCTACTATATCGGATTGGGGTTTGCTATCGGGCTTCTGATTCTGGCCAACCATCCCCAGTTGGCTTACTACGCCCTCTGGGCGGTGGGTCTCTATTTCCTCTTCCGGCTTGTGATGGATTTTACAGGCCGAAAAGAGGAATCTACATCCCGGAAGATCAAACCGCTGGTAAAGCCGGTGGCCCTCTTCGTGGCGGCCGTCATCATCGGACTGGCTCTTTCCCTGGTGCAGATACTTCCTCCCTACGTGTACGTGAACAATTACTCGCCAAGGGCCGAGGGCGGCAGAGGATACGAGTATGCCGTCTCCTGGTCGGCTCACCCGGAGGAGCTGGTCTCCCAGGTGGTGCCGGAGTTCTGCGGGTACAGCCTGCAGGATGAGAACACCTACTGGGGGCGGAACTACTTCAAACAGAATGCCGATTACGGAGGCGTGATCCCGCTTCTCTTTGCGTTTCTCGGTCTCCTCTTCGTCAAGGACAGAAAGAGATGGTTTTTCCTGGGGCTTTCCGGTCTAGCCATAGTCTATTCGCTGGGCGGACACACTCCCATCTACCGGCTCTTCTATCACTTGGTGCCTCAGGTGAAGAACTTCCGTGCGCCCGGGTTGATTCTTTTCCTGCTGATTTTCTCGGTTGTGTTCTTATGTGCGCTCTTCCTGCAACGCCTCCTTAAGGGAATCAAGGATGACCAGGAACAGAAGAGGTTATTCAAAACTCTCCTGATTGTAACGGCGGTCTTTTTCGGACTCTCGTTTCTCTTTACAATAGCCGGCAGCGCCCTTCTCTCCATCTGGACCGGGACCCTCTATCCCGGAATCGACGCCAACAAGGGCAGGGTTCTGAGTCAGAACCTGCCCAATATCGTGAAGGGATTCTGGATAGCCACCCTCTTGATCGGATTGGCCGCGGGAGCGGTTTATCTTCTGGTGAAGGAGAGAATAACTCCGACCCTCTTCTTCGCAGGCATGGGGATACTATTGATTTTCGACCTCTGGCGGGTGGATGCCAAGTTCATACGTGACTTCGACTTTGACGGCTACTTCCGCAAGGACGCGGCAATTGAGTTTCTGCAGCGGGACACCGAGAAGTTCCGGGTGATATCTTTGCCCGGCACCTATCAGGGGCAGAACATCTTGGCCTATCATAACGTGGGACAGGTTTTGGGTTACCACGGCAACCAGCTCAAGGCCTACGATGATTTCACCGAGAGGAAACAGTTGGAGTCGGCCCGAACCCAGGAGGAATACGGACGCAGATATGCCGAGTTTTTGTTCGGACCCAAGCCTGACCTTCTGAATGTCAAGTATTTCCTGAGTCGTCAGCCCTTCGAGCATGCCAAGTTCCAGGAAGTATTTCATCAGGGCGGGGTCTATGTATTTCAGAATCGGAATTACCTTCCCCGGGTGCGCACGGTGTTCGACTACCAGGTGATCAGCGATCGAGAGGCTGTCTTGCGGCGGGTCAGCGATCCCGGCTTCGACTATCGCAACTCCGTCATCCTGGAGGAGGAGCCGCAGACTCCCCTCACCCCTCAGACAACAGCCGCGCCGATGGGAAAAGCCGTGATCAAGAAGGACGAGATAAACAGCATGACGGTCAAGGCGGTTCTATCCCGGCCCGGCTTCCTGGTCTTGAGCGAGAATCACTATCCGTCCTGGAAGGTCTATGTGGATGGAAAGCCGGACAAGATCTACCGGGCGAATTATCTCTTTCGCGCAGTCTATCTGGATGAGGGCGAACACGAGGTGAGGTTTGTTTTCGATTCCGTCACCTATGCTGTGGGCAAAACCTCAACCCTGTTGACATCAGGTTTGCTTTTGGCTATTTTGGGATTTTACTGGGTCGGGCCATTTGTGACCAAGAGGAAGCAGTGAGAGTCTGAAGCGATCATTAAGCGGACAGAAGAATATGAAGACACTGATTATCATCCCGACGTTCAACGAGATCGAGAACATTGAGAGAATAGTCCCCCTGGTTCTGGAGAAGGATCCGTCCATCAACGTTTTGATTGTGGATGACAACTCTCCGGATGGCACCGGCCGGATCGCAGACCGGATGGCCGACCAGGACGAACGCATCTCCGTGGTCCATCGCCAGAGTAAAAGCGGATTGGGCACCGCCTACATCACCGGCTTCAAATTCGCCCTGGAGAACGGCTACGATTTGGTGTTCGAGATGGACTGCGATTTCTCGCACGATCCCAAGTACATCGTTGACTTTCTGAGGGCCGTAAAGGACGCCGATCTGGTGCTGGGATCGAGATACATAAGCGGCGTCAACGTGATCAACTGGCCCATGTCCCGGCTGCTTCTCTCCTATTACGCCAACGTGTATTCCCGACTGGTCACCGGTCTCCCGGTTAAGGATGCAACCGGCGGGTTCAAGTGCTTTCGCCGGCAGGTTCTGCAGGCTATCGATTTGGACCGGGTTAAATCCAACGGGTACTCCTTTCAGATAGAGATGAGCTTTCGGGCATGGAAGAAGGGCTTCAAGATAAAGGAGATACCTATCGTATTCGAGGATCGAAAGGTGGGGCAGTCCAAGATGTCCAAGAGAATCGTCCGGGAGGCTGTCTGGATGGTGTGGAGATTGAGGCTGTGGAGCCTTCTGGGCAGGTTGTGATCGTATCCAAGGGGAAGCCCGGATTCGAATCCCGGCAGACCTCTCCCGGAAGGTGGAGCCGATGCAACCTCTCTTGTATCTCCCGATCCGGTTCGGCCTCGCCTTACAAGAAGAGACGACCATTGGTGATATTTCGCTCTGAGCCAGAAATAGATCTCTCCGTCATCATAGTGAACTACAACGTCAGAGATCTATTGAGGAAATGCTTGAAATCTATACTCCGCTTTCAAAAGGACTTGAGTTTTGAGGTACTGGTGATAGACAACGACTCGGAGGATGGAAGCGCCGAGATGATAAGGCAAGAATTCAACGAAATCGCTCTTTTGGAAAACAGCCGAAATCTGGGGTTTTCGGCCGCCTGCAATCAGGGGATAAAGAGAAGCCGGGGGCGCTTTATTCTGCTGTTGAATCCTGATACCGAGTTCACCCCCGGCGGAATAACGGCAATGGTAAAATTCATGGATTCCCATTCAGATGCCGGAATCTGCGGCCCGCGCATGACCGACGTCGCAGGAAAACTGCATTACTCGTGCCGCTGCTTCCCTTCTTACCTGACGGCGATCTCGTCGGCTCAATCCATCCTGAACCGTCTCTTTCCCCGGAATCCCTTGTCCAGAAGATATCTTCAGAAGGATTCGAATCGCACCAAGAGGATCGAGACGGACTGGGTATCGGGTTCCTGCCTTCTGGCCAGAAGAGAGATGTTGGAAAAAGTCGGGCTTCTGGATACGCGTTTTTTCATGTACGTAGAGGACGTGGATCTCTGTTACAGGGCAGGAAAGGCCGGCTATGCGGTCTATTGTTTCCCAAACTCGATAGTAATTCATCATACCGCCGGAAGCAGCCGTAAGAGAAGAATCTCGATGTTGGTGGAGCATCATCGAAGCATGTTTCTCTTTCATCGGAAACACTATCATCCCAACCTTCTCTTGAAGGGGATGGTCTTCTTTGGCATCTGGATTCGTCTTTGGCTGGCGGTGGTGGTAACTCTCCTTCGCAGCACTTAGTGATATGGGATCTGCAAAAAGGGCAAAAGCATGAACGGACCTTACCTGGATTTCGAAAAGCCGATTCACGAACTGGAGAAGAGGATAAACGACCTGAAGGAATTGGCCGGCCGGCAGGGGGAAGATCCGCTCGAGAATCTGGAGCTTTCCCGCGAGATAGAATCCTTAGAGGAGAAGCTGGACAAGCTCAGCCGGGAGATCTACTCCAAGCTTTCCCGTTGGCAGCGGGTGCAGCTGGCCCGACATCCCCGTCGCCCCTGCGCATTGGATTTCATCTCTCTGATGACCACCGATTTCGTCGAGCTCCACGGGGACAGGGGCTTTGCGGACGACAAGGCCATCGTGGGCGGCTTCGCCACCATGGACGGAAAAACGGTCCTGATGTTGGGGCAGCAGAAGGGGAAGGACACCAAACAGAAGCTTTACCGGAACTTCGGCATGCCTCATCCGGAGGGATACCGGAAGGCCCTGAGATTGATGCAGCTGGCTTCCCGATTCGGCAAGCCGGTGGTGATTCTGGTGGACACCCCCGGGGCGTTTCCCGGGATAGGGGCCGAGGAGAGGGGGCAGGCGGAAGCCATCGCCCGCAACTTGAGAGAGATGACCCGACTGCAGGTGCCCATAATAATAAACATAATCGGCGAGGGGGCCAGCGGAGGAGCGTTGGGAATCGGCTTGGGCGATAGGGTCTTCATGCTGGAGAACGCCTGGTACTCGGTGATCTCACCGGAAGGGTGCGCCGCCATCCTCTGGAGGGACGCGGCCAAAGCTCCCGAGGCCGCGGAGGCCCTTAAGCTATCGGCTACCGATCTGATGAGACTCAAGGTTATCGACAAGATCATTCCCGAGCCGGGAGGAGGGGCTCATCGTGATCCCAAGAGGCAAGCCCAGATACTAAAGGATGAGATACTCGCCGCCATAAACGAATTGCAGACCCTGAGTCGAGAGGAACTGATGGAGAGAAGAATAGCCAAGTTCCGGGTGATGGGTCAATACTTGGAGGAGTAAACTGAATGCTGCCGCCGCCCACGGAGTCCAGACCTCCAAAAGCGGCCGGGACGGTCAGCAGACAGAAGTGGATGAAAGAGTACCAGGAAGCAGGCATCAGTTCCGCCTTGACCTTGGGGTCCTCCTCCTCTCGTCCCATTTTGATGCATTCTCCACTTGGACAAGTTACGTAAAAAGGAGTAGGAGGAATATGGTGGACAAAAAACTTCTGGAGATATTGGCCTGTCCGGCCTGCAAGGGCGGTTTGGTCTACGATGAAAAGGATCAGAAACTGGTGTGCCAGAAATGTCGGCTGAAATACCCGGTTAGAGATCACATACCGGTTATGCTGGTGGACCAGGCCGAGAGATTCTAAAAGGAGGCGAAAGTGAGCACCAACAGAACAGGAGGAATCCCAGGATGAAGCTTTCTAAGTTTTGCGGAGAGGACTTGATATCCTTCGAACTGAAATCACAGACCAAGGACGAGTCCATCAGGGAGTTGGTGGATTTGGCCGCCAACTCAAAGCTGGTCAAAGACCCGGCACAGCTGCTGAGCGACATTCTGGAGAGGGAGAAGCTGGTGACCACCGGCGTCGGGTACGGGGTCTCCTTCCCTCACGCTAAGTCCAAAGCCATCCGGGGCATCATCATCGCTTTCGGCAGATCCAAAAGGGGAATCGATTTCGATTCAATGGACAAGAAGCCGGTTCATCTCTTCTTCTTGATAGCCGCGCCGGAGGATGCCATCGGGGCACACTTGAACGTAATGGCCCGGCTCTCATACCTTATGAAAAGCGAGAAGAACCGGGAAAAACTGATGAAGACAAAAAGCCCCAAGGAGCTTCTGGAGGTACTGGATTCAGTGGAGTGAGGGAAAAAGCGGGCCTTCGGATCCGACTGGAATTCTGGCCTGCGGAGGGTGAGAAACTCGGCAAAAGACGGAAGGCCTGCGTCCGGAAGGGGGCAGCCGAAGGTTGCCGCCCTAAACCCGGAACTCATCCGGGAGAAACCCAATCCGACGGAAGACCCAAGATGAGATTGAAGTCTCCGGCTTTTTCAAAGAAGCGGCCGTAGGGCTCAAAACCTTAATTACCCCCCGACCATCTCATGGAGAAACTCTCTTTTCTGATTAAGACGAGGAAGGAAACTCTTATTCAGCTCTCCGCCTTGGTGACCCTCTCGCTTGTGCTTCTGATCCTTCCCCAACAGTGCAAATCGGACATCTCCGGGTTTGTCTACCGCTTCACCTACGGCCCCTTCTATGCGCTGAGCAATCATATCCGCGAACTTGAGGGAGTGCGGGAGGAGAACAAAAGGCTGCACCGCAGGGTGATGGAGTCTTCCTTAAGGAATTTCTGGTTAAACGAGGAACGGCTCGAAAACCGCAGACTGAGGGAACTGCTCGATTTTCGATCGGAGCTCGAATACAGGGTGATTCCGGCCGATCTGATCGCGGCGGAACCCAATCGGAGAGATTTTTCGGTTTTGATCAACAAGGGATCGAACGAAGGGATAGGGAGAAACATGCCGGTGGTCAACATGCACGGCCTGGTGGGCAAGACCGTCCACGTCTCTCTGCACACCTCGGTGGTTCAACTCATGATTGATCCCGGCTTCCGGGTATCCGCCTTGGACCAGAGGAGTCGGGTTTATGGGATCATAAGGCCGGGCCCGGGTTTCAGCCTGACGCTTGACAACGTCCCCTTGACCGAGGATGTAAAGGTGGGCGATGGCGTGATCTCCTCGGGCCTGGGAGGGATCTTTCCTCCCGGCATAAGGATAGGCACGGTGATAGCGGTCGAAACCCAAGAGACTTTGTCCCGAGAGGACTACTCCTTCGGCATCTTCAAGAGGGTCAGCGTAAGGCCTTCCGTTGATCTGAGCAGCTTGGAGGAGGTCTTTGTTATGCAGGTGGAGAAGGCAACCGTGGTGGAGGTTGAGTTCGGCGCTGAGTAAACCGGGCCAGTGTCAGTCGGCCTGTGGGTTATAAAGGCCTTTTCAAGATAAAGGAAGAAGGCTGGAGCATGCTTTGGGGTAATGTTATACTATCTAAGCTTCTCTCCGGGGTTCTGGTGCTGTTTTCCCTGGTGCTTTTTCAGAGCCTTCTCTCCGATGTGGTTACCGTCGCCGGGGTCAAACTTGACCTGGCCATTATCATTCTGGTGTACCTGGCCCTGAGGCGCGGTCGCAACTACGGAATGGTTTTCGGCTTTTTGATCGGCTTTCTGTCCGATGTCTTTACCCCCGGCACCCTGGGGTTGGGCGCGCTGGTCAAGTGCCTGATCGGATTCACCCTGGGCAGTTTCAAAGACAACCTGTATCTGGAAAGTCTCTATTCAAAGGGAGCAGTGGTGTTTCTTACCCTGCTTCTGAATGACTCGCTTTACTATACCGTCGCCACCGGACTGAGCGACTCGACATTTGAGGTGCTGAGCCGTTATTCCCTGCCCTCGGCCCTGTACACTTCGGTGATCGGGATGTTGATCTTTCTTCTCGCGGCCAGAGTTCATCAGAGGCGCCTGGATGCCGAAAGGAGTGCCATCCAGACCGAATAGAACGGGCAACCAACTCAATCGACGCTCCGGGTCCGGCCAGGCGAAGGCGGCCAGGTTTTGACGAAAAAGTGACGACAGGCAAATCACAGTTCTGCTTCTCGACCAGACCGCGGCGAGCAGGGGACAGGAGGGTGATCGTGCACGCCCACGCGGCGATCTGTGCAGATGTCGGGGGCAACTCGTCGGTTCGAGCCAAGAGCGACCCTTGTTAAGGGCAAAATGAAAGCACCGGAAAAGACCAAACAGCCTGAAAGCCCCACCCGCACCTATCCCAGATTGAGCCAGTTTCTGCTGGTGAAGTCGTTCACCGGGTACCTCCCCCGAGACCACAGGGTCAGGATCCTGTTTGGCCTTCTCGGTTTGATCGTCTTAATGCTGGCGGGCAGGCTGGTCTTTCTGCAGGTGGTGAAGGGAGCCTACTACAGCCGGATCTCCGAAGAGAACCGGATACGTCCTCTGATTCTGCCCGCCTCACGAGGCGAGGTAACCGACAGGAACGGCAGGGTCATAGCCACCAATCGCCCTTCCTACACCGTGTCGCTGATTCCTTACGAGATATCTCAGGTCTTCCCGGAAAGGAACTCCTCGGAACCTGGCGTGACGTCGTCCTCGCTGGTTGAGAAGCTGGCCTCCTGCCTGAAGCTGGACCCCGTCTCCCTGGAGGAGAAAATCAGATCCAACTGGTTCAGAGGATACCGGCCCATCCGGCTGAAGAAAGACGTCGACTTCAACACGGTCTGCATGATTGAGGAGCAAAACGAGGATCTGCCGGGGGTGATCTACCAGGTGGAACCGGCTCGAAGCTATCTGGAAGCCGGCTGGGTGGGCCACGTATTGGGATACGTCAACGAGCTTACCGCCGAGGAACTCTCCGAAGGCGCCTCCCGAAAAGGGTTTCGTCCCGGGGGAGTCATGGGGAGGAAAGGGATGGAGAAAAGCTATGACGAACTTCTGAGGGGGGAGGATGGCACAACCCTGCTGGAGGTGACCGCCCGGGGAAAGATACTGGGCCCCCTCAAGGAGAGGAAGCCGGAATATCCGGTGAGGGGTGCGGACATTATGCTGACCATAGACCTTGATCTTCAAGCGGCGGCCGAATCCGCCTTGACCGAACACAAGAGTGCTGCGGTTGTGGCCTTGGACCCACGAAACGGGGAGATCCTGGCCCTGGTCAGCAAGCCCGGGCTGGATGCCAATCTCTTCGCCGGGTCCATGTCTACAGAGGAATGGAACGACATCCTTGAGAATCCTCTTCGTCCCCTTCTCACCCGTCCCATTCAGGCCACTTACCCTCCCGGCTCGACCATGAAGCTTCTCACCGCGGGGATCGCCCTGGAGGAGAAGCTGGCAGGCAGGAATACTTACTTGTCTCCCTGCACCGGGTCTTTCCACTTCGGCAGAAGAGATTTCGGGTGCTGGAGGCCGGAGGGGCACGGCAGAGTGAATCTGGAGGATGCCATCATCCACTCCTGCGACGTCTACTTCTATCAGTTGGGACTGAAGGTGGGACTGGAGAGGTGGAGCACCTACGCGCAGATGTGCGGCCTGGGAAAAGCCACCGGCATAGACGTACCGGACGAGGCAGGAGGTTTGATTCCCACATTGGACTACTACCGCAACAGACACGGAAGAGTGCGGTGGATCAGGAATCTGATAATCAACCTGGCCATCGGACAGGGAGAGATGCTGACCACTCCTCTTCAGGTGGCTGTCTTCTTTGGCGGACTGGCAGGGGACGGAACGCTCCACAGGCCGTATCTGGTTAAGCAAATAGTCTCTCCGGAGGGGCGCGTCATCTCCACCCAACCCCAGGTGAGCGGATATCTTCCCTTCTCCTCAGCCACCCTGGACGTATTGAAGAGAGCTCTGATAGGGGCGGTGAATGATCCGGAGGGAACCGGCATCCTGGCCCGGATGCCGGACGTGGTGGTGGCCGGAAAGACCGGCACGGCCCAGAACCCTCACGGCGATGATCACGCCTGGTTTGCCTGCTTCGCACCGGCTTCCGATCCCCAGATAGTGGTGGCGGTCCTGGTCGAAAACGTGGGTCACGGAGGCACTTATGCGGCGCCGGTGGCAAGAGAGATCATGGCCGTCTACTTCAAGAAAGACACCATTCCAGCACCGATGGAGAGCACTTTAACGATCATCACTCCCCGATCCAGGCCGGAATCGGGGGAAGATCATCCCGGCGGACTATGATAAAACTCGGCTCAAAGGAATTCGATCTGACGCTCTTTGCGGCCGCCTTGCTGCTGGCGGTAATCGGCATCCTGCTTATCTACAGCGCCAAACTTCACAGCGAGAGCGTCGCAGAAAGAGGAATCTACCTCAGGCAGATCGTCTGGGTGCTGCTCGGGCTTTCGGCCTGCCTTCTCACCTTCTTTGTGCCCCAGAGGCTCTACGAGGCATTCTCCTACCCCATATGGGTCTTATCCATTCTGACCCTGATTCTGATTCTGATGATCGGCTCGTCCAAGATGGGAGCCGCACGCTGGATTTCTCTGGGCGGCTTCAACATTCAGCCTTCGGAGTTCGCCAAGATCGCCACCATCTTTCCCCTGGCCAGATATCTGTCCTACTCCAAGCGCTCGTTCTACAGCTTCAGGTGGCTGGTCACTGTGGTGGGGATAGCTCTTCTGCCCGCCCTTCTGATACTGAGACAGCCCGATCTGGGAACCTCGCTGGTATTCTTCGCCATTCTGATTTCCATGCTCTTCTGGTCCGGCGTCCCGCTCTTCTACCTCTTCCTCATCGTCTCTCCGTTCATCAGCTTGGTCTGCGCCTTCCACTGGATCCCCTGGGCCTTGTTTTTCTTCATCCTGGTCCTTCTGCTCTACTACGTGAGGCCGGGTGTGGTCTTCTCCACCGGCTTTCTGTTGCTTGATTTGGCTTTTGGAATGATCACTCCCTTGATTTGGAACAAACTGCACCACTATCAGCAGCAGCGCATCATCGTCTTTCTGGATCCGGGCAGGGACCCCCAGGGGGCAGGATATCAGATAATTCAGTCAAAGGTCGCCATCGGATCGGGAGGGCTTGCGGGAAAAGGATTCCTGGAGGGAAGCCAGACCAAATTAGCTTTCCTTCCCCACCAGCATACCGATTTCGTCTTCTCGGTGCTGGGAGAGGAATTCGGTCTCCTTGGCGGGCTGGTGCTACTGGGGTTATTCGGCTTCCTTATCTACAAAGGTATCAGGATTGCCCGGAAGACCCGGAATACGTTCGCCAGCAACGTGGCCATCGGACTGACCGCCGTAATCGGTTTCCAGATGGTGGTCAATATCGGCATGACCCTGGGTGTCATGCCGGTCACCGGTCTCCCCTTGCCTTTTGTCAGCTATGGCGGATCTTCCATGCTCTTAAGCTGGGTAGCGTTGGGAATACTTCTGGCGATAAACTCCAGATGGTTTGAGTACTGAGGATAAAAGTGCCCTGCCTTGCCGATGGTGAAGAAGGTGGTCAAGGGAATTTCCGGCATCTCCCCCGTCTCCATGAAATGGAGAGGGTGAGATTCGATCAGGAGGTTCGCAGGCTTTTGTTTTTTGAACTGCAGGAAACGTATTGTTTTGAATTAGAGGTGTTTACAGCCAGCATCCTGAAGATTCCCTTGTTGAGGAGAAACCATGCATCCGGTCTTGATTGATCTCGGACCCGCGGCGGTCAGGACTTACGGATTCCTTCTGGCCTTAGCCTTCATCGCAGGGATATGGTTTTCTGCGAGGAGGGCGAAGAGACTGCGCCTGGGAGTCGAGTGGCTGCCCGATCTGTCCCTTGTGATCTTGGTCTCGGCCATTGCGGGTTCCAGGTTCTTCTATGTGATCTTTCATCTGGAGGAGTTTGAAGGGCGCATCCTGGACATGATCAATCCGGTTCAAAGCACGGGAGAGATAGGCATCGGAGGGCTCTCCATGTTCGGGGGATTGGTTCTGGCCATCATCAGCGGGATAGTCTACGTTCGGATCAAAAAGCTCAATCTGTGGAGGATCGCCGATGTCGTGGCCCCTTCCATCATGCTGGGACTGGGCATCGCCCGCATCGGATGTTTCCTGAACGGGTGCTGTTTCGGCACCCCCAGCCACAGTTGTTTCGCCGTCGTTTTCCCTCCGGATTCGCCGGCCGGATATATGTACCCGGGCATTCCGCTCTTTCCTATCCAGTTAGTTGCCGCTGCCTATGGGTTTCTGATCTTCGGAATCCTTTTGGCCTTGGACAGGTACAGGCGTTTCGACGGTTTCAGCTTCTGGCTGATGCTGGCCCTTTATTCGGCAGCCCGTTTCACCGTCGACTTCTTCAGGTACTACGAGGAGAGCATGATCGTCGCCCGAATAGGGAGCGCCGGCTTCACCGCCAACCAGGCCCTGATCGTTCTGATCTTAATCGTTTCACTATTCATGTTGTTCTATTTGGGAAAGAGGCCGAAGGTTTCATCCTCTTCTGGGGCAACCTGAGCAGTCGGGCACATCTCGAAGCTCGGTCTTCGGCTCTCACGGAGAGTCCGATGTCTGCATTCAGAATCAAGCGGTTCATTCTGGATCTGAAAGACGACCTCCTTGGTTTTGTATATCCCCAAAACTGCCCTATCTGCCGGAATCCCTTGAAGGGCGATGAAAAGGACATTTGTGAGGAGTGCTGGAAGGCCCTGGCCCTCCTCCCTTCCCCTTACTGTCCGTACTGCAGGACCTTTCTTGAGATTCAGGATAAGATCGCAAATCATCCGTGTCCCAATTTGACCGGATCAAAGGAGAGAAGGATTCTGGCGATCAGATCCCTGGGCACCTTCGACGATCATTATCAGAAGCTAATTCACCGGCTCAAATATGAGAAGAAGATACAACTGGGCCAACGCCTGGCCCAGAAGTTGGGAGAAAGCATTTCGGAGGATAGGTGTTTCTCCGGCTGCGATATGGTGATTCCGGTTCCTCTGCATCGTGCCAGAGAGAGGGAAAGGGGATTCAACCAGAGCGAGGTTCTTGCAGAAGGCATCTCCCGGGCAATGGGTATTTCACTGACAAAAGGCATACTGAAGAGAAGAAAGAATACCAAAGACCAGACCTATCTGAATGCTCAACAGAGGGCGGAAAACGTGAAAGGAGCCTTTGTGGTGACACGGCCGGAGAAGATCAATGGCAAGAATGTGATCCTGGTCGACGACGTAATGACCACCGGGGCGACCCTGAATGAGTGCGCCCGGATGTTAAAGGAGACCGGGGCAACAAGGGTCTTTGCGGCGACCCTCGCAGTCGTGGTGGATTGAGATGGATCCGATCATTCTCAGCCTGGTCACCTCCAGAGTCGAATTCTGCACCTGTCCCCCTGTAACCTCCACCTCACAGCTTCTCTCCTACTGGCCGACCTCGATGAGATATTCAGCTTGATATCCTGGCAGCGAATTCGTATTTTGCGCCCTAATCTGGAGTTCCTAACACATGCATGTGAAACGGGACGAAAACACGATGTCACCCAAAACGAGAGGTCTCAATCCATGAAGAACCGTTTATCTGTTCTGGCGTTCCTTGGCTTTCTTAACCTCCTGATGATGGCCCCGCAGGTCGACGGCTGCACCAACCTGCTGGTGACTAAGGGAGCCTCGGTGGATGGCTCGGTGATGATCACTTATACCTGCGACGGGGAGTTTCATCCTCACCTGGAGTATTTCCCGGCGGCCGACTACCAGCCCGGGGACTCGCTGGAGATCACTGATTGGTACGGGAACGTGCGGGGCAAAATAGAACAGGTGCCCCATACCTACGCGGTTGTTGATATGATGAACGAACATCAATTGACCATCAGCGAGACCACTTTCGAGGGCCGGGAGGAGCTTCGAGACAGCACCGGTCTTCTTCACTACTGGGACCTAATCGAGCTGGCCCTGAAGCGGGCGAAGACCGCTCGCGGCGCCATCAAGGTCATGACCGATCTGGTCGCCGAATACGGTTACAGATCAACAGGCGAGTCTTTTTCCATCGCCGACACGAAGGAAGCATGGATACTGGAGATGATCGGCCTGGGGCCGGGCGGGGGCGGCGCCATCTGGGTGGCGGTCAGGATTCCCGACGGGTACATGTCCTGTCATGCCAACAAAGCCAGGATTGGCGAGTTTCCGCTGGACGATCCGGAGAACTGCCTCTATTCTGAGAACGTGATCTCTTTTGCCGTGGACAAAGGATATTACGATCCCGACTCCGGTGAACCGTTTCGGTTCTGTGAAGCCTACTGTCCATCCACCCCGAAAAACCAACGGTACGCTGATGCGCGTGTCTGGAGTATCTTCCGCCGGGCCGCACCGTCGGCGAACTTCTCCCCCGATTATCACCGCGCCGTAGAAGGCGCAGAACCTTACCCGCTCTGAATCAAGCCAGACAAGAAGCTTTCAGCATCCGATGTTTTCGCCCTGATGCGCGACCACTACGAGGGAACAGACTTCGACATGACCAAAGGGATCGACGCAGGTTCATACGGAACTCCCAACCGCTGGCGGCCGATGCACTGGATGGTCGACAGCGTCGAATACGCCTGGGAGCGTCCCATCTCCACCCAGCAGACCGCCTTCTCCTTCGTCTCCCAGTCGCGCTCCCGGCTTCCTGATCCCATCGGCGGCGTCCTGTGGTACGGCCTTGATGATACTTATACCTCCTGTTACATACCGCTCTACTGCGGGATCGATACCGTGCCCCAGTCGTTCACCGTCGGAAGCATCCGTAAGTTCTCCTGGGATTCGGCCTGGTGGGTGTTCAATTTCGCGGCCAACTTCGCCAACCTGAAATACTCCTACATGCTGCCCGAAATCCAGGCGGTGCAAAGCGAGATCGAGGAGACCTTTCTGTCTCTTCAGCCCCTTGTGGAGAAAACGGCGGTCGAAATCTACCACTCCGATCCGGAACTCCTGACTCGTTACCTGACTCACTACTCTGTGACGCATGCGGAGAAGGTGGTCGCCCGGTGGAGGGGGCTTGGAGAGCATCTAATCACCAAATACAACGATGGATACGTGAAGAACGAAAAGGGCCGGGCGGAGGAGAAAGGGTATCCTGAGGCTTGGCTGAAGGAGGTTGTGAAATCGCGGCCGGATCAGTTCCGCTTGCCGGAAAAGAAAGAAGACGTACCGGAGACGAAGCTGGTTGATCGAGGGCTAGGCTACCCCGCGTCCGTCATGTAGTTCACCCATGGGATGGCAAACAGCATCAGCCGGCGTGCACGAAAGAAGTTCCTCACCTAAATTTCCAACAGTAAATCGACAAAAAAAAGTACTTGACAGGGCATGCTGGGGGATGTATACTTATGCCATCTGAAACTGTTGGATGATCCGTTTTTCTTGACTATTTGCGGCCCCCATAAGCCCTCAGAAATATCAGGATGAAAGTCTGGATGGTAGGTCGGTGGGTTTCTAAACCTTAGGTTCCCAAGGGAGGTCAAGATGAGCGAACGTTTGACTGCAAAGACGCTAGGGCTGTCTCTGGTCGTTCTCAGTATGGTTATCACCTTGATCCGTCATCACTCTGTAGCGCAAGACTCTGCGTCGATGGTGCAAGTCGAGGTCACAGGATCGGGAGAGAAACTGAGCCGTGATATGGCAAGAATGAGTGCCTTGAGAGAGGCGTACATTATGTCTTTGGAAAAGGCGTTTGACACCACAATCGCAGGAGAAACAGTCACACAGAGGCTCAAAAGCGCTTTGAATGCTGTGTTGTCAGAAGAGAGAGGATACGTAGAGTCTCTCGAGATACTCAGCTTTAAGTTCGCAGCACCCGAGTATCGTATGTCTGCCAGCGCGTACGTTCGAAAGGAGCGTATCGGCAACGATCGCAAGGGTCTGAAGCTAATCACCGACTTGCTGGGAAAACCAAGAGTTCTGGTTATTGTCGACGAGGCAAATCTCGGGAAACACGTGACAAGATCGATTGCTGAGTCGCAGATAAACAAGAAGTTAACCTCAACCGGATATGCCGTTGTTGATCATCCGATCGATGTCCTTGACAAACTGATGGACAGAAAAAGGGAATTGGAGGATAAGAAGTTATTGGAGCGTAGGGAGAGAACCTTTTCGCCGGAGGGCGCGGAGAGGACCACCACGGAATCAATTACCTATACCGTGGATTATTACGACCTGGTTATCGGCTACGGTAACGAGAACACAGCCTATGATTATGCCAAAGAAAAGGGTGCCGACATACTGATTCTCGGGGGTGTCTACACGGAGGAAGTGGATATTGCTTCGGCCCTTCCCGCCGCAACAAAATCAAGCTTCCACAGCGTTAGAGCTCATTCCACGATAAGAGCTGTGGTGCTCGAAAACCAGACCGTTGTTTCCTCGGAGAGCGCTGCAGCCACCAAGATGGACCTTTCACCAACCACAGCTGGCAACGAAGCAATCAAGGATCTGGCTGACAGAATTGCTGATTACATTATTGCCAATATCCCGTTGAATGTGCAATTATAACCACTGATGAGATCGGAGGATCAATGCGAAGAAAAGCAGTCTTCATTATCGGTGTCTGTGCGCTTTTCGTCTGGCTCGCGAATATCGGCTTGTGCCAGGAAAAAAGAATATTTAGGGTCGAACCGATGATAGGGATAATTCAGCCAATTGGGGATTTCGGGGATTGTTTTGAAATGGGCATGATGTATGGCGCCAAAGCAGAAATGGAAATCGCGGAATATCCTTGCCTGAACTTGGGAATCGGGTTCTTCGTGGAAGATCCCAGTTCGAAATCTAACAACGAAAACGCTGATTTTTCAATTCGACATATTTCCGGCAGCTTGAGTTACTTTGTTGCACCAGGTTCGGATTTCACTCCTTATGTGACATTTGGTGCCGGAAACTATCGTGAAAAGGCAGAATCACCTTTGAGCCAAGAACAGCCGTGGATAAAGATTACCGAAACCCAGCAGAGATTCGGCCTGAGTTTGGGGGTGGGAGGCAATGTGTTCGTCGACTGGGCCGCGAACGTGGGGTTTGACCTGGTTGGGAAATATCACGTTGTCTACGAGCCTGTGGGGACAACAAAGTTCTTCGACTTTGGGGCCGGACTGTTCTATCAGTTTTGATATAAGAGCCATTACTTATAAAAGGAGCACGTTTATGCTTGACTACCACTTCACCCAGAAGGTTGTTGTCGGGTTTCTTCTCTTGTCAACGGTTTTCACGGCTTGCGCTGGCAGTTCACGCTATGTTTCGCCGGATGAGGTTAGTCAATTCGATGACAGATACAGCGAGACAGACATGCGGCTGATGGGTGAGAAGATGGCTCAGTCCATCGTTGCCCACAAGGAAATCGCAGGGCGAGAGAACCCTTGCGCCATCGGTCTACTACACATAGAGAACAGAACCTCAGAGTACATAGACACCGATGCTATCGCCGACAAGATCATGGTGGCGTTGCTTAAAACCGGAAAGGTCAAATTCGTGGATAGAAAAATCCTGGACGACATTTTTAAAGAGTATGGCCTAAGCTCCTCCGGTTTCATTGATCCGTCAAAAGTCAAGAAGGCTGGTAAGGCGCTGAGTGCTGATTATTTTCTCGCCGGTCAACTCGAGTCCATTCACAAGGAAGATCGACGCAAGAGTTTGACCTTCTACCGGCTGTCTATGCGGTTGACAAGCACCGAAACCACAGAGATCGTTTGGGCTGATGAGAAGGAGTTAAGGAAGAAAAAGACCAAAGGAATCCTAAAGTGGTAAGTCGATCGGCTCATCACTCAGTCTGGATCAAATCACAGGAGGAGGAACGCATATGAAGCATTCCAAGGCATTGAAGATGTTTTCAGTTCACCTACTGCTATTCGCGCTGGGGACTGCATTATTCCTGGGTTGCGCTAAATCGGCCTTCCAGAAAGGTCAGGAAGCATACTTCAAGGCTGACTTCGATAAATCAATTGAGTATTTTGAGCAAATGAAAACCAAGAAAGACAAAAACTACGTGCTTTACATGTTGGACTTGGGGACTGCCTATTTCACGGCAGGAGATTATTATGAGGCGGAGAACGCTTTCCTTGCCGGCATCCAGACGATGGAGAAGGATGTGAGCGAGGCGCAAGCGGCTGTTCAGCTTGCCAAATCAGACGCAAAGAAGACCTACACCGGAGATCCGCATGATATGGCTATGGCGCACGTGTTCACGGGATTGCTCAACATGGAGCTCGGAGACCTCGAGGCCGCGGAAATCGAATTCAGAAAGGCACTCGAATCTGATCGAGGAAAGGAAGAGAAATATGAAGGGGACCTGTGCTTGGCGCATTATTTTCTTGGACAGGTTTACAGGATGAAAGGTGAATTGGATAACGCCAGGATTGCTTTCAGGAATGTGACTGAACACCGACCGGAGTTCCCTTACGCCTGGTATGAACTGGCAGATATTGCAGAGCAGGAAAACCTCTCTGGGGAAGCCGAGACCTTCTTGCAGAACTACCGGGACAAGGACAACTATTGTTCTCTCGGGCGAGGTTTGGAGCACGACCCTAACTTGGCTGACTTGACGATTGTATTGTGTTTGGGAAAAGGCCCCATGAAGAAAGCCGACCCATTTTTGGGGGCTTTCAGTCAGGTCGCGGAGAGGAAATACAAGGAAGAATATGCGGAACTGAGCGTGGGTGGAGCACTCCTGTGCAGATCCTATCAGGTTGACGATGTCACTCACCAAGCGAAGACCAGCGGCGGGTTTGGAGGAGAGTTGGCAAGGAAGACCGCCCAGGTGGTAGCACAGCAAGCCTTGCAGGCGGTCCCCGGCGTCGGCCTGTTCTCAGGACTGCTCCTGGGCGGAGCTGAAGCTGACGTACGATATTGGTATACACTTCCCGGTGAATTTCATATCATAAGAGGTCTCGTGGCACCGGGTAATTACAGTCTTGAGTTGAAGTTCTATGACAAAAAGGACAAGGAGTTGGAGGGTTACCGGCAGGTCTGGTATTACGTTCCTGTGAGAGAAGGGCAATCCAATATTCTGATCTTAAGAAGCATGCTCGGTATGCAGAAGGGCTAACGAGAATCTTCAAGAGCGAAGGGAGAGCAGAATGATAATGACAAAACGGATGTCTGTCTGTTCAGGTTTCTTGCTACTTGTCTTAATGACCTTTGTCTTCTTCTGTGCCACCACCGGCAAGTTCGTAAACACGAAACCTTTGGAATCGCCCCCTGTCAAATACTGCAATGATGCCACCGGCCATGCTCCGGGAAGCAAACCCTGGATCTTGGGTGGGACCTGCTGTTGCACCCCTTCTCCACAATTGGTTGAGCAGTACCACAGAGATGGCATCGCGCTTGATCTCACATATGAGGATCTGGTAAGAATGTACCGAGAGGCAGGAATCACCACGGATCTGGATCATAAGGGGTGCAACAACATGTGCGACCATGGACCCCACGTTGTGAAAGGAGGGAAGTGCATGTGTACGCCCACGCCCGGAACCAGAAACTTTGAACAGGTCGTCTCTGGCGTATTTGTAACAGCCGAGAAATAACAGATTCCTTAACTTCCGTGGGAGGAGAGACTATGACAAGAGGCTTTCGCTTGGTGCTTCTATCCGCGACACTGATTGCCGTCGTCTTGAATTCGGCCTGTATGTTCACCGCCACTCAAGTCAGAAGAACCCCTATAGAGCTAACTCACCCGGTTGTGTATAAGGAGTTGGTGCTGAAGCCCCAGGTGGGGGTTTTGAAGACTGATGAAGATATCGTGAACGGGCTGCTTCAGGCTAAGGTTATATTCAAGAATATGGTCAACTGGACGGTCAACTGCGAGGTCAAAGTTAAGTTCCGAGACAAAGACGGGTTCGATCTGGAAGATGCATGGGGATGGTTCCCGCTGACACTGGAATCCAGCGAACTCAAGACGTTTAAACGCGTCGCCCCTTCCGCTGAGGCGGTTGACTACACTGTGATTATCCAACAGGCCAGTGTTGACAGGCAATAGTAAGAGGCGTCATCTTCCTCGAGTGCGGTTCCGGGTTCCGAGCATCATGCCCTGCGTGACGACCACTGACTTGCCGAAGTCCTTTGGGGCCTCTGCCGTGGAATGAAATCACATCTACCTGACGCACGAAAACACCGGAAGATTCTTGGGGGTAACTGCTGTTTTCTTCTCACGTACCCGGAATCCAACTCTTTTCAACAGTTGTCTCCAGGTGTCCAGTTCGAAAAGACAACACAGGTGAAGGTCACGCTCCACCCTTAACTTTCCCTTCTTGCGAATCAGGTAAAACATCGTCTTCTCAAAAGTGTTGTCCCTTGGATTCGGATCGTACTGATTCTAGATGAAGATCATCTCCCTATCGTGGGCTTACCCTCCCACATGGTGGTCTCATCTTGCTGAAACCGCACCCTGCAATCGTCGGGGCCTCTAATGAGCCCCGTGCGGTTTTTCGGATGGTCACAAATCGTTGTGAAGTCCCTCAGTCGATGTCTCTCTTTTGAATGAGACACTCCTCAGGCCTTTGGGTGCCGGGGGATCGACGCGTCCTCCTCTCCCGCTGCTAGAAGTCAAAACTCTCGCAGCGATTCCTGAATCCCTTTGTGCATCTCATACCAGAAGCTTAAGGCAGCCTCTTCCCTGTCCCTGTCGAAATACTCAATCCACCTGTCCAGATCAGCATCCTTGACCTGTTCCACGTCTTTTTTCCTTTTCAGGAAGGTGTGCACGAAATCGATGCTTCTTTCGCTTTCCCAGAATATGGAGGAATTCCTGCTGTTTATCCGGCTGGCTGTTATGGATGTCTGCTTTACAAATTTCTCCCTCATTCCATAAAGCGATTCCACGATCTCAGGCAGCATCTCCTCTGCCCATCCCCGGTGGAAGCGACACACCCCCAGATTGTCAAGTATCAGCTCCTTCTTCATTCGCTCTGAATTCCTTCTGCCCAGTTCCCGCGGCGGGAAAAACTCGCTGCCGTAATCCATGTAGTATTTTCCCATGATTGCCATAGGCGAGAGCACACCCGGCGTCCAGTACTGGTTGGGAACCATCCAGCCCTTGCGGGCGAATGCTGTGTACACGAACTTATCCAAAACCGCTTTGCCTTTCTCACGGGACAATCTCCGGGCCAATTTTCGGGCGCCTTCCCCAAGGTCGAGGATTCCCCGCTTCTGGATGATCGAGTCGAGCAGTGCCATCCCAATTTCAGCGTTATGCGCCGAGTCCGAGACGACATCGAATCCCTGGTGAGAGAATACCGGCTCTCCCCCACCGCCGAGCTCCTCCGGTCTCAAAAGCCCCTCGGACAAACATTCCATCAGCCAGGAGATGACTCCGCCGATTGAGATGGCATCGAACCCATAGGTGTCCGCACGATGAACCAGCTTCTCCGCAGCCCGCTGATCGAAGACACCGGCAAGAGGCCCCATGGTCTGGTAGGGCTCATAATCCTTCTTGAACTTGCCCAGCATCTTCTTGCACAATGCGGCGCAGGGCTCACCGCAGTTTTTCTGCTGCTTGGTCTCTATGGTCTCCTGGTTGAATTGCTTCAGATAATGACCTACAATGAACCTGTCGTGAATCTGAAGCCTCTCATCCTCCTGCATATAGATGCTTCTGTAGTTAAAGGAAATCATCCTTCCGGCTAAGCTTGCGAAGTTGACTCCAAAGGTTCCGCCGGTATTGAACTTTGGATCGTAGCGATATTTGGTGGTTGCATCCAGGTCCTTGGCTGCCAGTTTCTTTTCGTATTTATCCTCGAACCACCCATCGGCCACCTTCCGGTCGCGGAAATCCTGGTCCACATAAGTTCCTCCGTAGATTATGGCTGCAATCCTGTGCTCCTTCAGCAGTTTGCTGCCCAACCCTCCCCGCCCGGACCAGGTATCGACCTGAGTCAGCTTACCTTGTCTGATGGGAACGGAGCCGATAGCCCCGAAATCCGTGGCCTCCGCGGCAGGACCGACGGCAAGTATTCGTGGTTCATTGGAATAGTCCTCACCGAATGTCTCAAACGCATGATCCATCAGAGAGTGTATGCCTTGACGACCTTCCTTCCACACTCTGTGCAGATCCACCGGAACGATTTTCACCTCGATTTCCTCCCCGCCGGTCCTGTTGAGATAGAGAATCGAAGGACATGAAGCTCTGCCCACCACCGACAGCATGTTGATCCCCAGGTTGTCGAAGACCAACGCTGCTCCTCCCATCGAGGAGATGTAAAAACCGCCCCAGCAAGGTGAGAATCCGGTGAAAATCAGGCGGTTTGATCCGGGGAATATGGATCCGGCCAGAAGCCCGGCACCGACGTTCAGGGAGTTGTATTTACCGGCAAGATAGAGTCCCAGGTCAACCGGACCAAAGAAGTCGCTGCCCACCGGAAACCGTTGGACTCGGTAGAAGGACGTTCCGGCATCTACGAAAAGCACCTTCTGATTGATCTGCATGATTCGCCATTCCGCTTTTTGGATTACGCCGATCAGACCTTCCTGGAACAGAAGTTCTGGCTAGGCTCTACTTTGGCTTAACACAACAAAACACCGGGATATTCTTGGCAGCATCCCTCAGCCGACTCTCGGAGAACCTGAATCCCGCTTTTCGCAGAGACTCCCTCCAAGCACCGAGTTTAAAAAGACCGCACACATGAGAATCGTGCTCTATTCTCAGATTCCCTTTCTTACGAATCAGATACAGGAGTGTTTTCTCATAAGTGCCGTCTTTGGGGTCCGGGTCGTATTGGTTTTCAATAAACGTCACATCCATATCATCCGTTTTGGCCTTCCAGATCGCAGTCTCGTTTTGCTTGAAGCTCTCCCTGCACTCTTCCGGGTTAGTGATCATAACCCCGCCGGCTTTCAAGTGCCTGTAAGCGGCCTTGAATGCCTTGAGCAGATCTCTCCGTGTGGTCATGTAAGCCGTAGCGTCGTTGGCAAGGACAGAGTCGAACTGCCGCTTTAGGTCGAAATCCCGCATATCTGCAAAACGGAACTTGCATTCCGGATTCAGTTTTCTGGCATTGGCAAGCATGGGCCTGCTGATGTCGATCCCGGTTACATCAAAGTGCCTCTTGAGATGAAAGGTATTCTTCCCGCCGCCACATCCCATGTCCAGCAGGGTGCGGACTTCGATCTTGGCATGCCTCTTTATGAGCCCGGCAAAGAGCTCGCTCTCATCCCTGTAGACTTCAAGGTTTTCCCATATGGGCCAGAGCCAGGCGAGATCATGATACAAGCGATTCGCGTTTTTCTTCATACCTCTTACCGGATTGTGCCTGCGTGATAGTGACCACGAGAAATACGCTCGGCGGAACGACAGTCAAAGCGATGGTAGAAGACCTTGGTGGATTAGTCTGTTCGGGAAATCTACATTGACCGCTGGGCGCGCCGAACCACGGACAAGGTTCCCCTGTGATCTCCATCTTCTCGCAGGCTAAAGCCTGCGGCTACCGAAATTGGAGGTCTTCTCACAGGCTGACTTCGTCCCGAGGGACTCAGCCCGAGGGAAGCTTGCGGCTACCAAGACATGAATTCGCAACCCAGATTATGCTCGCGAAATGAACCGGGTTTCCTTTCCGATTAAGATCAATGCAGATTCTTACTCATCACAACTTGATCAACTCGACCCGGCGATTGTTCGCCTTTCCTTCCGCAGTGTCGTTGGCATCGATCGGCTTCGACTCTCCCCAGCCTTTTGCCTCCAGGCGGGTGCCGTCGATGCTGTAGGTGGAAATCAGATAGTCCCGCACCGAATTGGCCCTATTCTGCGACAGAGTGAGGTTGTGCTCGTCCGAGCCGTCGCTATCCGTGTGTCCCTCGATTGAGAGACGAAGCTCGGCGTCATCCTGCAGAAGCTGTCCGATGTCCTTCAGCGTCTTATATGATTGGCCTTTTATCTTGGCTGAGTTTACGTCGAACAGAATACCGTGGGTGACGATCTTTCCGGTCTCATCCAATTGCTCTCGCATGCTCTTGCCACCCTCGGCAAAACGGAAGCCCCTGAAGAGCGTTGGATTTTCGGGGTCCCTGTAAGGCCGATGACGCAGACGAAAGCCGACCGGATTGAAGTCCTCCACCTTTGGCACGTTGGCGACCCGCACCTCATCCACATAGCATTTGATGGAACGGTTGGTTGCCATGATCCGCATGGTGTGGATGCCTTTGGTGAGCTTGCCGGAGAGGCCCTTGTCAGCCAAGGTCTTGCTCTTGATGGACAGGTAGGTGGCATCATTTCCGTAGACGTCAAATTCGCCGATGTTGTTGCCTTCGCCATCCACCCAGTAGATATAGAAGTAGTTGCCGCTGTGCTCGGGACCGTTGTCGTAGAACTCCAATTCCACTGTGTACATGGGCGGCAGCGGGGCGTCCGGCATTTTGGGCCTGATGGAGCCGTTATCGGTAGCCATGATCCAGAACTCCTTGCCCAGCCTGACTACTTCATACACCCCCCGATCTAAGTTCCAACGGTATGGGAATTCCCCCTCCTCATCATCTTTCATGTCGTCGTAGAAGATGACCTTGTTGCCCGGGACGAAATCATACTTGGTATAGAGGGTCATGTCTTCGGCCGCAGCAGTCCCTTCGCCGACCTGCTCGAGCTTCTCTCCCTCTTGAGCCTCTGCTTCCTCTTTCTTCTCTTCCTCCTTGCCCTCCAGAGCCTCGTCCACTTCCTTGTCGACTTTCTCCTCTGCCTTTGCTTTGGCTTTCTTCTTAACCTTGTCCAGTATTCCCGCCTGTGCCGAGATGGCCGTTGTCATCATTCCTACTGCCACAAGTACCATCAGAATTCTCCGCCAGTCAACTCTCATCGCTACCTCCTGCTTATCCTATTTCTGAAAAAGAGATGGAAAACACCCCTCGTCTCGAATTATCTCAGAGAACATCGCAACACCCCGGTCATGCTCGATTAACATAGACGGGTATCATCCTCAAGTCAAGTTCTTTCTCGTTCCGGCGTGTAGCCAGTCCGACTGACTGTTTGCCTACTGTGCAGCAGACCGACCGGCAAGCCACCCGGTGGAGAATGCAGCCTGCAAGTTATAGCCGCCTGTGTCGGCATCGATGTCCAGCACCTCCCCGGCGAAGTAGAGGCCCTCGACCAAACGCGAAGCCATGGTGCGCGGGTCAACCTCTCTGGTATCCACTCCGCCGGCGGTGATGATCGCCTCGGAGAAGGGGCGATGCCCGGTCACCTCCAAGCGGAAATCCTTCAACCAGAGGCGGAGTCGCTTCCGCTCCTGAACGGTGATCTGGTGCCCCACCCTGTCCGGCGGGATTCCTGTCAGATCTATGCAGACCGGAATGAGTTTTGCAGGCAGCAACCCTTTAAGCAGCGTGCGGAACTTCTGTTTACCATGCGTCTCAAGGTCACGAAGAAGACGCTCATTCAGCTTGCGTTGGTCGAGAGCGGGTTTTAGATCAATGGAAAGGATGACTCTCTGGCGCAAACGCAGCGCGTCCACTATCTGCCTGCTCAGGAAGAGGATGATCGGCCCGGAGAGTCCAAAGTGGGTGAAGAGCATTTCGCCAAGGACCTCTGCCCGTTTTTTTTCATCAATTAACACCCGGACCGTCACATTACGTAAACTCAGGCCCTGCAACCTGGGTGCCGTCTCGCCAGCCGTTTCCAAGGGGACCAGGGCAGGTCGAATCGGTACGATAGTATGACCCACCGATTCTGCCAGCCGGTAGCCGTCCCCGGTCGAACCTGTAGCGGGATAGGATGCCCCGCCCGAAGCTACAACGATCGCATCGGCCTCGTGAATCTGACTACCCTTTCCCCGGTCTGTCGAGTGTCTCTCGACTTGGACTCCAACCACACGTTTTCCTTCAAGCAGGAGTTCCCCAACCGGTGATCCCGTCCGCAGAATGACACCCGATTTCCTGACCCAAGCCGCCAGAGCGTCCACGATATCCTGGGCCTGCTCGCTTATCGGGAAAACCCGTCCACCGCGTTCGGTCACCGTTCGAACGCCAAGCTTGCCGAGAAAGGTTAGAAGTTCCCCGCTGAAAAACCGAGAAAAGGTCTGGCGTAGGAAGCGCCCGCTGGATTCGAAGTGCGAAATGAACTCGGAGATGGATGCGATGTTGGTTAAGTTGCAGCGTCCCTTCCCGGTGATGCGCAGCTTTCGTCCCGGGCGGGGCATCTTCTCCAAAAGCAGCACTTCGGACCCAAGTTCAGCCGCCTGACCGGCAGCCATCAACCCGGATGCGCCCGCTCCGACCACGATCACTCTGCGTTTCGCCATAGGTCTAATCACCTACTCGTGCCATGCCAAATCACAGAATCCAACACACGTCCAAACAAAATAGTGATTGCTGCATTTTAGGCAAGGAATAACCAGAAGCGACAATACTCATCCGGAAAGCTCAGAGGAAACTTTCTTGAATCGTTCTCGTAAGAATAGGCGACACTGTTGCGCTTTTGTTTCGTAATTTCAGCTTGGCCCAAATCGTCTCAAGAATGCGAAATCGATGGCCCTCATCAACGAACTCTCTAAAGAACGGAGGAAACATGAAGCCGGTACAGGATTGCCTGTTGCTCGTGTTGGTCGTAACGGCCTTTGTCTTCAGTTCCGCTATCGCGGATGAGAGGATCGAAACCTTCACCTTTGAAGACATTCACTCGATCGACATCGAAACGGTCAGCGGTAACATAACCATAACACCGGGTGAGGCGGATAAGCTGACTGTGGAACTGATCAACGATCTTGACGATCCCGACCAACTTGATCCTGAGCTGGACGCCGATGACGGAGAACTGTCCATCGAAGAGAACTTCACCGGCCGCCGCATCAGAGGAGAGACGCATTGGACCGTGTACCTGCCCAAGTCGGCCGAGCTTCGTTTGGTTGAGTGCAGCACCGCCTCCGGAGACATGCTATTTGAAGGGTTCGACGTGGGCTTCATTGAGACGGAATCGGCATCAGGTGAGGTATCGATCAATTCTGTCACCGCAAAGGAAGTTGAGTTTTCCACGGCCTCAGGAGACATAGAGTTGGACGACTGCAAGGTGGATTTCGTCAAGGCCAACACCGCTTCGGGAAGAATATCAGCCAGTTCCGTCGAGGCAAAGGAACTCGATCTTTCGACCGCATCAGGGAAAATCGTCATGGAAGACTGCCGGGCGAAAACCATCGAAACCAGTTCGGCCTCCGGGAGGATCTCTGTCGGTTCGGTTACCGCCGAGGAATTCGAGTTGTCCACTGCTTCCGGACGGATAATCGTGGAGGACAGCGACGTTCAGGAGATGGCCGAGGTATCGTGTGCCAGCGGCGACGTGGAGATTCACCTGTCTCAACTGCCGTCAAGGCGCCTGGAGGCCTCGTCCGCCAGCGGCGATGTGGAACTCGAGGTACCTCAGTTCGGCGATAATTTCACCATGGTATTGACCAAGCGAGCTGACCGAGGAAGGATCAAGTGTCCTTTCGACTACACGGATAAGGAGACCTTCAGGCGTCACCGGCACGATGATTATCTAACAGATCGCTATCTGGTGCAGCGGGGAGAGGACGGGCCTGAAATCGAACTGTCCACGGCCAGCGGAACCATCAGAATCGAAACAGAGACCAAGGGGAAGTAATAGGAAGCACCCTCGGGAAAGGCGGACAAATCGTCCGCCCGTAAAGCAGAATGGACTTACCATAAGACGGGTGACCCGGCCTGCCCGCCTCTGGCGGGCCTGCTTTTTGTCAGGCCGGGTTTGCAGTTTTCTCTGCGGCTTGACCAAGGCAGAGCCCCCCGGCTTCCAAGAAGCCCATCTCTCGTCGTGCAGCACGTAGCCTTTTTCTCCTTCTGAGAGTCAGTATGTGCTGACTGGTTATCCTCCCAAACATGATTTCACACAAAAGAAGCTGCACAAGGGCTTCGATCTGGCGCTCTTTCTTGCTTGACAATAACGTCAGATCGCTTAAATTGAGGGTGGAAGGGAATCCGAAAAAGAGCCATCGGAGATTCAAAAAGGATCAGATATTCCGATAGACTTATCTGTCGGCTTTTATCGGGAATGAACCCACGCAACGGAGGGAAACGTGTATTCCAAGCTCTCTTGGCAGCATCTGCGGCTGCTGTTTTCAGCAATGTCTCTGCTCCTGCTTCTGGGATTTGCACCGAACCATCTGAAAGCTCAGGACGTGGTGATCAACGAGGTGATGTTCTTCCCGGACGAGGATGATACCGCCCCCCAGAGAAACCACGAGTGGGTGGAGCTTTACAATCATGGAGACCAGGTAAACTTGGGCAGTTGGGTGATCTCCAACAGCGATGCTTCGCAGGATGCGGTTTTGCCTGCCTGGGATTTCCCGGCGTCCACTTATCTGGTGGTTCATTTCACCGTCGGCGTGAACGACAACGACTTCTCTGATGGTGAAGGACACTACTATGCTGGAGACGCAGACGTCTTTTCCGAAGCTATGGATGAGTGTGCTCTTTATGCCGGTGCGCCTTCCGGCTCGACCATTTTGGATTTCATGAACTGGTCGGAGACTTTCAGCTATACTCCGGGTCAGGCGCACGATTATGCCATACCTGCCGGCATCTGGGCGGATGGCGAGTTCTTCACTCCTGTCGACACCTCTGCCCGGCAGGCTGAGGTGGCATGGGTGGTTGAAGGTGAGTCCATGGCACGGGATTCGGCCGGCACGGACACCAACGCACCGGAAGATTGGGCCACCTTCGGAGGATTTGACGCCATCTATGCCACACCGGGGGCAGAGAACTATCAACTGCTCCAGATTCTTCCCGCCAAAGGGGAACTCAAGGGGCGTTTCACCATGTGGACAGTCATCTTCTATCTAAACGGCGAGAGCAACTTGGACGCCCTGTACTTCCGGCTGCTTGACGACATGGAGAAACAGGGATCGCTTGCCAACGTGAGCATTGTGGTTTTGGCAGACTTCAAGACCGAAATGGCCGGTAAAACCTGGAGGGTGCATCTTCAGGCGGACGACGACAGCGGAACGGTTCACAACGGCGAGGATATGGGGGAGTTGAATATGGGGGATCCGGCCACCCTGGGCGATCACATCTTCTGGACCCAGCAGAACTATCCGGCCAGCAAGTACGTCCTCTTCATCAAGGACCACGGGATGGGCTGGAAGGGCATCTCCTGGGATCATACCTCGGGCGATGATGCCCTCTACATGCAGGAGTTGAAGGCAGCCTTGGAGTATACAATTCCCCCCAAGCTGGACGTGGTGGTCTTCGACGCCTGTTTGATGTCCATGGTGGAGGTGGCCAATCAGGTCAAGCAGCGGACGGAGATGATGGTCGCTTCCGAGGAGACCAAGTACGTGTTCGATTTTCCCTACAACGACATCTTCGCCACCATGGACGCAAATACCGCCTGGACCGGAGAACAGTTGGCCGTCGACATCGTGGCCAAGGCCAAGGCAAACGTCACCAGGAACAACTACACCTTCGCGGCCATCGACTGCCGGAACTTGAATCCTCTCATCAACCAGATCGACGAGTTCGGCTTCGAGCTGGAATGGGGCTTGGACGACTATGATTTCCACTACAATAATCACTACGATCCCAACGACAACGTGCAGATCCACGTCCGAAATCAACTGGTCCAGACCGAGCACTTTGAGGAGCCCAACTTCATCGACCTGTATCACTTTGCCCAGTTGATAAAGGCGGACGGCGCCATACCTGACGACTACAAGAGCCAGGCCCAGCCCATAATGACCTCCTTGCAGAAGGGGGGCAGCATCATAAAGGCCGAGGAGCATGGGGGCGCTCATCCCAACGCCCATGGGCTTTCCATCTACTTCCCCACGGCTCAGACCAAGCGGAATCCCCCGGTGCAGAAGGCGAATCTTCCTGCGGAGGGCGAACGGCCCTACGACGTCCCTTGGCCAAGCAAGCTGCCTGACAACTCCGATTATGCCAAGTACGCCTTCGACCCGAACGACTGCAAGCCGCCGCACGAGCCGTGCGTGAATCACTTTGCCCAAGCCAAGAATCACCCCTATCAGCCCACGCCCGGATTCGATTTCGTGGACGACACCTGGTGGGATGAATTCCTGCATCGCTATTACGAGCCGGTGGCCGACGCCGGAGAGGACCAACAGGCTTTCGTGGGCGAGAGCGTCACCTTGAACGGCGCAGGCTCATCGGACGCCGACGGCTTTGTAAGACACTGGTACTGGGACTTGAACTCTTCCACCGACGATCAGCCGGACTGCCCCACCTTCGACGAGGACTGGGATCGGGATTGCAGCGACGAGACAAACGACGACAGCCACGGCGACGCGGTGCAGATCGACGTCCCCTGCACTGCCGAGGGAACATTCACCGTGACGCTGACCGTATGGGACGACCACAATGAGCAGTTTGGCCACGGTGAGCACTTCGAGACCGACCAGGACGCGGTGGTGGTAAGTTGCATAGATACCGCCTTCACGTTCGAGCCCCCGCCCGATGAGGGTCAACACGAAAATGGCACCTTCGAGACCGAGGAGTTCGTGGCCAGCGACGGGACCGGGAACAACATTACCCTGGTGGACGCGGTGTTCACCGGGTCTGGAGTGGACAGCGTTCGGGTAATCTACGTCTTTCCTCCTCCCGCCCCTTACGTGAAGGGGTACGTCAAGTACAAGGTGGTGGACCACTGCCTGGCGGGAGGGACTGTGAGCATGACCGCGCACAACGACGACGGGGAGACCCTCAGCGGCGATTTCGCCATCGCCCTGACCAATACCGATCCGGTCATCGTCTGCCCGCCGGATGAGAGCTTCGACTACACCGATGGATACACAGGTGAAGCCAGCGCGTCTGATGAGGACGGCGATCCTCTCTCCTTCTTCAAGATGGATGGCCCCGATGCCCTGGAGGTGACTGCGGAGGGAGCCATCATATGGGAGACCGGTCCGGGTGACGTGGGAGGACCGTACGACATCACAGTGGGGGTCTCGGACGTTTGCGAAGCCACCGCTGCATGTGCCTTCGCACTGACCGTCACTGCTCCGGTGGGCTGCTGTCAGCACGCGGATTACTGCGAAATGCTGACCGAGCTTGAGTGCATGGATTTGCCCGGCACCGTCTGGTATCCCGCGCCGTATGAGTGCGTCGACGAGACGTTCTGCCAGGCCCCCTGCGGGGATTGCACCGACGACGGCATAGTCGACGTGGGTGACGTGGTCTACTTGGTGAGTTATCTGTATAAGGGAGGATACCCTCCGGATCCGGAATGCTTGGGTGACGTTAACTGTGATGGCATAGTCAACATCGGTGACGTGGTCTACCTGGTAAGCCATCTATACAAAGAGGGACCCGAACCCTGTCCGGATTGCTGTTCCGGGAAGACGGCCCCGGAAGAGAAGACCGGAAGCCCTTCTCCACTGAAAATGCCACGGTGATATATAGCAAGTGAGGCGAGCGGCGGAAAAGCCAGTCCCCTCTCGCTGAGAAACGCGAAGTTGCCCCAACCTCGAAACGATCGGGGTTGGGGTACTTTCTTATGCCTGGCAGGTCCCCCGACCTGCTCCCGCATTTTGTGGGATCCAGTCGGGGAACTCGAACCGCTCCCTGTGGGATGTTATCCCATACGGGTTTCCGTCATCCCACAGGGTGAGGGCGAATGATAACATCCGCCCTGGAGCAAAGCCGGTCGGTTCGGGGAACTCGGACGAGCACGCGCAGGCCGAGGGATTAGGCTGCCCGCACCAACGGCCTGGTCAGGCAGGTCGGACCTCCGGCACCCTTTCTGGAGATTTCCTCACCCACATACTCCGAGACCTGCACGCCTTGATCTTCGAGCATTCGCTTCGTCTGGGGATTCCCGGCCAGCGTGATGCACCTGCGGGGAGAGTTGGCCAGGACGTTGCAGCCCATGCTCCTGAATTCGGAGTCCGGCACTTCCACCAATTTCATTCCGCGATCGATGAGCCACTCTCTGAAGGGCACAGGAAGCAATCGTGAGTAGACAACAGCCAAATCGAAATCGACGGGGCTGATCATGGTCATCAGGTGGAAGACCCCTTGGGGGCCTCGCCAGTGAGGCAGCGGAACAACCGTAAACTCATCCACCAATCCGGCAGTAAGCCCTTTCAATTGGTGAATCCCCTCTTCGTTCGTCCGGTAACCCTGCCCTACTGCCAGGGTTCGCTCATCCAGCCAGATTAAGTCTCCCCCCTCCAATCTCCCCTCTCCGGTTATAGCACCCAGAACCGGGATGCCCAGCCTCGACAAGAACTCTCCTGCGGCCGCCGGCTCACCCCGACGTTCCTTTTTTCCCATGTTGCACAGGACCACTCCTTTCGGAGTAGTGATCAAAGCATCACGCACATATACCGAATCGAGTCCGGTCTTTTCGCTGCCCGGCAGGAAGTGAATCTCTGCCACATCCTTTTTGAGTAGATCAAGAAAGTTCTCATACTCCTGCAGCGCTTTCGCGTAATCCGGGCGGGCTGAGTAGTTGAGAGCTTTCCACTGAGCGTCCACGCTCTCCTGCGAGATGAAAGCATCCCTGGGATGTTTAATCAGTATCTTCTGGATATTCCCGACTTCGGATTGACTGCCCAATTCCATAGAGCTAGCTCTCCTTGTTACGTGTCAGCTTTCGGTAATCTAACTGTCTTACCGTAAAACAGATCGTCACCGACAAGGGAGACCGACCGGGCAAAAGACGAGCGCTTGATTCCCGCCCGTAAGATGTTGTGAATCAGATTGTCCGGATGGCTGAACGGACATACCTTCATACACAGGCCGCAGTCGGTCCCGATGACCCGCCAGTAGTGATAACACTTTTCGATATCCAACTGCCATTTCTCGACTCCTCGGATCATAGCCTTACCGCCGGAGGAGATTGCCCCAGGCGGACAATTCTCGGCGCATTTCTTGCATTTTTCGCAGAAGTCCTGAACGCCAAGGTTGATGGGCTCATCCGGCACCAGGGGTATTCCGGTGGTCACCGCCCCCAGCCGGATTCTGGCGCCGAATTTCGGGGAGATCAGATATCCCAATCGACCGAGCTCTCCCAACCCGGCATCATAGGCCACCGGGGGCAGCATGATCTGATAGTTGCTTCCGGAGATGTGGGCACGCGCCGGGTATCCCAGGCTGCGAATGTAGTGAGCCACCACGATAGATATCCTCTGTGCATGCAGGTATTGAAGAGCAGTCTCCTCGCTGATTCCGATTGAAGGCGCTTCCTGGACGTGAGAATAATCCATCTCCACGCTGAATGCGATCACGTAAGGGTGTTCATTTCTGATCTCCGCTCCCCATTGCTCCGGCCCCCTCCCCACGTGAGAGTAAACCCAATTAGGATTCAGTCGAGCGATCCCCACCTGGGCGGCGCCAAGATGAAGAGTCAATCTCTTGAGGATGGCCGATGCTTCTTGGGGATCGATCCGCTGCCCATCCTGGCTCACCGGTCCGTCCACCAGGGTCACGAGTTTTTCCTCCAGCCCGAACAAAGAGGCGACATATCCCGACCTGACAGGATCATAGTACTGGCCGCCGGGCGACAGCAGCTCAGCCAAACCACGGATCTTGTCGTCGATCTCTTTCTTTTCGGGCCTCATTTGGTAGTAGTCATCATATTGATTGCTCCCTGGACCGTAATCAGCCCTGGCGAACATTACATCGCGCTCGTCCGCCCGTTCGGTGAACTGGTCAATCCTTTGCGTTTTCGTTTGGCCAACGGGAAGAAAAAACAAAAGACCCGCAGCAAGAGCCAAAATCACCGCACCTGCGAGGACGTAATGGCCGGGATGAAGAACCAGGAATCCGCCGAACCATACGGCACCGAACACCACAAGGAGAAGCGCCGAGATCAACGCGGCACGGTATTTTCTCTCTGCCAAAGAGGAAATGCTGAACAGCACGAAAAAGACGCCTCCGGCAGCACCCGCGACAAGAAACAGTAGGGATATGGTGTTCATGTTGTACCTATCGCCCCCATCGGACATATGATAAGAAAATCCCTCGCGATGTGCAACTCAAACAGGAGAATGAAGACGATGAAGTGGTCCTCAGGAATCCGCTGATCGGGTAGGAGCGCATCTTAGGACGGCGGAGTCAACTTATCTGCTTCTGCTCCCTGTAGAACGAGAGGAAGAAGTACAACACGGTGAGGATGCTGAACGCGAACAGCGGGGAAAGCATGATGGTCATGAGTCTCGGCAGATTCACGAACAACATGAGTTCACGGAAGTAGACATAGTTGAACAAAACGAAGGTCAGCAGCAGGCTCCCAACCAGAGAGCCTATGACAGCCAGAAGCGAGGCACCCCTCAGCTTTGGCCGTTCATCGCGGAGCGTCTTTTTATAAAACGCGACAAAGAAGAGCAGGATCAGTATAGAGCTCGCCCACGGTACAATGGCGCCCAAAAGGTAAGACCTTTGCAGAGACCAGAGCAGTCCCGGAGAAAGCCAGCCATCGAAGACCACCAGAAGCAGACCTTTTACACGTAGCAGGAGCATGGCGCAAGACCCGACAAGCGCAAGCACAGTAGCCTGTCTCAATCCCGCCTCATCTTTCGCAACATAGCTCGCCAGGAACGAGGCGAAGAATAATACCGTGGCCAGGCTGGCAATCAGAGAGGTTATCTCGGCAACCTGAGCTACGGTCAGCACTCTGAAAGGACCGGGGAAAAAAGTGGCGGCGGTTCTCAATACGAAAAGATAACAAGTCCCGATTATGGCCAGTAGCGTGGCCGTTCTCAAGTTCATTTGATCTCCTCCAGGTTATAGTACCCGCAGACTACGAAAAAATTCAACGAGTGCGGTGTGAGTCGACGCAATTCGCAGCAGTTACGCTCGATTACTCTTCACGATCTCTCATACGACTTAACAGCGTCTCAGGTTGCAGGGATAGGTGCCTGCCACTCCACCTGGGTGAGGAACATCGCGGTCTTGAGCGCAGGAAGGTAAACGGTGAGCCTGTCAGCTTATCGGCCGACAGCGCGAGACATGGAGACTCAAAAGCACGGAGATTCTATTTCAAGGCTTGGATTATGGCTACGGCGAAGGAGTCCGCAGATGACGGGCCGAACCCAGTGATGATATTGCCGTCCACGGTGACACTCTCTCCGGTGTACTCGCACCCTTTGTCGATCAGGATGTCGTCAGCGCCCTGCGCAGTATGGCCGGTGGCCTTCTTCCCATCCAGCACGCCCGCGTTGGCCAGTACCACCGGCCCCCAACAGATGGCAGCCAGGATCTTATCTTGTCTGACCGCTTCTTTCGCAACCTCATGGGCTTTCGGATTATCCCAGAAATCCTTCTTGACCCCGGAACCGCCGATGAAGATTATCGCATCGAAGCTGTCGACGTCCAATTCATCTATCACCACGTCCGGCTTGACCCTGGTTCCCCCATCCCCCTCGGCGGTGTCCGGCTTGGAGGAGACGATCGTCACCAAGGCACCCTCCTTTTCGAACAACGCCTTCGGGATGTTCAACTCCTCGTCTTTGAAGTAGCGCTGCCCAACCACGATCGCGATCCTTTTCCCTTCAATGCCGGCGGCCGCTGTCGTAGATGTTCGATCGTTGGAGTCGCCGCCGCAGCGGCAGACGAGCAAAAGAACAAAGACGACCATGAGGGATCTATGTCGATTCGTCGAGAGCATCATATACCCAATTTACGAATGCGGGGACCCTTTCGTGAGCTATGTGGGGTGCCGGTTAATGCCCGTCGCAGGCTCACGTCCTCCATGGTGCAACTGTCGGCCTTCTGCCGAGCAGTAGTCCCGATATACCTGGCCTGCCGAGTCGGATTCATTACGCCCCATCATTGCAGGCCTTCTATCCTTCTGAGAATGATCTCCCTGCGGGGATACTCGGGGTCCACCTCCAGAGCCTTCCGGTAGTTTTCGAGGGCCAGCTCTGCCCTATTGCCCCTTCTGCACACCTCTGCGAGATAATAATAGGCGCCGCCGTAGTAAGGATACTCCTCCACGCCAACCTCAAATATGCGGATGGCATCCTCGATTTTCCCCTCGCGCAAACGGCTCATGCCCACATCCAGAAGCAACCCAAAAGGTATTTGGGCACGGAACCCGTACTTCTTGGTGAGCCGGCGGTAGAAGTCTATGATTTCCGGCAAGTCGGCCTGTTCAGCTCGTGTCATCGGAAAACCCCAGTCAGAGAAAACAGCTTTCAAGCCGTCATACAAGCTGGTGTAGGGTACGTGGCCTTCATCAGCCAGAACCTTCATTCTCCACTCGAAATCAGGCGGGGCCTTGCTTTTTAAGATTTCTGCAAAATCCGGGACAGAGGAGGTGACTCTTTCGTAATCATCCTGTCCGTAAATCATGAAAAGAGAGTTGTCCAGTGCGCTGTTCTTCTCAAAGAGGTCTTCCGCCTTATTGAAAATGAAGTCGCTGCACCAGCCCAACATGGGACTGCTGGCAATGCATACGTCAAAGGACTCCGGCCTCTCCAACAAGGAATACACTGTGAAGAGCCCCGCATTCGACTGTCCGAACAGTACCCGGTAGTCGGCAGTTCGATAGTTCTCCCCGACAAAGCCGGCCAGCTCGTCGGCTAAGAATCTCAAAAAATCGAGAGCCTGCGAGGAATCCGGATCGCTGTCCAGCCTGATCGGGATGCGATCGGTATTCGCCACGGTCACCAGGATCATCTTGGGAATCCTACCGTTGGAGTTGAGCTCCTCCAAGGTCGCCGCCGACTTTGAGAAACGCGATATATTGTCTCCGTCTAAGCTGTACAAAACCGGATAGGTCATGTCGCTGCGATGGTAAGCATACGGCAGGTGCACCAAGATCGTGGCTTCTTCGCCCAGAGTCTCTGAATAGAACTTTACGTACTGCCCGATCACCACGTCCTCCTTTGCCTCTTGGGCGAAGCCGGGAGAGGAGGACCCCTGCAGCGCGAAAACCAGAACCAAAAGGGCCGCGCCGAATTGTAGGACAGGAGGCAGCCTGCAAAAAGCTGTCCACCTCAGTCTCATCTTGACCTCTCTTTCTCTCTTCAGAAGCATCCTCAGATCCGCCGTGAAAGTCGCCCTGCAGTTACGGGCTGGCCTGAGACCGGTTTCTTATCTGCGGACAGCCGCATCAAAGTCACTTCTCCACCCAAGAATCCAGAATGCCGTTGTGGATGGGCCAAATTGGTTTATTGCTGTTCCCGATGATCGTTATCATTATTTCATTTGTCGGATAAAACGAGGAAATGAATGCCACACCAGGGTCCCATCCTTCAACATAATAGGCAGATACAGCGTCGTCTGGTTTGATCATCCAGACACCGTACCCATAGTACCTGTCCTCACCCTCCGTCTTCGCGGCGATGTGCGGATACAGGAGCTTCTCGGTGTGTTCACCATTCAGGATGCGGCCATCGAACAGTCCGATCCAGAACTTGACCATATCAGGCGCGGTGGTGTAAGCACCACCATCCGGGCCCCCTACAACCGGAACGGCAAAGAAGTTCGTCCGCCAGGAGTTATCGGCCTCATCGTGTATGTATGAATAGGCTGTGCGCTCCGGCAGCCGGTCGGCCGCGAAGTAACCTGAATCCTTCATCCCGCAGGGTGCCAGAATGTTCTCTTCGATGTACCCAGAGAAACTCATGCCTGTCTGCTGTTCGATGATCAGGCCGAGTATGATAAAACCACCATCGTTATACTCGGACTTCTCTCCGGGGGGAAATTTCATCCTCTTATGCTGAAACAGCGGAAGGAAATCCCGGGGCGCCCGGACATTGTAGACTGGCCGGTCCTTCCACAATCCCTCGTAGTCGGGATCGAGGTCTTCTTCAAAATAGGAGGTGATTCCCGAGCTGTGGGTCAACAGCTGATGGACGGTGATCTCCGGAGAAAATCGCGGGAATGGGATATCCAGGCAATCCTTCAGCAGCGTGTCAAAGCCTATCAATCCCCTTTGCACCAGTTGGCAGATGGCCGCGCTGGTGAATATCTTGCAGCCGGAGGCCATCTGGAATCTGGTGTTTATCGAGTTCGGAAGCGACTCGGCTCTGTTGGCCAACCCGTAGCCCTTTTCGAAAACGGTCTCCCCTTTCTCCCGCACCAAGACCACCCCTGAGAAGGGCCACCTCTCGTTTTCGTCGTCAATGATCCGGTCGATTCTGGAAGTGTCAATCTTCAACTGGATAATTCCCCTGGTTTGCCCTGTCGTCAGGGTTATTCGCTCAGCCTGTAGGTCATAAGCCTGTTGTCGAAAAGGGTGGGGATGACAAGCAGCTTCTGCTCGGGGATGTACTCCAGGTCGGCACAGAAGAGTTGAGGCGTCTTTGTGTTCAAAAGCTCCGTTTTACGACCGGAAGAAGAGACGCGAAACACTCTTCCGTTATAATCTGAAATGATATAGTTTCCCGCTCCGTCCGATTTCACGCCATCCATTGAGGAACCGCTCCCCAGGCAGGCTATGGTGTTGATCGTTTTGTCGGCCAGTGCAACGGCCTTCAAACATCCGTCTCCGGAGTTGCCCACGATCAACTTATCCCTATCCACAAGAAGCCCGTTGGGGTCGTCGATCTCGCCGCCCTGCATCCAGACCTCGAACCTACCGTCGCTGAACCTGTAAATAGCGCTGGCCCGGGAGTCGGTGATATACGCGCTCCCTTTGCCGTCAAAAGCCAGGTCGTTTATGAACATCGCTCCCGGCACCGGATATCTGTTTATCACCCGGCCCGAGTCGAGGTCTATCTCGATCAAGTTAGCCCTGTCGACCGCAAACAGCTTGTCCTTGAATATGCACAGCCCGCTGGGCCGGTTGACGCCGGTGATCCACTCCAATTCTTCGATCACCCCGCCCAAGCCGACCTTCGAGATGAACCCCCCGCCTGGCAGGGAGAAGTTGGACACGTACAGGACCGCCCGCTTTCGGTCGTATACCACAGATTCGGGATACCGAAGCTTTCGCGGCAATTCCCATGACTTGGTCAAACTCTCATGCTGAAAAACCGCATTGGCATCCTGGCAGATGAATCCCCAGCCCCCGAATGACTCGGCCACAAGAAGCAGCAACTCGTTTTCGCCCCTCTTCAGTGGCAGATACACTGCATCATTCAGGCCCACGATTCCAAGAAAAGACCTGTCCCTCTGCTGATATGCGCTGTTGCCGAAGAAAACAAGATCCCCGTTGATGAAGATAAAGACGGCATCGCTGTATCCAAATCGAAGGTTCAAGACCGTATCGTGATCTGCCTGAATGGTGGTTCTGGCGAATACGCAGTCCCCCGCCCGGCTGGTCCGACCTCTGTAGCGTGATATGTCCACCAAACCCGCAGGGTCGCTTTTTACGCTCTGCCAGGTTATGTCGGTCAGCCCCTGTTGTTCCGGGGTGCGCTCCAGGTCGATCTCGCTGATGTCGTAATTCCCGGACAGCTCCCACTCGGTGATCATGCCCAGAGGCGTTTCGACTTCCGGCGGCGGATCGAATTGCAGGGTATTGTCAATCCTGTATTTGAAATTCGAAAAGTGGGCTGTTCCGTCCTTCGGTCCCATAAGACCGATGGTGCCTTTGCTCACCCCATGTTTGAGGTCGGTTATCACCAGAGCCGGCTGCTCGGCATCGTCCAAGAATACCCTGGCCTGCCTGCCGAAAACTTCCATTTTCAGGTGAATCCACCGGTCGGGGAGGATGTCTGCCAGGGCGGTGCATCCCTCTCCGTTGTACAACTGCCAGCCGTCGATACCGTTGAATCCGGGAGTATACTGAAGCGCGTCGGGATAAAAGGGCGATCTATGAGGGCGTACGTAGAACCGCTCGTAGTTGCCCTCCGACTGCATCCGGAATACGATCCCGGGATAGGAGCGCGATCGCGCCTTGACCGCAATGTCCACCTCGACGACGCCATTCTCGAATTCCACGTCCTTGAGAAAGGCGTTCCCAATCAGACACTTCCGGTCCATGTGCTGGACCACTTCAGCATTCACCAGCCTCCACCGGTCAGATTCGAAATCGATGATGTCATCTTGGGCCAGCCCGGTTGTAGCAAGTGACACTGCACAGAAAAATGACGCCAGACTTGGAATCGTCACGCTTGATTTCATATCATCCTCCTTTGCCGCTAGTCCACAAAGCACGTGCTGTAACAGACATAAATGCCAATCATCTGTACGTGCTGCCGAAGTTAATGTTCCGCTGGCGGACCGGCAGGTGCAGCATGGCGCGCATGACCCGGCATAGCCAAGCCCGAAACATACTCATCAGTCTCGGTGGCTCTGTCTTTCTCGATTTGAAAGCACCAGACGGTGGAACGCAATCGTTGGTCAAATGAGTTTTTCCAGCACCAGATCTATACTCTTTTCCTTTCCATGCGAACTGATGGTCAAGCTAACATTTTTCTTTTCACCTGCCATCAGGGTGTCGCGCATATCCCGCAGCAAGAGGTCTTTGGTGTCTTTGCCATTGATTCTCAAGATGACATCCCCCTCCCGGAGTCCCGCCTTGGCTGCAGGGGAATCCTCGATCACGAAATCGACTCTGGTGATACCATTATCCTTGGTCAGCCAGAGTCCGGCCATGTCGAGGTTATCCTGATAGTCGAAATTGGCATTGGGTTCTAAGATCATCAGGCTGTTGGAATAGTCGAATATGACGGTGAACCTTTTCAGGATGCCCCCGCCGATATTGCCGTCTATCCTTTCGCTGGCAAACGCGCCCGCCTGAGCCGAGGCCAGAGAGGTAAGAGGAGCAGGTATCTTGAAGTTGCCGATCTGCAGGCTCTTCACTCGGGTCACCTTTCCCATCACCTTTCCCCCTACCCCCACTCCGGCAAACACGTCGATCTTCTTTCCGGTCTTGGCCAGAAGGTCGTGTTTCTCGACGAATGGCGTATGTAAGGCCAGACTGCTTCTGGCCCCGCAGTCGATCACGAAGGTTCCCTCGTACTGCCCGTCCACGGTTGCCGTGACGTGGGGATGATTGTTTTCCAAAGTAATGGGAAGCACATCGCCTTTGCCCTGATATTTGAAACTGGAGGGCTCGTACAGGGTCAGCTTCTGGCTTTCGTAATCGATCTTGACCACGAACCTGCTGAAGATGTCATAGCCCAAGATCCCCTCGACCGGCATCCCCTCATACTTGTTCAAGTGGCCTAAGCCTATGGTGGCGCCCGACACGCTGTCTATCACCAGGTCGCCGAACCTGATGCTGGATAGGCTTATGAGATTGGCCTCCTGGGTCCCCTCACCCGCACCCCGAGCCTCGATCTTGCCCACCAGTTCCAGACCCAGCTTCTTGGCAACCTCTGTATCGACAACCGGGCCGCCGGCGCCGGTATCCAAGATGAAGTTCAACGGCTTTGCGTCACCTATCGATACAGGGATATGGATGTGATTGGCATTCAGCACGAAGGGGATCTCGACGAATCCCTTACCGGCCAGGAACCTGTAGTCTTTCGCCGCTGCCTCTGGCATCCCGAAGAGATCGTCAGACAAAGGGATATTAAACTCGATGTTGGTCAACGTCGATCTCGTGTCATAGGCGGTATCGCCTCTGCTGATGCGATGCGACGTCGCCATCTTGACTCCGGCGAAATCGAGGTAGTCCGAATAGTAGCTGGTAACTTCGACTATATCCCTCCTGCTGACCGTCTTGTCTATCAAGTAGGTTTTTGGGTTGATGAATACCTTCACGGGGTCGGCGTCCTTTGGCGTAATCTGGATTACATAGCAGTCCGCGGCCTCTTCCCGACCCAGATATTCGACTGTTCCCTCTGCCCTGTCCGGAAACAGATACCCGTAAAGGCTGAAGTAGAGTTCGCTCTTGACATTTTCGAGTTCCGCCCCGGCCAGCTCCCGGACCTTTCCATTTGGGTCACGTGTCCATCCCTTCTCGCCATCCCAAACGGTGAGGCTCTGCATCACCGCGAAATCCGTTTCAGACCTGAGCTTGTCGGGATACTTGAAATAAGACACGTGTTTGCCGGTCAGGCCGCCGGGGACTGTGATGTCGTATTCTGCCTTGGAGTTTTTCAGCGCTCCGAGCGCATCCTCGCCGCCGAGGGCTTCTGCATGCTTGCTCAGGACCTCATCCAGGGTCTGGGCATTCAGGCCCTGCCAGCCGCAGAAGAGCATCAGGGTGGCGACTGCCAGAGCAAAGAGTCGTTTGTGGAACATGTCAAACCTCCTTTCACCTATGGTTCTCAGGACTTAACAACTCGCAGTCAGGCTAAGGTCAAGATCAAGTCATGGGCCGCGGCCCGCTTCAGCGCGAGGGGGCCCGGAAAGAGCGATGGCGCGTTTTGGACGGGCTTATGCCGTGTCTGTCAGCAAATAACCCTCAGACTATTATATCCAAAAACCATACCCATGGTTCCCACAAGAAAGCTTCGTTCACATTCCCTTCTGGCTGGGACAAGCCTATTGGGGCGAACGCCGCCTGGCACGGCAAGCCGCCCACTCACTATCTCAGGTAATATGCGTGATAGGTCTCTGTCTGAACATAGCCCAGCTTCTCGGCCAGGGTGCACGATTCCGGATTGGCCGCATCCCAGTGCGGGTCCATATTGTGTTCCAGGCACCATTTCAGCAGCTTGCCTCCCAGGGTCAGAGCAACTCCCTTTCTTCGGTGCTCAGGGAATACATAAATGCTCACTTCAATCCCCCTGCTGCAGACAAGCGATGAAAAAGCCACCCCCATAACGCATTCCTCATCCATCAGACGGAAGCCTATACCGCGTTCCGCGAAATCTTCTGCCGAATCGAAATCGGAGAGATCGAGGACACCATCTTGAACTGCCAGCGCCTGCGAGGCGATCTCCCTATCTATGCGCTGTATCCCGTCTCTGAACGGTGAGTCAGCCAGCAGGCGATCCAAATGCTCGATTGACAAATTCTCGGACGAGAAGCTGTACCGCGGGAATGGAGTCAGTCTCTCCCCATGAACCTCCTTTGCCAGGTCAATCCAGCCTTCTGTGGACGGCATAAGCAATGGATAGGATGAAAGGTCTTTTAGCATCTCCCGTGCGACGGGGCTTCCTGAATCTCCTGCAAAGTAGGAAAACGGCCCTACTCCGATCCTGAAAGCGGTTGGATTCTCGGGATCGTCGGCGAACGCCTTGCCCATCTGCCCCTCGATCACGCAGTCGACGGAGAGGTCGACCCGCTTGCAGCTTCTGAAGGCACCGGCAAGCAGCACCCTGTTTTTCTTGTTAAGTTCAAGCTCTATCATAAGTTACAACTCCGACCTGTGGTTCGTACAACAACACCCAGAAATTCTTCTTTTTTGTACGATTGGCAGGCTTTACGGTTCCTTTTATGTCGATATCTCCTGTTTTACCCTGAGACCAAAGCCTATCCGGCTGTAAGATCAGACTTCCCAAGGCGGGCAAGACTGTTCCTCGCCCTTCAAGAGCCGAACGCAGAATTATGAAAAAACATTGTCAAATAACTAAAGCAATGCGTATACATACCGAAGTACAGAGTAGGAAAGCTAAGATAGGTTTTTGTTAGGTCGAGAATATTCAGCCACGAAAGCTTATTTTGATGAGACTTTCGTGGCCTTTTTAGTATACAGGAAAGGAGGTGATATTTTTGACGCAAGGTACAGTAAAGTGGTTCAATGAGTCCAAAGGGTATGGATTCATCACTCCGGAAGATGGAGGACAGGACCTGTTTGTGCACTTCTCCGAAATACAGGGGGAAGGATTCAAAAGCCTTAACGAAGGTGACGAAGTTAGCTTCGAAGAGGGACAGGGACAAAAAGGACCTCAGGCAACTAATGTCCAAAAGATATAGTTTAGAGAAACCAAGTTTCTAAGAACATATCGTTGGTCTTTCCGGGGCCTCCCTTGGCGTCGGAAAATGAGTGTGGCGGGAGTAAAATCCCGCCACATTTATTTTGGGTCTTTCCCGCAGCCCGCCCCGATGCGACCGCTTACTCCTTCTGCCGGCGTTGTGTCAAGTCTTGCTCACGGCTTGCCGCGAGTGTGACCTGACACTTGTCCACCCGTTAGGTCACACCTGCTAACGCAGGCAAGACCTGGCGTAAAAGCAATTCCGGGAGTGCAGCAGCTTGCTGCTGCGGTTTTTCTCAGTCCTGGAAGGGCCTGCTCACGCCTTGACGTGACTCTGACCTAAGATCTATCCGGCAGCCAGCCCTGAGGCAATCGCTTACTCCTTTTCAGACGTCGGAAAAACGAAATGGTCGCCTGGGTTCTCGGCGCAGAGAACTTCAGTCTCAAAGCCTTTGTCGGCAACCATCTTCGTCATATCAGGGTAGAGATGCTCCCGATGATCCGGGTCCGTGGGGAAGACGGCTCTGGGATGGAGCTTTTCGATTGAATATATCGACACGCTGTCTTCCTCCCCCGGTTCGGGTATCGGAAGAAAAGCTATGTCAATTTCGTCAGCCTGTTGCGCCAGGAAGTCGATTTCACTCTTGTATGCTTCAAGCTCTTCCGGCCGGAAGCAGGAGTAGAATATGCTCAGCCCGTCAACCTTGCACAGGTATGCCAGCATGGGCATGCCTCCCGGCAAGGCGGCGGAGATGATCTGCATCTCGCCAAGGGTCTTCTCTTCTCTTGGCTTCACGTAGACGGTTTTCTCGCTCCCCCTCCAGCGATCCCCCTCATTGTGAACATAGGTGATGTTGGCCACCGAATCCTCGATCTCGTGGATGTATGCGGGTTCTCCCGGCTCTCCGTGGTAGGAGCTGTAGATGGCAAAGATGTTATGGTAGCGCAGCTCGTGGGTGGTGAGGAACCCGTTGGAGAGCGACGGTTGGGAGGGTCGCTTTACCCCGAACTCCTCGCTGTCGAATATCAGCATGTGGTTTCTCGTTTTGATTGCCCAGCCGCGATTGGCCAGATACCAGGCAACCGCTTCCCCCTCCTCAAGCTCATCTATCAGGTAAGGAGACCTCCCGTAGTTTTCTTCCATGCCGGGGTCTTTCTTCGCCCCAGTCCCGATCAGCAGCTCTGCCGCCAGCTTGTGGCCATACTTGGCCGCATAGAATATTGGTGTCCTGCCATGATTATCTTTCGCATCTACATCTGATCCTTTGACCAGTAGAATGTCAACCAAGTCCTTATAGCCCTTGAGAGACGCAATGTGCAGAAGCGTTCTCCCGTCCCGATTCTCAGTGAAGTTCACGTCAGCATGGTTGGCCAGAAGCAGGGCCACGATCTCGGAAAGCCCCTTCTCCACTGCCCATCGTATTGGGGGATTCCCCTCCTGGTCCAAGGCATCGCGGTCAGCGCCCTTTTCAATCAGCAGCTTGGTGATGGCCGGACGCCCGCGCTTTACGGCGTTGATCAGGGGAGTGTTTCCGTCATCTCGCAGGGAGTTTATGTCCGCTCCCAGTCCGATCAAATACTCGACCGCCTGGGCATGCCCGAACACGATCGCCATATCCAGGGGAGCGTATCCGAACCGGTTCTTCTTGTTGACGTCAAACTCTGCTCCTTTGTCTATCAGGAAAGGCGCCAACTCGAGCGTGCCGGACTGGAGGTCCCTGTTGAGGGCAAGGTCTAGTACGGTCACGCCCATATTCTCGTTCACTGCGTTTATGTTTGCCCCCTTGTCAAGGAGTAATTCCATCACCTCACGATTACCCGCGAATGTGGCCAGGTGCAGCGGCGTGAAACCCCCTTTGTTCACAGCCTCGATCTCCGCGCCGTTCTCAAGCAGAAACCTGGCTACCTCCAAGTGCCCTCCAAAAGCCGCAGAGTGCAAAGGTGAACTCCCTCGCTCGTTGACAGCGCTCACCAGATCAGGCTTTTCTGAGAGTAAGGCTTTGACTTTGACCAGATCCCCCTCGCCGGCCGCATCGTGTATCTCCGCAGCGCAGACCGGAAGAGCAAAAAGCAGAACAACCGCAAAAACCGACAGCAAGAATACTCTCATCTTTCGCCTCCTTGAACGTTCAACCCGACATACGACAAGGAACGACAATCTTATGAAATTATACTTGCTGTCTGTGTAAATTGTTCCGTTCGGAGAACGGCAGAGAGCAGGTGTTGCCAACGCTCCGCCCCGGCTGGCGATTCTCACCTGTGGGCATGTCAGGTAACACCCGCCAGGCTGCGCCCAGAGGCGGAGGCAAAATGGGTTTCCCGGGCTTGAGGGCCGGTTGCAGAATTATGTAAAAATCTTCACTAACAACCAATAAAATGCGTATACACACCGAGGTACAGAGAGAGAAGTTACGATAGGTTTTTGTTAGCTCGAGTTTGTTTAGCCACGAAAGCTTATTTTGATGAGACTTTCGGGGCTTTTTTTATAACGGAAAGGAGGTGATTTTTCTTGACGCAAGGTACAGTAAAATGGTTCAATGAGTCTAAAGGGTATGGATTCATTACTCCGGATGAAGGAGGACAGGACCTGTTTGTGCACTTCTCCGAGATACAGGAAGAAGGGTTCAAATCTCTTCGCGAAGGTGACGGAGTAAGGTTTGAAGAAGGACAGGGACAAAAAGGACCTCAGGCAACAAACGTCCAAAAGATATAATTTAGAGAAACCAAGTTTCTAGAAATATATCAATGGTCTTTCCGGGGCCACCCTTGGCCTCGGAAACTAAATGTGGCGGGAGTAACATCCCGCCACGTTTATTATATGTGTTGAGGATTATGGTGTATGTCCGCAGCGCAGACCGGAAGAGCAAAAAGCAGGACAAACGCAAAAACCGACAGCAAGGCTGATCGTAGACGCTGCCAGTTGTTGGCGTCAGTAACGGCTAAAACTCTTCTAATGCATCGGCATTAGGAAAGACCGACGCCAGCTGGTTCCGGAAAATCCTAGTCCCGAACCATCACACAGCGTCCGATTCCCCAGGTCGCCGGTTTTACAGGCGCAAGGATATGGGAGCCAAAACCGCTAGGGGCCGACATTCTGATCGGCCCAGATCGCGCGATATTCTTCTTCAATTCTTTTGAGCTCCGGGAGAGAGGGGTTTATCGTCTTAATCGCACCCATCGCTTCGTCGTAGCACTTTCGATCTCTTGCGACCAACGCAAGCCTACACCGCATTATCAATACCGGAACGTTACGCTGGATGTTAGGCTGTATCGGCACAGACAGGCCTGTGCTTGCGATTTGTCTGCTCTCTTCCTCATCTGCTTGGCTATCAGCCCACGCAAGGTAGATTTCGAGAGTCTGACCCACCTTGTGCTCGTCGTCCGTAGCGCGACGCAGCACCGAAAGAGCTCTTTCGAATTTTCCTTGCCTAGCCAGGATTTCAGCCTCAATCGGAGTTTTGAGCAAGTCCTGTCGAATTCTGTGACGATTTGCCTCCCAGATTTCGACGGCCTTGCCAAGCTGGTCGGCGCGACCCATGGCTCGAAGGAGAGGAAAGAGAAGCCAACCATTGGTTGGATCCTCTCCGAAGATCGGTTCCAGAATCTTAACAGCCTCCTCAGGATTTCCGGTTCTCTCGAGAAGAGCACCACGACAAACGCGAAGTCGCTTGTTATTTGGGTACCTACGAAGACCCTGCTGTATCTTTTCGCTCTCTTTCTGGGTGTCCCCAAGCCGATGGTACGCCCGAGCGATTTGTTCGTACACCCGGGCTTCGGGCTTTTCCCAAAGCTGGTATTCAAAGGCATCAATTGCTTTCTCATGTTGGTGGAGGCCAGAATAGGCTCTGCCGAATTGCCCCGCTATCCACCACCCGTCGCGGAAAGAGAACCCAAAATCATTGAGAAGTTTCGCGGCCCCAGAATAATCCTTGATACTCAGCCTAGCATCGACGAATGCGGTCTTGATACCGTATTCACGGGGGTATTGCTTCAGCAACGCTTCGAATTCCCTCTCGCCCTCCTCAAGCAAGTGCTTCTTTTCAGACCCCAAACGGACCTTGCATGAGGCTATCCTCATGCGGACATAGTACCCAGCTTGACCCAGGCGGAAAACAAGTTCGTAAGCCCAACGGGCTTTCCTGAAATCTTTTTCGTTGTCATACCAGTATTCGCCCGCGGAGAAGACCTCTGATCGGTAGAGAACTCCGAATTTTCTAAAGGAATCCTTGTCGCCCGTAATCATACGATGGAAGTGCAATTCACGTAACCATATCGGGTCATTGTCTTCGCTGTACAGCCGCTCGTAACAGTCCGCTATCTTCTCGTGAAACTGCCTTTCGACACTCTTCTTCTCATTCTGCGAAGCACCCTCGGCGTAATCCGCGATACCCGTGTTCGAATACTCTGGGGGGACAACTCGCAGAGCACCTATACAACCGATAAGGTCATTTCTGCCGCCCCACGCGGCCCGAATAACACCCAGATGCTCGGCTGCGGAAACGCTCTCTTCACTCGAAAGCTCCACGACCATCTTTCGGGGCGCTGGAACTCGAAGCCGGGACATAGCTTCCACTGCCAGCCGCGACTCCTCGTCAATTACTCTGGAAAAAATCACGTCTCGCATCTTCAATCTGACATCCGCCAGAAATTCTTCGTCCTCGACTGCCTTCTGTCCGTGCCTCTGTAGGTAAATGCCTGCTAAGTAGGTTAACAGCGGATGTCGGTCTATCGCGTCGATCAGTTCAGCGGGATATTGCGCCAGAAGGAGAAAGGATTGCAGAACATTCTCTACGTGCTCACCCTTGGGAAATCTGCCAACAGGGGGCTGCGGCTGGGGGTGATGAAAAGACTCAGGGATGAACGATAAATCGAAATCGTCACGCCTAGCTGTCATAACCATCTTAGCTCCTTCAGGTTCCGACAAAAGCCGAAGCAACTCCTGCAGTTCAGAATCAAATATCTTCCCGGACGTGTCGATGAGATTCTCGCAGTGATCGAAAACAATCACCACCCTTCTGCAGTTTGAGAAAAAGAAATCCCTTAGGGTATCTCGAACGTGACTGAAGCTTACTTCCCTAAGATTCTGCAGGACTTCACCGGGTATTCGGCACCCCATGCCGCTGAAGAGCATGTCGAGAACGTTCCAGACGCTAGCTGTAGGCTGAATATCCGCAAAAACCGGTACGCGATCATGTAAACCCTCGCCGTACAAGAAATGTTTGAGGAGTTCTGTTTTGCCCATGAGCGGCGGCCCACTCACTATTGTGACTTTGCTTTCGCTTGTCATAAACTCGACCAACCCATTCAGACTATCCCTCCGATCGCGAAAATGCTTGTCCACTTCGACAAAACCTTCTGCTCCGGCGGACTCCCGGACAACAAATTGTCGGAGACACTTTTCGAATGTTTCCTTATGTACGAGAATCTCTTGATTTCGGGTCAAGGGCGAGACAGCTCTCCCAGAGTCTTGAAGTTGAAACGTTAGTGCCGCGAATTGAAGGTCAAAGTCGATTTTCGCAAACTGGACATCGCGGAATTTCGGGTCCTCAGGATGGAGCGCTCCGAAATCCTTCCATAGGGCGAGCTGTCGATCCCGGAAATCAGTCACCTTCCCCTCGACCTCCTCGTAGCGCAACTGGACATCCGACCTTGTGCTCGCGATGACCGTGAACCATCGGTTTCCGCTATCGGATCTGTCTTCCGTAAGTGACGTGTCAAACCCGCATTCCCCGAGCAACTCCTCAAACAGACCAGGGAGCCAACAGACATTCCCTCTTTCAGCCTTAGGAAAAACTGAAAGGTCCTGTATAATCACCTTGTCTTCAGGCTGGATGCTTGCTCGAACATGGGTAATAAGCTGAGCTGTCTTGGTGATTCCTAACTCATGGAAGACGTTTCGTATTATGACCACTTGTGGCCCCTGCCTCGTCTCCGTCCGTGGCCATTCTGAATAGAACGCTGCGAGCGGAACTGTATCCACTTTCTTGTGCACGTCACATTCTACACTCAGATATAGCACGTGCTTCACAAGATGCTCGAAATCTGTGCCGAGGTAGTCCCATCCCTCCTTCTCCTTGAAACCATGCAGGGCCGCCGCTCGTTTAAGTAAGATCCCTTTTCCGCATCCCACGTCGACTATGGTTCCCGTGTCGTTACGCGCGATCACGTCGGATACGTGCGTCGTTATACACAGCAGTTGCTTGTCGGTGTCTGCTTCAGAAGCCTCCTGGATTCCTTCCGGGTTTCCGTAGTCTTTCAGGTACTCGTAGAGCCGATCCTTCAACCCCTCCTTACGTTTTGCCTGCTTCTTTTTCTGAGACCGCTTAATCTTCGTCTTGGTCATCTCACATCTCCTTTCCTTTAGCCACAGTCCGGCGACTTCGTACCCCCGCGATGGGTGAGCGCACTCTCCTCACGAATTCCGTTCGTTGACCCCGGTGATTCCTTTGGATTATAACTAGTAAAACTGGCGAAGTCAAGGCAGTTTTCTCACGAAAGTTGCTATTTGCGTATATTGGCCATGCTCATTAGTCCCCGGACATGTCCCAGCGTCGTACCGCAGCTCGCCCCGACGATATAGATGCGCGGCCTAATTTGCCTGCCTCTTACGAGGCTCGGCCTGAGGTCTCTCAGGTTCTCTCGCTTTGTCTGCCACAAACCCAAGGGTTTTGGACAGTGCCAACTATAGATTTACCCCCCGCCAACGCGGCTACGCTTCCCAGGTGAGCGACAGTAGCGCGGTTTATCTCGCCTCCGCTTCCAGTGGAAAACGCGAAAACCGCATCCCCGTCAAACGGACTGTAAGCCGGGTAAATGGTTCTGGCAATGCCGGCGCTGGCCATGCGTGCGAGAACGGTTAGCTGCACGCTGTCAAGTGGGGCGTTCGTCACTACGCAAACGAGAGTGGTATTGCCTGCCCAATCCCCGCCGACCTTGGGAGGCTGCAAATGAGCTTTTCCGTCGCCAGCAATCCACTTTCCGGTTTCAGGGTCTCTAATCGAGCCTATGGCATTGACCACGGCTAACGCCCCAATCACGTATTCCCCCACATCCTGGGCCACACTGCCCAAGCCGCCAGGAATCCGGTCCCCGCCCCACTTGGCCACGGTCGCGCCTGCACCGGCCCCAACGCGGCCTTGTTGTACCGGCTGGGCGCTGGCAGCTTCCGCCGCCAGCCGCCCCGACTCTGCATTCGGCCGGGTCTTGGCCGTAGCCAGATCGAAAATTATTGCCGCCGGAACTATCGGAACCTTGCCATGCCCGGAGTCAAAGCCGATCCCTTTAGATTCGAGGAATTCAACCACACCGTCGGCAGCGCTCAAGCCAAAAGCCGAGCCCCCGGAAAGGCACATCCCGTGCACTTTCCCGGAGATATGAGCGGGGTCGAAGACCCCCATCTGTCGCGTGCCCGAGGCGGATCCAAGTTGCACCGCTCCGCAGCGCGCGCCATCAGGGAAGAGCGACACAGTGCATCCGGTGCTCTTGGCTTCATCAGTCCAATGCCCCACCAACACGCCGGGAACACGGGTGAGGGTTAAGTTTTCCGAGGACTGTCGGTTTTTCATTTCCATCTCCGAGCGCCATACCGGGTTCCCTCTCCCTCTGGGAGAGGGACAGGGTGAGGGTGCATTCAGTTGTGTCAGGTCTTGCTTATGGCTTGCCATAAGTGTGACCTGACACTTCTAGCACTGCCAGGTCACACCCGCTAACGCGGGCAAGAGCTGACAGAACAGAAGGACGTGCTTGACCTACGATTCACGAGATTGCGAGTAGACATAGTACTTGATGTCACCCCGCGCCCACTCCTTTTCCCGCACCATCCCCATCTTCTCCGCCACCCGCATGGATGCCTTGTTGTGCGTCCGAATTAGGCTTATCACTCTCGTCAGGCCAAGCTGATCAAAGGCCCAATCCCGCACGCCTTTAGCCGCCTCGGTCGCCAGTCCCCGATTCCAATAGGCGCTGCGGAAATCATATCCCAGTTCGACTTCGGGAGTCTCGTCGACTTTCATGTGGTGCAGGCCGCAGGCGCCTACCAGCTGATTGTTCTCCTTCAGGATGGCGCAGAATATGCCGTAGCCATGTCGATCCTGGTGATCGAGATTGTGTTGAACCCACTTCTCCATCTTCTCGCGGTCAAAGGGTGGCTCGTTGAACGATTCCATGACCTTGGGATCGGAGAAGATGAGCAGCAGATGGTCCAGATCGTCGATGGTCATCTTGCGCAGAATGAGTCGCTCGGTCTCGATCACAGTGTTTTCCGGTAGTAGAATTTCCTTTTCACCTCCTGATGGTTGCCTCAGGTCCTGATCATGGTTTGCTGTAAGAGCGTTTGTCAAGCAGTCCTTCGGATTCATCCTGAACGGATTGATGGTGAAGGACATGCTTGACCTACATTGAATCGAGCATCTTCACAGCCCTATGCCTCATAAACGCATAGTTCAGGCTGTTAAGTGCGTTCCACCCGGCAGCCTTCTCGCACAATTCCCTCGCCTTCTCCTTGTCACCCTTGCCCTGGAAGGCCAGCGCCATTCTGAACCAGTTGTATGGATTCTGCAGGCTGGATTTCTGGAGCTCTTCCAGAGCCCGGTCGTAGTCTTTTTCTTCCAGGGCAATCTGCCCGGCCAGTTGGTGAGCCAGCTTAACCTGAAATGGGTTTCGCACCGCCTCGACCCGCTCACGATATTCCTCAGCTTTGGTCTTGGCAGCCTCGAGGTCTCCCTTCTTCAAGTCGGCACGGGCCGCATTGAAGAGGAAGAAACGCTTTGTGTTGTCTTTAACCTCATCATCCAGATCAGATTCTCCGACGATCTCCACCGCTTCCTCGTAGTTGGCCGCCGCCTCATCGATCCTCTCGGCCTCAAGAAGGATGTTGCCCATCACCACCAGGTCACCACCCATAGCGGCAGCATCGTTAATCTTCTCCGCCAGGGCATAGGCTCTCTTCTGCTCCCCTATTGCCGCGTCCGTGTTTTCCTCATCCACGTACGAAACGCTCATGGCAAAGAGAGCTGCCCGACGCTCGCCGTCGTTGCGGGCCATGTCGTACAACACCTGCAGCTGTTCCCTTGCCTTCTCGTGATTGCCTTTGAAGTTCAGGTTGGTGGCTATGCCGATGTGCGAGGCAACGAAATTCGGATCGGCGGTGAGGGCTTTCTTGTACTGATCTATGGACTCATCATACCTGCCCATCTTCATCAGCAGCTCGGCATAGGAATCGTAGGGGTTGGGATCGTCCGGAATCAGCTGGATGTAGGTCTGGAAGGCTTTCTCGGCCTCCTCGAAGTTCTCCATAAGTCTGTGCGCGTAGCCAAGCTGATTATAGGGCTGCGAGAAATCCGGATTGATTCCGGTTGCCGCTTGGTATTCCCTGATGGCCAGCTCGTAATCCTCCTGACCGAAATAATGATTGCCCAGCAGGTTGTGAGCTCTTTCGTCCTGCGGGTAGGTTTCGACCAACTCCCTGTACAACTCTCTCTGCTTCATGGCATAAGCATGAGCTCCCGCCTCCACCCCCAGAATCCACAATCGCTCTCCGGGCGAGACCTTGTCAGCCAGCTCGGTCGCCTTACCCAGATTCTCCCAGAATCCCTTGGCGCTTGTCGCGACAAAGGAGAGGAACAGGTAGCTCATAGCGAAGTCCGGGTCTTCGGTAAGGGCGCTTTCGAAGAATGGCCGGGCTTCCTGGCCGCGAAGCTTTTCGAACAGGTCGCGCCCTTTGAGGAAATCTTCCCGGGCCTTTTCAGATTTCGTGGTGATGGGAATCTTGCCGTCTTGCTTGGGCGCGGCGCAGCCGATCACCATGAGCAGAAGGAGGGTCACCGAAAGCATCAACGCCCAGCTTCTCGCGCTATGCCTTTCCATGATTCGCTCCTTTCCTGATTAAAGGGTTAAACGGATCAGTCTATTCTCTCCACCTTGAATATCACCGGTCTGAACCAGTCGGTGCAGCCGACGATGAGGGTGCCAGGCTGTTTCATACCGGGCATGCTACCGCCGTATGCAAGAGTCAGTATGTCGTGACGGATATCCGCCCAGGCCCATTCGCAGAAACCTTCGGGCGCCCGGTAGTAGCGGTCCAGTATGAACTCCTGGCCCTCTTTCAGAAGTTCACACCGTTTCATATCCTTGCCCTCATCCTCCAAGTACTCATCTATCAGATCCCGGTTGATGGTCCTTTTAAGCACGGTGATTTTGCACCTGGGCATTTTTTGGGGCACATCATCTCCTTTTCTTCGGTTTCACAGACATATTCCGAATCTACTTCTTGAACGTCGAATCTCCCTACAATGTTTCCCGCGGCCCATGAGAAACTGCATACCCTGTAACCAGCATATAGAAGATCGTGAGAATTATAACTCAAGAATGGAGGAAATCAAGAAAAAACTGCGAGAGCAGATTACTTCTGCAGATCAACCATATTCCTTATCGCCTTCACATGCTGCGGGGTGGTTCCGCAGCAACCCCCGATGATTGAGACACCCACTGAGACCAGATCTTTCGCCTTCTCTGCCATGAACTCAGGCGTTTCGGGCCAGACAGGCTGCTCGCCCTCCATCTGAGGAATACCTGCGTTGGATTGGATGATGATCGGGAGTCTGCTGCGCGCCTTAAACTGGCTGGCAATCCTCACCATATTCTCGATGCCGTTGCCGCAGTTCGAGCCGATGATATCGGCCCCTGCCTCTTCCAGCTTCCGGGCGGCCTCCTCGATGCTTGTGCCCATCACCGTAAAGAAGCCCTTCGGAGTGAGATCGAAGGTCATCGCCGCCATAACGGGCGTTGATGCTGAAGTTGCCTTTGCCGCTCTGATGGCGAGGGCTGCCTCTGTTAAATCGGTCATGGTTTCTATCGAAACGGCATCCACTCCCGTGGAAATAAGAGCCTTCATTTGCCTTTCGAAACTGTCGTATATCTCCTCGGGTTCGGTGTCTCCATAGGGTTTTAGGAGCTTTCCGCTCGGGCCACAGGAAGCAACCACATGAACGCGATCTTCGGCCGCCTTTCTCGCCGCCAGAACAGCATTTCTGTTTATCTCCTCCGTCTTGTCCTCAAGCGAGCTAAGTGCCAGCCTCAGAGGCGAAGCGCCGAAGGTATTGGTCTGGATTATGTCCGCACCTGCTTCCAGATAAAGACGGGCGATCTCCTCCAGCACTTGGGGACGTGTCAGGTTAAATGATTCCGGAGGCTCACCTGGTTTGAGACCGAACTTCATGAGCATGGTGCCCATGGCCCCGTCGGCGACCAAGATCTCTCCGTCTCTTACCCGTTCGAGCAAGCTTCTCATCTCATGTCTTCTCCAAAGGGATCTCCGGGAGACTCATTTCGCAGGGCTGGAAGCCCTGCCTACCATGGTTGTGCCGGGGTCACAGTCCAGCGTGCCAAACGCTTCGGCTCTGTCCTTGCGAGGAGTCCCCCGCCCTTGGCGGGGAGCGACGAAGCAATCTTCCTTCTCATATTGCTTAGTACGGGGGACCCGCAATGACGAATCGCTGTTACGTCTTTGCTCTTACAAGTCTCTTTACCGACTCGACTGCGTTGGTGCTGTCATAACCGTAGGCATCGGCTCCTATCTGTTGGGCGAATTCCTCCGACACCGGCGCCCCACCGATTATGATTCCTATCTTGCCTGCCAGGCCTTCTCCCTTCAATAACTCCACAGTCCTTTTCATCACCGGCATGGTGGTTGTGAGAAGGGCCGACATGCCGATGACATTTGCGCCCTCTCTCTCCGCAGTCCTTATGAATCTCTCCGGCGCAACGTCGTTGCCCAGGTCGATGACCTCGAAGCCAGCGCCTTTTAACATGATGCCCACCAGATTCTTGCCGATGTCGTGCAGATCGCCCTGGACCGAGCCGATAACCACTTTTCCGATATTGGGCATCCCTTCCTTAACGAAAAGCGGCCTGAGCACGTCCATTCCCGCATACATGGCCTTCGCGGCAAGCAAGACCTGCGGAAGGAATATCTCGTGAGCCTTGTATTTCTCCCCTATTACGTTCATTCCTCCAATCAGGCCCTCATCCAGTATTCTCTTGGGCGACACCTTTTGCTCTACCGCCTTTGCGGTGAGTTCGGACACCCTTTCGTCATCGCCCTGCTGTAAACGTTCCGAAATCTCCGTTAGTATGTCCATTACACGGCACCTTTCCTCTCATCAGATCTTGATTCCCCAAGTAGTGTCTTTATCCTCCGCCGGCAGGAGCGCGACCTGCACTCGCTGCAGAAGGGATAGGAATCGTCGAAGAGAAAGATCTCTTTGTCTCCGGCTACTAATACTCCGGATATCGATTTCAAAGGCTTCATCAGATAACTCTCGAGCAGCGTGATTCCAATATCCTCGGGACGAAGAAACTCGAACAGCTTCTCCTGTCCGCTCATGTGCCATCCGCAATATCCCGGGCTGAATCGCAATACACCCTTTGACCGGAAGGTTTTTCCTTGTTCTGATAGCAGATCCGAATATTGCTTTTCCACTATATCCGCTGCCCTGTCGGTCCCCGCGGACGCAACCGAGTCGAGCATGGCGCCAAGGGCAAAATCGTTCGTCTTGAATAGCCGGTCGATCTTTTCGGTGACCTCCTGACCCACAGTTACAGCGAAGAGAGCGAGGCCGTCGGCCTTCCTGAATATGACGTCCAGCGGGGTATCTGCCTCATTCAACCCTTTTCCTTTGTAAACAACTTCAAACTCAGGAATGGATGCATCGGCGACGACAGCTCCGGGCCGAGACGATTCAAGGAAGAGGTCGGACGCCCTCTCGAGAAGTCCTTTCACCTCTTTCGAAAGCTCCGCACCGGGAGGAATGCCCTGCGTTTCTAACACGGAATCCTGGTCCGGTCGTGCTTCGTCGGCCGCAATCTCAAGTATCTCCCTCATGCATCAATGTGAGGCAACCCTGACATACCGTGCCGGCGGGCCTCTCCCTCCATCAGTTTCGTTAGCTCCTTCTTACTTTCGGGGGACAGTCTGGAAGGAACATATTCCCTGATCAGTCTCTCCACCTCGCTGTGCGCTCTTTCCAGGAGCGTCTTGCCGCCTTCCTCCTGCCACCTGGCCCTGTTCGCGCGATCGATGACCGGTCCGGGCAGACAGAACTCCTCTTTCAGATAGCGCATGGTGTGCTTCGAGATAAGCAGGTGCTTTTCCTTAAGCAGTTCCTCGAATCTGGGAAGTGACGGGAAATCCTCCTTGGGCTCGATACCTTCTATCATGCGAAGTGTCATCCCGCAGATTTCATTGTCCAAAACCAGCTTCTCCAAGCTCTGACAGCTTTCGAAGTCTAACATCCCGGGCCCTGATATATTGTTTATCCCGGACAGCGCCGCCAATGTCGCTCCCATGGAAGATTCCAGCCCGGACTGGGCATCAAGCTGCTTTGCATCGCTGAGAGATATGTAAGCCTGGGTGGGCATGCCCAGATGTTTTCCGATCTCGTTATAGGCGCAGTCTATCATCTGCGTCTCCACCGCGCCCATGGGTGTGGTTTCATATCGCACGTCGAATATGGCCGGCGAGCCCCCGTATAGAACCGGCGCGCCCGGATTGGCAAGCTGACTTATAACCACGCCGCTCAAGGTTTCGGCGGTGTGCTGAACCAAGGTTCCTACCAAGGTCACCGGGGCCATGAATCCCGACAGCGGCATGGAGACGAACTCTACCGGAATCGAATGCTCGGCGCAGTCGACCACGTTCTGGGAGGTTACGTCACTCCATTTCAGCGGCGAGGTGGGGCAGCAGGAGAATATGGTCAGAGGCTTGGCTGCAAGCTCTTCTTTTGTTCCGCGGACGGCAAGCTGCAGGTCTCTCATGATGTCGAAGGCCTCGATGGTGAAGGTTCCGGTGACCACCGGCTTCTGGCAGAAGAGGAGCGAAAGATAAAGCCGGTAGCTGTCCGATATCTTCTCGTGCACGTCGGCGGGGATGAATGCCGTGCTCTGAGAGGCAATGTGGTCAAGCCGACTGACCAGCTTGGTATATCTGACATAATCGGTTGTTTTCGGTTTTCGAATCTCGCCCGTGTCAGAGTCCAGCACATTGAGCGCAGCCGAACCAGGGGTGAAATAGACTTGATATCCTGAGAAATCGTGGGTCTGGTTACCCAGAACGTCAAAGAGTCCGAATGAGCGGGGGACCGTCTTCAGCGCCCGATCGATGATTTCATCCGTGAAAAGAACATGGGGCCTGTCCGTCTCGATTTTCGCTCCATGCTCCTGGAGCATCGAGAGGATATTCTTGTTGTGAATCTCTACGCCGAGCCTGCAAAGAACTTGCCTGGCTTCCGAGACTATCCTTTGTATCAGCTCATCACTCAGGAATCTCACCACCGGCCTCATCGTGTGCTCCTTTCAGATTCACGCCTCTTTTTTATATCTTACATCAAATCCTCCGGAATTGCAAGAGAATAACAGATCCTGCCCCTCCCCTCCTGCGGCTTCGGAGAAAATTGGAACTTTTTCACTTGACAATGTGTAAGTACTTACGTAAATTGGGAAGACTTGACGAACTGAATGACGATGATGGAGGTTCTTTCTTGGATTTGCTGAGACAGCTCGGGCCTTTGGCCCTTGCCAGCCGATTCAGGCGATTGGCCGATTGGCTCTACAAGGATGCGCCCCGGATATACAGGGAGCGCTCAGCCGATTTCGAGCCCCGCTGGTTTCCCCTCTTCTACCTGCTCAAGGAATCGGGTCCGGTGTCGGTGACCGCCGCCGCATCGGCCTTGGGATACAGCCATCCAGCCATCAACCAAATCGCCGGTGAGATGGCCGTGCGGGGGCTTCTCGAATCGATCAAGGACAAAAAGGACGAACGCAAGCGTCTATTGCGTCTCACCAGAAAGGGGAGGGCTGCAGTATCGCGGCTGGAACCGGTGTGGGCGGATATAGGAGCTGCCGCCGCCGAGCTGCTGGAAGAGGCCGGTGGTGATTTCCTGGCCGCCCTCGGGCGACTGGAAGACGCCCTGGAAGAAACCGGAGTATACGAGCGGGTGATGCGCCGGGCCAAGAGGCACCAACTGGAAAGGATCGAAATCATCGATTACCGGCCGCACTTGAAACGATATTTCAAGTCGCTCAACCTCGAATGGCTCCAAGAGCAATTCGCCGTGGAAGATGAGGACTTAGGATTGCTCTCCGATCCGCACGGGAAAATCATCAAGGCGGGAGGGTTTGTTCTATTCGCCCGCCTGAACGGCATAATCGTGGGTACGACCGCGCTGCTCAGACACGACCGACATACTTATGAGTTAACCAAGATGGCAGTTACCAGGCAAGCCCGGGGACATCAGGCAGGACGCAAACTTGCGCTCGCGGCCATCGAGAGGGCGAGAAAGGCAGGCGCAAAGCGCTTGGTTTTGATGACCAGCCCCCAATTGACCGCGGCCGGCAATCTCTACCGTTCCCTGGGTTTCGTGGACGTACCCATTGCACAGCCCTGGGCAACTGACTACAAGCGTGAATCGATAGCGATGAGTTTGGATTTGAAGAAGAAGAAACCCTAAACCATTAACCAGGAGGCGTTATGCAGAGTAGAACGCTGCTTACTGCCGAGAAGCGGTGCTCGTCCTTGGACTGGGTACGTCTATTCGTGTTTTCTGTCACATTGCTTTTGCTTGTCTGGCCATCGCCTGCCGACATATGGGCGCAGGCACCCGCGGGGCAACCTCCGGACAAGGTGATCAGTGCCGGGATGCAGGCGGAGATCATCGACAGCGTGACCAGAGCGTTGAATGAAATCTATGTTTTTCCCGACGTGGCCAAGAATATGGAGAAGCATCTTCGCAAGCAGTACAAGAACAACGAATACAAGGACATCACCAGCCTGAACGAATTCGCCCAAAAGTTGACCGAAGATCTGCGCGAGATAAGCCAGGATAGGCATTTGTGGGTCAGGTTTGCCCCCGACGAGTTGCTGGCCCAGTTTCAGGGTGACACGCTAACCGACGAAGCCAAAAAGCAGGAGTTGGAGGAGAAGCGCGCGGACAACTTCTGCTTCAAAGAACTCAAGATACTGGAGGGCAACGTCGGCTACGTCGACTTCCGCTGTTTCTCCGAGGCCACCGATGCCGGGGCCACGGCCATTGCTGCGATGAATTTCTTAGCCTATACCGATGCCATAATCTTCGACGTGCGCCAGAACGGTGGCGGCAGCCCCAGCATGATTCAGCTGATCACCAGCTACTTCTTCCCCGAACCTGTTCATCTCAACAGCTTCTACATCCGCAAATCCGACTCGACCCACCAGTTCTGGACCCAGGCCCACGTTCAGGGTCCCCGCATGACGGATGTCGATCTCTACGTACTCACCAGCGACTACACCTTCTCCGGCGCGGAGGAGTTCACCTACAATCTCAAGAACATGGAAAGGGCCACCATAATAGGCGACACCACCGGCGGTGGAGCTCATCCCATTGAAATAAAGCCGTTTCCCAACCTGAATATCGGCATGTCGCTGCCCTTTGGCCGGGCGGTCAATCCGGTTAGCGGAACCAACTGGGAGGGCACCGGGATCGCTCCTCATATCGCTGTGCCCCAGGAGCAGGCTCTGGACGTGGCCCATCTGGAGGCTCTAAAGAAGCTGCTGAAGAAGACCGAGGATGCCGACCGAAAGGCCCAGCTTGAGTGGGCCGTGGAAGGCAAGAATATTAAGATCAATCCGGTTACGGTCGAGGTGAGCCAACTGCAGAAGTACGCGGGCCAATTCGGTCCCCGGAAGTTCTGGGTCGAAGACGGCGTGCTCTACTACCAGCGTGAAGACAGACCCAAGCATGCCCTCATACCGATGGGCGACCACAGGTTTATGCTCGATGGCCTGGATTACTTTAGGATTAAATTCGTGGAAAAACCCGCGGGGCAGTTCAACGAGATAATCGGGCAGTATGACAACGGCCGTACAGACGGCAACAAGCGCGACAAGTAGCGCTCGTGGGGGCTAGAAGCCTCGTGCACCTGCAACTATTCACGTTCTCTGTTAGGATAGGGGTTGCCCAGGCGGGCACGTCCGTGCACCCCTATCCTTTTCCTACGGGCAGGAGTTGCACTCCTGCCCGAACTCAGAACTTGTGTAAACCTGAAGACAAAGAAATTATGAAGCACAGTTCTTTAATCGGGAGTTTGTTTTTGCTGCTGTTTATACTTATGCCCTTTTCCTTATATGCATCCGTAGATTTTCCTGAAACGCCGGCAGGAGATAGAGCAAAGGAGATATTGGAGCTACTGAATGGAACCAGTTCACATTCTCCTGAAGACTATGTCAAAAATGACTATGCGCCGAGTTTTAGGGATGCTTTCCCCATGGCATCTCATGTAGCCGTTTTCTCGACAACCAAGGAAATGTTCGGCAAACTGCAACTAGTTGCAGTTCCAGAATCGGCGCCTGATGAAATTACTACCATTTTGAAGTCTGCTTCCCGAGACGCTTATTTGAAGATCGGATTGGCTGTAGAGCCCGAAGAACCACACAGGATTGTGTCAATGGGAATCTCGCCTGCCGACAAGCCGGCAGGTATAAAGGAAGCAAAAGAAGAAGGCAAGACAGAAGGTGAACCTGCAGAGAGCAAAGAACCCCGAGAGGTAAGTTTAGATAACCTGCACAGTCAGCTTTCTGAAAAAGCTGAACACAATGAGTTTTCGGGCGTGGTGCTGATCGCAAAAGATGGGGACAAGACTTTTCACAAAGCCTACGGATATGCTTCAAAACGGTTCAAAGTGAAGAACGCTTTGGATACGAAATTCAACCTTGGCTCTATTAATAAACTGTTCACTTCAATTGCCATTGCCCAGCTTATGGAAAAGGGGAAATTGTCCATTGATGACCCGATAGGGAAGCATGTGGACTTCTTTCCGCAAGAGATTGCCGATAAGGTCACGATAAGGCATCTATTACAAATGCGGGCAGGCTGGGGAGATTATTGGGGTAATGAATACTATCTTGCCCACCGGAATGAACTTCGGAAGGTATCGGATTACATGGAGTTCATCAAGGACATCCCCCTTGATTTTGAACCCGGGACAAACTTCCAACACTGTAACACATGCTTTCAGGTGCTTGGAGCTCTGATTGAAGCAGTAACCGGAGAGGACTATTATGATTACCTAAGAGTCAACATCTATGAGCCAACAGGAATGCAAAACACCGATTCTTATGACAAAGATGGTCCTGTTGAAAACATTGCCGTGGGATACACGAATATGAATCCCAACGCACCCGGCGGAAAAGATTACGAATGGAACAATCTCTATATGATGCCGCCAAAGGGAGCCCCCGCAGGAGGAGGTTTTTCCACCGCCGAGGATATGCTTAAGCTTGACATTGCTCTCAGAGACTTCAAACTGCTGAATCGTGATTATACTCACTATCTATTCCGGCAATTTAAGGGTTCGCCAAAGGATTCTTTTGAACCTCCTAACAGAGTCTCACGTAGTGCAGGAGGAGCGCCGGGGATAAGTGCGGTTGTTGCCCGCGATCTAAATTTCGGCTACACGATAATCGTATTGTCGAATTACGACTATCCGGTCGCAATGAATGTCGCAAACGAGATTATAGAAATGTATGGATTAGAATAGAAGAACAGGAGCCTTTGTGCCTGCCAAGTTCACTGACCTAATCTCACATTCTGGGGAATCAGATCGGAGGACTCCCAGGGATACGTAGAGCCTGAGACGAAAAGAAGAGCGCGGGTATCCGCAGGGCGCGGGGTGCGGCGCACCCGAGGCGTAAAACCTTCCGAACTCACTCCTGTGCTTCTTATCTTCGGAAGCCGAAGGTCCCGCTCCTGGCCCAACAGCGAGCTCGGTCGCGAAGACTGATCACTTGAACTGAATACCCAGAATAAGAATGCAAGAGAAAGGCTGAAAAGGTCACAGGAACAACGGATCAATTATGTACCTTGCTGAATCTGAGATTGCTTTGCTTCTCGCCTTCATCGTGACATATTCCACTAAATAGCAGGACGACTAAGATGCCAAAGAGTGAAGATTTAACTCAAAAGTGGTATCAGCGTGACTGGACCTTCCTGGCCAGCTTTGCTCTCCTGAAAATCGTTATGCACTTGCCGTTTCTCACCAGATACGGCTATCATCAAGATGAATTATATTTTATCGCCTGCGGCAATCACATTGGCCTCGGTTATGTTGACCATCCGCCTTTGGTGCCCTGGATAGCCCGGCTGGCTACTGAACTATTTGGTCATTCTCTGTTCGGTCTGCGGATATTTGCCTTGTTGAGTGGAGCAGCTGCCGTGTTTTTAACCGGCCTTCTGGTACGTCGCTTGGGGGGAGGTCGATTCGCCCAAGGGTTGGCCTGCCTGGTCATGCTCACCACGCCGGTTTTTCTGCGGACCGGCAACCTCTTTTGCATCCTTGCCTTTGAACTTCTTTTCTGGATCCTCGGATATCATATCATTGTAAGAATCATCCAGGAAGACCGACCCTGGTTGTGGTTGTGGTTGGCTTTGGTGGTGGGACTTGGATTGTTGACCAAACACTCCCTGCTCTTTTTTGTGTTCGGATTGGTGGTGGGATTGCTCTTCACCGGTATGAGGAGATATTTCAAATCACTCTATCTATACGCAGGCGGCGGTATCGCTTTTCTGGTGTTTCTGCCCAATATCTTCTGGCAAATCAAACATGGATGGCCGACCATTTCATTTATCATCAATTTGAATAAGAATCTCATGGAGGGGATATCTCTTTTTCAGTTTGTCGCGGGTCAGTTTTTATACATGCATCCTCTCAATGCCGCGATATGGATAGCCGGTCTGGTCTTTTTCTTCAGTAGAAAAGGTAAGTCATACCGTTTGCTCGCCTGGCTCTGGATATCCGTTTTTGTGCTTCTGATGATTTCTAAGAGCAAGATCTACTATCTTGCCCCGGCTTACCCCTGCCTTATTGCTGGGGGAAGCATTGTTGTGGGTGATTGGCTTAGTCGCCGCGTTAAGAAAACTCTGCGCTACGCAGTGATCGTTGTGCTGGCAGCAGGTGGAATCGCCCTGATGCCGCTTTCAGTTCCAATGTTTCCCATAACGACCACAGAGCAGTATATGGACGCTATCACCTTTGGTGCTTTTGAAAACATCTATGAATTAACAGGAGACTTACGCGCTATGTTCGGCTGGAGAGAGCGGGTGAGTGAGGTAGCAAAAGTTTACAATAGTCTACCTGAAGGAGAAAGGCAGAGGACTATTATCTTAGCAGCAGGGTATGGCAATGCAGGTGCCGTCGACTATTTTGGCAAACCGTTAGGTTTGCCTGAGGCCAGATCACTCTCCATGTCCTATTGGCTGTGGGGGCTTCCGGACGGACCGATCGAGACCGTGATTGGCATGGGTTTTTCAAAAAAGTCGATGGAAGGTGTGTTTCATGAAGTGGAGCTGGTAGCAGAAATTGAACTTGAACAGGTTAATCCCTGGGAGACCCCTTTCCCCATAAGCATCTGCCGGCGCCCCAAGGTTTCATTACAGAGTGTATGGAACAGGAATCGGCCTTGGTGACGGTATGTTCGCTGCTCTATAGACAAAATGAACCGAAAACCGCACTCGAGTCTGCTTGGAATCGGAATCATGATATCTGGATCGTCTCCGCGTCAAGCGGAGCACCGGAGCAACCGACTTTTCACCAAGTTGATGACCGCCTCGCCTGCTGATGCCCGAATTTTGAAAGATCGGTTGAATTGAATCCTCACAACGCCAATCCAGTGGAGATGCAGAAAGAGTTGCAGAAAGAACAGATCATTGTAGTTGTTCCTCAGCGTGCCTGGTCCCCGACCTGGTCCCGCACTCTGCAGGAGCGGTTCGGGGCCTGATCGGCTTGGAAGGGCAAAGGGCCGTGACTTCAGTGCCCACGCAAGCGACTACTCAGAGAAACCAAAAAATCATCAAGAATTCGAAGAAACCTTTCTATCGCTCAGACGTTCAAAGGGATAGACCGCGTTGCTGAAACCCTTATGCGGGAAGCCTCGGACAGACCGAGGGGACCATGTTTGGCTCCCTCGTTCGCTCCGGGCAGACCGGGGGAACACGCGTGCGTATTTTGACCGTTTTCGTCCATACATTGTTCTGGCTAGGTATCACTTCTGCAAGCCTCTTCAACGCCGAGAACGCTGTCCCCGCTTCAAACCGGGCTAGCTCTTCGGGAGCCTCGCGCGCTTTCGAGCCTTTCACCCCACTTGACCCTGATCTGATCCGGTGGATTGACCATGACCCAGAAGGTCCCTTTTCCTACAGCCAATGGAAAGCGGACCGGGAGATTCCAAAACCGCTTCAGTACGAGCATGTGCACTCCGAGTACCCTCTGGACTGCGCTGACAGCAGTTCCCGCGTGGCCGTCATGGTGAATGCTGACCTGTGGGATACTCTCCGAGCCACTCTGGAACTCTATTCGCTTGATCTGGCGGGCGAGGGTTTTGGCGTCGACGTTTATACTATTTCGGGTGGAATTCCTGAAGAGATGCGCGGTCTATTACAGCTCCTGTACGCGGAGGGGTTGAAAGGTGCCCTGTTTGTCGGCGACCTACCGATCGCCTGGTATGAGACGGATGGCTGTTATGATCCGCCCTGGCCTTTTCACCTTGAATTCCCCTGCGATTTCTTCTACATGGATCTGAACGGTCTGTTCGAGGATACGGACACTGATGGTCTGTACGATCTTCATACCGGCGATAGGGCTCCTGAGATTTGGATCGGACGACTGACCGCTTCCCCATTGATTGCAGGCGGTTTGTTCGAGATTGAACTGCTCGAAAACTACTTCCGCAAGAATCACTTGTACCGAAGCAGCCTGGCGCCGCTGGCGCATCGAGGGCTGGCTTACCTGGATGATGACTGTACTTTCTTGACCCACCATCTGAATATCCTCCAAACTGAATTCATTGGGGGATGTACGGCCATAGATGATCCATGGACAACCTGGGATACCGACTACGAAAACACTCTGACCGAGCCTTACGAACTGGTTCAATTGTATGCTCATTCCAATCCGGTTCAACACGGCTTTACCAATCCTGCCAGCCAGTGGAGCTATACCGAAAGCTGGGAAATACCCGCCGTCGACCCCAGCGTCTATTTCTACATCCTGTGCGCCTGCTCCAATGCCAGGTATACGACTTCCGATTACATGGCTGGATGGTATATCTTCAGCCCGAGTTATGGCTTAGCAGCTATCGGAAACACGACTTTGGGGGCCATGATATACTGTCACGATTTTTATCCCTCCCTGGGCTATCAAAAGCCGATCGGCAACGCATATATAGACTGGTTTATGGCTCAGGCAGCAGGTGGTTTTTGGAGTTGGGAAGAGTGTTACTATTACGGATTGACACTGTTGGGCGATCCAACATTGAGAATACAGGAGAAATCAAACTCGCGGATGATACAATACGATAACGAGTGGGGAGGATCCAGCGTCTGCCTTCCCAACGATGACGGCACGGATCTCTTCAACACCCGATTCACCGCCAACAAGTCTTGTCTGCTGTCAGCAGTTTTGATGCTGGCCAATCCATGGAGCGGAGCACCGACCTGTCGAGTCTACATCTGGGACAGTGATGGAACGTTTCCGACAAGCAGAATAGATTCGATTGATGTCCAGTTAGATCCAGCCAACATCGGCCGCTGGACCTGGGTTGATGTGTCCCAACTGGGACTACATTTCTCCGAAGGGGAGGACTTCCACGTGGGATTCACGGCTGTAAGCCTGCAACCGGGAGAGCGTGTGGATCTGCACGCCGGTGCGCCGGTGGATAGTCTGCCCATGCGCAGCAGTTTGATGCACAACGGCGAGTGGATTCTCTTCGACCACCTGGATCCCGAGGGCCACAACTTTGACATCCGGGTCGTAGTTGTTGAGCCGCCTGAACCTGTGGTCGAAATCACGACCCTGACAATACCTAACGCCAGCCTGGGACAGCATTATGACCAGACTTTGGAGGTTGCTGGTGGAACCCCACCCTACCTCTGGGATCTGACTGCTGGGGCTTTGCCGGAGAACATTACTCTCGATGGACCAACCGGCGCTATTTCCGGTCAGCCTGCAGGTACAGACACAGCCCATTTTACGGTTCGCGTTACGGACAGCAGCGCTCGATCGCTGACAGATATCCAGCACCTGACGCTTATTGTCGTCAGTGGTACCGATGTTGAAGATGACAATAGCTCAGTTCTTCCGGAAGATCTCGTTCTGCGACAGAACTACCCCAACCCGTTCAACTCGTCGACATTGATTGAATACAGCCTGCCTGAGCACACCCATGTGACAGTTGAGATCTTCAACGTTTTGGGTCAGCGGATCCGCTTACTTGTCGATGGTAAGCGATCAGCTGGCTCTTACGTTATAGAATGGGATGGCAAAAGTGATAGCGGCCACAAGCTGGCTACAGGCGTCTATTTCTGCCGCATCAAGGCCGGCGATCAGGTCGAGATAAAGAAGATGTTGCTGCTGAAATAGTAGTAGGTCACAAGCCGCAGGCTCCTGACAACATGATGTTCTGTTTCACGGTGGGAAAAGGGAGGTTCTCTCCTCCCTTGATGGGAGGAGATCAAGAGGAGGGTGATTTGGCGGGCGGCCAAAAGCTTTGCTATGGACAAACAGCAGTGGGTCAGGAGCCTCGGGCTCCTGATGCCTTTCATTCTTGTTTCTGTGCCTGCCAGCTTCCCTGACCTGGAAGACTCTAATGCTGTCAGGACAGGGACCTGACGGGTACTGACCGAGTAAGAACGATTTAGATACTCTGCTGTGCGAATACTTGTGATAAGCGATTCACCGATTAATGGCATGCTCATCGCGAAATCCAACTGAAGCAACCAAGATGGGAGGACACATGAATTCCAGATGCATCTTGGCTCCAATGTTCCTATTATTCGCGCTCATTGTCTGCTCTGTGTCTTTTTCGCAACAGGATCAGCCATCCAAGCCGACTCTTCCCGGCAAATACGAGATCGTATCGGAGGACGGGAGGATCACGATTCCTTTTGAGCTGTACAGAGGCAAAATACGCATGACGGCCAAAGTCAATGGCCGGGACTGCCATTTGATGATCGACAACGGTTCGCTCTGGGATCAGCTTCTTTTCTTTGGAAGCCCCAAAGTCGATTCTCTTGGCCTGAAATACACCGCGGAAACCGTGATCGGGGATTCCAACGTCGCCAACCCGGTTCGGGCCGATATCGCCCCGGACGTTTCGCTGGCCTTCGAGGACGTCGTTTTCACCGAACAGACGGCCATAGTCACAAGATATGATCCCCGGCTGCCCAATTTGTGGGAGGGGACCGACGGCCAGGTGAGCGCAACCTTCTTCAAGCACTTCATGGTCAGGATCGACTTTGACCGATCCGTAATCGAACTTCTGCGCCCGGAGGAATTCGATGATTCGGATTCGGATTCAGGACAGGCCTTGCCCATGAAACCTGGCCCTCATGACTCAAGGACGATTCAAGCCGATATCAAAATGGAGGACGGATCTCAAACCTCGATCGATCTTCTTGTAGATCTCGGCGGACTCTACCCTCTTTATCTGCCTGTCGGGAAATATGACAGCATCCGGCTTCCGAAGGATGCCGTAAAATCGAACCTGGGTGCAGGCCTCTTTCGTCAGGAGGGATTCCTGGGCCGAGTGGAGAGCATCAAACTCGGGAAATATGTTTTGGACGATGTCCCGACCGCGTTCGCCTTGGTTGACAAAGACACCGACGTTTACGGGAACACCATGATAGGTTTTCCCCTCCTGCAAAGATTCAACGTGACCTTCGACTACTTCAAAGAGAGGCTGATCCTCGAACCGTCAAAAGCATTTGACCGTCCCTTCAAGATCAAGATGAAATAGATGGAGCATCCGTATTCTTGTTGTGTTCGGTTCGCAGGACCGAAAAGGAGGGGTGGGCAGCCGCAGTCTTTCCCCGCCTTTGGCGGGGATCTGCCTATGGCAGACAGACTGCGAGGCGGGGCGCCAGCGAGGGATTCCTTCGTCTTCTACGGGTCCTCGCAATGACAGCTCTCTCCGTCTCGTGTCTCATCCTACAACTCACGAATCTGTCAGCAGTAACCGCTGATAAAAAAGGGTGGGGGTAGACGCAGTCTTTCCCCGCCTTTGGCGGGGATCTGCCTATGGCAGACAGACTGCGGGGCGGGGGGTCTGCCAGGGATAGCTTCGCCGCCTGTACGGGTTTCTCGTAACGTCAGGCCTTTCGGACGCGCGACCCGGCCTGCCCGCATTGGACGGCTTCATACTCCTTAGGCCGATCTGCTCGTTATAGCGCCAGGGCAATCCCGAAAGACAAGGAGCTATGGCAGGGAGACGATAATCCACAGATTGGAAGGACATCCCCGGCAAGCAGGGATAGACTTCGTTCCGGTCTTCTCTCAGGACAGTGATCCCTGGCCAAGGTCACTAACTAAGCACCCCGCCCACGTCTACTCCAAAATAAAAGAGCAGCAGGGCCAAGATTAACATCGCACCGGCTGCCAGTCCCAGTAAGCCGATCACACACCAGGCCCAGCTTGAGATTCCCAGAAGGCCAGTCTGTTTCTCCATTGTGTCCTTCCCTGTTATTGGTTGACTCACTAAATGAAACGGATCGGGCCCGGTCGAAGTTGCAGATATGTCAACTGTCAACTCAAGACTCTGCCGGGCCATGATCTACTCTCGTGGCCTGGCACCCAATTGCTCGGCTGTCGGGTCATATCCCCCGACGCGGGCAAGACCCATCAACATTTGGTGAGGTGGCGCGCTACGAGCCAGCAGGTCAGGAGTTCCGAGCTCGCACGTCCTACGGACCCGTACGGAGCATCTGCCCTGCAGGCGGCCCGTCGCGGCTCCTGATACTTTCATTTGTCTGGCGCAGGGACGAGCCTGGCGAGGCGCAACTTACCTGATTTGCAGAACGTCAATCTCTACTCTCGAACCACGGCGTCAAGTTCGATCTCGACCAGCCAATCGGGATCCACGAAGCGGCTCACCTCGACCACCGTGCTGACCGGTCGGATTTGCGAGAAGAACTCCCCGTGAACTCTGGCCACCTTCTCCCAATCATCGATTCTGGTAAGGAGGATTCTGGTACGAATCACGTCTTTCAGGGAGGCTCCCAGTTTCTCGAGCGCCTTTTGGGCAATCTCCAGGCAGCGTCTGCTCTGCCCTTCGGGATCACCGATGGCCACGGTCTTGCCATTTGTGTCCAACGGTGCGGTCCCGGAGACCGCAATGATGTGGCCGATGCGCACTGCCCTGGAAATCCCAAACACCGGCTCATATGGACTGCCGCTCGAAAGCGATTGACGTTGCTTATCGACCATGGATGGGTCCTCCCTAACAGAGTTTCAGTGGGGAATCAAACGGCGTCATGGTTTACCTTCGAATTCAAAGATCATCAAGCCCTTTCGTGCCTCAGCAACGTGGATAAACCTTCCAACGACATGGAGGTCATGTGCCCCCCTCACCGCGTCATACTGGCCGATTTCACTGGGTCTGGTCGGATCCTCGACATTCAGCACTTCGATGCCATAGTTGTCAGCAACATACAGGTATTTACCATCCCCCCACACACCAAGCGCTTCTCCTTCATCGTCATCACTGAAGCGCCCTATGATCTGAGGCGATTCTCTGTCAGAGATGCTCAAGATTCTTATTCCAGCACCATGACAGCCGAGATATAGAAGCTTCTCATGAATATGGATATCCCAGGCACCTTTTGTTCCGGATACAGTGGTGATCTTCTGCGGAGAGTAAGGATCCTTAACATCGATTACCTCAAGTCCTTCGCCGGGTTTCGCAAGATACACAATGCCGTCATAAACATCGACACCCATCGCATCCCCGCCGTCGCTCAAGCGCGCTACTGGTGTAGGCGTACTGGGATCGCTGATATCCACAATCTCCAGCCCTCTGGAACCGGCTATGTAAGCATAGGAACCATGGACACGAACTTGGTGCGTTACTCCTTCGCTGTCGTACTTCCCCAGTTGTCGAGGATTTGCAGGATCACTGACATCGGCTATAACCAGACCACCTCCTCCTGCAACATAGGCCAAACCATCTGCCACCAGTATGCCGAACGAAACACCTGACAGGATCTTTCCGACCTTTTGGGGATCATCAGGTTGGCTGACGTCAAAGATCATGACCCCATCGTTGTTCGTGAGGTATGCGAAGCTTTCTTCAACATACACATCATAGGCCACACCAGCCTTGGAAGTACTGACCCTACTCAGAACTCCTTGGTTTTTACACCCAGAGACGCACAAGATGCCCAAAACGAACACAAGCCAAACATCTTTCAAAGCAATCCGCTTTATTTTCATATAGACCTCCGACCTTTCTCTACTAACATCAGTCATTTGTATCCGCACAACACCCCAGGCACTGCTTCAAGAAACAGGTCAGGAGCCCCGGACTTCTGACAGAACAAAAAGACAATCTAACTTAGTGCCTTGATAATCTCTTCTCCAGTCAAGACCCTGGCAAACCATTTCCTCAAAGCTCTCAACTCCGGCTCTTGCGCTTCTGGATCATCGGTTGAGGTTACATCGCTCCCAAAGACTACTTTGAAGCTCCTCTCATATGCCTGTCGCGCTGTTGTGCCGCAGCAACAGTTGGCTATCGTCCCGCATATTATCACCGTGTCTTTTTCCATATTCTTTAAAATCGTCTCCAAGGGCGTGTCATAGAACGCTCCGTAAGAAGACTTCTTGATAACGATCTCATCTTTTCGGGGAGCAAGCTCGTGCCAAACTTGTCCGTTCACAAAGAATATGGAGAAATCGATATCCAACTCCGAGTATCGCCCCGGCATGAATTTTCCGGTCTTTGGACGGTCCAGGTAATTATGTGTTCCTGAATAGACCGTGTAAATCACCGGGACATTCTTACTTCTGCAGTGTTCGATCAGCGTCTTGATTCGGGGGATCTGCCTGGTAGCTTCCGCACCCAATCAGGGGACCAATGAGGTTTCACGAATTCATCCTGCATGTCAATGACTAAGAGGGCGCACTTATCCGATTTGATTTCAAATCCTGCGTCCCCTTCGCTGTATGCTTTCCTGGCCAAGTTAAGCACATCTTGTTCAGAGAAGCTTCCAATTTCCATCGTACACCACCTTGCGAGATATATTATGCTGTAATGTTTACCTACATCTATACGCTTTCCAGACGGTCGCGGTTCCCCGTTTTCCTTTTGGATAAGATAGCGTGGGGGAAATCAGGCGAGTGGCCGGCAATCGGGAATTCACTGGCGCATCGGCGTTAGGACTCATCCTGAATGAGATGCCGATGCTGCTCAGTGTTGTAGGTCAGGAGCCCCGTGCCCCTGATATCTGTCTGCATCACACTCGCAGGGCACCTGACCAGCGAACTGCGAACCGACCGAGATTCATCAATCATTCTTATCAATCAAAATACTCTTCAATTCTGCATCAAAGACATACTTGCGAACCCTGAAGTAATACGACTCGTTTTCGGACGGAACGGGCGCGTGACTCTCTGAGAAAGAGCTGACATAGTTGGCTATTAGATTATTGGTGAAAAGGTTGTAGATGGAGATCTCGTTCGCATTTGCCAGAATCAAGTATTTCTCACCTTGGTATTCTTCATTCTTAAAAACGTTATGAAACTTCTTGCTCTGATATTCTCTGAAGCTCCTATCGGCACCGACCAATAGAGTATCGCGCAGATTGAAATAATAGTACAGCGAATCCTCAGATATCCTGGCCGATGCGCCATCATAGATCATTTGGGCTTGAATCTCTGAATCCCTGAAATCTACAGGTTTCTTTTGTGAATAATCATGGATGAACTCATGCCAGGCAGCCCTCTCAGGCAATTCGTTCTCATCAGTCTTCATTCTCTCGACTTCGTCCGCAGTACCGCTGTATTTTCGATAGAGCTTCAAATACTTTTCAATGCCGATCTGCTCGACCAGGAATTCGCTGTACAGACCGCTTACCGGATAACTTAGCGACACATTGACCTGGTAGAACCCTCTCCTGCTGAGCAATGAAGAATAATCGAGCATCTTTGAGTTATATAAGAACGAGCCGAGACTCAGAATAACGTCAGGTTCCTTCCCCCCACGACCTCCAAAGGCAACGGCGAATCCTTCCTGAAAGAAAGGATGCGTGTACAAAGGCAATCTTTGTAGCTTGAAATTCATCAAGAGATGCAGCAATTCATGATAATGAGCATTGAAAGTGGTGATGACAAAATCATAGGCGAGGTTGTACATCCCGCGCGTCTGGAATCCGGTAATCAGTTCTATTTCTTCTTCGTCTTTGCACAGGAGATAGTATATCTTGCGAGTCTCTAATTCCTTGAGCTCCCTGTCACCAAAGTTGAGCAACGCGGCTATCTTCAAGAGATATCTTTCGAGATTGTCAATACAGTATGAATTAAAGAGAGTTGTGTCGCTTATCAAGAATCTGAAATGCTTGCTGTCAATTCGCTTCCAATCTCTGGCGTAATAGGAAATCGGCGAGATATATCTCTGGTCCTTGAAGTGGAACTCTTTTTGATAACTCAGCTCTGGGACAGAAAGAATGGCCTTCGAATAAACACCTTCAAGATCACTAACGTCGATTGCGTAGTCTATCTCGCCTCTGTTGATGCCGTTTTTGATGCTGTCTTCGATATCGTACGAGATCAGGAATTTATTATCCACGCCCTCATATTGTATTCCAAGGCGACCTGAGATTTCCAGCTCGGACTGATCCACAAATTCCTGCAAATCATTATTCGCGATAAGCGCTTGGATAAATGACTCCGCCCGATCGCGAGCAGGAACTGGCGAGGACAATTGTATCAGCAGCAATGCTGCGACTATGAATCTAAGATACATTCTCTGCTTCTTCCTGGATAGTTGTCGGGTCGCACCCACTTCCGCAGGCAAGACCCGACAGAACACGTAGCTTGTCCGCAGGACGCCTGATTTGCGAATTAAGGCTTCTTTGCGATAATGGCGAATTCGGCGGATTCCGGGTCGAAGGGTGTACCGGCAACGTCAGAGTAGTATCCTTCGATTCTGAAACCACTCCGCTCAAATTCTGTCCCCAGTGACTCCTGACTGAAATACTGCAACCAGTTGTAGATCGTTCGCCTTCGCGACTTTTCGATTATCGTATATTTATCCAGCGCCACTTTTTCCTTCTCATACTTGAACGTATTTAGGAAACCATAGTACTTGTCGGGAGACCAGAAGCCGTCTAAGAGATTACGCTGATATGTAGCCGCCTCTTCTCTTTGCTCGAAAGCCTTCAATGAATATACGTCAAGCAGAACCGAACCGCCGGGCTCCAGAATCTTGAGAAACTTGCCCAGCATCAACTCCCTTTGCGCGGGACTCAAGGCGCAGAAGTCACACATGATCATCATTATCAACTCAAATCTCTTGTCTGTATCAAACTCGAGGTAGTTTTGGTGAATGTACTCGATGTCTAACCCCTTTTTCGCGGCCACGTCTCTTGCGTAACGAATGGATCGTTCAGAAAAGTCTATGCCCGTCACATCCGCTTTTCGTTCTGCCAACCGAGTCGTGTACAGGCCCGGCCCGCATCCAAAGTCGATGATCCTTGTGCCTTCTCCCACTCCAAAATGAGAGACTATCCATTCCACCGAGCGTTCGATGAATTTCTTGTTTCGAGATGAGAGATCAACAGATTCATCCAGGTGGAACTTGAGCATTTGCCTTGATGTGTGCTCATCAGTCCACAGATCCGCTGCTGTATAGAATTGAAATGGTTCGGGACGTGAGTTTATCTCCTCCAACTCTTCAAACACTTGTACCTCCAGATTCTATCGTTGCGCAAGACGCTCTGCGGTGCATCGTCCCGCCACCGCGGGCAAGACTCGGCAATAAGCGGAATGCTGCTAAGTGGCTGGGCCAAAAGGTCGCACCATCCCGAGAAGTTGATGGAGTAGCAGCGTCACGGATCTCGTGGACATGTTCGGTTTAGTTGACTATCAATCAAAGTTGTCTCAGTTACCAGTCGCCTTGAACCATTCCGGGGGGTCAATTCCATTGTCTCTGTAAAAGACTCTCAGTCTCTCTCGGTTTTTCCCTCCCGGCACAAATCCCAGGAAATTCAAGGCATTACCCCCAAGGAAATCGTCCACTTCGTCATCTGTAAAGAGACCATCGTGTTTCAGGACGTCGATGTATCTTTCCTTGAAGTTCTCGAAGTTCTCCACCCGTTTTATCACATGCCAATCGATGCCGAAGAGAAGCCTTTTCTTTATCACCGGCCAGTCACGGCAAAGGTCTCGGTAATCCGATTTGAATCTTTGACTCTGTTCATCCGACACGACTCTGTGGTGTGCAACGTCAACAAAGAGATATTCAAAATCTCCCAGCATTTTGCATATATCTTCTACCCAGCTGTTGCTCCCGTGGTAACCTTCTCCTCTTTGCTGGTTCCAACCGAAGTGAGCCAAGTTCAAATGAAGGTCTTTGTATCTCTCCTGACTGAGAACGTCGCGCCAGAATAGAGCGTGGCCGAAATCCCAGCTTGCTTTGGAGTAGGATTCAATGCCGTCCATGATACAATGCGCGGTGATAGGCACGTCGTTGTCAACGCAATAATCATACAGTTCCGACAGCACTTCATCATATTCGTCGCCCTTATAAACGTACTTTTTCTTGTGCAGAGCGATTCGTCTCCGATCGTGATCCACCGTCCTATTATTGAATGGCTTATATCCCAACGAGTTGTAAAGTTTCACTCCGATATAACCTTTGTCCTCGATAGCATCTTTCACCAGATTCAGGGAACCATATTCCTCCTTCTTCCCGTCGGGATTGTCCAGACCTTTCCTGAACGCCAGCTCACGCGCGGGATCGAAAGGCACGAAGGGGTGTGTCTTACCTTTGTAGGGAAGCACGATTTTGCGGTAGATATGCTCTATTTGATCCTTTATGGGGTTGTCCGGCGAGTTTTTGAACCAGTATTCAAAATCGATCACTAGCGGGACGTACAGGTCGATCTGGTCCTTTTTATAGGTATTGACCATCTCCGATGTTACGTTTACGACCTGCTCGGAAAGAACGGCTGCCCATTCACGGTATTGTTTACCCATGATCCAATAGACGGGAATCATGGCCAACTTACACAAAGTGTCAAAGAAGATATTCCTCTTGATCCTTGGACTTATTTTTCTTCTGATGCATCTGGCAATGAATGGGGCTAGCATGCGAGTGAGTATTCTCATCACCCATCCCTTGTCACTGCGCGAAAGAAGATATCCTTTCGTTGGAATATCCATTGCGTTGAAGATGTGGGCGTGGACGTCTATGACCGGTTTCATTTTGACCTCCCGGTTAAGTTCACGCTTGTGCAATTGAGGCGTGTTGTGTGTGTAGGGTGCCCCGTACTCCTCAGATTTCCGCTGGTCTGCAGACTATGCTCCCCCTCCCCTCCTCATCATCCCGAGAAACGAAGACCGTAGCCTGTCGCTCATAAGTGCTTTCTTCACCGGCGGCAGTTTCAGGAATCCGCCGACGAAGCCGCGCATGAAGGAGTGGGTAATGCTCTGAGGGTTGTCAAACATCAGGTTTTGCAGGGTCCCTCTTTCCAGGCACTGCAAAATTACACGTTCGAAGGTGTCCTCCGGGTGAAACACTTTCTGCTCACGGTGTACCAGCTTCAGGGCCTCGGTGGGACACTTCAGCACACACACGCCACAGCCTATGCAGATCGAGGTGTCAATCTTGGGGTTTCCATCGGAGACTATTGCTATTGCATTAATGGGGCAGGCTTCCGCGCATGCGCCGCAGGCGGTGCAATCCTCTTCCTCCCGTTTGGGAATGTAATTGGACGAGACCACCACGCCTGGATAGCCGAACTTGCTTATCCCCAAGAGAGCGTTGCAGCAGCATCCGCAGCAGTGGCAAATAAAGGTGATTTCCTTTTTTGCGTTGTCTGCGCAGAAGACCAAGCCCATCTCCTTCGAGCGCGCAACGTTCTCTAACATCTCGGATTTCGAAACTTCTTTCGCCAGATCGTGCCTGATCATGTAATCAGCCGCAGCATCAAACGAGGAACACGTTTCCAACGGTACGTCGCACTTCTTTTCCCCCACATGCAGTTTCTCATGACGGCAGGAACACAGACCGATGGCGAATCTCTTTGCCCCCTCCACAACTGAAGTCGCTTTTTCGTAATCCAGGACCTCCACATGATCCGAAACCGCTATTGCCTCCTCATGGGGCAGGGAGCGCAGAGGTGACATCTTCTCACCGTGCTTGAAGTTTGCCGCATAGAAGGTCGGCTCGTCCTGCAGATAGCTGTGGAATAGCCTGGCCCATTCCTTGGAGTTCAGCCTCTCCCCGGTTCGCATCATGGTGAATTCGAAGATTCCGATAACCATAGGCGAAACCATATAGTGATATTCGCCGTTCATCCAGAGATCCATGACCAGGCCCTTAGCTGACAGATCCTCCAGCAGTTTCTGCAACTTGGGGCGATCGTATTTGGTCACCTTCTCGATCCGGTCTAAGTCTGCCAGCCCGTACGGCATCTTCACGATGAGATCAGCTTCTTCCGTGGAATAGAGTTCCCTCAAGATCGCGTGGAACGTCTCATTCCACGGCGCCCTCATGGTGAGACTGTCGATCTTCTTGCCGAGCTTTCGGTAGACATCCTTTCCAACCATGTGTCCCATACTCACAACCTCCAGTGCTTGAACCAATCCCGCGCTCCCTCTCTTCACAAGACAAGGGGATTAAAGCTGTGATTTCTTTCTTGATGGGGCAGGGGTTGTACCCCTGCCCGAACAGACGAGGAAGACTTACGGCTCTTCGCCTTCGCCTATAGGTTCCAATGAGGTGGTTATAGAGGCAAGATGCCAGCCTCCGGCAACGTATCGCAGATAGACCGGCTTTTCGTTTCTCAGCAAATCCAGGACCTGCGGGAAATCCTCCCACCGGTAATGGCAATACACATACCCTCCTGAACTCTGATGATCCGTATCGGGCATGGTGTCCGGGGTGCGGTGGAAATAAGCTGCGCCCAAGAGACTGCCGTCATCCCGGCGCAGGCCGATTATTGCCCGGTACTTGTAGCCACTTGCCGTTTTGCCGCCGGCCTTGTAACTCACGTCGTACTTCTTGATCTGTTGCTTATACGACATGGCCATCCTCCTTTCCCAGCCTTTCGGCTGCTCTGCATCTTACCAAGCTCTCGCGTGTGACATCTTCGTTTAGCAGGTGCTCAGACAAGCCCTTGCGGGCGCACGGCACGAGACCGCTGAACTATTCTACCCAACCGACAATCCCGCAGCAGAGATATGGGCAACCCCCCGTCTTGTCATTGAGAGATATGCCTACTGATCCTGGCCTTCCACATCGCTGGGCAGAACAGCTGCGTGGTCAAGCTCTCGGGCCGCAAACAGCGCGGCCAGAGTTGCCATACGGCAGCGCTCTTTTCGCTCCCGATCCTCGGCGATGTCGCTGTCGTCCTCATCACCCGCTTCCTGTTGGGCGGCCGCCTCTTCCCGATCGCGGTAATAGAGAAGCGAGTGAGTCGCAAGCCACACCTCGTATCGCTTCGTGAAAGATAGTGCAAGCGCCGCGTTGCGTTGCTCATACTTGGCGAGATGAGCGACGTACCTCGGATAGGCAGAGGAATAATAGATCACAAGTGTACCATTCTCTAGTTCCGCTGAGGACGCAACCGTTTCCACGTTGTCAGGCCATCCGAGTTCGACCCACCGTTCGTCATCAGGCGCCACTGAATTGATTTCAAATGGGGGAAGGGTTAATTGCACGCGTCCTGGGCGAGCCGGAGGTTTTTCATGCACCGCAATTTCCCGTTGATCCCAGAGCGTGGTCAATCCGGGGCGACTGAGCTCCACGCGGAGCAAGCCTTTTGCACCGACCTTCATGCTCTCAGGAACGTCTAGTATGGCGCGCAAGCGGCCACCCCGAAGCGCCGTGGAACCTTTCAGCGCAACCGGATCCTGGGCGATAATGTTAATTCGCGACGCCCCTGGGCTGTCCGGGTTATGGTATGCGCTGTTCGCATCCGTTTCGATCCGGATGTATCGCCGCTGCCCAGGATAGAAACCGATCGGCTCGTCTCGGCCCCAGACGATACGGACATAGGTAGGCGGTTCCTGTACCTCAATGGGCTGCAGCTGCCTCCTGGGTCTTGCGGGCGCCGAGCTTCGATCGGACATCTGCTGCTCGCCCCCTACTTGTGCACCCGCGGCCTGATCGATCGCTATGCCCTGAAGGCGAAGAAGCCGGGCGACCTCGCGGCGCATCTCCCGTATCGCTGTTTCGTCGCGCTCACGCATTCCTTGCTCTCGCGCCTCGTTGTTAAGTCGGGCGAGCTCGTCGTCGGACTTGAGGATGCGCACGAGCTCCTTACGAATCATTTGAAGAACGAGGCCGCGACGCGCATCTTCCCGACTGGAGGCGAAAAGCGAACGCTTTGCGGCCGGCGTGAGTGAATCGCAGTCGATATGTGCGACCAGCCGCTGCGACAAGTATGGGAGTGCGGCCTCTTTGCGCACGATGCTGATTCGAAGCTCGGCGTGGTTCTGGCCGTTCAGCGTCAGAACAATCGGCCGGCTCGGGTTTACGAATGCGGCACTGGGGCGTTTGTTTGCTTTGGTTGGTCGTTCGAGGACCCAGTATTCGAAGCCAACCCTGTCTAAGTCACCAAGGGACACGTAGAACGTCGGCAGGTTGTGGTCAAGTGCGGGGCCTCGTCGATTCTCGTCGCCCTCGTCGACCGCGCCGTTCAACGCGTTTCGCGAGCCCTTAATCACCCTGCGGTACCGATGCACTTCACTGTCAAGCCAAATCGGGATCACGGGATCGAAAAGCACCTGGTTCAGAAGACCATACACGCTATTCGGGCCGACCGGTGAGGAATAGCTGGTTAAGTCGTAGCCGAAGTGTCTTACCAGCGTCCCCGCCGGGAATTCGCTCTCTGACAGCTCGACCGCTGGAATTGTTGCTTCGAGCTCAAGGTAAACGTAATGCCCAGTCTTGTACTCCTCGGGTGGCAAGTCCAAGAATTTCACTACAGTGAATCCAACCCGCCGCTCGCCAGCCTTGCGACTGGCTATGAAGGTGTAAGCACTTATCGCGAAAGTACTCGAACCACCTTGGCCGTAAGTTCCCACGAGGTAGTACTTGCGTATCTTGTTGCTCTCGTTGAGACTGAGGATGGTCTGAGGCATCTCTTCCAGAGTGAGCCCGACCCCAAAGTCCCTGATGTCCACCAGCCGCGCATCTCGTCCCTCACCAAGCGAGACCCTGATGGTTATTCGCCGCGCGACTCGCTGTCGTTGTCCAGGCGTCATCTCGTACAGGCCATGATCCGGAATCCCGAGCCACGCCATCGCAGCTTGGCGCGGGGATCGGCAGTCGGGTGTGCCGCGATGCTGCTGGTACTCAGCCTCTAGAATAGCATCGATGCCGTTAGTTAGCCGCTCGACTAGAGACCGCCCCGGATCAGCAGAGATTTCGATGGGACCACGGTTGTTTTCCTTTCCGCCGATGGCGGCCCAAGCAGTCCGCCCTTTGTGGGCGGCCTCGAAGGCACTGAGCGCAACCGCCACTTCTCCTCTGGTGGAAGCTGACGACAACGCATCAAACAAGGCTCTTTGATCCATCTGTCACTCCCCTATACCCTCGGCGAACCGACCCCAGGATCCCTGGACATAGCTTTGGTTCTGCTCGATCGCGACCCACCGACGCTTTAGCTTTTCGGCAGCCGCACCCGTTGTGTTGCTACCGGCGAACGGGTCGAGGACAAGGTTACGCGGGTCGGTGAGGAACTTTATAAAGAAATCCGCAAGTCCCCCTGGCATCCGGGCGGGATGTATCGGGAGGTTGCGTTCCCGGCAGTATGTGAGATACGGATCGTTCGAATGGGTGTTCGTTAGGGTCAGAACGTTGGAGGGAATTGCGCCTTGGTTGTTTCGGAGAAACGACTTGGCCCCGATGTTATGCTCCGATGGCCTTGGTCCAGCGTTGTATTTGCGCGTTTCAAGCAGCTTCAACATTGAGGAAGAGTACTTCTTAAGCACGCGCCGATTGTCAGCTTTAGGTTTCGCGGTGGGTGCCATCCACCATACGTGCGTGTATGAGTCTTTGACGCGTATTCGCTCCACGTTAACCCATTGCGCCGGCGTCGGGAGCCTTGCCGGGTTGTGGCAAACAAACTGCTGACACAATCTCAAGCCCCCTGTCTTAAGAAAAGCAAGGAGTGCTTCGAGTGCGAGCGTGGACATAACCGGCTCCCCCGCCTTCCAAGCATTCCCCATCTCGATTACGATTGAGCCGTCCTCGGTCAGATAGTCCGCGAAGAGCGGTGCGAATGCAGCAAGCCAGTCCACGTACTCCTCTCCCTTCAGGTTACCATACTTCTTCTTTCGGTTCAGGGGGAATGGCGGGGAAGTCAAGATTAGCTGGACCTTGCTGCGGTATTTCTTCGTGGGCGCTGAGCGGAGTACTTGCTCGGCGGAGCCGCGGAACATGACGCCTCGGGATGTCTTGTAGGCGAAGCCCGACACCGGATGTGTAATGCTCGAACTCACTTCTGTGGGGGATGCCGGCGACGAGACGCGTCGCTTGGCTGACCTCTTGTGATTGCCCATGGCTAATACCCTACAGTGCGTCGGGTGATCGGGACCGATGTCTCCCCAGATTCCGTTTGCGTGGTTTGGAGATAGACCCGCTTTTCACCGTTGTGCGGCCTGCGCTTCAGGCCGCTACCCATATTTCTGTGCCTGCCTGGCCTCCCTGTCTGGCGGACTCTGACCCCTTTGGCCCGGGGGCCCCAAACCCCACTAATTGAGTCAACTAAAGAGTTTACACGAAACACCCCCCAATGTCAAGATATTTCTCGCGCATGCATGAGATCTTTCTTGCTGTAAGGCCGACTCTCTCCTATATCGAATACGGAGTCCTCTGTGGGATGTGTAACTGCTAGCCTCCTGGTGACGAAAAAAGGCCGATGTCACCTAGCCCCACCCCTCATGCTCGGAAGAAATATGGTCGGATACTCAACTCCGCAGATAGGACGCACCGTTCGCGTCCACTATGCACCCGGTCATGAACTCCGAGCCGGGGGCGGCAAGCAAAAGGATGGTCCAGGCGATCTCTTCGGGTTTGGCCACCCGGCCCAACGGGCTTTGCCGGCGGACCTCATCCCCTGACGGACTTTCGAGCTCGCGGGCTGCCATGTCGGTATCAACCCAACCCGGCGCCACGGTGAAAACGTAAATGCCTTCCCCACCGAGAGCTTTGGCCAGAGACTGCCCCATGGCATTCAGGCCGGCCTTGCTTGCTCCGTAGGCTGGCGCACTCGGCTCTCCCCGGAAAGCTCCCCGTGAAGAGACATTCACGATCCGCCCCCCACCCTGCTTGCGCATATTCGGAACCACCTGGTGAATCAGGTTTGCCGGACCGATCAGGTTGGCGTTTATTGTCCGCTTCCAGGAGTCCTGCCACGATTCGTAATCGACCTCCAGGACCCGGTGCTCTTCGAAAACGCCGGCATTGTTCACCAGAACGTCGATAGCTCCCACCGCCGCCACTGATGATTCCACCAGCCGGGCGGCGGCAGCGGGATCGCGGAGGTCCGCCGAGAGCAGCAGATGCTGATCCGAGCCAAGCAGCTTCAGTGTCTCTTCTGCGGCCTTGCGGTTGGAATGGAAATGCACGATGACCCTTGCGCCGTGCCGGGCAAACATCTGCGCGGTGGCCCGCCCGATTCCCCGGGAGGCCCCGGTCACCAGAACGTTCTTTCCTGAAAAGTCCAGATTATACGGATTCATGTTTTTTCTGCCTTTCGATCATTGATTATGGGGACTCGTCACTGTGACCCAGGAACCTCTCATGGTGAAGGAGGCAGCCCGATGATCTCCCGTGCTTCGAGAGACGTGCAGATTTCTCTTTCAGCGCTTCTTGCCAGCCTCACCAAACGTTCGACCAACTTCAGGTTGGTTGCCGGTTCCTGCTTCTTGGTGTCCATAAACAGATTGTCCTCCAACCCCACCCGGACGTGCCCGCCCATGGTGATGGCCATGGAGTTGACGTAGAATTGAAATCTGCCTATACCGGCGCCTGCCCAGGTAGCGTTGGGTGGCAGGGACGCGGTTAAGGTCGAAAGATTGAAAGGTGTGGCGGCCAAAGTTCCCAGCGAACCGAGTAGGAGATTGAAGTAGAACGGCTCACGCAGCACCTTTCGATCGATCAAATACTCGGCGTAATCGAGCATTCCCATGTCAAAGACTTCCAACTCCGGAACGATCCGCTGGCTGTTCATCTTTTCGGCAAGTGCTTTGATCATCTCGGGCTCGTTCACCGAAGCCTGTTTGGGAAAGTTGAGAGAGCCCAAGGTTAACGACGCCATGTCCGGTCTTGCGCTTCCGTCCAGATTCAGCACCTCCGAGCGCTGCTCGAATGATTTGAACACCCGGCCGCTGGTGGAAACACAGATGACGGCGTCAGGGCATGTGTCCCGCACCTTGGTGATTATGTCACGGTACAGCCCCGAGTCGTAGGTGGGCACTCCCTCTTTGTCTCTGGCATGAAGATGGAAAACCGATGCCCCTGCCTGGTGGCAGCGATGACAATCATCGGCGATCTCATCCGGAGTTATGGGTACATTAGGATTATCGTTTTTTCCGGGAACCATCCCGGTCAGCGCGACGTTGATGATAAGCTTTCCCGTCTTCATATGCTATTTCCCCGTAATGTCTTCCTTTACGATTCTGGCCGGCACGCCGACCACCTGCACGTGATCAGGCACGTCCTTGGTCACCACGGCGCCGGCACCTACGATCGAATGCGACCCGACTTTCATGTGATCCAGTACCAGCGCGCCCATTCCCACGTAGGTGGCCTCGCCGATTCGGCAGACGCCCGCTATATTGGCCCCTGGCAGGATGCTCACGTGATCACCTATCTCGGTATGGTGCCCGATCAAGGCGCCCCGGTTGACGAAAACATGGCGGCCCAGACGAGTGTGCGAGGCAACGATTACCCCGGGGCTTATGATGCTTCCTTCTCCCACCGAGCTCTGCGGCGAGATCTTGGCCGAAGGGTGAACCAGGGTGGCAAACCGGAAGCCAAGCTCTGCCGCCTGTTTGGTGAAGCGGCTGCGATGCGTGGTGGCAAGGGCGCAAACCGCCAGGTGAGTGCCGGCCATATCGGCGATGTCGTCCACCCAGAAAACCGGCAGTCCCTCCAGTTTTTCATTGCACCTGGACCTCTCCATATTCTCGACAAAACCCACCAATCGAAAATCCGGAATCTCGGATAGAAGATCGGCCAGCTCAACCGCCAGAAGCCTGGTCCCCAGGATCAAGAGTGGCCGGGCGTTATGGTCCATCTACCATCCTTTCCTGATCACGTCGGTGACATAATCAACCTGTTCGTTGGTTAGCTGAAGGTGCATCGGCAAAGAGATCACCCGCCGCCAGAAGTATTCGGTATTCGGCAGGTCTTGTTCCTCGTACATGGGATATTGGTCGTTCCGCCGGTAGTGGACACCTGCTTCCACGCCGTGGGCCCGCAGCTTGTCCACCAATGCGTCCCGCCTCTCGGCAAGGACACAATACATGCAAAAACTGCTTGTTCGGTCGTTCTTATACTGAAGAAGCCGGATCCCCGGAACGCCCGACAGCCTCTCGCCGTAATGCGCCGCAATCTCGGCGCGGCGGGCATTGCTCTCATCCAGATGGTGCAACTGGACCAGTGCCACGGCCGCTTCTACGTCGTTCATATGGTATTTGAAACCAACATCTGTGACGGAGTAATTCCAGTCATATCTTTGATCGCTGATGCGCTGGAAAGTGTCGGCGTCGACCCCGTGGCACCTGAGTCTTCTCAGCCGGGCGTCATGTTCCGCCGAGCGGACGATCAATGCCCCTCCGTCCCCGGTCGCCAGATTCTTGAGCGGGTGGAAGGAAAAAGCGTGGATGTCCCCGTGGCTCCCGATGCGTTTGCCCTTGTAGGCGGCGCCGCAGGCATGGGCGCAGTCCTCGATTATCGGAATCCCCGAGCTGCCGGCCAGGGCGTAAAACTCGTCCAAGTCACAGGGATAACCGGCGTAATGCACGAGCATTATTGCCCGCGTCCTCTCGGTGATGCGCTTCGAAACGGATTCGACGTCCAGGTTGCCCGTATCAGCCTGGATATCTGCGAAAACCGGTTCACACTTCTCGTGAAGGATAACGTGGTTGGTGGAAACGAAGGTAAGTGGAGTGGTGATTACCTCTGATCCCGGCGGCAGATCGAGCAGGCGCAGACCCAGGTGAAGTGCGGCCGTGCACGAGTTCAACCCGACACAGTAGGGTGCTCCGATATACTCGGCAAAGGCTTTCTCGAATGCCTGTGTCTTCGGTCCCAACCCCAGCCAACCCGACCGGAGCACCTCATCGACGGCCTCAGTCGCCTCTTTGGACACGATTGGTCGGCACAACGGAATTCGCATCAGCATGCCTCAGATTATAAAGAATCGGCTTTGTGAAGTCAATGTTCTTGTGATCCTGCCAAGACTCTCACCTGCTTAATAAACCCAATCTTGTGAATTCTACATGCTACTGATGGCCAATGCGCTCTGCAATCAGCCGGAGAATACTGGATATCGACTTTTCCAATGTCAAATCCCGGGTTACGAAGTTGTGGCCCTCTGTTGCGATGTGCTCGCGCTCATCCTCGCGATTGAGATAGTACTCAATGATCTTGGGCATTTCGTCTGATTCGGCACTAACGTAGTGCTTTCCGGGAATGAATCCACCCGGTTTATAGATAGGTTCGGAAATCACCAGTGACCTGTTTGCCATCCCCATTATCAGCCGCATGCCCGCTAATTCTCCCGGATACCGTTGAAGGTTGAGAAATATCTTGGAGCGACTCAAAAGCCTGTTGCGCCTTTCCCCCCAGAGATCAGGGTCGTGCCAGCTGCCCTTGGCCACCAACCTAATACCGCTCCGGCGCAGTATCCTGAAAAGTCTCTTCCGGCGCGGGATGTTCAGCGCTCCCAGGAAAAGAACCTCGATGTCTCTTTCCAGGCCCAGGTCGTATCCATCTTCAGACGGATGGTACCCCAGGGGAATGAATGTCGATGCCAGACCTTGCTCCGCCAGGAATTCTTGTCGGCCCGGGGTGGTGGTCAACAGCAAATCCGGAATTCCGTCTTCGTTGAGAGTGCGTAACCGGAAGTAATTCGTGTACACGTCGGTGGCTCGTCTGTCCCGAAGCAGCATCTTACCGATTTCGCGCAGGTTAAGGAGTGGCTGGGGCAATCCCGCCGATTTCGGGGGCGGCAGCGGTTCGGCATGCCATATTGCGGTGAACGGACGCTCACTTCTGGGTGTGGTCCGGAGTTGTTTGCAGGTTTTCGGAAACCAGTTTGCATTGGTCAGCATCAGGACCATGTCGGTTCCCTTGAGGTCTAAACATTGGTTTGACACCTGTGTTACTCTGTATCCCGCGTCACACAACATGGAGGTAACGACGTGTACTTTACCTTTGAGCGCCTCTATGGGACGATAGCAGACCGTAATTTTGCGGTCTCGCAGAACTTCGTTCAAAGGTACCGTCATCTTATCCCCGGGTTCACTCTCGGTTAGACATAGTCGTGAGATAGGTAATTCAACCTGCATCGAGAGACGCCCTTCCATCGTCGCTCGTCATGGTATTCTGCCCGCTGCCGAACTCCAGACCTGTGGATCGCACTCGCAATGCTGTTTCAGCCGGGTCAGCAAACACTCAGGAAGTATATAACAGCCGAAGCGTGCTGTCAACAGGCAAACCCCGCTTGAAGTCCGGAAAAGACAAAACGTTTCCCCTCCGGGTGAACGGGAGACGAAAAATACTCTGCCGCGAGGCGCCGGAGGTCATTAAACCTTTCCCAAAAAGGAAGTGTCTAATAACTGACAAGGAGGTCAAAACAAGGATGGCCCATTCTTCCTTTTTGGGTGGCGAGGGAACGGGAGGACCACCCGGGCATCCTGATTTCTCGGGAAGCAGGTGAATATGAAATCAGACGAAATCAAGAATCATCAAATCACCACGGATGATCTGGCGTTTTCAGCCTATCTGAAAATGAAGGGCTATCATCTCATCAAATCGAATCAGAAGAGATCAAAAAGCACCTTCAGCTTCGACATAGGAACTGAGGAACCGAATCCGCTGAAGGTGGAGTTCGTCAACAGCAAGTTCCTGAGTTTTTACAATGAACTCAGGAATTTGAAGAAGCTAATCCAAAATTGAATGGAGGCAGACAAAATGAGAAAGTTCTCGATCACAGCAGGCATCTTGGCACTCATCTTTCTGGTCAGCGTTCAGGCGGGCACGGTAGGTTCGGCCTTGGCACAGGGACCTCACCGGGGGTTTGGCGGACCAGGTTTCTGGAACGATCTGACTCCCGAGCAGAGAGAGGCCATCCACGATAGAATGGCAGAGATGAGGGCGGAGGGCGCGACTCGTGAGGAGATTCACACGGCGATAACGGAGATGTTCGAAGAATACGGTATCCAGCCGCCTGAGAATTGGCCTCCCACGGGAGACCTGAGAGGCTTGGGGCATGGTCCGGATCGGTTCTGGGCAGATCTGACCGAAGAGCAGAGGCAAGCCGTTCACGACAAGATGGAAGAGATGCGGGAGCAGGGCGCCACTCGGGAGGAGATTCACACCGCCATAAAGGAGTTGCTTGAGGGATACGGTATCGAGCTGCCGGAGAATTGGCGTTTGCCAAGAGGCCCCAGAGGTTTCGGGCACGGCCCGGGCGGTTTCTGGGCTGATCTGACCGAAGAGCAGAGGCAAGCTATCCACGACAAGATGGAAGAGATGCGAGAACAGGGCGCCACTCGGGAGGAGATTCACACCGCAATAACCGAGATGCTGCAAGCCTACGGCATCAATGTACCGGAGAAGGGGCTGGGTTGGCGTGGCCCCCGTGGTTTCGGTCTCTGGGGCGAGTGCTTCGGAGTCAATCTGACCGAGGACCAGAAGAAAACTGTCCGAGAGAAGGTCAGAGAGATGCGAGGGCAGGGCGCTACCCGTAAGGAGATACATGCCGCGGTAGCCGTGCTGCTCGAAAGCTACGGCGTCGAGCTTCCCGATTTTCTGAGCGAGCTCACCGAAGAGCAGAGGAGAACCATTGGGAAGACGGTCAGGCAAATGAAAAGGGAGGACGCCACCTGTGAGGAGATCCGGACTAGGATAGCGGAGATGCTCCAGGAATACGGTTACCAGTTGCCCGAGCAGAGCGAAGGAGCTTTCTCCGATACACAGCCAGCCAAGTCTCCGATCGTGGCCCAGAGTTATCCCAATCCTTTCAACCCAATTGCCGACATCGCGTACACGTTAGACGTCTCGGAAAAGGTTGAAGTGCAAATCTACAATGTTTCCGGGCAGCTCATTCGAACCTTCGATTTGGGATACCAGCCCGCAGGAGACTACAGCGTGCGCTGGGACGGCCGCAATGAAAACGGAGATATGGCTGCAAGCGGAGTGTATCTGTACCGCATTGAAGCAGGCCCACACCAGGCCACTGACCGCATGGTACTGCTCAAGTAGGACCGCGCGGGATAATCCGTATCCAATCGCCGGGGCAGATTGAAAGGTAAGTCTTCCCCCGGCCTTGGACTGATCAGAAACGAGGCGAAAAATGGGTTGCGGGAATTCCAGGTCTATCAGTGGAAGAGCAGTCTTTGCGCTCCTGCTTGCCGGCTCAAGCCTGCTCGCAGGCTGCAAAAGTCAGGAGGTTCAAACCTACTGGGCAGCGGAACCGGTGGACGTGGACGGTGAAATGGCGGAATGGACCGGGGGATCCACCGTCTATTTCGAGGATATCGGCGTGCAGCTTGGCCTGCAGAGTGATAGCCAGAACCTCTATCTTCTTTTTCGTTTCAGCAACCAAGCCTGGGCACATGCAATTCGGATGGGCGGGGTGACCCTCTGGCTGGACAGTTCCGGCAAGAAGGAGAAGCACTTCGGCATCCGTTATTGCGGGGGTCCGCCACTTTCCGAACTGCAAAGGACGGGAGCCTCAAGCAGGGGCGGATTTCGGGAGACCTTGACGTCCGAGCAGCAGCACCGCCTGAAGGATGTGGAAGAGGCGGCGGCCGATCAAATCACCGTCATCGAGAAGAAAAGCAATCAGGAGATAAACCTGCCTCCGGATGGCTCTGGCGGTCCGGCTGCCTCTTTCGCTTCGCCCCAGGGCATCTACATGTATGAGTTTAGCATCCCACTCGAAAAAGGAGACGTTTTCGATTACGGCATCGGGGCGCAGCCGGGAGAAGCGGTCAGTCTCGGGCTGGAGTGGGGCGGCATGAGCAAGGAGGATCGTCAAAAGATGATGCGGGGGATGCGGCCGGGTGGAGGCGCCGGTCCACCCGGCGGGATGGGCGGCGGTCCGGGAGGCGGAGCGGGTAAGGGCGGTATGGGTGGCGGCCGCGGCGGTGCCCGGATGCAGCCACCCGAAAAACAGGAACTCTGGGTGAAAACCCAACTCGCTTTGCCCGCCGAAGAGTAGGCGCAGGTTTATGTTGCAGATCTTCAGAAGAAAGACACGGTGGCTGGCAATCCTGGCCGGGTTGGCTCAAATGTCTGTGTTTTGGGCCTGCTCTGCCACCGTGCCCTCCTCCCGAAAACACGTGGGCCCGCTTCATGGCCCGGACAGTCCGGCTCACATCGAGAACTCCTTTCCCGATCTGTGGGAGAAATGGACCGTGTATCTGAGCGAGGCGAGGAGGTCCGGTGCACCACTCATGTTCGGTACCCCCTTCGGCATGGGTGCGGATGGGCCCGGCGGAGGATTCCCGCTTCAGGTTGCCGCCACGCTGATGGATAGAACGCTCATTGAGGCCGGAGTCCTGCACTACTCCGCCTTGATCAAGATGACCCCCGAGGAAGAACTCGAATTTCGCCGCGCCTATTACCAGGAATATGAAGTGGAAGACCATCTTCTCATCTGGTGCGAACTAAGCACCTTCTGGGCAGAACTCCATTTGGATCTCGACCGCTATACCATCTTCATTGAAGACGACGCCATAAACCAGTATGAGCCTCTTCAAATCAGGGAGGAGTCTCGTCCGTCTCCTCAAGTCGACACAGGCTGGCCCGCTGAATTTGGAACGAGAGGGCGTAGCCCGGGATGGGAAACCCATCAAAAGAGCTTGATGCTCTGCTTCCCCAATAGTGATCCTTTAGGAAATCCAGTCCTTTCTCAACGCACAAAATTCTTCAAGTTGATTTTTCTGCTCGGCGAAGATGATAAGACGAGGGCAGAAGGCGTCTGGGTTTTCAAGAAATGAGCGCGCCCCAAAATCAGCAGAGGACTTCAACGTCCTTCACGCAAGCTGCAGCCATCCCCGGAACGCTCTCCCTCTCACTGCAATGTTGACAAGGTCCTCCACCGGACATGTCTTCGCCTTCTCTGCCACTTTGCGTGAACTGAAGCTTGATACGTCTCCCCTGCTGTCCCCTCAGTGATGCCATCAGTCATCCAAGACCCTTGGCTTTCTATTGCCCGATTTCCGATCCTCGAATTCTGCGAAACAAATCATCGATTAGCCTGTCTCATAAGTAGTGACAAGAACAGAAAAGTACAGAAGCAACTTAGGGGAAAGAAGACAGAAATCCAAGTCCTGAGCGATCCGAACGAGATTGAATAAGCAAGGAGGATACGAGACTATGGAACTATCAATAAGCGATCTTTCCAAAACCTATGCCAACGGCGTCGTAGCCTTAGACAACGTCGCGCTAAACATTTCCACCGGGCTTTTTGGGCTGCTGGGTCCCAACGGGGCCGGGAAATCCACCCTGATGCGAACCATCGCCACGCTGCAGGAAGCCGATTCCGGCCAGATAACCTTCGAGGGCATCAACGTTTTAGAACAGAAGAGTGAAGTCAAGAAGGTGCTGGGTTACCTGCCTCAGGATTTCGGATTTTACCCCAAGGAGACAGGCTACAACCTGCTGGATCATTTCACCCTGCTCAAAGGCGTGAGAGACAGGAAGGAAAGAAGGGCCAAAGTCGAGGAGCTGCTGAGGCGGATTAACCTTTGGAATGAGCGCAAGCAGAAGCTGGGCACCTATTCCAACGGAATGAGGCAGCGCTTTGGCATTGCCCAGGCGCTGATCGGAAATCCCAAGCTTATCATCGTTGACGAGCCCACCGCCGGCCTGGATCCGGAAGAGCGCGTCCGTTTTCACAACCTGCTCAGCGAAATCGGCGAGAATGTCGTGGTGATTCTCTCCACGCACATCGTTGACGATGTCAGTGATCTTTGCATGAACATGGCCATAATCGACAAGGGAAAGATCATTCTTAAGGAGAACACTCTTGCCGCCATGTCCCAACTGGACGGAAAGATCTGGGAAAAGGAGATCCCCAAAGGTGATCTGCCCGGTTATGAAGAGAAGTATGATGTCATATCCACACGGCTCTTCGGGGGTAAAACCTTCATCAGTGTGTTCAGCCAGACCAATCCGGCAAACGGGTTTTCAGATATCAAACCCTCGGTGGAGGACGTCTATTTCTATCATCTGAGCAGGCCAAACTAGGGTCATCCAGAATGTATGGCCGATACAAGACAGACATTAAGTATGAATGACTGCTTTTACTTGAGATATCGAATCACTCGAGCCACTTATACACGAGGTCAATGCCCATGTTCGTAAGCGTATACTTCAACGAATTGAAAAGACACCTAAAAAGCGCCTCTTTTTACATCTTCACGGCTCTTCTGCTTCTTGGGGCGTATCTCTTCGCATCCAATCTCAATCCCAACAGCTACATAATGGGGTTGAGCATCGGGAAGGAGTGGCACAACGCGCCGCTTCTCATCGCCAAGTTGACCGCTCGCTTCAGCGTGGTAGGGGTGTTGTTTGCTATGGTCATGATCGGACGGGCGGTCACCCGGGACTTCTCCGCAAAGATACACGAGTTCTTCTTCACCGTCCCCATGAGCAAAGCCTCCTATCTGGGGGGACGGTTTTTGGGAGGACTGTCGGCCAACATTCTCATCTATTCCGGCATCGCCATGGGATTCATCATAGGGTGTCTGGCAATCGATCCCAAGTATTACGGTCCCCTCAGTCTGTCCGCCTTCCTGCTGCCGGCGGTGATCATTTTGATTCCCAACCTGCTCTTTATCGGCGCCATCTTTTTCTCTCTGGCCACCCTGAGTCGCAGGATGGTGATGACCTATCTGGCAGGGGTCGGATTCCTTATGATCTACGGCGCGATGCAGGGCGGCTTTACCGGCTGGGAAAACGACACAGCCAAGATTCTGCTGGATCCCTTCGGCAACTCCGCCCTGGGTATCCTGACTGAATACTGGACCGTTTCCGAGATCAATCTCAACCACATCCCGCTGGCGGCTCCCCTCATCTGGAACAGGGTGATCTGGATGGCGGTCAGCCTTATGACTCTCCTCTACGCCTGGAGAAGATTCCGATTCGTTTCGGTCTTGGAAAAGAAAAAAGAGAAACCATCGGATGTCGAAAGGATCGAGTCGAGGGGAGTACGTGAATTGGCAACCATCCGGCCGGCCCTTATCGACGAGGCTTTCGCTTTCCAGCTCAAGAAATGCTATCGTCTGATTGCAAGAGAATTCAGGAGAATCGTCTTCCACCCCGCCTTCCTGATCTTGACCTTCATGGCCATGGGGGAACTGGTCATGAATTTCGCGGCCAACTCCGGCCCCATGGGAGACGATGTCTTCCCCCTCACTTCACGCTTCCTGGATCAGACCATGCACATCTGGATTTACATGATTCCGCTCACCATCTTGTTCGGCGGCTTGATCATCTGGCGCGAGCGGGATCATAAGTCCAACGAGTTCTACGATACGCTTCCGCTTCCGGACTGGCTGAGCTATCTCTCCAAGCTTCTCACCATGATGTCCATACAGCTCTTCTATATCATCCTGGCCATGCTCACCGGGATCATCACTCAGGTGGTCGGCTTCGGCTACACCAACCTGGAGTTGGGCCTCTATTTCAAACACCTTTTCGGCATCACCCTCCTCAAATTCTGGTTTTTCACCGTCATCGTCTTCTTCATCCACAACTTGGTTGGCAATAAGATTCTCGGCTTCTTTATCTCCGCCGTTTACGTGGTTGCCGATCTGGTCGTTTTCGAACAGCTTCAGGTGGAGAATTTCCTGTTTCGGTATGGTCAACTGCCCCGCTTCATCTATTCCAACTTAAACGGCTTCGGCCATTACGCGCCTATGATAATCTGGTATTCGATCTACTGGCTCTTCTTCGCAGGCATCCTGGGGATACTGACGTCTTTGCTCTGGCGCCGTAACAACGAAACCTCGCTGAAATTTCGATTCAGGGTGGGGCTGCAGAAGCTGAACAGGCGCTTTCATCTGGCTTTGGGTGTGCTGCTGGTGCTGTTCCTGGCTACCGGCTCTCATATCTCGTACAACAAGTACATTCTGAACCAGTATGCATCAAGGAACGAGCAAAAAAGAATCCGGGCGGATTACGAAAAGAAATATGCTAAGTACAAGGACGCTCCCCAGCCCGGGATAACCGAGGTAAACCTCACCGTGGACATCTTCCCTGAACAGAGAAAGGCTGACATTAGGGGATATTACCTGCTGAGGAATAAGACCGACCAGTCCATCAGCGAAATCTACGTGAACCTTTCGGACAGGTATATAACAGGGGAAAATCGACTGCAGTTGTCGAATCCAGCAACGCTCACATATCAAGGCGAAGAGTACGGATTCCGTATTCTCCAATTGGATACTCCTCTGGCTGTTGGTGAGGAAATCCGACTTGAATTCGACCTGACGGCCCAGGCCAAGGGCTTTACCGAGAACAATCCCAAAAACCAACTGGCCCGGAAGGGAACCTGTTTTCTCCTTACGGCGGAGTCTCCCCGCTATTTCCCTCTCATCGGCTATGTCCGGGGCCTCGAGCTTAAGAAAGAGAGGGATCGAGAAAAGCATGGCCTCCCGAAACAACCCCCGAGTCCCCCGCTGGAGGAGGCGGACGGCTCAGCCTGCGAGTTCCAGTTCGACTTGGTTGAATATGAGGCCACCCTCAGCACCAGCGCAACGCAGAAGGTCGTGAGCAACGGGAACCTCATGGATCAATGGACGGAAAACGGAAGGAACTACTTTCACTACAAGTCCGAAGGTCCGATGGATCATGAGTTTGTGTTCGCTTCTTCGGAATATGAAGTCGCCAAAGACGAATACCAAGGGATCAAAATCGAAGTCTATTATGACAAAAAGCATCCGGAGAACATACACCGTATGATAAAAGGTGTGAAGCGTTCCTTCGATTACTGCACCAGGAACTTCTGTCCCTTCCCCTACCGCTTTATCCGGATCGCCGAGATACCCGACTACGTTCATTTCGGTGCTCGCTCCCAACCCACACTTTTCACCTGGAAGGAGACTGCTGGGTTCATCAGCAACCTGGACGACCCCAAGGAGATCGATATGGTATTCGGCATCTGCACCCACGAGATGGCCCATCAGTGGTGGGCGTATATCGTCAAGCCCGCAGAAGCCGAGGGTGCGGAGATGCTCACCGAGACCATGGCTCAGTATGTCGAGGTCATGTGTCTGGAGAAGGAATACGGAAAAGACATATCTCGCAAGTACCTGAAAGAGGAGATGAAGAGGTATCTTTCAAGACGGAAGAAGGACGTGGCCGGCGAACGGCCCCTGATGAGGAGCTATCCCGATCAGTATTACTTGAATTATCCCAAGAGTTCGGTCCTGATGTACGCACTGCAGGATTACCTGGGTGAAAACCGTGTAAATGAAGCTCTTAGGGGGATCGTGCAGAAGTACGGGCACCGGGACGATGTATTTCCCACGTCATTGGACGTGGTAAACGCCTTTAAGGCCGTGGCACCCGACACACTTCAATACCTGATCACCGATCTTTTCGAGACCATCACCCTTTGGCAGAATGAAGCCAAGTCGGCTTCCTACGTGGAATTGGATGATGGAAAGTACAAGGTCTCGCTGGAGGTTGCCAGCCACAAATTCCGGGCCGACAGCATCGGCAACCAAACCGAAATCCCGATCGACGATTATATCGACATAGGCGTTCTGGGAGATAACGACGAAGAGCTATACCTGCACAAACACAAATTGGCTGACAACGAAGCGGAAGTCGAAATCGTTGTTGACAAGAAGCCGCTTCGGGCAGGCATCGACCCCTACGTGGTTCTGATCGACCGGGAGAGAGACAACAACTTGGTTGAAGTTAGGAAGAAATAAAAGCCTGGGCTACGAGACGAGTTTAGAACTTTTTTCCTTTCCAGTTGTCAATACTCAGCCGATTTTGAGGATGTCCAAGAGCTCGTTACACAGATTCAGATCTGGCAGCCGACCACGCCTCATCTCTTTCGCCATCACCCTCTTTCATTGCTACAAGCAAATCCCTGCATCGGTTGAGCAGACACAAGATATAGCTGTTTGTCAAGCAGAGGTCTTAACGCGGACTCCGTGCTCGGACAAACCGTCAATGTGCAGGGGCGGACTATCTCAGGCGCTGAGGGATCGCGGAGACATGAATTGAACCTTCCGTCTTAGGGTCCTTGGCCCGAAGGTCCGTTCCGGTTTGAGCGGGAAGTGATGTCTCCCGTTCACACAGTCAACTGTGAACCGTAAGCTGCATTTCCAAGGATCACTGGTGCAAAGACTGAAGCATCTCCGAAACAGCCAGGCGTGCCAGTTCTGAAAGCGAGGTGATCCTCCCCCAGCCGAAGAGACTCTCCTTATCGTCTCCCTGCCTTGACTGATAGGCCGTCCAAACGGTGACCCCGCTTTCCGCCTGCACCAATCGCGAAATGACCGTAACCATCGGAACCTTTTTGCCGGCGGATTCCTCCGCCGAGAAATCGAGCACCGATCCGGCCAGTATGAGATCCACCTCCAAGCTCTCCCCCAGCCACCTGACCGCTTCAATATCCATGTCTCGGGTGGTGCGGATCCTCTTCTCCATCACCGCCTTCTTCACCCGACCCGGCTCTGCAACGGAGAAGCTCCCCATCCGCAAAAGCTCGACCGTGAAAATCTCGGTGATCTTTTCGCCAGCGTCCTCCTCCCCGGAGAGGTTGTCAAATGGAAGTACAGCGATTCTCTTGAACTCAGATAGATCTGTCTGGGGTCTCAGGTAGATCCTGGGTGGATGGGCGCAGGAGAGCAAGGCCAACAGGAGAAGGCAGAGGGCAGTCGGCAGGCGGAAGACAGAATTGTGTTTGTCGACTGAACTCTGGCATTCGGAGTGTGGTTGATCCCGAGTGTGTCTTTTCATAACGTATTCCCTCACCTAAAAGGCCTTTCCGGCAAACTCTCTGACCACATTCCGGCAGGCTTTTTGAGCCAGCTCGCTTAAGGTATGAGTTTCGCCCCAGCCGACCACCGGAAGCTTCGGACCTCCCTTAACGGAGTAGCTGGATTCCCAGACCACCCTTCCGGTGGGAGCATCAACCAGTTTCACGTTGAAGGAGATCAACGGGTAGGTGCCCTGACCTACACGAATCATCTCGTATTCTTTGACCACCCCCTCGATTATCCCGTTCACCCCGGCCTGCTCACCTATGGACGCCAATTGTTCGCCGGTCAGCTCCTGGGATGACGAACCGCCGGTGCAAGAGCGTACCTGATTCACTGTATGATCGAACTGTCCACGCTCAATGATCTCGAATTTCTCCGTTATCAGAAGCTCGGTCACGAAGGTGCTGGTGACCTTCTCTCCGGCGAAGCGATCGCTGGTCAGATTGATGAAGGGAACCACTCCGATCTTCTCATAGAACGACATATCCGCTTCCGGATTAAGGTAGCTTCTGGGTCCGCCTGCACAGGTGAGAAAGATGAGGAGGGCAGGAAACAACCCCACAGACAAGAGGGAAAACCATGATTTCCGAATCTTCATTATCGCTCCTTTTGGCTGACCTGACGCGGATTAGAACCTCTGGTTCAGAGTCACCCCCAAACTGCTGGCAGAGGTCGGCTTCCTCAAGTCAGTGACGTAATAGGTTAGGGTCAGCTTGCCCCGTCTTCCAAGGGAGAACCCGAATTGAGACGACAAATTGTCCGATGAGAACCTTTGGCCGGTAGCGGGGTCCTCGGTCCATCTTCTGACGTAAACCACACTGGAAGACAAGATGTCGCGGTAGGGATAGGATATCTCGCCCAAAAACGAGTAAGAATTGGGCACTCCTCTTCCCTCATACAGGTTGGCCTGATAGCTGCTGCGAAGGCTGAGATTTCGTTTTCCCCAGTAGGTGAAGTCCACTCTGTAATTCTCCACATCCGGATGGACCAAAACCATCTTATGGGCGGTGACGGTGGTCTTGTAGTTGAGATCGATCTTGAAGGTCTCCCGGGGGCTGGCGGTAAGGGTCAGGTTCTTCACCACCTCGTAGCGATTGGATCTCACCGAGGGGTTGTCGTTATGCTTTACGCTGAAGTCAAACCGGGCCTCGACCTCCGGGTAGATTCTCATCCGGGACGAGAGATAAAACAGATCCAGGTTGTACGTTCCGGCATCGCCGTGAATGTAATGCGATCTGCGAAACGAAGTCGTGGCCTCCAGGCCATCCATAATCCGGAGACTTTGGAGCGTGGTTATGAGGGACAGATAATCGGTGCTCGATCGCCTGGCACCGGCTTTGAGGAGGGTGGAGCCACGGGTCAGGCTTATGTCCCATTTCCGGGTCGGCATGATCCCAATGCCCCCGTAAAAGGAATGATTCTCATTCTTCGACACCAGCCCGTCGTGTTTGGTTTCGACAATTTTTCCCTGATAGTTGGCTGACCATCTGAAGAAACTCCACGGTCGTCCTCCCCACCTGGTGGAAAATGAGTGACTCGGGGTTCTGATCGTCGCCGCCTGATTTGACTCTCTCCTGGTGAAGGAAAAATCATAGTCCCAGGATGTGGAGGTGGTCAGGGGCAGGTCAAGAGAGAACTTGGCCGCTCCGGTCAGGGATGAAAGAAGGTAGGTTTTCGCCGAGGTGAGCTTGTTTATCCCCTCCTGCCTCAGGTAGGTGCACTTAAGGCTGAGCGCCTGGTACTGCCAGCGCGAGGAGGCGGTCCAGTATCTGGAGAGGTTGTCCGATTCTCTCATCTTCCGATCGTCGAATGCGTGAGTCTGGCGATAGGAGAACGCCAGACTGGGCCACCTGGTCGGATCGGCGGAGAGATTGGCCTGGGTTACCCGGTGATTCATGGTGCTGCCGGTAGCTCCGTAGGTCTTGTAGAAGGCCAGGCTATAGTAGGCCCGATACCTGTATCCCGAGAGGTCGATGCTGAACCGGGGTCTGAAATCCGGCCGGTCCTGCTGACCATATTGATTCCTGACCAGATCGACGCTAAGCAGAAGCCGGTTCTTCACCCACAGGTCGTCGGAGAAGTTCAACTGCAGTCTCTGACCGGACGAATAACTATGAACGGCTTCGGTCTCCATCCTCTGATAACTCAGTTCCAGGGAACCATAGGTCTTGGCGTACGCACATGCCTCCTGGGAGCAGTATAGGCAAAACAACATCAAGGCACAAGGGAGAACTATTAGCAGGTTTGCTCGACGCATAATCGCTTCTCAGTAAGATTGCCCCTCGGAATGATGACAGCCCCCGCCGTAGCAGGTGGCCTGGGTGGGGCTGCTCTGTTCCCAGCCGCTCAGGTAGCCTCCCAGCAGGAACTTCAGACTCTGGCCGCAGGGCGTTTGAGAACATAGTGGCCAGGCGAAGCTGCCGCCGTGGATTGTTAACCATCCCGAACCGTTCTCACATCCCGGATCTCCATCATCTTCATATATTCCGGCGTGGCAACCCCGGCAGCCATACTGGTTTCGGCCGCCGGCGCCTGCCGCCGAATGACTTCTTCTGTTGTGCTCGCCAAACCTGCTGCCGCCGCCCATACCCAGGTATACCGAACTTTTGTGACAGCGAGTGCAGAAGCTCTTGGCAGCGGCATCGAAATCGGGGTTGGGCGTGGCTTCCTTATAATGGGTCTCCTCCCTCAACATCCCGGAGAAATCTCCGCCGTGCCCGTTGGCCAGGTGACAGTCGAAGCAGGAGATAACGTCATGGGCACCCGGGGTCTGGTTCCAGGGGGGCTCCATGGTAACCAGATTACCGTTTGTGGAAGTCGGCGTGCAGTAGGAGTTCCCTCCCGGGCCCCGCACGGCGTGATGAAAATCGTTTATCGGACTTAAACCTTCAAAGACATTCGGGACGTCCCTGGCATTTGAGGTGAAGGGTCTCAAAGGAGTGCCGCCGGGAGTCAGGGCGCCGCTGCCGGATGCTCCGTCAGCGTCATGACATTTCAAACAGAGATTATTTTGAACATTGACCACCCAGCTCTCCAAGACATTGGTGGATGTATCCCGGGAGAAAACGCTGAAGGGGCTCAAGGGGGCGCCGGTGTCCGGACCGCGCAGGTCAAGCTGGTTGTTCATGTGATAGGAATCGTTCATCTCTCCGCTGGAGGGATCCCCTTCCATGTGACAGACCCCGCAATCGTTGACCGTGACCACCTCATTCGCGCTCCCATCGGTCACGTGATGAGATAATCGCTCGAAGTCGCCGCCCGGACCGGTTATGCCCCTTCTGGTCGGTGGGCCGTCCCCGGCATCCTGGGCATAGGCGTGGCAGACGATGCAATCTCCCCCCGGACTGGGATGGTGCACGTTTCGAGAGGTGGGATCCGAGTAATCCCGGCCATGACAATCATAGCAGTGAGTGGAGTCGCCGTAAACGTGGGCCGGGATGCCCGGGGTCAAACCGGGCAGAGTCAGCCCCTCCACTTCCCCCCCTGCCTGAAGGTCCGAAGATTGATGGCAGCCGAAGCAGAATTCTCGAACCTGGTGGTTGCTGGTCCTGATGCTGTCCAAGCCGGACCAGCCTGGGCGCTGATCGCTGATTAGAAAAGCATTTGGATGCACCCCGTCGTTGCCCTGCGAGCCGTGCGGGTTATGACAGTCATAACAGGGGAGCTTGTCCCCCTGGCGCAGGTAACCCTCGTTTCGTCGAAGCTGGTGTCCGGATTCGGCATCATCGTTTATGGACTGGTCGTAGTAGTCCGCTATGTATCTGCTCTCCTGGTCCATCTGTGACGGTCCCTCGGTGCTGTGACACTCGAAGCAGAGTTGATAGTTGGACGGCCTTCCGCTTATCTGGGAGCCCTGTACGTTGAGGTAGGTGGTGTCCAGCATGTCGAACGGGTTGGAGGTGCCATGAGGATCGTGACAGTTCCTGCACAGCCCGTAACCGTTGGCGTCCTTGAGCGGCATATCCGGGTCGTTTCGATGAGAGGAGTAGTACTTGCCGGCCGCCCAGGTATTGGGATTCTCAAAGACCAGCTGCCCGGGCCAGCGTTTGCGATTCTCCACACCCGGAATCTTTATGCCTCCCGAGTTGTACTCGAAATATCCGGGATGGTCGGACCCTTCCGGCATTCGATCCGACTCTCCGGCCGGGTATCCGGGAGGGGCGCTGAGATGACAGGAGTTTCCTGCGTAGCAGAGAGAGTTGGTGTTGGCGGTAAGGAGGCAGAAGTCCCAGGGGGATTCCCCGTCGTGCTGGGTATGACATTGGCTACAGTCACCCCGGGGAAAACTGGTGTCCCTCAGGACCCCGTACTCCGAATCGGCGTGCGGCGAGGAAGGGTAGTTTCCTCCTCTTCCCAAGGCCAGATAGAAGTAGCCCATAAGCATCCAGCCGCAAATCCCGAGTATTCCCAGATATCTGAACAATTTTCCTTTCCCTAATGCTATTGATTGTGACACTGCTGGCACGGTGAATACATGTCCGCGACCGCCTCCTTGTACGGCCAGATCGCGGCGGATCGATACCTTCCCCCGTGAGCGAGATGACAACTGGCGCAGAAGACCTGGTTGGTGGATTCCACTGCCCTGGCCGAGGCGTAATCCACGGCGGCGGGCTCCTGGAAGCGGACTCGAGGCACGCCCTCGACCTCATCCCCGGTGGCGCTTCCGAAGCCCCATCCTTCGCCCGCCAGCCAGTGGGAGGGATCGGTATGACCGCCGGAGACATCCTGGCTCACCTCGGACGGATGTCGTCTGAAGTGAGCGGGAGGGACACCCGGTTCGTTGGACGACAGGAGATTATGACACTCCGCGCACCAGGCGGAGAGGTTCGATCGATATCCGACGTTGGACTGTCGGTAGGCAGTGATGCTTCCTTCCGGAGTGGGGGGCACGGCGGGAGGAGTGTCTTGAAATACGTCCACGCCGGGAGTCAAACTTGTCCCTGAACCGGAACCATCAGGATCGGAGATCAGGTTCCTGTGGTTTGGGCTGCCGTGGACCTGGTGACAACTGGCACAACTTAGGGCCATGTTGGTAGGCGGGGCCCGAAGAGGCACCAGATCCATTACACCCAGGTTGTGGGCGCTGTCCGAACCGGTCTCCGTGCCGGAGAAATATCCGGCCGCGGAATACTCATCGCCGCTGTGCTGGTACATGGTGACCGAGGAGAGCACATCCGGGGCGGCTGGGTCTCTTCCGTCATGACAGCTCAGACAGAGTCCATTTGTGGTGGAATACGAAAGCAGATAGGTGAAGGGTCCGCCCGGCTCCGGGTCTCCCTCCGGGCCATAGTGAATGACGTGGCACTCAGAACAGACCAGGCTGGAGCCGATATGCCAATCTCCGGCGGGAGAGCTTACCGTTAGCGTCAAAAGGGCAGTCCCGGTTGCCGTTACCATGGTAAGGAGCCTTATCATCCGCTCTTCCACCTTATAACCTCTACCCAAGGAGATCGCTCCAAATCATCAGACCGATTTCGGATTTTGCCTTTCATTTGAAGTCCTCGTGACAGCTTACACACAGCTCGCGGCCCGGTTCCAGTCGGCAAAGAAACTTGAAGTCGGTGCCGTGCACGTCGTGGCAGGAGGAGGTGCAGGTCAACTCTCCCCCGGTATTGGGATCTCTGACCCGCATGGGATGGGTTCTGTTGTTCGATACCGATTCATGGCACTCGATGCAGACGTCTATGGGGTCGCTCTTGAGCAAAGGCTCTCCTCCCGGCCGGTGGTTTTGGTGGCAGGCCAGACAGCCCTGGTCGGTGGTATGCCTGTATCTCTTGGTCCTGTATTCATCCAATTGGTGACATCTGTAACACAGGGTCTGGTCAACGCCCTCCTCTCCGGCATAGGCCCCGCCGTGGCAGAGATAACACTCGGCATCCTCCGTATGCGGATTGGGAGGGCTCTCAGCGGTTCCGCCCGGGAAAGTGCCCGAGGAATCGCCCTGGGCAAAGATTAGACTCCATGAAAGGACCAGGAGAATCAGTCTTGCACTTCTCGGAATTATCAGAGTTTTGATTTGCCCCCCCATCTGAACCATCACCCGGTCCTGAAGAAGGAGAGCCTTCGGCTCATCTCCTCGTGGCAAGATCGAATCTGCCGCACCAACTGTTGCAACCGGTCTGTATCCGCCTCGCCGGTGCCGGTTGCCTTTTCCAGATCCGCCAAGCTGCCCTCGAGTTTCAGAAGACTCTCCTTGACTTGGAGAATACCCTGCTCGAATTCCTGGGCCACTTTATTAACTTCGGATTCCAGACCCTTAAGTTGATCCTTTCTTCTGGTCTTCACCCGGGTGGTCAGAATACCCTGACCGATCTTCCCCAGGTCCTGTTGGATGCGATAGGCCGGTCCGGCGATCCTGTGGGTGTAGAATACGCCCAGGAATAGCACCACCAGGATCCCGGCCAGGTTCACCAGCAGAAGCCAGGGCAGGAGATTCTGCATCACGTATCTGAGAGTCGAATGCGCCTTATAGTATTCCGCAGACAGCTCTCGGTTGGCCAGCAGATAGAAAAGCCCGCTGGCGATGACTACCAGGATGAGGACTAAAACGGCAAACCCCAGAAGGAGTTTTGGTTGAATGCTTCTCCTCAGGAAATACCTTTTTCTTCTCCCTTTTTCCAATGCTCAAAACCCTCCGCCAACTGGACTGAAAGCCCCGCTTACATTTTGTGACACTGTATGCAGAGTCTCCTGGTCTTCTCCTGGGTGACCAGGGGCTCATAATCGGAGCTGTGCGGTTCATGACATCCGGTACACACCAGCATCTGGCCGGTTCTGGGATCGGTCACGCCGCTTCCCATCGGGTGATAGTGAGCGGTGTCGGCATCTGCATGGCACTGCCCACACAGCCCCATCACATCTGCCGTCGTCAGTAGGCCCCGGTTTTCGGAAGCATGGGCAACATGACAGGAGAAGCAGTCTTCGACCACCGGCGGATGAGACTGCTCTCGGCTGAACTCGTCCTGATCGTGGCACTTGAAGCAGAATCTCTTGGGCGGAGCGTTCAACAAGGTCTTGGTGTAAGCGGTGTGGGGCGAGTGGCAGTTCAGACACCCCGCTTCCTGATCCACCGGCAGGTGAACAACCGGGCGCTTGAACTCATCTATCTTGTCCGCGTGGCACATCAAACATAATCCCTTTCCCGAGGCCTTGGTCTCCACCGAATTCCCGGATTTGTGGCAGGCCAGGCACTCCTTCTGGCCGAAAGGCGGGTGCTTCTCCGGATAAAGCAGCGAAACGCTGGAGTTGGTGGTTGAATGGGGATCATGGCAGTTGACGCAGTTGACCCCCTGCATGGAGTAGTTGGAGTGTCGGGTCCTGAAGCCGGCGGTGCCGATGTCGTGACACTTCAAGCAGATCTCCTGCCGGGGGGCGCGCAGCATGAATTCATTATCTTGGGCGTGGGAGTCATGACATTCGCCGCACCTTCCGGCCTTGACCGGCGAATGGAGCGTCTCCGTTTTGAATCTCTCAGCCAAATGCTGGTGGCAGCCAAGACACAGTCCCCTCTTGGATTCCTTCAACAGTCCCGAATGATCCCCGGAGTGCTTCTCATGGCAGTCGAAACATCTCCCCTGGCCGAAGGGGGGGTGGACGGAGGACATGGCGAAGCTCTGATCCTGGTCAAGATGGCATGAAGAGCAGAGTTCCGGCACCTTCCGTCTCACCATCAGCTCCTGGCTGGCGGCATGCGGGTCGTGGCAGGTGGCACACTCGGCCTGGGCCGGAGGGTGGACGAATTTTCCCTTCAAGATGTTTTCGAAATCCGCGTGGCAGGAGAAACAGAGATCGTTGCCGGACATCACCAATTCAACCGCGCCGGAGGCGTCGGAGGGTTGGTGACATCCGTCGCAGGCTGCGGCGGCAAACGGCCCATGTTTTACCTTGTTGATCAGACCCTCCTGGTCGGAGGAATGGGGGTCATGACAGGCGCTGCATGATGCGTCCGCCAGAGAGTAACCTCCGTGCTTTTCCACCAGCTCCGGGGAGCCGGTATCGTGACAACTCCCGCACAAGGAGGCCAGGGGTTCAAGAAGCTGGCCTGGATTGCCCGAAGCGTGGGGGTTGTGGCAGGTTTCGCACTGGCCATCGGCCACCGGCTGGTGGACCACCTTCTGGCTGAGGCCTTCGGCCTGCTCTCGGTGACAACCATAGCAGAGCTCCGCGCCCTCGGCCTTCAGCAGCTCTCCGCCCGGAGAGCCGTGCGGATCATGGCATCCCGAGCACTTTCCTGCCTTCACCGGGGTGTGCTGATATCGCTGCGCGAGCTCCTCCTCCTTGTCGGCATGACACTGCAGGCAGAGCTCTCGCTGGGGCGAAGAGAGCAGCCCCGCCTCATCGCCGGCGTGCGGAAGGTGGCAATCGGTACACGCTCCTTGGGCCGGCGGGTGACTTACCTCCGAACTCACCCTGGCAAAGATTTCGGCGTGACAGGCATAGCACAGGCTCGGTTCCCGCTCCTTGACCAAACTGACGTTATCCGCCGCGTGAGGGTCGTGACAGGAGGAGCAGTCTCCCCGTTGAAAGGGCACGTGTACGAAATCCCTCCGGGCGCTCTGGTCCTGTTCCGAGTGGCAATCCAGACAGAGAGTCCGCTCGCTCTTGGACAGAAGCCTCAACTCCCCCGTGCTGTGAGGCCGGTGACAGCCCTCGCATCCCACGGCCGCCACCCCGGCGTGAGGGTACTCCAGATCGCTGACCGCTGACCGGATCGACTCATGACAGGAGAAGCACAATCCTTCGGAGTCGGTCTTGACCAGATGCTCGTTATCCGATCCGTGCGATTGGTGGCAGCTGGGACACATCCCCTGCTCGAATGCCTCATGTACGCTCTCATCCTCCATCCGCTCGGCCAGATCCCCGTGACAGGTCAGACAGAGTTCCTTGGGATTCTGAGTCAACAAGGGTCTTTGGGCGGAGTGATGGGCCTGATGGCAGGTCAGGCATTCCCCTCCCGCGGTCGGCGCATGCCCGAATTCCTTTCCCCTCTCATCCTCCACCTCCGCATGGCACATCAGACAGATCTCCTCCGCGCTGCCGCTGAGTTCGGGCTGCTCTCCCGCATCGGGCAGGGAATGACACATATCGCATTGACCATCCACAAAGGGAGAATGTGCCCCCGAGGCTCGCAGCCCGCCGGCGGACGACGAATGGGGATCATGGCAGCCGGTGCAGCTCACAAGGCCGGTTACCTCAGGGGAATGCAGCGAGACAAACTCCTCCCCCTGACGATCATGACAAGAAAAGCAGAGATCCTCTTCTTCGCGGACCAGCAAGCCTTCGAATTCGGAGTTATGAACCGCATGGCAGAGGGCGCATCGGCTCTCGCCGAAAGGTTTATGAAGGAACTGATCTTCCAGTCTTTTCTCAAGATCCTGGTGGCACACGAAACAGAAGGAGACCGCCTCCGCCGGCCTAATCAAGGACTCCTCATCGGAGGCGTGCGGATCATGACAGGAGAGGCACCTGCCCTCCTTCACCGGAATATGGACCGTACCCTCAAGATATGTCTCCTCAAGATCCTGGTGACAATCGTAACAGAGAGCCGACCCGGATTTCCTGAGAATCAACTTCTGGGCAAAACCGTGGCTCTCATGGCATCCCTTGCAGTTCTTCTCCTTAACCGGCTGATGCCGGAATTCCTTGGCAAAACTCTTCTCAGCATTCTGGTGACAATCGTAACACTCCTTCCCCTTTGAAAAGACACCGGGAGACAGAACCATGACACCTGAGAAGATCAGGATGCACAAAATCACAATGAGGGAAAGGGATTTCCGGTCTTCCATAATTCTTTAATCGTCCTTCTCAGGCCTATCTTCAACCCCCTTGAATTCGTCCTTGATCTTAAAATCAAGCAGCTTGAAGCCCAGCATGGATTGAGGAGAAAAATGAGGCGCTTCGACCTTCTGGAATGCCCAGACCTCCTCCAACTTCTCGTTGCCTCGGTATACTATCAATTTGACCGCCGGGTTGTTCAGACTGTCCGATCGCGAGAAGACCTTCTTGTCGGACAGGCTGATGGCGAAATCCGGGACGAAGTCGACCGCTCGAGCATAGTAGTCGGTATCCGAAAGCTGGAATTTCTGGCCCATTTTGACCCGGAACTCCTCGTAGTACCCGCTGAAAGCCCGATGCCTGACCCCGATGGTCAATTCCTGAACAGGAGACTTGCAGGATACCGGACAAACGGCGAGAATGCCCACTGCAACCAGGACGTATGGATTTAAACATCTGACCATGAATCGCCTGTCAGCCGTTCGAGGCCATCGGATAAATCTTTGTCTCACACCACGAGAAACCATGGCCGTCGCTCCGCAGGCGGCTTCGCTGCAATCCGCCTCTTGGTAACGGTCTCAGCAAATATACGCCACTTCTCCCAGATGTCAATGGTTCTCTGCCGATTCCAAGGACTTCTTCACCACTCCGAAGAAACTGGTTCCTGTTGGTGCTCTTCCGTTCAAGCCGGGTTATGGGTGATTCTCGTCTTGGGGTCTGTAGTGCTCGACCATAGCTTGATATTCTTGACGACAGGCGAAATAGCTCCTCCTTGAGCCGGAGAAAAGACTGTTCGTGCGGACCTTGTGCTTCAAGGTGAACAAGCCGCGATCAGGGACCGTGACATTGATGACAGCCGGCAGTAGCTTCCAGGGGGGTAGACGGTTCCCCCGGATTCCAGAGCAGGCCGAAGGAGTTCGTGTTTCCGTGAGCCTTGTGGCAACTCAGGCAGAAGACCTCGTTGTCTTGAGCGACCACGCCGGCGCTGGCAAAATCGTTGGCACCGGAGACCACGAATGGAAGCCGGCCGATGTCGAATTCGGGCCCGCTGCCACCCTCCCAGTTGGCGGGGTCGGTGTTGGCTCCGGAACCATTGATGGGCCTTCGGGCACCCCACTCGGTATTGGTCCCAGGATGTCTGTTCCAGTGTCCCCCATCCGGGTTGGTGTAGTTGGGTGGCTCGCCGTCCATGAAAGCATGATGGCAATCAATGCACACGTTGGTTATCTCTCTCCAGGTGTCATCGCCGGCAGCCGGTGCCCCATAGGCGACATTTGCCCGCTGATACTTGGCCATCCCCGAGGAATCGGAATTGATGAAGGCTACAATCGGGGGTTCGCTTCCCGGGGCGGAAGCCCACCACAGGTTTCTGTAGCTGGGATTTCCGTGCGGATTGTGACAATCTATGCAGGTCACCCTGGCTTCGGGCGGATCGCCCCCGAAATGACACCGGGTGCAGAGATCGCCCGGATCCGCACCCAGGTTATGCCCGCTGTGGCTGGTGACTTCCGGCTGGCCAAATCGACCGGCAGCACGCTCGGTTCCTCCGTTGACATCCTCCCCCACCACGTCCGGGATTCCTGCTCTGCCGTCGTGACACGCCAGACAAAGCTCCAGTGACGAGGGTTTCTTCAGCAAATATGCGGTAGGCGTGGTGGACCAGGGAAACGAAGCCACCACTCCCTCCTCTCCGCCGCCGCCGGAGTAGTTGTGCTGCATGCTGGCGTGCATCACATGGCAGTCCGAGCAGACCAGGGTGGCGCCCGTGTGATAGCTGGAAGGGATGGGGGGAACCGCAACCAGCCCTTCGCCGAATCCGGAGATTGAAGGCGCGGTGGTCTTATGAAAGCTCGCAGCCTGCCCCTCTCCAACCTGAATCGAACTGGGGCCGAGCTCGGCCCCAGATATGGAGAACAGGCCAGCCAAAGAGACAGCGAGTATGGGCAAAGCCAAAAGTCTTCTCATCAGAGGTCAGACTCTGCTACCTCTTAAGATATACAAGAAGGGGGCTCAGAAGCTGAACCCCCTCCCTGAAATCATCATTGGTCGTCCGGCTGTTAACTCTGCCCCTGGACGTGGCACTGTTTGCACAAATCGGTGACCTCGGTGCCGTCGTCGCCCTGCTCATCCACGGTTCCGGTTCCCTGCATGAATATCAAGCCGAAGGAATTCTGGTTGCCGTGTGCCTTATGGCAGGAGAAACATGAGGGGGTGTGGTCGGTGACCGCGGCTGTGGAATCGGGGTCCCAGTCCTCGGTGGCAGTCATCACCTTCACCTTGTTGGTGTGTCCGGCAAAAGTACCGGCACCCGAATGAACGCCTCCCACGCCTCCGATGTCGGCATCGGCGGTCGGATGACGCAGCCACGCGGTGCCTCCCGAGCCACCCATGTTGGCGGAACCTGAGCTGCCGTGGTAGTCGGTGTGACACCCCTGACACCAGGCGCCATAGTGGGACCCGTCAGTCGCCGGCTCGTTGAAATCGATGTTGGTGTAATCGTAATGGCTGGCGCCGGTTGCGGACCGCTCAAAGACCGGCACGTTCACGTCGTTGGTCCCGACAGCATAAAGCATCCATTTACTCGAAGTTCCGCCCGGATCAGCCCGGAGGTTCCGGTACTGCCCCAAACCGGTGGTATCCGGATTGCCGGATCCCGGCTCTCCGTGAGGCTCGTGGCAGTTCGTGCAGTGAAGGCCACTGGCTGAATCCGCCCAGGTACCTCCCGGAGCTATGTCCATAGCGTCCAGGGTGTGACCGTCAGCCGTAAAATACGGAGTGGTGCCGTCCCGGTTCAAGGCTCCAGCCTGACGCACATCCGTCCCGGTGTTTGCCTCCAGAACGTCCGGCGCCATGCTCTGACCGTTATGACAGCTCAGGCAAAGATCATTCACCTCGTCACGCAGCAGGTACTCGTACGGGGCACTTGCACCTATGTCGGTATAGGTGCCCGTACCGTTAGGATTGTAACCATGTGATTGCTCGCCGTGCATGACGTGACACTCATAGCACTCCAGACTTGCGCCTGTATGATAGTCGCCCGCCATAAGAGCGGGGCCCAGCAGGAGCAAGGTTGCGGCAAGCCCAAGAAGCAATCTCCTCAACAGGTCCTCCTTTCAGTAAAAAGTTAGCAGTTTATCCCTTGAGTCAAGAACTCGCAAAGTACTAATGCAGTCCCGGGCTCTGGTTCCCTCTCTGTCGATTCTGGCAGCCCGGACCCAATTCGGCTAAACATATGGTACACAAAAAACAGCAAATGTCAATATGAATAAATCGTATAATAACTATGTATGTCGGCTACTGAGTTGGTCTGAAGGTTGTTTTGAGTCCCCATTGACAGGCTACCCTTTGATTAGCTACGGGATTGAAAGACTTTATCTTGACCACCTCGTCATCATGAGGTGTGGTGCCACTCCGCAATCGAGTGGATCGAGTCGGAGGCAGCCTGTTAACAAGTGTCAAGGGTACCAACCGACGAGTTTTCGTGTTTCGTAGCTCGAGCATGGCCCAACTCAAGAGGAAGGCAGGAAACATGCCATCGAGAAGAAAGCAATCCAATTCAGAGAAAACAGACCGGTCCGGTGCAGGCAGGAGACACGACCCGAGCCCTCCGGCCGGTAGTTCCCTGAAGCAGTCTGGAGAGCTGCTTGAGGAGCCCGGACAGACTGCCGCCGACTGGCAGCAGGTCTTCGACATCGTTCCCCATTTCGTCGCTTTGCTCTCTCCCGACCTGAAGGTCGTCCGGCTTAACCGGGCTGCTTGCGAAACCCTGGGCAAAAAGTCACAGGACGTGGCGGGAAAGCGCTGCTGCGAAATCGTCCATGGCGTCCGTGACCCGGTGCATGGCTGTCCTTGTGTAGAGTGCGTGAGAACACGGAGACCCGCCTTCAGTGAGCTGACCATAGGAGAGACACACTACATCGTCACCTCCTCACCGGTCCTGGAGGAGAACGGCGAGCTCGTCGGGCTGGTCCACACCATGCGAGACGTCACCGAGCGTAGGCGCCAGGACCAGGAACTGGCGAGCTACCGGGATCAGCTTGAGGAACTGGTGAAGGAACGGACGGTGGAGCTGAGAACGGCAAATGAGCAGCTTCAGGACGAGATCGCCGAGCGCAAGCGGGGGGAAGAGGAAATCGAGCGCAGTTATCATATCCAGTCCGTTCTGAACGAATTGCTTCGGTTGTCGCTGGAGGATATCTCGCTTGGGGAGATACTGCAGCGGGCAATCGATCATATCGTCTCCATTCCCCGGCTGGCTCTGCAGTTCCGCGGAGGGATCTTTATGGTGGAGGAGGAACCCCAGGTGTTGGTGATGAAAGCCCAACGGGGACTGTCACCGTCACTGCAGACCACCTGCGGCCGCATCCCCTTCGGAAAATGCCTTTGTGGCCGTGCGGCAGAAACAGGCGAGATCCAGTTCGCCGATGGCCTGGATGAACGTCACGCGATTCGATACCGGGAGATGGTTGCTCATGGCCACTACTGCGTTCCCATCGTGGCCTCCGACAAACGAACCCTGGGGGTATTCACTCTCTACCTGAAGGAAGATCACCCCCGTGATCAGAAGGAGGAGGGATTCTTAAGCGCAGTGGCCAACGTGCTGGCGGGAATAATCGAACGCCGTCGAGCCGAGGAGACCATAATGGAGACAGCCGAAGAACTCAAGATCGAACGGGAGGCTCTTGAGCGAAAGAACATCGCCTTGGGCGAGATCATGGAGCGGGCCGAGTCGGAGAAGAATGCCTTGAAGCAGCAGCTGGTCACCAACGTGGAACAGGCCGTGCTGCCCACCCTGCTGCGACTGAAAAAATCCTCCAAACCGTTTCAAAAGCGGATATTCGAGATGCTGGAAAAGGATTTGAGAGAAGTCGTCTCCCCCTTCATCGATACTCTGAGGCGCGACTACGCCAAGTTGTCCCCCAGAGAGCTGGAGGTGAGTCGACTCATAAGAAATGGGATGACGTCGAAAGAGATAGCCGAGGCTCTGAATCTGTCGCTTCTGACGGTATACAAGTACCGTGACCTGATAAGGAAGAAACTGGGCCTGGCAAAGCAGGGCACCAATCTCAGGACATATCTTCGTTCCCTCTGATATCGAAAAGATGAGGCCCAGCCTAGTCACGGGGTGACGGTCTTCCTGATACCCAGACAGCCGGTCAGATCGTCAGCTTGAGTGAGCGAGGGTGAATCGGCATCCACCCCGAGCTTGAAGTAGGCTGGAACCCAGAATTCTGGAAGAGGATTATGCGGAGTGGCGGTGGTCACTCTTTGGTCAGGACGAATTTTTGATACCTCTGCCCGACGCGTTCAAGCACGAACACCTGACTATCCCCGTCACCGGTTATGTATCTGGGATACCTCATCGCTCCGCCCGAGACTCCGAATCCCCCGAACCAGAAAAGGAAGTTGCCGTCGCTGTCGAAGGCCTTCACCACCTGTCTAAGTTCATCCGCCACGAAGATCCTGCCGTCGGCTCCCGTTACCACCCCGGTGGGCAGTGAGAAATCCTCCTTCTTGATGTCGTGGCCTCCGAAGCCGAGCAAAAACTCCCCCTCGCGGCTGAAAACCTGAACGCAAAAGGCCGCATCCGCATCGCTGACATAGATTTTGCCATCGTCGTCCACCCACAGTCCGGTGACTGTCTTAAGCTCTCCTTTTTCCTCCCCCTTGACGCCGAAATGCCTGATGAGGTTCAGGTCTTTGTCGAAGACAAGAATCTTCACTCTCTCGCCGCTGGCTGCCACGTAAAGATTATCCTCATTATCTATGGCCAAGAACTCCGGCCTCATCTTGATATTCTCGAACTCAGGGATATCTTGGAGGGCCAGCCTGTCAACCGAGTTTCCCCTTTGGTCCAGGATGTCAATGAATGCAACCAGATTATCGACCAGAAAAATCTCTCCGGCTTTGCTGACCGCCAGGTTTCTCGGCTCCCCCAAGACCCGGTCCTCTTCCCCGCTCCTCTTCAGCCAGTGAACGAATCGATAAAGGGGAAAGCCGGTGCTATCGAATATGGCCACCTGATGGTTTCCGGAATCACAGACGTAAATCTCCTTGTTCCACCGGTCAAAGAATATGCCCTGCGGGCTGCTGAACGCCCGGCTATCCGAGTAGCCCCGTACCCCATAAACGAAGTTCATCTGTCCGCTTTGGTCCTGCGCTGAGGCTGCTGCGAAAAGCAAGCAAGCGAGCAGAAGGGCGAGAGCGACTCTGGATCTCATTTGAGGAATCTCCTTCCGGAGAGGACCATGTATGACCTTAGGTTCACTATCTTGATACTACTTGCAGGGCTGCTTTCATTGACATCCGACAACACCCACCATCGCGAACGCTGCGATGACCGTTGCACCACCGCCTCCTCTTGATCTCGTTGATGCGCCCGACAGCCGACATTGTCGGGCTTAACCTAACCAGTATCGTCTCCAATGAAGAGAGCGACCAATCGAAGTGCCGAGACTAAAGGATGCGAAGCCGATGCGTTTTTGCTTGACCGATCATCGGGCTCTTGGCCGAAAGGGTTCTGAAAGCACTATATCGACTAATAGCTTCATTGTCGAATGCCGGAGCCTGCGCTCTGAGCCGGCCTGCGAGGAGGGAGAATCTGAAGAAGTGGTGAAAAAGGATAATCCAATTGAGGCAGGCCCCCAACCAGATTTGAACTCGTGTCGCCCCCGTGAAAGGGCGAAACGAGCAATAAACAGAGACAACAGGTTACGAGGTGACGCCGCCGAGCATCCTCACAAACCCAATAAAAATAGTAGATCAAGCCGAAGCAAGCGAAAACAGACCGAAGTTATGATTTTCCGAATTTCGGTTTGTTCTGCGTATTTTGGGCACAAGTTGGGCACCAATCGAATCTCTCTGATTCCCGGACTTTCGCAAGTCGTTGATATAAAAAAGCGTCCCCAACGAGATTTGAACTCGTGTCGCCGCCGTGAAAGGGCGGTGTCCTAGGCCAGGCTAGACGATGGGGACAAACACTTCAGCTATTGGTCATTAGTCACCAGTTAACAGTCCGAAGCCTGAAATCAGAGCGGGATTCACTATCGACTTATGACTTATGACTGTCTTTTTCGCGCCTAGAGGGACTCGAACCCCCAACCCTCTGATCCGAAGTCAGATGCTCTATCCAATTGAGCTATAGGCGCATAAGCTCCGATTCCGGCAATGAATATACCGCCTTCGGGCGGGCCAGTCAACTAAAAACTTCTCTTCTTGAGACCAGCATTGTGTCAAGCTTATTGTGTAAATTGGTAGTTGGGCACATCCTGGTTTTGATTTAAGACATAAGCGACTATACCATATATGATTCTCTCTGCGCTTTTGACGTTATTGAAGGATCTCAT
>Ga0180435_10000014_pt1 | contig 161817 bp, 181 predicted proteins | sample SS_ome_3_FD_132467 | JGI IMG/M metagenome (GOLD analysis project Ga0180435, IMG submission 132467) | Hypersaline lake sediment archaeal communities from the Salton Sea, California, USA - SS_3_S_1 metaG | ecosystem: Environmental > Aquatic > Non-marine Saline and Alkaline > Hypersaline >... | reverse complement strand
CCGCAAGAACTCGGAGGAATCCTCAACGCCTCAATCGAAAAGTCCCTCGGAACCCAGCGCGACCGCGGCATCCAGCTGAAGAACATGCTGTATGACATCCAGCAGCGCGGCAAGCAGCCCGTCGGCGACGTTCCGTACGCTGAGCGTCGCAAGATGATCGAGGAGGTGCTACAATATCTTCCTCAGGACAAGTTCCATGTCGCCGAGGAGGAGACCACGCCCGAAGGCGCGCAGAATCTCTGGCGACAGATCGTTGAGGGCAAACATCCGCTGACCCGCGAAGGCATCGTGATCCACCCGCCGACCGGGAAGCCGATGAAAGCCAAGCAGTTGGAGGAGTCAGATGTCCACATTCGAAGTATCTTCCCAGGACAGGGAAAGTACCACAATATTGGTGCCGGAGGTTTCGACTATTCCTTGTCGCCTGGTGGACCAACAGTGGGCCGAGTCGGTACCGGGCTATCAGACGATATGCGGCGAGATATGCATGCAAACCCGGACGCATACACTGGAAGAGTCGCTCGTATACGCTCGCAGGAGCAGCTTCCCTCTGGAGCTTGGCGTGCACCAGCCATGATCGGACTGCACGAAGACTACTAGCCCGTGGTACAATGAAGGTTTGGGCCCAAATTTATTCAGGAGAATAAAATTGCTATGAGCGATAGCAGCCAGAACTGGGCGATTGTGCCGCACCGGGTGAAGGAGCTGTACGTCAAGTACGCCGCCGACGCCCACGCTGCGTACGAGGCTGATCCAGGGGCCCCTGGCTGGACCGTTGTCACCGACGAGTTCGGCCCGCTGTTCATCAAACGGGCTGAAAGCCTGTGGTCACGGGACGCCCTGCCGACGATCGGCGCGGCCGGTCGAAACATCCAGCGCATCCTCGGCGGACCGAATCCAGCGACCGCTGCCCTCCTGATGGGTGGGTTGGGTGCCGGGCTCGGCTACACCGGCGGGTGGCTGGCCAACAAGCTGTTCCCGAAGTGGGTCGACGAGAGCGCCAAGAAGAAGTTCTCGATCGCCGGCGGCCTTGGCCTTGGGGGACTTGCTGGGTTGTTCCACGGCTACCCCAACGTCAAGCACTACGGTATCAAGGGCCTGTTCAAGCCTGCGCCGATGCAGGGCGGCCCTGCGTACCCGACGGGTCCGTCGGTCCCACCCAACCAGCGATCCTGGACTGGGGACCCGCAGGCACAGGCGCCGAGCGAGGCGCTTGGCTACGAGCCACCGTACGATCCCGGTCCGTACGAGGATTGGAAGCGCGAGTTCGGCAAGATGTCGTCCGATCGCTTCGGCGAGATGCTGCAGCGTGCCGAGAACAAGTACATGCTGAAGTGCGCGCAGCCCGACTGGATGGGCATCGGCCGCGCGGCAACCCGACCGATCCGCAACATGGCCGGGTCGGTGCTTGAGAACTACGATGTGTTCAACAAGGACCAGTGGGGACGCGTCATCGAACGCGATCCGTTCTTGTCGGCAGCCAACAAAGTTATCGCGACAGCCGCTCCTGCCGTAGCGGGGTACGCCAAGCGTTCCAACTGGGTCTCGCCGGTAGACGTCGCCAAAGTGGCGGCTGGTGCCGGGCTCGGTGGCGCATTCGGCATGGCCATCGGGAAGATCGGCGGAGCCTTCCTTGGTTTGACACCGGAAGCCCAACATGGTATCCAGAGGGGTGGTATGCTCGCAGGAGCGATCAAATCACTTACTGGAATCGTGTAGGATCACAATGAGTAATCGTCGTCCGCGTCTGATCCGGATGAACCGCGGGGATCGCCCCGACGGGGCACTCTCTCCGGAACAATACCTCGAGATGGCGTCCGAGATGTCGGAGGAGCTGCGCGAGCTCGAGGAACGCCGCGAAGAGTTGATGCGTGAACGTGCGCGCGTCCGTGACGCTGCGAACGGTACGGGTATGCGTGACCGCAGCCAGGCGGCTGCAAGCGAGTACCAGCGCACGCAGAACATCATCTCGATGCTCGACGAGGCGGCACGGCAGGCGCGGGACACGCAGAACGGCGTGCAGCAAGTTATGCAGATGCACGAGCGGCTGTACAACGAGCACGGCGAGGAGTTCAGGCGGCAGAGCGTAATCAAGATGCACACACTGCCGGGCGGCAGGCCCGACATGACCGTGTACACGGACCAGGTGCGCAGCTCGGCGTCGCCTGACATCGTGATCAACGATGTGCACAACCTGCCGCAGCGGCAGCAGCACGAGCCGGTGCCGGAAATCGCGGCAAGCATCTCATCGACGATGCGCGAGATTCAGGAGACAGGCCACTACCCGACACTCGAAGACCAACTAGCAGGAAGGGGTCCAGTTCACGACACACGCCGCACGCCCAACGAAACCCGCGACTATATGCGAGAGTTCGTTCGCGAGCTAGTGCGCCGCAACCGCTAGGGAGACAATCATGGATAGAATCAGCATCCCGTACAACAAAGCAAGGAAGTACATTCTTGACGGCGACATCCTGCTCTTCCGGGGCCGGATGCCCGTCATCGCACGCGCAATCCGCGTGTTTACCAACTCCCAGTACGCCCACGTCGGCGTAGCAGGTTGGTCGAACGGTGACACCGAGAACCCGCTGGCAGATCTGATGATCTACGAGATGCTGCCCGGCGGAGGGCGGGGCGTCAAACTGTCCAGTAGGGTGGAGAGCTGTCCGGGCGACATTGACGTCTACCGGGTCGCCGACTACTTCACCACGCTGCGCTGGAACGATGCGCTGGGCATGGTCAGTGGCGATACCCACGTCTTCGACAGGCGCAAGGCTGTATCCCTGATGCGCGACTTCTGCGCACCGGGGAACTACGGCATGATGCACCTGATGTGGGTAGCATTCAGCCACCTACCTATTATTCGGTGGTTCATCAAGCCGCCGACGGACGACGCTCTCGCAGAGAAGAAGCAGGCACCGATCTGCAGCGAAGCCACGTCATATGCAGTCCGCCACTCGTTTACCGACCTGGTGAGAAACACCGCTGACAGCTTCACGACGCCGGGCGATCTCGGCAAGTCGCCGCTGTTGCACTACATGTTCACCCTCATGCCACCCGAGGCAACTGAATAACTGCCTTGACCTTACGACACGGCAGGCAGATAATAGCGCAGTACACACCACCCACTACAAGGAGGACTCACATGCGAGGCCAAAAATTCGCAGTTCTGTTTTTCGCGTTTATGCTGATGTCGCCGTTGATGTTCATGGGCCCCGCGCCCTACGGCGTCTCCAGCGAAGCCACTCCGATTACCATTCCGGCCCAGATTACCACTGGCGCTGAGACGATTCTCATCGGAGACGGAGAGGAGAAAAAGGCAGAGTCCAGCGACGCCGGACTCACGCGGCGCCAACGGCGCAAGCTCGGCCTTACCTTCCGCAATATCAGGAAAGTCGCGAAGGAACTGAACGCTGCCGGAGAACTGAGCCCTGACCGTACGGTCGCGTCGGCTCAAGTCCTGGCTGTACTTACCGAAGAGAATCCGCGCGCTTTCGAGGAGGAAGCCGCCGCTATCGACTGGGATTCGCTGTTGGACTTCATCGAACGGCTGATGTCGATCATCATGAAGTTCTTCATATAAGGCGCGAATAGCGCCCACACTGCCGCTGCCCGCTGTGGGCAGCGGCTTTTTTCCCACACCAAAGGAGTGAAGCAATGAAACCCTTCCTGAGCATGTTTGCTCTGTTCCTGATGCTGTTCGCCACGTCGGCGTACGGCATCGTCATTGACGGCCCGACGACGTGCAAGGTAGGCGAAACTGTGACGCTCCGCATTAGCGACGTGCAGTTCGACATCGATGCTGATGCACGGCTGGGCGATATCTGGAAAGCAGTCCGTCAGGTGCAAATCCAGCACGGCGACGAGCTGCTCGGTGTCGAAGTACGGATGAAGTTTGTGCCAAACGGAGTACAACTGATTCTTGAGGCAGAGGTTACGCCAAAAGAGAACAGTGATGCAGTGATCCTGGCAATCGACCGTACGAATAAAGACTTGGCCGTGTTACCTGCTGCGATCCACCTGATCAAGGTCGGTAAGGGAGGTCCGACGCCGGACCCTCAGCCAGAGCCGGACCCGGACCCCGATCCAGGCCCGGTGGAGAAGGGCCCCCGTTACTTATTGTTCCTCCTAGAGAAACACCCGGTGGGCGACGCGTCTGTGATGAAGACGGCTGCCGAGTGGAACTCCCTGCTGACCCGGATGCGGGCGGAGGAGGGGAAGGGCGCATTCAAAGGCCATGTGATCAATGTGGTGGACGACGATGCGACGACCCAAGCCTATGCCCGTTTTCTCAATGGAAAGGACCCGGAGACGGGGGAGCCGTATCGGAAGAACAACGACCCGACTCCGACCCTGATCATTCTGGAGAAGAAGTCCGGAAAGATCCTGTGGCACGGTCCTGCCCCGAAGGGACTTGCGGAACTCAAAGCACTTCTCGCCGAACACGGAGGGTAAAACGATGGTAGCCGGACTTGTTCCTGAAAAACTGAAGGACGAGTGGTGTGACGTCGACTTCGAGGTCGCGTGCAAAGACGCGAACCGGTTGTGCGGTTTCCTGCCGGAGACCGAGGAAGAGCGTGAGATGTATTGTGCATCCACGCCCTTCGCCAACACCAAGATCGATATCATCCCCGAATCCGACTGGCGGGAAGTCTACGAGATGAAGCAGGGCGTCACGCCCCGCATTCTCGGCGTCCCGACCAAAGACCAAGACGGGGAAGGCAGCTGCACCTCGTTCAACCAGACGATCGAATACGAGTACATGTTCGTCCAGAAGTACGGGCGTCAGTACTGGATCGAATTCTCGCCGCAGTCGCTGTATCAGCTCTGCGGGTCTGGTCCGGGCAGCGGCAGCTCGCTCTCCTGCAACATGGAGAAGATCCGCACCAGCGGCTTGATCCCGGCGGATACGCCGGCCAACCGCGAGCGTTTCGGAGACATGGTGCTCAAGAACGTCGGCTGGTCGCAGCGGAGCAATCCGCGGCCGAGCGGCTGGCAGGAGTTCGCCAAGAACTTCCGCGTGAAGGAGTGGGTGCGCATCCGCACCATGGAAGAGTTTGTCACCTGCCTGTTGCTCGATCGCCCGGTCAGCTACGGACGCAGCGGTCACTCGATCTGCGGCGTCGCGCTGGTATGGCGCAACAACAGATGGTACATTATGTACCACAACAGTTGGGGCAACTGGGGCGACCAAGGCTTCGGCTACGATTCGCTTTCGGGTCGGCTGCTCGGCTACGGCTGCTACGCACCGATGTCGATCTACCACCCGGACATCGAAGGTCTTCCACTACCACCCGCACCACAAGGAGGCTAACGTGCCACGCAATTTGCGAAACATCAACTGCCAAGTCAGTAGCACCATGAGCCAGGCTCGGATGCTGCTGCGGCAACTGGCCGCCCATAAGGTGCCCGACGACATCAACAGTGTCTTCGAGGGCGCCGGCCAGCTGGTCACCGAACTTCGCGAGCTCGTTGCGACCGTGAAGGTAGCCGGGATCACGGTCCACGGACCGCTGGGTTCCCGCCATATTGAACTTGGTGATCACACGGAAGGCAGCGGCCTTCTCGACATGATCACGAACCTTTTCAAAGATGAGGAAGAAGACGATGGCTGATGACACCACCACCCCGGAACCGGATGACGATCACATCGACATCCCGGAACCGGAAGAAACCGTCGAGGCCCAAGGGCCCACCAAGGCGGTGCCGCAAATGTCGGCTGAGGAACTACGCGAGAAGTTCCTCAATGACCATGACGTACCGCACACCGACATCTCCCAGCCGCCCGCAGGGCCGGTGAAGGAGAAGCCGGCGTATGAGCGCGGTGCGAAGCTCCCCGAAATGCCTTCGGAGATCGCGGAGCAGATGCAACCGGACGGCACCTATCCCGTCAACATCTTGGAGGAGTGGGCGCTGTTGAACAAGGTCGACGATGTTCTGGAACGTGCCAAGGCTCAGCTTGGCGATCGCGGCTATGCCGTGCTGCGCGAGCGCGTCGTGGAAGCGATTCCGCACGTGGTCGAACTGGTCATGCCCGATCGGAAGCACGAGTGCGAGGAAGACTGCTCCGAAAAGACCGTCTGCGACGGAGACTGCGATTGCGACTGCGACGACACCATCGTCGAGAAGGTCGTCGACCGCTGGCCGCGGCTCAAGAAGTACGCCGCGGTTATCGTCGCTGTCATTGGCGGGCTGATCGGCGGTTCTGCCGGCACCGTTGCCGTGCAGGAAGTCACGACTCCGCCCGCTATCGAGGATCCGGTCGTCGGCCCCGAGCTGCCTGACCGGGACGCCGCACTTGCCAGCCTCTACTTCGAACTGTGCAAGCACGGCCATCCGCTGACCACGGACGAGGACGGCAACGTGTCGTTCACGATCCACAAGATGAGCGTCGAGGGCAACCGCGGCTACGACGCTACGTTTCGTGCGACAAAGAACGGTCACCTGAACGTGACCTTGAAGCGATAGACCTCTCGGCCACTGCGCCCGCCTTCGGGCGGGCGTTGGCTTTTTCAGGAGGGACCGATGGAAACGCTACGCAACGGACCCGAGCCGATCCGGGAGCCGGACTACAACTACTGGTGTTGGGTCCCCGATCGCTGCCTCTGCTTCCCCGACGGCATTCAGCCGGAGCTCGACGTCTACGATGGCGACACGCTCAAGCTCGTCATCGATCTGGGCCTCAACCAGTTCGTCAGCCCGATGTACTATCGGCTGTACGGCATCCAGGCCCCCGAGATCCGACCACGGGCAACGCGGCAAGCTGGCATTGCTGCCAGGGACCATCTGATCTGGCTGATCAAGGAAACAGCGTTCTCCAAACAGAGCAACGGGTTCCCGACTCCTGGGTACCGGCTGCTCGTCCGGACGTACAAAAAACTACGTCCTAAGCGGGATTATCGACCCAAAGCGGTCAAAGGCAAGTACGGACGCTACCTGGTCGAGCTGTACGGCCAGCGAGGGCCCAACCTCATCAATCTCAATCAGAAGATGATCGAGGAAGGGAAAGCTGTTGCATATTCCCCCTGACAAACCCCAGGCGGATCAGCTATCATAGGATGACATACGGAGAACCCTGCAATGCCAGTACAAGAAGGCCCCCACTACCGTTTCCAGAAGTACGAGTTCTGGGCGGAACGTGGCATGATCTCACTCATCGACACGGAAGCGGCCGCGGACAGCGCCCACGCTAACGATCCCGACCAGTTCCACTGGCGGATTCCTCCGGGCCAGTTCATGAAGCGGGCGGTCAGTGCACTCATGCACGATCCCGAGAAGTATCCCAGCCAGCGCCGCGAGCTCAAGAAGATGCTCGAAGACGCCGCGGCTGCGTGCAAGCTGGCCAAGGCGCAGGGCGACCCGACTGATCCGAGCGTCATCGAGGATGTGGTCAAGCACCAGCGGAAGCGCTCGATCGTGCTTCCCGGAGAGCTGCCGCCCATGCCCGGTATGCCGGAGCAGAAACACAAGATCCAGAATCATGGACGATCCGCTGGCCAGATCCTGGAGAAGGGCGTCGACGTGGTGCCCGACTTCACCATCAGCCCGCAGGAAATGCTCACACCCAAACGTGCGGAGAAGCTCAGAGCTAAACCTACAGGGAGGTAGGAATGAACTCCAAAGAAGCTTTCAAGATCGGGTTCCTTCACAAGTGCGCTGAGGATGGTCTCACCCCGGACGAGACCCTCGAACGCGTTCGCCACGCCACGCTGCTGGTCAAATCCGCTGGTTGGGGCATGCCTACCATGGCCGCTCTGACGCTCCTTGGTGCCACGCCGTTCCTGGTCGGTACGACCGGCGGCTACGCGCTGCAGCAGATGCGTGAGAACACCGGGCTCGACGCCAAGGATATGAAGAAAAGGGAGGTGATTGCGGAGTATCGACGCGCCGTTGACAGGATGAGACGCTTGCAACAGCGGGTCGCGCCTGACGCAGTCTCGTAGTAGATGCAACATAGTAAGTACCATGGTGAACAGCATGCACGGTACGGCGGAACACTACATTGGCCAGGCGCCAATGGTGTGCCGCTGCTTGGAGATGCTGCACCATCGCTGAAGCAGCACGAGATCGAACGGCTGACCGTCCGCGGCACGGCGTATGAGCGGCTGTTCGACATGTCGCAGGAAGAGGACCGCGAGTACTACAACTGGGTGCGAGACCGCATCCGCAACGGCCAGTTTGTGAAAGACCACGAGACTCGCAAATGGCCTGACGATTGGGAGTATCCAAAAATCTGGCTGGAGTGGACCCAACTGTACGTACAGGCCCCTCCACAAGTCCAAGGCATAGGGAGCAACGGGCATGGAAGCCACAGACAATTCACGTTACGACGCCCTGATGGATAAAGAAGCTGGGTTCGATGAGCTGAACCAAACGGCCAGAGAGCAGGCCAACCAGCGCATCTGGCAGATGATCCTGGGCGGAGCAGGCCTGGGACTCGGATTGCGGGGCGCGTTCGGTCTGGGCGAGCTGATGATGCCGCGTGGTCGCGGCTATCAGGCCAGTCCGACTTCGCAGACCGTCGACCTGATGCTGCCGCAGCCGCAGGACGAGGAAGAGAAGTACGGGATGGACAAAGAGGCGATCGAGTGGAAGGGCCCTGGCGACCTCTTCGACCCGAAGTTCTACGCCCAGTTCACCCAGCCGCTCTTCGACAAAGACTGGGGACCCGTTGGCAACTACCTCAAGGGCGACCAGGCAACCCACTACGGCGGCGTGCCCGCTACCTGGGCTGTCGGTGTTCCTGCCGGCGCGCTCGCACTGGCTGGCGGCTGGAAGGGCATGGACGCGCTCATGAAACGTCGGCGCGAAGCTGCTCTGGAAGCCGAGGAAGAGTCGTACAAGAACGAGTATCGCGAGATCCTCGAGAAGCTACAGAAGCGTGGCTCCGCCAACGACTTCCTCGAAGAGGAGCTTGACGAGCTGGCTGACGCATACGCCGAGGCGCAGACGCACGAGAAGCAAGCGGCGTTTGGCTGGGACGAGCTGAAGCAGAAGGCCAGCAACATCGGCGGCTTCGGCACCGGCGCCTACATGGCTTACGCCACGCTGGCGGCGCTGCTCAGCGGCAAGCTCAGCTACGACTACTTCAAACGCCGCGGCCGTCGAAACGTCGCGCAAGAGGCAATGAAGCGCCGGAGTAAGGAACGCACTGGCGGCGTCGCTCCGATTCAGTTCCGTCCAGGTGCACAGGACCTTGTGTAATGCCGAACCTCTATTCCTCGTTGGCGCCCGGGCCCGAAGGGGCCCGTGCCATGGGCGACGTGGCCGCCACCAGGACGGCCATCTTCGATAACGCGTTGTCGGCGGCTCAGCAATTCAAGCCGGCGACCAACCAGCGTTATATTATGGACGTCTCGGATGCTCGTTACGAGGGCCCGGAAGGATTTACAAAAGCCGATGAGAAGCGCGCAATCTTGGAGGGCCGCTCGCTGGGTCGCAGGCTGCGTGGAACCGTACGCCTCCGCACCAATGACGACAACCAAGAGGTTGTCGACCAGAAGCGCGTCACCCTCGCCCAGATCCCTTACATCACCCCACGTGGTACGTTCATTCTCAACGGGAACGAATACTCCCTCTCTCACCAAATGCGTCTTAGACCCGGTATCTTTACGCGGGTCAAAGAGTCGGGAGAACTCGAATCCCACGTCAATGTCGCTCGAGGTGTGGGACATAGGTATTTTCTAGACCCGGAGACCGGCGTGTTCCGGGCACAGTTCGGCCAAGCGCGGATGCCGCTCATGCCGATCCTCAAGGCGCTCGGCGCGACCGACTCGCAGCTGCGCGAAGCCTGGGGGAACGAGCTGTATGCAGCCAACGCTGCCAAGTCGGACCCCAAGACGCTCAAGAAGCTCTACAAGAAGCTGCTGCGCAAGGAACCGACCGACGACGAGAAGACCATGACCGAGGCCATCCGCGACGTGTTCGCGCAGATGGAGGTCGACCCAGAGGTCAACAAACGCACGTTGGGTACCGACAGCAAGAACGTGGACGTTGCCACGATCCTCGCCGCGACGCGGAAGCTGCAGCGTGTGTTCAAGGACGAGGAAGGCCCCGACGATCGTGATGCCATGGCGTTCCAACGCGTCATCGGCCCGGAGGATCTGTTCGCCGAGCGGCTCACCAAGGGCGGTGCAGCGCTGCGGCAGGCCCTGTGGAAAGCGACCCTCCCCGGCAACCTCGGAAAGCTCGGCACCGGCCTGTTCGACAAGAGCGTTCGTGGCGCTCTGCTGGACTCCGGCCTCGGCAGCCCGCTCGAAGAGATCAACCCGGCTGAACTGTACGATCAGCGCGTGCGCGTGACCCGTATGGGCGAGGGCGGCATCCCAACCAGCGAGGCCGTGCCGGACGAAGCGCGTTCGGTGCAGCCGAGTCACATGGGCTTCATCGACCCGGTCCACACACCGGAGTCGGGCAAGACCGGTATCGACGGGCGGATCGCCAACGCGACCCTCAAGGGCAAGGACGGGCGGCTGTACAGCCAGTTCTTCAACAACAAGACCGGCAAGGTCGAGTGGGTGACGCCCCAGGATCTGGCCGACGCAGTTGTCGCCTTCCCGGGCGAGCTGCAATCCGACGAGCCGTACGTGCGTGCCCAGGAGAAGGGCAAGCTGAAGTACGTGCCGCGCGACAAAGTGGACTACCAGCTGAATCACATGACCGAAGCGTTCGGTCCGTTGGCTGGTATGGTCCCGATGAAACAGAACGCATTTGGCCAGCGCGTGTCTATGGGGAGTCGCATGCTTACGCAGGCGCTGCCACTGGTGAACGCCGAAGCACCGCTGGTTCGATCAGGGATGCCGGGCACCGAGGACTCCTACGAGTCCCTGCTCGGCGAGGACATGGGTGCCGTAAGGAGCGGAGTCGATGGAACAATTCTCGAAATCACGCCGGATAACGTCAAGATCAGGGGAACGGACCGGAAGATCCACAACGTCGAGCTCTACAACAACCACCCCTACAACCGAAAAACGTTCGTGCATAACACGCCCGTCGTTCGGCCAGGTGATCGCATCAAGGCTGGCCAACTTCTCGCAGGCTCTAACTTCACGGATAAAGAAGGAGTCACAGCTCTAGGGCTGAATGCGCGAATCGCCTACATGGCGTACAAGGGGCACAACTTCGAGGACGCCATCGTGATCTCGGAGTCGTTCGCCAAGCGATCGGCGTCTGAGCACATGTACCAGAACACGCTCGACCTCGGCGAGGGCGTCAAGCACAGCAAGAACGCGTTCCAGTCGATCTTCCCCGGCAAGTACGACCGGCGGGTCCTGGAAAAGTACGACGAAGACGGCGTCATCAAGCCCGGCCAGGAGGTCGATCTGGATGAGCCGCTCGTCCTGGCAGTGAAACAGCGACAGACCGGTCCGCGTCTTGGCCGACGCAAAGCCTCCTGGTCCGACGCGTCGATCAAGTGGGATCACCACGCAACCGGTACTGTCACTGACGTACACAAGGGCAAGAAGGGCATCTCCGTGGTGGTGAAGGCCACCAACCCGACCACCGTCGGCGACAAGTTCTCCGGGCGCTACGGCGACAAGGGCGTCGTAGCCAAGATCGTCGCGGACGAGGACATGCCGCGCGGCGCGGACGGAAAGCCCTACGAGATGCTGCTCAACCCGCTCGGCATCATCAGCCGCGGTAACCCCGCGCAGACGCTCGAAGCCAGCCTCGGCAAGATCGCGCAGCTGACCGGGAAGCCATACTCGATGGCCGACTTCGACAGCATCAGGGACGTGCGCGCGTACGTCGAGAAGGAGCTGCGTAAGCACGGCCTCAACAGCACAGAGGAAATTGAAGATCCGCGTACAGGCCGGACGACGAAGGGTGTGCACGACGGTGCCCGCTTCATGATGAAGCTGCACCATACCGCTGAAGCCAAGCTGCAGGGGCGAGCGACAGGCGGGTACACAGCCGAAGGATCTCCGGCCAAGGGTGGTGAATCAGGCTCGAAGCGTGTTGGTATGCTCGAATTGAACGCGTTGCTTTCGCACGGCGCGTATCAGACTATCCGCGATGCCTCCGTCATCCGTGGACAGCGCAACGAGGATTACTGGCGTCAGCTGATGAGTGGGTACACGCCACCGGAGCCCGAAGTGCCGTTCATCTACAAAAAGTTCATGGCCCAGCTGCAAGGCGCCGGCATTAATCCCGTCAAGCGCGGGAGTCGCCTGAACATCATGGCCATGACAGGCAAGGACGCTGTCGAACTGACTGGCAATCGAGAGCTGCGCAACGTAGATACGGTTGACTGGCGTGTGTCCAAGCTCACCCCGGTCAAGGGCGGACTGTTCGACGAATCTCTCACCGGCGGGCACAACGGCAACCGCTGGAGCTACATCAAGCTCCGCGAACCCATGCCGAACCCGGTGATGGAGGAACCGATCCGCCGCATTTTGGGTCTCACACAGAAGCAGTTCAAGAGCATCCTGGCAGGCCAAGAGTCGATGCCAGGGCGCGAAGGACTCACTGGCCCCAAGGGGCTCGCCAAAGTGCTCGAGGACATCAACCTCGACAAGGAGATCGAGCGAGCCCGCGCCGAGATGAGCAGCGGTAAGAAGACCTACCGCGACAAGGCGATCCGTCGACTGCAGTTCCTCAAGTCAGCGAAGAAGCTCGGGCAGCACCCGAAGGACTGGATGATGGATCGAGTCCCGGTGCTGCCGCCGATGTTCCGCCCGGTCTCCATGATGGGGTCCGGTGGCCGGCTCGTCGACGACGCGAACTTCCTCTACAAGGAGCTGTTCGACGCGAACGACAACCTGAAACAACTCACCCGCATGACGGATGACGTGTCCGACGAGCGGCTAGCGGTCTACGACGCCTTCAAGGGTGTCACAGGCCTTGGCGATCCCATTCGCCCAGAGAACAAATCACAACCGGTCAAGGGCATCCTGAAGCACGTCTTCGGGACCAGCCCGAAGTTCGGCACCGTGCAGCGCAAGCTTCTCGGGTCCACCGTGGATCTCGTGGGCCGTGCTGCTATTTCGCCAGATCCCAACCTCGACATGGACCAGGTAGGAATCCCGGCCGACAAGGCGTGGACGCTGTATCAGCCGTTCGTCGTCCGTCGACTGGTCCGCCGCGGCATGAGCAAGATCAAGGCGATGGAGGCCGTCAAAGACCGTACCGATACAGCTATGCGTGAGCTGCAATCCGAGATGAAATCCCGTCCTGTCGTGATCAACCGAGCCCCGGTGTTGCACCGGTTCGGGGTCATGGCGTTCTGGCCACAACTCACGTCCGCAAACACCTTGCAGATTCCGCCACTGATCGTGAAAGGCTTCAATGCCGACTTTGACGGCGACGCCATGCAGTTTCACCTGCCGTCGACCGACGAAGCCGTGCAGGAGGCGCAGGAGAAACTCCTGCCGTCGAAGAACCTGTTCGCGGTCAGCGACTTCGAAGTCATCCACGCCCCGTCGATGGAGTACGTCGGTGGATTGTGGGAGGCGACGACGCGGAACGACAAGAAGAAGCCCGTCCGAGTCTTCAACTCGAAGCTCGACGCGATCAAGGCTTACAAGCGCGGAGAGATTGGCGTAGGTCAACGAATCGAGATTCGCGAAGGACGCTAGCAACACTAGCAAAAAATTCGCGCGACGACTGCGTCGTCGTTTTGGATTGTAGAATCAACGCAACCCCTGTAAGCTACTAGTAGTGTCACATGAACAACGAACGGAGTCGCACTAATGTCCCACGAAATGAACCCGATGCTTTTCGATCTTGCCGAATGGAGGTTGGCCGGTGAGAACGAGAAAAAGGCTTTCGTACCAGGTGATCCGGCGGCGGGCGGAATGCCGCCGGGAGCGATGCCGCCCGGAGGAGCTCCGCCGATGGATCCGATGGCAGGAGGCGGAGCACCGCCGATGGACCCGGCGATGGCAGGAGCCGCCCCGCCGATGGACCCGGCTGCAATGGCGGGAGCACCGCCAGCCGCTGCCCCTGCGCCTGCAGCTGGTGGAGCCCCAGGAGCCGGTGGAAAGCCCAAGATCGATCCTACCTTCATCTACATGGAGCTCTCCCGCGTTCGGAAGCTCTTGACCCACATGATGAAGCACACGGGCATCGACATGCCTCCCGACATTCTGGACGACGGTGCTGTGGCGATGGTCGCTCAAGGCCAGATGCCGCAGAGCGCGCCGCTCGGAGCCGGCGCCGAAGGTGCCCCGCCCGAGGGTGGCGGCGGCGGACCGGCGTTGCCGGGTATCGGCGGGAACGCGCCCGTCAGCCCGATTGAAGCCCCGTCCGGGCCTGAGAAAGCAGGAGCCGATGCGTTGTCGATGTTCCGCGGTCCAGTCGACGGGGAGCGAGAGGACGCGTCGCAGTTGCGGCTCGATGCGATCTCCGCCATGTCCCGAAGCCTGCACCGTAGGTAATCATGATTGTTGAACTCCACAACAAGTTGGGCAATCCGCAGCGCATCGAAGCGACTCGCGTTGTACTGCGGTGCCCAATCAACGGCGTCATTGCTGTGGCCCTGGAACCGACTCCAGGGCACCAGTACATCATCGATCGCGGCGACGGCGACGAGGTCATGAACAAGATGCTCTCTCAGTTGGGCATCAACGAGACCGTCATCAGCGATCATATCGACAAGGATTCCTTCGCGGCGCCGCCTAAGGGCAGCCGCCTCTGGAAGCCTGGCGAGGATCCTCCGCATGCTTAAGACGACCATTGGACAACTGCTGGTCAACGAGGCCCTGCCGAAAGAGATGCGTGACTACACACGCACCTTGGACGGTAAGGGCGTCAAGAAGTTGCTCCGTGAGATCGCAGAGAAGGATCCGGACAAGTACCGCGAGATCTCGAAGAAGCTCGCCGATGTCGGCCGTGACGCGGCGTATACAACCGGCGGTCAGTCGTTCAGCATCGAGCACCTGCGTCCGACCAAGTCCGTACTGGCGTCTCGCCAGCGCCTGAACCGGCGCATCCGCGAGATCATGTCGAAGGACAACTGGGACGAGGACAAGAAGGAAGCCAAGATCATCGAGGCGACCGCCGCCGAGCACGAGAAGCTGCTCGATGGCGTGTACGCTGACGCCAAAGAGCTGGGCAACCCGCTCGCCGACCAGGTCGCATCGGGTGCCCGAGGCAACAAAATGACCCTGAAGCGTTTGATCGGCGGCGACATGCTCTACGTCGACCACCACGACCACACGATCCCGTTTCCGGTGCAACAGAGCTACGGCGAGGGTCTCGACCCCGCTTCGTACTGGGCGGGCACGTACGGAGCCCGGAAAGGCATCATCGACGAGAAATTTGCCACGATGGACGTCGGATACTTCTCGAAACAGCTGAATCAGCTCACTCATCGGCTCATGGTGCTCGCCGACGACGCTGAAGAGGACAAAACGGCCAAAAAGAGCCGTGTTTTGCGTGGTTTGCCGGTCAAAACCGACGATCCGGACAACGAAGGGGCACTTTTGGCCTCAGATATGGGCGGATACAAGCGAAATACAGTTCTGACGCCCAAAATCCTTGAAGATTTGGCCGATCAGGGCATGGAACGCATCCTTGTGCGTTCTCCGACGGTCGCCGGCCCGTCAAGCGGCGTATACGCCCGTGACGTGGGCGTACGCGAGCGCGGAGACCTGCCCCCGGTTGGAGACATGGTTGGCATCGCAGCCGCACAGGCGCTCTCTGAGAAGCTCACACAGGGTGCCCTGAGTTCGAAGCACTCCGGCGGCGTGAAGGGCGAAACACAGTCCGTGACGGGCTTCCAGCACGTCAATCAGCTCGTGCAGGTGCCAAAAACGTTCAAAGGTGGCGCTGCGCACGCCCAAATGGACGGAAAAGTGACCGATATCACAGAAGCGCCCGCCGGTGGCCAGTACGTGACCATCAGCGGCGAGCGGCACTTCGTTTTGCCCGGGTTCGGCCTCAAGGTGAAGCGTGGCGACAACGTCGAAGCCGGCGACGTGATCAGCGACGGCATCCCGAATCCGTCCGAAATCGTCAAGCACAAGGGCATCGGCGAGGGTCGGCGCTACTTCATCGACATCTTTGCCGATGCGTACCGTGCCGGTAAGATGTATGCCAATCGCAGGAACATCGAACTGCTGTCTCGGAGCCTGATCGACCACGTCGAGATGACCGACGAGGACGACGATCACGTCCCCGGCGATGTGATCCCGTACCAGCAGCTCGAGGCCGGGTGGCAACCCCGTGACGGGATGCGTTCCGTAGCCCCCAAACTGGGCGTCGGCAAGTACCTGGAGAGCCCGGTGCTGCACTACACGGTCGGCACCCAGATTAAGCCGTCAATGCTACCAGTTTTGGACGAGTTCGGTGTCAAGAACATCGATGTCCACGACGAAGCTCCGCCTTTTCGACCGTACATGGTCCGGGCGCAGGCTTCGGTCGGACACGACCCGGACCCGCTCGTCCGCTTCCTAGGAAGTGATCAGAAGAAGAACCTGATGTCCGCGGTCCATCGCGGTGCCGTCTCGGACACAAAGAGCACCAGCTTCGTACCGTCGCTGGCCGCCGGAGAAGATTTTGCCAAGAACTGGCCTCAGAGCGTACTGAAGCCTCCAAAAACCTAGACATTGCAGTATTGCAGTCAGATCCAGTAGGATATAAAGCATATCTTAGGACGGAACCTGGGTCGCTCCCATTGACAAGGACGTCTGCACATGAGTACAAACCTACGACAGATGGGTGGGGTAAGCTACTGGCGCGGTGTCTGCCGCTCGCTCCAACGCTCCGACTTTCTCAAACAGGCGGACATGGGTGGAGAATCCGGCGACAGCCAGAGCTTCGAGAGTGCCTTCAGCAACTTGGCACACGCCTACCTCAAAGACAAGGCTCCACAGCTGCTCGACTTCATGCTGGGCTTCCAGCTTCTCGAGAAAAATGAGGACAACGATCGGGCTGTCGGTGTCTTTGGCTTCAAGGTGGGGCCGCAACTCATTTATGCTCCGGTGTTCTTCCTGAACGGCGAACTCCGCGGGCACGAGCTCATGTACCTCAAGGAGAGCGACACGTTCGTTCCCCTCAAAGAGAACTGGGTCAACTACGTGCTGAACCGCAAGCCGAACGTCATCGGCGAAGAGGTCACACGCAACCTGAGCATGCTCGGCGTCAGTCGCCCATCGCTCGACCAGTTCCGCGAATCACCGAACAAGTACGCGTCGGATCAATGGCTCGACGCCGGTATGCCCGGCCTCATGCACGCGCTCGGTCGCGTCGCTAAGCGTGAGCCGAAAGCGCCGGAGCTGATCAAGGCCAGTGCCGCGGTCGCTACGCGGTTCCTCCAGGTCCTTGACTCCACGCCGCAGCTGGCTCGCCCGATCGTCGAAAACTACGGTCGGGAGCTTGTCGACGAAGCGATCGGCGTTGCCAAGACCGCCAGCACCGTCTGTCCGACGGAACCGCCGCGCAAGAAACGAGACATCCAAGTCGGTGGTAGCATCTTCCGCGAGAAGTCCGCGATGGACCAAGCGAAAGAAGCCGATCCGATCAACACTGGCAGCCTCCGCATTTGGACATACAACGGCACGAAAGCATGCCGCAGGGGGCTGACCGAAAAGCAGGCCGAGCAACTGCAACGCGACGGCGTCTACATCAAGGACGACCGCTACGACAAGTCGAAGGTCTACAAGGTCCAGGAGCCGATGACGCTCCAGAACCCGGACGAGACTGGACACTACGACGTCCTCTGCAAGCCGGACTCCTTCGAGAAGTGCCTGTACATCCACGCCCCGCACGGCCCGCGTGGCCGCAAGCCGAACGGCGTCCTGGTACGGGTCGGCGGCGACAAGAAGGCCTATACCGAAGTGCACCCCGGCGACATCTACGTCATCGAGAAGTACTCCGGTAGCGACTACAACGACTGGTTCAACGGACTGCCGAACGCGGACAGCCTGCAGGTCGGAGCGACCTATGCGCTGCTCACCACGACCGGACACGGTACGAGCGTGTTCGAGGTCGAGGACACTCTGCCCTCCGAGGGCGAGGAAAAGCGGTACAAGGTCCGCTGGCGTCATTACGGTAACGTCCGGCGTCGGGCCGACAAGCTGATCCCGTCGCCGAGCCACGGCCACTACGAGTGGGACAACACCAGCAGCGTCGAACAGATTGTGCTGAACCGCATCAAGGGCCACAAGCTCGTGTCGCGGTTGGACGAGCTGCTCGTACCGCCCGGCGCCAAGGCACTGAAGATTGCCGACCCGCCGAAGGACGAGGACGGCGACAGCATCCCCGGGTGCTGCAACCCGTGCGCGGACTCGAGCGACCCGCCCGCGCTTGTGCCAGGCGACCACGTCGACCTCCAGCTGGGCATCTACAAGACGTCCAGCGCGCTGGAAGTCTTCAACAACGGCACCGAAGCGATCGTCAACGGCAGGCACTCGACGCCCAAGGCTGCGCTCATCTCGCTCGTCCGCGACTACGGATGCGCCGAGAAGACCGCTAAGGACGTGTTGAAGAACGCCCAGCTGCAGCGAGGCGTGAAGTACCGGATCAAGTACGCCCAGCCGTACGATCTGCTCTCCAGCGCCCCGTCGGCTCCGGCGATCCCGGAACAGTACGAGTCCACCGACTTCATCATGGGCTCCGGCCTGCCGACCAACTACGGCATGGAAGAGGAGTACCCGGTCGACGACCTGCGTGGCGGACGCCGCCAGCGCGGGCAGATGGCCGAGCCGCCCGAGCCGATGATGGGGCAGCAACTCATGGAAGCAGCCCAGACAGGCCAGAAGGAAGTGCTCGACACTTCGCTCCTGTCGAACCTGCTCAAGGGCTCGCAGAACGAGACTCTGATCGATCGGCACCTGCCGGACCTGATGAAGGGTCTGGACAGCATGGGCCGGCTGCTGTTCAACATGTACTGGCATCACGACAAATTTGAGGACAGATACGGCAGCAACAATCTGCCCGAGCTGGAAGATGCCATGCGCAACTCGTTCGAGAGCCTGGGTGACGTGACCCTGGAACTCAAGCAGAAAACAATCGAGCCCTACCCGGACGAGGGAGTCGACGTCGACTTCGGCGAGGGTGAGGTCTAAGCAAAGGTAGCCACATGCATATCTACAAGAGAGAACTGTCCGTCGCGAACGGCGAAGCACTGGTCATGCCAGCCGGTGAGACCTCGATGTGCTTCCGTATTGGGTACCCGCAAGAGGGTTCGATCAAGCGTCTACAAGTCTGCCAGGTCGCCGATGACCCGGTCCAGGTAGGCTACAGCGTCAGGCTGCTCGATCGGGCTGTCTGCGAGCTGGGCCCCGAAGCGTCGCACTCGGCAGAAATCGACCCGATCTGCTTCAACACGGCCAAGATCATCCCCGACGACCAGCTCCCGGCCAAGGCCGCGGGCGAATCGCTGGAGTTCTACAGCCCCACGGGGTACGCATACCGCAATCGGGTGGGCTCGTACTCGGTCCCGGACCGCGCGGTCTACCTGCAGCTGACCGTCGACGATGACGGCCAGGATACCAACTGGGAAGTTGCGATCACCGGGGAAGTAGGCAACGAGGACTAGAAAATTATTCTCGTGAATAAAATTCAGAGGTGTAGATGTCGATTCTGGTAAACAGACCCGATAACAAGAGGCGTCCCGCAGACTGGCGGTGGCAGCGGGCTGGCGAACTCGCCAACGGCTCGCGCCTCATCGCTGGACGGGATGACAGCATCGTAAGGGAGCTGACGAAGTTCCGCCGACTCCTGGACCGCTGTGAGACGGACGAAGACCGGCTCGCGGCGCTGGATGCCGATCCCGTGCTGTTTTCGGCCTATTTGATTTACGATGCCAACGAAACCCCCACTGAGACTCGATGGGAGCTCGAGGCTCGCCTGTTGGCCCGTGAGTCCTTCGAAAGCATTGGTCAGAAGATCCACGAAGACGTGGATGTGATCAAGCGCTACGAGGAGGCCTTCTTCGATGTGATGAGTCGTATTGATCATCCAGGCTTGATCACCCACATCATTGTCGGCAAAGCTGTGCAGACCGGCCTTGCGGAGCGGCAATACGATTTGCTGTGGAAGCTGTTTGGATACCACTGCGGCCCGCTAGTCTTGGACGCCTTTATCTACAAGTTCAACGCGCCGACGCGCCCGGAGACCCCAAGTCAGGTCTCAGCGCATTGGGGCGACGACACGAAGGAAGTGATCAAAGTGAAGGCCAACGTGGCCGCGCGTACCATCCAGATCAACGGCTACACTGCCGAAGGCATCCTGAACATGTTCCACAACATGGCCGCACTCGAGCAACAGGCTGGTGCGGCGGGTGGCGGCAGCGAGCTGATGGCTGAGAACGTCCAGGCGATGCAGAACTGCATCCCGTGGATCAAGTACATCGAAGGCGTCTCGCCGAAGATGATTGGTCGTTCCACCGAGTTCGAGAAGGATGGTATGACCCTGCGATCACACGAGTTGATGATGCTCTCGATGGGCATCGAGCCGGAAGGCTTGGAATATCTTACCACCGACATTGGATACCCAGACGGAGATGACCAAAATGCAAAGGCTCACGAAGGAGAGTGAGCAGCGGATCAGCAACGCTCTCGCAAAGGTCACAGATTTGACCAACTCCGGAACGAATCCGGACGATGCGATTGTTAAGGTTGCGACCGCCGCAAAACTGCCGGCTGGCCATGTCAATCTCATGGTGCGGGCGTTCAACAACGGCCGAAGCCTCGGCCATATCCGCGAACACGAGACGCTCACCGAAAAGGCTGCGGCGTTCCCGCTGGCTGACGGTAGGAAGATCCTTGAACGGATGTTCCCGTCGGAGGTCAAGACGGCTGCCGAGGAAGCCCACGGTGTGTCCATCTCGGACGACTACAACATGTCGCCTGCTGGCTGGCTCAAGCGCCGGGCAGAGGCTGCGCGCACTGTGTCGCTGGTGAAGTCCGCCGAAGAGCTGGAGATCGAGACCAAGGCGCCAGGAGGCGGCGTCATCGAAGTTGAGATCGAAGACGGCGAAGTGGAGGTCGAAAGGGAGTCCGCCGAAGAAGAAGCTGCCGAAGAAGAGGCAGAGGAAAAAGAGGCAGCGTACCCGGCATACCCGTACCGCCAGGAGAAGAAGGCCCTGTCGGCCATGCACGATCTCCGGCGCGAGCACCAGCAGCGCAAGGACGCTGCGATCAAATCGGCGTACGACGTGACGAACGGCGTCGAGAAGCTGGCCAACTACTTCCGCCGGTTTGACAGCCGCCCGATCAACGAGGTCTGGGCCAATGCCGGAGCACGCTACGGACAGACGGGCCGCGGCCTGGTCGAGAAGTCCACCGTGATGTTCAAGCAGGCGTACGCCCAACCATCCCAGGTGACCCACGATGTCGACTGGGACGAGGCGCCCTACTCGCTGATCAAGTCCGCTGTCGACGCGATCGCCCGCTTCAACGACACCAAGAAGGCCCTGGCCGACTTCGAAGCCGCTCTCCCGGAGAAGCGCGCGGAGACTCTGCGCCCTTTTGCACCGGACCGTCCAAACGTGATCACAGGCTCAGTATGGGACAATCAATCGCAGACTAAGTCTGCGTCGTTCATGGGTCTGACAATGGCTGGCGCGTTGGGCGGTACCGCAAAGGGTCTTGCTGAGAAGTACGCCCCGGAGACGCGCGAGGAGCTGATCCAGAAGCACCTCAAGTCGATTGCCGATCCGGGCCACGAAGACCACCTGCGAGCCATCCGTGCCCAGGCCATGATCCACGAGATGATGTCCGCCGACCCGGTCATCAGCGGCTACGACCACTCCGACGTGATCGACGCCTACAACCACCTGGCCGAGGTCGCGCCGCGCGCCATGCAGCACCGGGTGATGGCCCAGGGCCTGATCCGCAAGTACCTGGAGCAGGCATCGGCGATCGACCCGTTCGACGTCGAGCAGGCGCTCAAGATCGAGGGACAGGTCGCCGACCGCGACATGCCGCAACAGCTGGCCAACGTCGGCCGTATGGGTGTGTCCCGCGAGCTCGGCCCGCCGAACCCGCTGCCGACCGGTGCGCAAATGCCGGTGCTGCCGTCTGACGTCAGCAGCGCGATGCGCCCGTCGTTCCAGCACTTGACGCCGGGACAGGATCGGGAGAATCGAGATCTAATTACTGAGCAGAAGAAGCAACTTGCTGAGCAGAAGAAGCAGCTCGACGCGCTCAGAAAGCCCAAGCCCAATCCGTAAGGAGCATTACCGTGCTACCCGACGTAGACTTCAATGAGATGAGTTATGACGAGGGCCATGCACTCGTCAAGGAGGCACTCAGCCTTGCTGAACTCAAGCAGGGTATCGGGGATGCTGCGTCGGGCGCCAAAGACTGGCTGGGCCAACAGGCCGGGCGGGTCGGCGACTGGGCGGCTGAACGCGGGATTACCGCGGCAGGCAAGAGTGTCCTCGATAAGGTCAACCAATATCCGAATCTGCGCAACATTGCCATCGGTACGGCTGGTGGCGCTGGGCTCGGCGCGCTGAGCACGCTGTTTCAACCGCGGCGACGTCGCGGGGACTGGGTTGGCCGTACGCTGACCGGCGGTCTCCTCGGCGGCGTAGGTGCCGGCCTCGGCAGTGCGCTTTACCGCGGGCAGCACGGTCGCCACGCAGAGTCCCAAGACGTGATGAATAAAGCTACGACTGAAGCCGCGCGTGAGCATTTGGTCAACCGCGAAGCCGCGCGTCCGCGCTTTGAGAGCGAGCCAGGCATCGGCGAGCCGATGAGCGGGCGTGAATGGGCGCTACGCCGTGGCGGTGTTACTGCCGACCCGGAGAGTGGCGAGTGGGGGTGGGATTGGCGTAACATGCAGCCGCTAGAAGCAGCCACAGACGTCTTCACGCCTGACGACGCTGTGACTCCGGTTGCGTCAGCTGTTGGCGCTTCGCTGCCGTGGCTCGACAAGGTGCCGATTTTGAACAAGCTCGAGGCCATTCAACGTATCAAAGGCCGTGTGCCCACAGACGCGCCGGCGTTTCAACAGGGCCGTGACGTGATGAAGCATCTCGGTCTGAGTCCTGCAGAAGCAGACAAGGTTATGCTGCGAGAAGGTACGCACGATGCCGTAAACAAGCGGTGGCGTAAGCACAAGAAGCAGCTGAAGAACCTCGAAGACTCTCGACCACAACGGATGGCTGATTCTGCGCAGGCCGCCAAAAAGGTGCGGCAGATCCAAAAACAGATCGACCAGCAGCTGAAGACTGGTGCACAACCGCCGAGCCCACAGATCCAGCAACAGCTTTATGAGGCCCAACAGGAGTTTAAGAAGATCCGGGATGCTGAGCGTCTCAAGAACAAGGAGTGGCGGCGGCTGAGCGAGGGCGCAAAGCAGCTGACCGCGGGCGACAAGAAAGATTCGCTGCTCAGGAAATTCCGCGGAACGGATCAGATGGACATGGCCCGGGCACAGGCACAGCGTCGGGCCTCCAAGGGCCCCAGCAAACGTATGCGTGGCGCCGCGTCGCTCGGTCTGGCCGCATTGCCGCCGGTCGTGGACGCTGCGATGCAGGGCCTCCGCGGCGGACCCACGTCGATTACGCAGCGGCTGGCTGAGGCAGAACGTAAAGCCAACGAATCGCTTCAATAACAGGAACCCACCATGGCACTCACGAAACTTTTGACTCCTGGATCGTACGACTTTCACGCTCCGGTGGCACAGCAGATCAAGACGGGCCGCGACGGCAGGCTCCGTGGATCTGATATGGATGAGTTCGTGAAACGCGCGTCGGTGCAGTTCATCGACAAGGTGGCCAGCATGCAGCTTGGCCCTGGGGAGGTCCCTGTCCACTTGCTAGCCGTCGGTGCCCAAGAGTACTACGGAGCCAACCGCAACGGCGACGGCTTCCGTGAGGAGGTCTTGCAGGCATATCACCCGACTTTCCAGAAATTCGCCCGCTGGTACCGCGATCATCAGAACAAGGACGTCTCCAAGGGACGTGGTATCATCAAAGCTTCCGCGTATAATGGCGATATGCGGCGCGTGGAGCTGATCGTTGCGCTCAACGGCACCAAGGAAGCTGCCGATCGCAACGGCGGGCTTGTCGCTGACGAAGAGCTCGAGAAACTGGCACGAGGCGAAGACATCCCGGTGTCGATGGCCTGCCGTGTCAGCCATGACGTCTGTTCTGGCTGTGGCAACCATGCCAAGAGCCGCAAAGAATACTGTGGACCGGAGATGTGCAAATATGGCGGATGCAGAGATAACCTCGCCAAGACTTTCGATGACGGACATACGCTCCATGTCGACAACCCAGATCCATGCTTCTTCGACATCTCGAAGGTCTTTCGCCCGGCAGATCGCATCGCTTACACGCTTGGTAAATGTGCTGCAGCAGAAGACTACCAAGAAATGCTCAAAGCCGCCGCAGACACCTACGGATCTGAGCAAAGTGCTGCAGCGCTTGCGGAGCGACTTGGGGTTACCCCGCCTCTCTGGATCCTCACAGACGGCCCCTGGAGTGACCCGCGTGTCGTTGGACAACTCAAGGTGGCAAACTACCTGATCCAGCAAGAGAACGCACTGGAGGTCGACGGGAGCCCCATTGCGCAAGATCGTGCGTGCCAGCCGGTTGTGCAACCGCTCCGGATCGACGCTCCTGACGTCCGCAAGGGTCCGTACAAGCTGGCCCACGTCGTGACAGCACTGGCAGCAGAGAAGTGCATGCTTCCTGTTGATTCGTTCATCGCCATGCTGACCGGCGAACACAACACCAAAACAGCAGCCGCAGCGGACGCCGTTGCGGACCGCTTGCCAGGCGTGTACAATCGTCTGGCATCTGATCCGAGGCTCGAAGAGGACCTCCGTCAGAACCCCTATTTGCCCGGTGGTCCAGCGCCAAAACGCGTCAGGCATTGGGTGCTGAAACACGCCGGCGAATGGTCGCTGGCTCGCGACCGCGTCATCGAGCGGCTCCAACTGTCCGTTTTGCGGCAGCCGAAGGCGCCTGACCCCCGTCGGTCGATGACCAAGATAGCTATGGTCGACAGTGCTGAGGAGCTGGCCAAGCAGTACGCCTTGTACCAGCTTGGCTTCCTCCAAGCCCATGCGGCTGATCCAGACGCCGCATTCATGCAGGAGATGGCCGTCAGATCAAACTTTGTGAGGTAAGATGACAGAGAAACAGTGCAATACATGCCGTAAAACCAAGCCACTACAGGCGTTTACGAAAAATAAACAGTGCAGAGACGGGCACGCGGGTCAATGCAAACAGTGCCGCAACGCTTATAAAAAAGTGTGGCGGCAGGCAGACCCAACACGTACGTTAGCAGCGGAGCGGCGTTTAAATTTACGTAGATATGGGCTCCGTGTAGCTGATTACGATAAAATGGCGGCAGATCAGGGCGGTGTCTGTGCCATCTGCGGCCAACCAGAGACGCAACGCAGGGGTGGTAAGGTACTACCACTCGTCGTTGATCACGACCACGAAACAGCAGAAATACGGGGACTACTATGTAATTCCTGTAATCGCGGCCTGGGGTGCTTTCGAGACGATCCCGGCCGGCTGAAAAAGGCCGCCACCTACCTTGAGGAGGTGGCCGAACCCGCTCCGGCGGAAAATTTGTACGTTAAGCAGTGAAGTCCGTATTGACTGCACTGCTTCAATTAGTCCACAATGAATACCTGACGGGTTTAACACTGCCAAGGCAGAGACCCTACCAAGTCATGGAGGACAAAGATGCCTAGCCTATTCGACAACGTCACTGACCTCGTCAACGAGATCGGTGCGGAAAAGACGGCCGCCGACAAGTCCGCGATGGACGACCCAGGTGGCTATGAGGGTCCTACCTCGCACCCGTCCAAGAAGCCGGACGACAACGAACAGGATCCCGTGGAAGGTTTCCAATCCGCTGACAACGAGCGGAAAGTGAAAGAGGACATTCCCGACACGACGAACAAGAAGCCTGAGCTCACCGAAGGCTCGGCCCCCAAGGCCGAAGACGTGCAGCTCGGACAGGGCGTCGATGCCGCGAAGCCGACCGGCCAAGATCCTTCGACCGAGGAGGACTACAAGGGTACGCTTCAGGGCGACAAGCGGGAAGGCGACCAGGGTGGCACGAGCCATCCGGCCAAGGGCGACTACGGCGAGAAGTACTCCGCCGACAAGCTCGCCGAACTTGGTGACGACGATCTCTGCAAGTGCGCCAAGGACCTTGGCGATGACATCCTCGCGGATGTTGCCAACGGTCTCTGGGACGGCGACACTCCTGCTCCGGCTGGCGACGCCAATGCGGCTGCGCGTGCTGGTGAGAAGGTAGCGTCGGACGCCTCTGACGCTGGCGACGAGATGGAGAAGATTGCTTCGGGCGTTGTCCAGAACATCGTCAAGCAAGCCTATCACCAAGCCGATCTCGTCGCGGCTCAGGTCTACCACGACCTCGAGCTCTTGAAGCAAGCGGAAGAAGACACCGCTGCGCTTGAAGATCCCACCGGCGGAGCCGAAGAAGGGGAGGACAACGGCTCGGACCCTACCGAAGCGCCGCCCGAAGGTGAAGAAGGTGGTGAAGAAGGCGCTGAGGAACTTCTGGCTGCCATGGGCGGCGGCGGCCCTGAAGAAGGTCTCGGTGGCGAGCTTCCCCCGGAAGCTGGCATGGAACCGGGCATGGAGCCTGGCATGGAGCCCGGTCTCGAAGGCGGGATGCCGCCGGAGATGGGCGGCCTTGAAGGCGGACCTCCGCCGGAAATGGGCGGCATGCCTGATGAAGCGGCTATCCAACAGTTGGCTATGGCCCTGATGGAAGCCGGCATCGATCCCGCTGCACTTGCTGCCGCTGGTCCCGAAGGGGCCAAGATCGCAGCCGCAGTCCACGACCACAAGAGCTCGGGCCGCTTCTACTTCGAAGAAGCGAAGCAAGGCTCGGACGAACGTAAGGTCAGGGACTACATGAAGGGCTTCGTCACCGAACTGTATCGACGCAGCCAAAAGTAGTTTCACCAAAAATCCTGTTGTCGCCGCGAGGCGATGCGGTTTTGTGAACCCGGAGGTTTAACATGAGCACCAACTCGAACGCACCAAAGGTCCTCGCGGCTCTGCGTGCGAGCAACGAGATTAGCAAGCGGTTCCAAGAAAAGGTCGCTGCCGATCAAGCCAAGGAAGCACAAGTCAAGGAAGCGCTTCCGGAAGCTGTTGCCGCGTGCGTCGACAACGAGCGCATCTACGGTGATCAGAGTGAGAAGGTGGCGGCAGCCCTCGGCGACCCGGAAACGGGCCACGCCGCGTGTCTGACGTTCATCCGCGACCTGGCCAAGCACCGGACCGCCGAAGAGGTTTCCTCGATTGGCACCCCGGTCGGCCAAGAGAAGACTGCTAGCGCCCGTGGAGCGACAGGCAGCCGTGTGGCTGACTTCGACGAGACGGATGCAGGTCGTGCGTTTCGCGACCGACTGCTCAGCCAGTAACTGAGTAGTTCACCCTGTAACCAACGTCAGTCCGCAAGGCTGGCATACAAATCTTGACACGGAGGTTAAGAATGCCTGGTCAAGTGCCTCAAATGTTCGAACAGGCTTTGGACACGCTCAAGGGCTGGTTCCACTTGTCTGCACTCGACAAATCTGCCAAGCTGGCCGCTTCGCTGCTTGACAGTGCGACCGAGGTCCCCGCGGGCCGCGTGGCGCACATCAACGTGGACGGTGAGTTTGAGCTGGGTGGTGACGGCACGCAGATGCCGATCTTCCTGTGGAACGGGAAGGACCACCCCGACGTCTACAACAACGGGACCAGTCCCGTCACGGACGTCGATCACTGGTGGGCTGTCGCCCCGACTGGCGTAATGTCCGGTCTGGTCGCCACCGGTGGCTATGAACTCCAAACCACGGAGTTCGACGATCAACAGGTGTACGCACCGAATGATCCGCTGACCGGGGATGCCGATGGCATCCTGACCAACGTCGGCGCTCTTCAGTACACCGACTGGATTTGCGGTATCGCCTCGTGGCACGTGCAGGGCGACAATCAGTCGGCCGCCGCGACGAGCCCCGTCGGCGAAAACGCCCACGGCGTCACCGTGCTTTCGTTCTGGACCTACTTCCTGCCTGCTGCCCCGATCGTCTAGGGTTAGGCTCGAAGGGAGTCCGTTTTCGTAACTGACAACCCAGCGCCGCGAGGATGCGGCGATTTACCATTGCAAGGAGGAAACTGATGTCCAGTCCCTCTAGCGTCCAAGTCCTGAACGAAGAGCTGTTTGCTCAGCTCGAGACGCCGGGGATGGAAAAGAACGCGCTCGACGCGGTGAACGAATTCACCCGCGTACGAGTCCGCGAAGATGGTTTCTACCGCAAGATCATCCCGCCTGTCCAGGTTGCGAACGACGATCTCGATCGTCAAGTCGACACGGACAAGCCCGTGGTCGTGGTGGACAAAGAACCCGGTTCGCCGGCCGCCATCTCCATCCCTTTCGCCACGTTGCCGATCAACGTGTACATCCGCGGTCCTCGCTACCGCGTGATGTTCGACCGGATCGTGACGCCGCGTTTCGTCAAGGACATTGACGAACTGAGAACATGGCAGATGGATATTCGGCAAGTCCTTTCGGACAACGCCATCAAGGACATGCTCGCGGAAGAGGACTCCAAGTTCCTCACCGCCGTGAACACCGCCCTCGTTGGTGCGAATGCCATCGTCCCGACCAGTGGAGTCATCCAGTGGGAAACCATCTTCGGTGGGATCTCGCGTGACACCACTCAAGAAGCCCTGAAGATCATGCCGAAGACCCCGTCGCACCTCGAGGTCAACACGGTCCTGGTGAACAACGTCACCATCCGTGAAATCCTCAAGTGGGGCTACGACGAGGCCGGCGGCGACCTCTCGGGCGACTTCTTGAAGAACGGCTGGTCGGAGATCGACCTGATGGGTGTCAAGTGGGTCGTCACGATCAAACGTGACCTCGTTCCCGACGATACGTTCTACATGTTCGGTGACCCTCGGTTCATCGGCAAGTCGTATCTTCTGGAAGACACCACGATGCACATCAAGCGGGAAGCCTTCATGATCGAGTTCTTCGCCTACGAAACCTGTGGCGGAAGCATCGGTCATACGGGCGGTCTCGCACGTGCCGACTTCGCGTAGTCGAATCCCTTTCCGTGGCTTGCCTCCCGGGGCTTTGTAAACCCCGGGAGGCGGGACCTGTGGATCAACCTTGAACCCCAATCCGGAACGGAAAACAAATGAGTACCAATCTTCCGACTCAGGACCAAGCCCTCCAGGCTCAGTCCTATATGCTTGACCGGATCCACGTTCCGGCTTTCTTCGAGAAGCTGGCAGCCCACGGTGTGGAGCCTCGGAACGACGCAGAAGCGAAGCAGCTGCTTCAACTCGGCGCCGTGCTTGCCGAAGCTGCGCAGCAAGGCCAAGTGAAGCAAGCTTCCGCCGAGAACCCGTTCTTGACGGACATGCTGCAACGCTTCGCCCCGCAATCGGCTCCGAATGTGGACGACTACGTCAAGCAGTCCGCAGACCAACTCGTCGGAGAGAGTGAACTCGCTCGAAACGCTGCGCTGATTTACGCGCACACCGTGTCGGGCGGCGAACTTGCCGACGAGCAACCGGCCGCAGAGTAGCAGCCGGGGCGACCACCGAGTCGCTTGACCTTTACCAACAAACCCTTTGCATATACAGGGATGTGACAAATGGCCATCAATGAAGCCAATCCGGCGACCGCCTGTCTTTACAGTACGGTTCGCAACATCGCTGCGTCCGAGAAGTTCTACGGCTTCTTGCCTCCGCACGGAAAGCGGATGGCCTGTGGCGAAGAACTTGCGGTCTGGGGCGACATTCAACACTGGCTCACGCGGTTTACGCCGAATGAGCGAGAGCGTCGCTCCCTGGAGTACGCGTTGGACAACGACTACCTTGTCGTCGTCAACACGCCGGCAGTGCATCTGTTCGACGATACGCTCGACGAGACCAAGATCCTCACGCTGGACAATGGCAGCTTTGCTGCCGCTGATCCGTGCTGGGGCGCTTACAGCTCGGAAGCGATCTCGTGCTAGACCCTGCTTGCAGTAGGCATAGCGCTTAAAGGGCGGCGGAGGACCCCTTCTCCGCCGCCTTTTTCATTAGGCTTGGCCACCGAGGGCCGCTCCTCTATACTGTAATTACCATGGTGTAAGCAAGGAGGCTCAGATGCCTGGTGGTACACTCTACAAGGGCTACTGGATCTTCGACGGGGTCCCGGAGGACTCCGCGGGTCAAGCCCTCAATCTCAACTTCATAAAGTCAGCCGACCACGTCGACGACACGACTGGTAATCCGCACGGCATCACCACCGTGATGATCGGGGCGGCTGAAGCTGTCCACGACCACAACTCTCTCTATTATCTACAGTCAGAAGTTGACACGCTCCTGCTCGGCAAGTCTGACGTCGGGCACATCCACGACGATCGTTACTACACTGAGACGGAAGTCGACGCGCTGCTCGCAGGCAAAGCCGACGATCCGCACAACCACAACGATCTCTACTACACAGAAACAGAAGTAGACATTCTGCTTGCCGGCAAAGCGAATGTCACGCACACGCACACAGAAGCTGACATCACGGACCTCGGCGACTACCTTACGGCACTCGTCGAAGACCTGGCGCCGACACTCGGCGGCAACCTCACGTTGGACGGCAACAGCATCATCGCCGCCGGGCCAACGACGATCACGTCGACTGAGATCAGTTACCTCGACGGTGTTACGTCAAACATCCAGGATCAGATCAATAGCTTGTCCGTGGGCTTGACCTGGCGTGATCCTGTGATTGACCAGCTGTCGACGCCGCCCGGCGGGCCGCTAGTCGGTGACCGATACATCGTCGGTTCGTCGCCAACCGGTGCGTGGGCGGGCCGTGCAGACGACATTGCGGAATGGAACGGCTCTGGCTGGGACTTCTACACGCCGACCGACGGTTGGGCGGTGTGGAACCAGGTCCAGGACAAGCAACAGACGTACAACGGCGCGGCGTGGGTCGACATCGGCGGGACTACGGACCACGGCTCGCTGTCCGGGCTGCTCGATGACGATCATCCGCAGTACATGCAGGACGTCCTCGACGATGCGACTCCGCAGCTGGGCGGCGACCTCGATGTGAACGGCAATTCGTTCAGCATCAGTGGAAGCACTGGACTCAGCGGACAGGTCCCAACGTCCGACGGCGTCGGCGGGTTGTCCTGGTTGACTCCGTCCGGTTCGGGCGGCACGGTCCAGGGCACCGACGGCAATTCGTACAATATCCGGTCGGCGAACACCGGTGTCGGTGTGGGTGGCAACGCCCGCGGCGAGTCGTCGGTTGACCTGCAAACGATCAGAACGGGAGCCACGGAAGTGGCGTCTGGTGCGGGCGCAGCTACGCTCGCCGGAGACAGCAATACCGCAAGTGGGCAGAATTCTGCTACACTGGCAGGTAAGCAGGCTGTTGCTAAGCGGTACGGGCAGGTCGCGCAGGCTGCGGGCAGTTTCGCTGTCAACGGTGACGCGCAGGCCAGTACCTATGTGATGCGCGGCACCACCACCAACGCATCCCCCGTCATCCTCACACTCGACGGGACGTCGGCGAAGCCAGTTCTCGACAACTACACGACGTGGATGTTCGAGATCCTGATCGTCGGCCGGAACGTCAGTTCGCTAGTTGAAGAGTCGGCGTCGTTCATGTTTCGCGGCGCAATCGACCAGAGGGGCACGCTCGCGTCGACCGCATTGGTCGCCGGGGTGGGCAAGGAAGTTCATAAAGATGTGTCCGCTTGGGACGCCGACGTGACCGCCGACACGGTCAACGGCGCGCTCGAGATTGAAGTAACTGGAGAAGTCGGTAAGAACATCCGATGGGTGGCCTTTGTGCGTACCGTCGAGGTTACCGCATAACATAGAGCCTTGATAAGGAGATCACTCTAATGGCTGAGAAGACCTTCACCTACGATGCAGCGAATTTCCCGATTGGCGTTACGCCGCAGGAATTCGACTATCTTCGGAACCTTACCGGGAATATCCAGACGCAGTTGGACGGCAAGGCTCCGGTTTCACACACCCACACCGAGTCCGACATTACGGACTTGGGCAACTACCTGGAAAACCTCGTTGAGGATACCACGCCCCAGTTGGGCGGCGACCTCGACTTGAACGGCAGCGCCATCTCCATCAGTGGTGGAACTGGTACGGCCAACCAGCTCGTCATCTCGAACGGTGACGGCACGATGTCGTACTCCTCGCTGGACATCAGCTGGGACACGTCGCCGACCTTGGGTGGCACGCTTGACCTGAACGGGCAGGATATTACTGCCGCGGGTCCGACGACCATCTCCTCGACTGAGGTGAGCTATCTGGACGGCGTTACGTCGAACATCCAGACGCAGCTGAACGGCAAGGCCAATGCGAGCCATACGCACACGGAATCGGACATCACGGATCTGGGTTCGTACCTGGAGAACGTGGTCGAAGACACCACGCCGCAGCTCGGCGGAACGTTGGACTTCAACTCCAACGCCCTCCAAGACAACGCTGCGTCGACTGGTACTGCCAACCAGTACCTCAACGCGACCGGTGCTGGCGGAAGTGTCGCATGGCAAGCCCTGGACATCTCGCATGACACGTCTCCGCAACTCGGCGGCGACCTGGACATGAACGGCAACAACATCAATGCCGGTGGAACGCTGATTTCGCCGACAGAGATGTCGTACTTGAACAACGCGTCGAGTAACATCCAGGATCAGATCGACGGAATCGCTGGTGGTCTGTTCTGGCAGGAGCCGGTCATCGCCGAGCAGAACGATCCGCCCGCATCGCCAACGACTGGCGATCGTTACATCGTCGGCGACACGCCCACCGGGCAGTGGTCGACGGATAGCGCAGCCGAGAAGATCGCCGAGTGGAACGGCTCGAGCTGGGATTACGGTACGCCGGAAGAAGGCTGGGCGTGCTGGGACGAAACCGAGGATACCCAAAAGGTCTACAACGCCGCACACCCAGGTGGTGATTGGGTCAAGATCGGTGCAACGGTCGACCACGGTAACCTGGGCGGTCTCGGCGACGACGACCACCCGCAGTACCTGAAGAACCTGTCCGAGGACACCACGCCGGAACTCGGCGGCACGCTCGACCTCGCGGACCAGGCTATCCAGGACAACGCGGATTCGACAGGTGCGGCCAACACCTACCTCAATGCGACGGCTGCCGGCGGAAGCGCCGAATGGATCGCGTTGGACATTTCGCACGACACGTCGCCGACCCTCGGCGGGAACCTCGACATGTCGACGTTCAACATCGAGGGCGTCACCGCGACAGAGATCGGTTACGTCTCGGGCGTCACGAGCTCGATCCAAACGCAGCTCAACGGTAAGGCTCCGACGAGCCACACCCACACCGAAGCCGACATCACCGACCTCGGGTCGTACCTCGAGAACGTCGTGGAAGACACCACGCCGCAGCTCGGTGGCGACCTTGCCTTGAATGGCAACTCGATCAATGACGGCACCGGCACTGGTGCGGATCAGCAAGTTCTGGTCTCGGACGGTGTTGGCGGCATGAGCTGGGCAGATCAGTCCGGTGGCGACTCTGGTACGGTTCAGGGTACCGACGGTACTCGGGACATCCAGGCGAGGCTCGACGGCTCGCCCGACGGTAATGCCCGCGGTGAGGACTCGGTCGACTTGCAGACCAGCCGCACGAACGCGGACGAGGTTGCCAGCGGTGTTGGCGCTTCGTTGCTCGGCGGTTCGGACAACAAGGCGACGGCCATCAACTCGTTCGCTGGCGGCGAAGCCGCGCTGGCAGACCTGTATGCTGGGCGAGCCCAGGCTGGTGGGGCGTTCTCGAGCCCCGGCGACGCACAGACCATCACCCTGGTCGCGCGTAACCAAACGACCGACGCCACGGTCACCGAGCTGTTCCTTGACGGAACGGACGACCGGATCGTCCTGCCGAACGACACAACCTCGCTGTTCGAGGTCTACGTCGTGGGTCGCCGGACGGACGTCGACGGCGAGTCGGCCGGCTACCGCTTCGCCGGCGTGATCGATCGCCAGACCAACGCCGCGTCGACAGCTCTGGTCGATGGCGTGAGCAAAGACCGTATCGAGGACACGGCGCAGTGGGATGCGGACGTGTCGGCCGATACGACCAATGGATCGTTGAAGATCGAGGTTACCGGTCAGGCGGCGAAGAACATCAACTGGGTGGCCTTCATCCGGCTGGTGTCGACGACTGGCTAAAATTTGTTCCTAAGAACAAAATTCGGTCCTAAACATGGCTGAACGCTCATGGAATCTGGATGATGGATTTACACTGGTCACGGCGGAAGAGATTAGCTACCTGTCCGGTGTTACCTCCGCCATCCAGACTCAGATCAACGGAAAGCTTGCCAACGTGGTCGAGGACACCACTCCTCAGTTGGGTGGTGACCTCGACCTCAACGGCAACACCTTCTCGATCAGTGGCGGCACCGGGCTAGCTGGCCAGGCCGTCGTCTCTGACGGCGCTGGCGGTGCGTCCTGGGATTACGCCGGCGGAACAACCCAAGGTGTCGATGAGACTTACGATATCCAGGCGGCCGACGAGGGCGCTACCGCAGGCAACGCCCGCGGCGAGAATTCGGTCGACCTCCAGACTGATCGCAATGCAGTAACGCAAGTTGCATCAGGCACCGGCTCAGTTATTGTTGGCGGAGGCCGCAATACTGCCTCTGGCGACTATAGCGCGGCTCTCGGCGGCTACGCCCTCACCGTCTCCGGCACGCACAACCTTATCGGCGGCGATACGAACACTGTATCTGGCAACCGCAATCTGGTTGGCGGCCTCAATCATACGGTAGCCGGCGGTGGCGGGCTTGTTGCGTGCGGAAGCAATACGACAGCAGCGGGCAATGCTTACTGTGTCGTACTCGGCTTCTCGAGTGACATCTCCGGTACGGGCGATTACCAGAGCATCCTGGGCGGCCAAGACCACACGATCAGCGGCGGACCGCACGCAGTTATCGGTGGCGGCCAAGAGAATACGATCAGCGGCGGCTACACGTCGCACTGTGCCATCTTCAGCGGCCGGCAGAACACGATCAACCTGACGCACGTCAACTCGACGGGCGGACACAATGTGATCGTTGGAGGTTTTAGCAACGACATGGATGATGCCAGCTCGCTTGGCACCATCTACTCAGTACTCGTTGGCGGAAATAGCAACTACTGCGGCGGCGACTACAACTTCCTCGGCGGCGGTCTTGCAAATACCCTTGTCGAGAACGCTCAGTATAGTTTCCTCGGTGGCGGCGACACCAACCTCCTGCGAGGCACAGCGAGCGGCTGCGTCATCGTCGGGGGACACGACAACATCGTGGGCTCGGCCGGCGCTGCAGCAATCACCGCTTCGAGTATCGTTGGCGGACAGCTCAATGAGATCGTCGCACTGCAGGACTACTGTGCGATCCTCGGCGGGTACAACAACGACATCACCAGCGGCGATTACGCCACTGTCCTCGGCGGCAACGGCAACTCGGTCATCGACAGCTCCAACTACGCTCTCGTATCCGGGTACCTGAACGTAGCTTCGTCGCCGCACTCGATCGTACTGGGCTACTACGGCCGCAGCGATCACGAGGGGCTGCACTACGGCAACGGCACAGCCAGCGGCGTAGCACAAGGGAGTACACACATCCTGATGAAGGATGTGACCACAGCAACGCTCACGGAACTGGCATACCGCGGCCAGACTCCCGGCACGAACACGACGCTCGTCATCCCGGAAAGTACGACGTGGCTGGTGAAGGTCTACGTCGTTGCGCGTCGGACAGACGTAGACGGCGAGGGTGCCGCGTGGGAGTTCAGCTACGCCGTGCGTCGGCCTGCCGGTGTCAGCTACCCGTCGCTTATCGGCTCCGTCAGCAAGACGGTCATTGCCGATGACTCCGCGGGCACGTGGGACGCCGATGCAACCATCTGGGCAGTCAACTATCGGCTGTACATCCGCGGCAAGGGTGAGGCAGGCAAGACAGTCAGATTCGTGGCTCGAGTAGAACTTACTCAGGTTAAGGGCTAAACATGTCCCTGCACTATAACAACAGAACGAATCAGATCGAAGCGATCGGCACAGCCGGTACGCTGGTGAACTTCACCGGGTTGGGAATCAACAACCTGGTCGAAGACACTACGCCCCAACTCGGCGGCGATCTCGATATGAACGGCAACAATATCGAGGGCGTCACGCCTACGGAGATGGGCTACCTGTCCGGCGTCACATCAGCCATCCAGACACAGCTGAATGGTAAGGCTCCGACCGTGCATACGCACACGGAGTCGGACATCACTGACCTCGGAAGCTACCTTGAGAACGTCGTGGAAGATACTACTCCTCAGCTCGGTGCTGACTTGGACGTGAACGGACACACGTTCAACATAGGAGCCAGCACCGGAGCAGCGAACCAAGTCCCAACGTCCAACGGCGCGGGTGGTCTTAGCTGGGCGGCTCCGCAGGTCGTCGCCGACACCACCCCGCAGTTGGGCGGTGACTTGGACATGAACAGCAACAACATCACCGCGGCAGGTCCGACAACGATCTCGCCGACGGAGGTGTCGTACCTGGACGGCGCGACGTCCAACATCCAGTCACAGCTCGATGCGTTGGCTGGCGGCGGTGGCGGCACGGTCCAAGGATCGGACGCGACCTACGACATCCAAGCAGCCAACGAAGGCACGGTCGCAGGTAACGCCCGTGGTGAAAACTCGGTCGACCTCCAGACTGACCGTGCCCTGGCAACGCAGGTAGCCTCGGCGACGTATTCGGTCATCGTCGGCGGTGCTCGCAACCGTGTCGACGAGAGCTACAGCTCGATTCTGGGCGGCTATGCCAACTACATCGCTGCGTCTTCGCTGGCGGGTTACCATGTTATTCTCGGCGGCAGCACGAACACCATCTCTGCGACAACAGGCGAGTTCAACGCCATCGTCAGCGGAGAGGTCAACCAGATTGGCGTGACGACAGCGGCTTCGGATTACTGTCTCATAGCCAGCGGGCAGCTCAACAAAGCTGATGGCAACTACAACGTGATCTGCGGCGGCTACAACGGCAACTTGGACTCGGCGACTTACGGTTTCATCGGCAACGGCAGCAATATCGTCGCGACATCGACGGGCTCCTTCAACACGGTTCTGAACGGCTTCTCGCATGATCTGACGGGCTCGGGAGACTACGGGCTGATCCTGCAAGGCAACAACAACCAGCTCTCGGCCTTCTATTCGACGGTCATCAACGGCATCAACTGCACGGCGACTGCCAATGGTGCCCTCGTCGCGGGAAACACGAACGACTGTGCCTCTATCTACGGTGTTTGTTTCGGCAACGTGAATGACGTAGGCACTGGCGGGCAATGCAGCATCCTCGGCGGGTCTAGCAACGACATCTTCGCAGGCAACTCCAATACGATCTGCGGCGGGCAGAGCAACGTAATCACGACGGCCCAGTCTGATTACAACTTCATCGGCTGCGGCAGCAGCAACACGATCGGCGGCGTCGGTAGCGACCGAAATGCCATCTGCGCCGGTGCGACCAACGCTATCGGAACGACGCACGCCTCCTTCAACTGCTTCATCGGCAGCGGCTCTCAGAACCTCATCAACGCTGATTATGGCGTCATTGGTGGTGGGCTGGACAACGAGATCCAGACTGGCGGCGACTATACGTTCATCGGCTCCGGTACGGATCACATCGTCAACGCGTTGTACTGCGTCGTCGCTGGCGGGCACACCAATGTCATCAACACCGGCTCGAACTACGCCGTTATCCTGGGTGGCCTGCAAAACACGATCACCACCGCCGACCACAGTTACGTGCTTGGCAGCAACTGCACAATTTCGTCTGGTGCCGATTACTCACAGGTGAGCGGTTATTACGGCGACGCTTACAACTACGGGCAGCGAGCGAGGGCTTCCGGGCGCTTTGCAGCCACTGGCGATGCACAGACCAGCGAATACACTATTCGGCGTGCGTTGAATCACATTAACAATTCCTGGTACGACCTGACGCCTAGCGGTGCCAATCTTACAGGTTCAAACGGGATGGTGTTGAAAGCCAACGCCACCTGGACATTCGACGGGATCGTTGTCGGGTCCAACGACGCGCAGAGCAAGACAATCCACTGGCGTGTCACCGGTGCCATCAAGAACGTCGGCGGAACGATGACACTGAAGAACGCGGTTGTCGACGTCATCGACAACAGCGACGATACGCTGTATGAGTGCCAAGTAGTAGCAAATACTACCTATGACGCGCTCAGTATCCAGGTGCGTCGCTCTGTGGCTGGCGCAGCGCCAGCCGATTCCATGCGATGGGTAGCTCACGTACGCACAGTTGAGGTGATCTACTAATGACAGTTGAACTCAACCATACAGCCAACACGATCGAGGCCATCGGCTCCGAGGGTTCGCTGATCAACTTCGGCGAAGGCATCGTCCAGGGCACCGACGGCAACACATACAATATACGTGCCGGTAACGAGGGTGCGACCACCGGCAACGCCCGTGGTGAAAACTCGGTCGACCTACAGACGTTCCGCGACGCTGCCGACGACGTAGCGGGCGCCATTTACTCGGTCATTGTCGGCGGAGACTCCAACCAGATCGACTCCGGCGGCGCACGCTCGTCCATCGTAGGCGGCCAGGACAACTGGATTACACAGCCGTGGGGCTTCATCGGCGGCGGACAGGAGAACCAGGCCGGAGCGACACATGCGGTCGTCTGCGGCGGCTACTCCAACCAAGTCTCGAACATCTACGGGTTCATCGGCGGCGGCTACAACGGCTTGGTGAGCGGCCAGTACGGCAGCGTGGTCGGCGGCCTCGACAACCAGTGCCAAGCCAACTATGGCGTGGTCATTGGCGGCGACGACTGCTGGGTACATGCCAATGCTCCGTACGGCGTCGCACACGGACTCGAAGCACAGGCCATGCGGTACACAGAGCGATGCTTCGCCAATGGCCAGTTCTTCGACCGCGGGGACAACCAGTTCGGCGAGATGATGCTGTCGCGATCTGTGACGCACTCATCGACAGCCTGGTTTGATTTGTACCTCAACGGTACAGATACCACGCATCTGGCGGTACTGGATACGGCGGTCAACGGCAACACCATCTGGACGTTCGAGGCTATGCTCGTCGGAGCCACCAGCGGTCTGGGCAAGACGTTCAGCTACAAGATCACTGGCTGCGTTGAATGCGACAACGGCACGATGTCGATCCTGGGCCAGTCCACAAGCGTTATTCACGAGAGCGACACCAATTTCAACGCACAGGCAGCCGTTGACGGGACCAACCGGGCGCTGCTCATCCAGGTTTCAGATAGCGGCGCTGCCAGTGATGTGGTACGCTGGGTCTGTCACCTGAAAACCGTACAGCTACGCTGGAATACATAGGAGAATCAAGAATGAGTATGCAACGTACTTTCGACGACGAGTGTGGGAGCACCCACGCCTCGGCGTACCACAAGATCACGAACCTGCGAAATACGCGGGATGCCGAGTCCATGGTCATCTCCGTCTCGATCTTCAAGGACGCACAGGCCAAGACCGACGACAAGGCGCCGGTTGGCTCCTTCGCGTGCCGCGTGAAGGGTACCGACTACACCACGTACTTCGGTAACGCTGCCGTCGCGCTCGTCGACAAGAGCGAAGTGGTCAAGGCGTACGAGTACCTGAAGGCTGAGACGCCGGAATACGACGGTACTGCGGGTACGGTCACCGACGTCTAAGAACCGAGGGGCCGATGGCTGAGAAATACTTCCAACTCGATAAGAACCTCCCTGGCGTCACTGCGCAGGAGCTGTCGTGGCTGGGCGGGCTGAATGACTACATCCAGCCGCAACTGGACGCTACCAATGCGCGAATGCTGACGACCAGGATGGGGGCTCGCAAGAGCACCGCCGGCACCCTGACAAAGGGGACGCCGTGCTATTTCGTTGGCTGGGATGCCGTCAATATGGTCATGCTTGTCGAGGCATCTGACGCCAGCGATCCGGCTACGATGCCGGCACGCATGATCGTGGACGAGGAGATGACAGACTCGACCACTGGGCATGCGTCTGTCATTGGCGAGCTGGAAGACATCAACACATCGGGCTTCGTCGCGGGCGACGTGCTGTACGTGGCGGCAGGCGGCGGCCTTACCAAGACACCACCTGCTGCGCCCAGCAAACAGCAGAAGGTTGCCTTCGTGCTGTTTGCCCATGCGGCTTCCGGCAGGATCGCATTTGCTCCGCTGTTGTCTGGGCACTCGCACTCGCTCGACGAGATCGAGAACCTTGACCTGATGGTCGTGACGACGGCAGGGCAGAATACGCCGTACTTCGAGGTCAACCAGGTGACGTGGACCTCAGTGGCTAACCTACCGTACGACGGAGCCAACGCCGTACTCGATAAGATCACCGCAGTGGTCAGCCGCAACGGTACGTCCGGCACGGCTGAACTTCGGATCTACGACGTGACCAACAGCCAGGTGATCGCGACGATCACATGGACGGATGATACGATCCACTTGGAAGAGACCACAACCATCAACAACCTGCCATCCAGCAATGCCGTGTTCGAGATCCAGATGCGTAAGAGCACAGGCGGCGGCGTGAAGACAGCCCGGTGCCACTCGGTACGGTTCCGGCAAAACTCGACGTAGGTGACTTAATGGCCCACGAACATTGCTACTCATATGACTGTGAGACGTGCAACATCGTCGAGGAATGGCGAGAGGACAAAGACGGTGCGCCTACGGAATGTGTCAACGATTCCGGCCACACAGTGGATTGGACCACGCTGAAGATCGTGGGCTCCCGCGACGTGTTGCCCTATGTGACGCTCAACTTCTCCGACGGCACCAACCCATGGTACGAGACACAGAGTACCGACTGGGTCACTGTCGGGTCGTTCCGCTACGACATCGACGACGGTGAGCGGCACTACCTGTGGGTCGTTGTGGACAAGATTGGCACTGCCGGTACCGCCCGTGTGCGTGTCCGTAACATCGGCGAGAACAACAACCTATTTTTCAAAGGATGGTCCGAGGAAGGCTACCAAACCAAAAAGGACCCGCCGGCCAATCAGCCGACCCAGAATTCGATCATGGAGGTGCAGGTGCAGGTAACAGACGCGTCCGACATTCTGCGGATCTACTCCGCCATGATCTACTAGGAGCAGCCCAATGGCCAAGAAATGGAATCGCTACAGCTACTACTGCGAGACAGAGCAGCTGCACATCGTGGAGGATCAGCTCCGCGACGTCGCGCCTACGCAGTGTCAACACGATGCCGGGCACACAATCACAGCCGACAGCGTCTCCATCGTGGAGACCATCCACAAAGGCCAGGTCGAGGTTGAGAACACCGTCGACAAAGAGGATCACGATCCTGTCCGCGTTGTCGTAGCGCCAGGACGTACCGGCTACCGGATGTGTGACCGTGATATCAAAATCATCACCGCCAAGATGGGCGACGAGTCGTTCGAGGACATGAAGGTCAATATGGCCGATAACGTCCGCATTGGGTGGGGCGAAGTAACCGTGGTGGGCGTCTACAAGGACGACGGAGCTGGCGGCTACGAGCTCTGTGCCGATCAGACCGACGCGGACAGCAACGCCTGCCTGACTATCCTGGACTTCCATCCGGACGATCAGGAAGCAACGCCGACAAAGACCGTCTACGAGATCCAGGGCGGCACACTCTGGGTCGACGACAGCCTGCCGAACGACGCCAACAAGTGGGAGCACCAAGTCTACGTTATCGTGGCACCAAATATCCCGAAGGCGATGGGCGGCGGTGTGCGGTTCTTCGACGGGTATCTCTACCCGTATAAGGGCAACTGGATGCAAACCAACAACACGCTGGCTATTGAGTTGGACCCTGCACAGTCAATCGAGGTATCCCGTCTCCGCGTCTGGGCGTATTACCCAGCAGGTGCCGGGTCGCACACGCATATTCTGCGTCTGCGTACGTTCCGTCCGACGAGTACGTTCTAAAGGAAGAGTGATGCCGATTATCTGGGTAAGAGTACCGAAGTGCGGAGCGACCTCGTTCCTCCATGTGCTTCGAGAGAACGGTATGCAGGCGCGGAACCTCAAGAAGGTCCAGTGTGCCGGCATCGACAATCTGAACCACCTCAAGAACGAGGTGGCGATCCTGACGGGACCGAACGGCAATTCGTACTACGATTATGCATCCGTGCGGAACACGTGGTCGTTCGCCGTTGTCCGCAACCCGTGGGCGAGAGTGGTCTCCGCCTGGCGATTCTGCACGCTGCTCAAGAACAAGACGCTGCGACGCGTGCTGCAGGAGCTGCCACACAAGAACCAGTTCGACGGGATCTACGCGGACGCGGACCCGAGTGAGTTGAAGTCGGCGTGGTACCACTTGACCCTGCCCCAGGTGCAGTTTGTCAAGGACCGCCAGGGGAACATGCGACCGAACCGGATCATAAAGCTGGAGGAAATCGCCGTTGGAATGGACCCGGTATGGGACCATTTAGGCCTCCCAAAGCAGGAGATGCCTCGCCTTAATACCTCCGGCCATCCACGGTATACTGAATACTACGACGCGAAAACACGGAAGATGGTGGACCGCCTCTTCGAAGAGGACATCCAGACATTCGGCTACTCGTTTGGCCTGTAGGAGACCACAAAATGGCAATGCCACGCATCACGTCCCGCGCAACGTACACCACGCCGTCAGCGGTGGAGAAGGATTACACCGACCTAGAGCTCGATCGATTTACCGTGAAGGCCCTGCCCAACGGTGACAAGTTGGTCCGTGCTGAGCTGCGGCCGTACAACTGGGACACCAAGGAGTTCGCGAACAGTCGGGCCAACGACAACGTCATCATCAACATTCCCAGCCTTGCCGCTGAAATGGACCGCTGCTCGGCGATTCAGGCGGTGGTCAACTCGCTCGGCGATCTGCTCAACAAGCTGGTGATCGAGAAACAGCTGTTGGAAGAGATCGATGCGCTGGAAGAGGGTCAGGACCCGACGGGACTGCAGAACCAGCTCAACTCAGTACGCACCCAGCTGGGTGCCACCTAAGGAGCCCCATCATGGCGCGGTCAGACGCAATCAATGTTCGCTCTCCGGTTATCTCTACAGCCTATGACGAGCTGCTCACTCGCAAGAAGCGAGCAATCGCCATGGATCAGGGAACGTGCGGGATGCTGCAGGTAACCCTGCTGCGCGAGGGCTATCCGATCAACCTCGAGGATCTGACGATCGCGACCGAGCCCGACACCAACCAGAACGTCGGCGAGCAAGACTGGGAGAACTTCGGCTGGAACGACTGGGATACCTTCATGTTCATTGAAGGCCCGCTGATCGACCCGGAGTGCAGCCTGAGTCACAGCCACGAATCGTCCTGTGCCATCGAGTTGCCTGTCGTCAAGGTCCGCTGGCGGGAGGCCTCACTGATCGACAAGAACCTCTACCAGAACGAGGCCGTGATCTTCGATGCCGAGAAGGGCATCGTGCGTGTGGAGGTCCCGGAACAGATCTACACGAAGACCGGCATCTATCTGGTGAACTTCGGCATCTTCGAGCCGGGCGTGGACCCGGACACCGATACCGATGCCTGTCCGGTGTGGCTGTACGAGGTCTACCTGTACGTCGGCCACAGCGCATGGCACAATCCGCAGCAGAACCCGCAGGTAGGCCCGCCGACCATCGACGACGTGCGGCTGGGCCTCCGTGACGCCGACCCGCTCATGAACGAGCTGATCGACAACTTCGACTTCGACCTGACGGAGATCTGCTTCGCCGCCGTGAGGACAGTCACCTTCTGGAACAACCAGCCTCCGCCGATCCTCGGGGCCACGTACTCCACCAAGAACTTCCCGTTCAGGGAGATCTGGCTGGCCGGCATCCACCACTACCTGTTCGAGCTGGCCGAGGAGCATTACCGCCGGAACAAGCTGCAGTACAGCGCCGGTGGGGTATCGCTCGACGACAAGGCCAAGGCCCGCGACTACAACCAGGCCTGGAAGGAACGGTTCCAGAAGTTCCGATCGCTCGTGATGCATCAGAAGGCCTCCATCAACATGTCCAAGTGCTTCAGCGCGTTTGGTGCGGGCTACGGATACGGCTACGGATATGGAAGGGCAGGTTATGGCTACCGCTGGTAAGACCAAGACGAAACGCTGTAGCAAGTGCAAGGAGTCGAAGCCGCTGACGGAGTTCAACAAGAGCCGTGGCAGCAGCGACGGGCTGCACAATTACTGCCGTAAGTGCTGCCGCGTGCATGAGCGCGAATGGCGAGCAAAACATGGCAATACGCCAGAATACCGGGCGCGGTGCAGCGCAAACGAACGCAAACGCCGGTACGGTATAGACAACTACGACGAGCTCTTGGAGAAACAGGCTGGCGTGTGTGCCATCTGCGGTAACACGGAGACGGCTACCCTGCGCGGTAAAGTGAAACGTCTTGCTGTGGATCACGACCATGCGACCGGAAAGATCCGCGGCCTTTTGTGTAACAACTGCAACAACATGCTCGGACGGTCCCAAGACAATCCAGACACCCTGCGTAAAGCCGCCAACTACCTGGAGCAGGCATAATGCCCAGAACTCGTGACAACTACGGCGAGCCGTTCGATCGCATCTACGTGGACTATGCCCTGCGCTCCGGCGTAGCGCGTGTCACGTGGGAGCTCCGCGACGATTTCCTCTGGCCAGAGCCGCATTCGTTCCAGCTCCAGGCGAACCCCAACTGGGACGAGCCGGACGACTGGGAGGATGTCGGTGCGCCTGTCGTCAACCAGTTCTACGCCATCGACGATGAGCAACGGGAGTGCGGCAAGGGCCTGCGGGCGGCCTACCGCGTGGTCCTGACGACCAGCGAGGAGACGTACACGTCCGAGGTGGCCCAGACGTACGGCAACATGACCAAGCGCCAGTGGCTGCTGGCCCGGGCCATGATGCGCCGGTTCCGCCTGCAATCCAGGCAGCTCGAGAAGTTCCCCGGCTACCTCATGAAACGCAGGATCCACAATGCTGTATGCACAGAGTGTGTCCACCCCATCACGGGCGGCATCATCAACTCGGACTGTCTTGCGTGCAAGGGCACCGGCAAGGTCGACGGATACTGGAAAGCTGTGGAGGATACGCTGTTCGAGTGCGCCCCCGAGAACGAGGACACCAAGCGTAGCCAGCGCGGCACCGTCAATGACAACGTCATCGTGGGGCGGTTCATTGGAATTCCCCCGGTAAAACGGAACGACGTCTGGATCGAAGCAGATAGTGACCGAAGGTACGTCGTCAACTCCGTCCGCGGGGTGGCGGAGTTGCGACGCGTCCCCCTGATTGTACAAGCCGAGCTTCGGCTGGTAGAATTTGGTGACGTGCTGTACGATGTGGATCCAGAGGAGGGGAACTAATGCCAGTACAAGGCGCGCCTGAGAAACTGCAGCCGCAAGAGCCGGAAGAGGCCCCGCGCAACCCGTTCCTGCTGCCGATAAGCATCAGACGCTGGAAACCGCCGCAATATCTCATCGACATCTTCGACGATGAGCTATCCAAACAGGAACGAGCAAATGCCGGAAGATTGGACCTCAACTCCTGATACGTTGTGCGCGCTGGGGCCCACGCCCCAGATCATGACTAGCCTGTTCCTCACCTGGCTGCGTGAGCATTTCTCGGACTCGGACAACATCGAGCACGCCATCTTCCGTGATCGGTTGTGGGACTCCGAGGCCTGCGCCACCCGCGTCATGATCGAGGACGCGACGGTCTGGACGCCGGAGATGACCCAGCGCCGCCCGGCCCTGCTGGTCAAGCGGAACTCCTGGGAGCATACGAAACGCTTCACGTTCGACAGCCAGTCGGGCACGACCGAGGACGGACGCCCTACATACACCAAGCTGTGGCGGGGCAGCCACACGATCTTCGCCGTCTCCCCGGAAGGAGGGGAGTGCGAGATCCTTGTGGCCGAGACCTATCGATTCCTGATGCACTTCGGACCGATATTCCGGCAGTACTTCAACCTGATGAAGTTCGAGTTGCTGCAGGTTGGCGAACTCTCGATGATCGAGGAGACCAGCAAGGCCTACGCCTGCCCGATCACCGTCGCGTACGGTTGGCAGGAGAACTGGGCCATCCGACCATGGGGTCCCAACATCACCGACCTGCGGCTGTCGCAAATCTTCGAGACATACTACGGGTAAAGGGAGAGATTGATGTTCAGTTTGTCACGGGAGCTGGTCCACAGCGAGGCCAAGGCCGTCGGTGCCGACATGCTCGACCGCCAGCAGGCCCTCATCGTGGGCGGGAACGCCCAACTCTATCGCTATTCTGTGGAAGACGAGCGTGCCCTGATCGGCATCGGCAAGTACGACTGCGACAACGGTACGGAATACCCGTACCCGTACCGCCCCGAGAACAGCGTCATCGACCAGCGGAGCGTCCGGCTGTACGCCGACAACGTCTACCTGCAGATCCACCAGGCATACGGCGGATTCACGCCGGACCAGGAACATTACGATCGCCTGGTCACCGAGGACGAGTGCCTCATGGAAGACTGCGTTGTCGGCGCCGTCATCGATGTCAAGCTGGACGATCTGCACTTCAGCGCCAAGGTGCTGGGGCATGCCAAAGACGGAGACTACTACGCCCTGGTTCTTAGCCGAAACCTGCCAGCGCCGATGCGGGCCGCGGATCCTGCGAAGATGCGGTTCCGCGCCTGTGTCGTACGGCACGACATCGAGATCCCGGTCGAAGCGTTCGACGGCCAGGTCGACAACTGGTGCGCCCGCGCCGACCACGTCGTCGTTGGCGGCGGCATCTATCTGGCCGACAGCGGTTGGATCGACGACGGTGAGCCGCACCCGCTCCCGATCGTGGAGGCCGACCTCTACATCCAGTACAAGGCCTGGCGTAGCGAGTTTGCAGACACCGTCTACGCCCTGGCGGATGGCGAGGATCTCGATCTGATCCCCGGACAGGAGTCGCCGGCCAACCCGCTGAAGTTCGGTGTGAAAATGGCGAAGCTGCACTCTAATATCACTGCTGTCAAATTCATCGCCGTGCCGGACCCGGACGATCCGGCATCCTGGGTTGAGACCCTCCGGCGTGCTGGAAAGTTCCGGTTCTACAGCGTCGTGCCGATGACCACCGATCCGGCAGTCCAGGAGGCCGTGATACAGCTCGTAGACGACCGTTCCCAGGCCGCCACGGGCCGGGAGTGTGTCACGTGGCTCCCGCTGCAGGCGCGCGCTACCGTGGCTGTGGCGGACGCCTCGAACAGCGTGGACGGGGCGCCGCTGAAGGCCGTGGTCCGGGAGCAGCCCGGTGGTGGGGCCTTCCTGGTGGACGTTCAGGAGGGAAATGCGCAATTCCTGTCGCTGGGGGTCCAACCGGGCGATATCCTGCGTTACAACGTCGGCGAAAATGGGTATATTGAATATGTCATCCACGCAGTCCTGAACGAGGACGCGGTGGTTGTCCAGGATAGCCAGGGCATCCAACCGTCTGACTTCGCCCACCCGGTCGAAGTCTGGAGGACATTGGATTCAGACGCAATGGCCGCGCGGGTCGCCGCGAAGGCCAAAGAGTATGGCAGCAAACGCGTCCGTGCCGTGTGGCCGGACCGTGCCATTGGTGGCGGGGTAGCATTCGACGGAATGTACGTGTGCGCAGCGCTCGCCGGACTCCGGTCCGGCTGCGCGCCGCACCAAAGTTTGGCCGGCGTAGAGCTAGCCGGCATCGACGAATTGCCAAGGACCGACGAGCTGTTCACGGAGGAGCAGCTCGAGATGTTGACAGACTTTGGAGTGTGGGTGGTCAGCGCCGACGACGGTGTCGCCCGCTCTCTACGAGGCTTGACGACAGCAGCGTACGGTGATCCATCGCAACACGATGAGGCGGTGGTCACCAACCTGGATTGTATCTGTGGAGCGCTGCGAGATGAGTTGAGGTCGACCATCGGTAAAGCGCATGGCGCGGGCCAGATCCAGCATCATGTCATCGCCAAGGCGCACGGTCAACTCAACGCTATGTGCGTGACGAGATCACCGCGGGTGGGCAGGCAGCTGATCGACAAGACGGTTCGCGTCGTCCGTCGACACGCTTTCCTGAGCAACCGACTTGTGTTGAGCCTACGTCTCGTGGTACCGGTACCACAGGAACGTGGGATCACCGCTGGTAATGTCGAGGTGTACCAGCAGATTATCGTATAATCGCCAGGATTGGCGAACTTGACCAACATGGAGGTTAAAGCCAATGGCTCAAGACATTTTCTCCCGTGAAGTCACCTTTGGTGGTGCGTTCTCTGCTGACGGGGCCTCGCTGGCATTCGACGAATTCGGCGCTGGCTTGCTCGCTCAAAGCGTGCAATGGCAATACCAGCAGAACGTCACACGATTGTACGAGGTCGCGTCGAGCGACGTGTATCTCGTTGCCGGTCGAACCCAAGGGCAGGCAACCGTGCAGCGGGTCATGGGACCTGCCGCGCTTGCTGAAGCATTCTACGAAACCTACGGCGACGTGTGTAACGCCGACACCAACACCCTGACGTTTACCGCCCAGGCGAACTGCGCCTCCGGTGGCGACACCGGTGATACGGTGACGATCGTCATGAACTCCGTGGTCATCGTCGGCTACGGTGGGGCGGTGACGGCGCAGGACATGGTTGTCAACGAATCGCTGACACTGTTGTTCCTCTGGCTGACCTACGGAGTAGCCGCACCAGCACCGTAGTGATCAGCATTGGTATTGGGGGCCCGGCATCAGCCGGGCCCCCTAGGGCGTACTCAGCCCATAACCGGATAAGACAATGCCATCACCATTCAAGAAGATCAGGACCGCAATGGACGGGCTCGCCCGCCTTGCGCGTAACCTGGACTGGAATTCTCGTCTGCAGCCAGGCTCCGCCGCCGGACAAAACCCGGTGTCTGACCCTGCCGGTGCGATCACTGCGCACAACACCGACCTGGCTGCCTCCAGCACGGTACAGTACGGCTTCGTCATCGACGCGCTGCCCAGCGTCCGCTGCTACCGTGTCCAACCCGAGAACGGCGGGCCTGTCATCGACTGCTCGCTCGGTATGCGTGGCACCGTCTCTCCGATGGGCTCCTACGACGCCGACACCCTCATCGCCGGTACGCACGTCCGGTACGTCCAACAGAAGAACGACCCGACCGGCCTGATCGTCGCCATCGAACCGATGTACATGTACGATCCGCGGCTGTTCTACGGCGACGTGATCTCACAGGGTTCCAACACCGGGCTCAACGTAGAGACCGGCTTCCACGAAGTCTTCCTGCTTGGCGGGTTCCAGGGTCCCATGTCCCTGAACGGCGGCGTCACCGACTATGCCGGCCGCACCCCGTTTGACAGCCTGGAGATCGGTGAGTTCAACCGATCGATGGAGACCGGGCTGATGCTCCACATGGACCCGTACATGGCGTTCATGCGTGCCGACGAGTGGTCCGGGCTGTGGATGTTCTACTGGGACGGCCTCGTCCGTCTGTCAGGGCAGAACTTCCAGCGGTGGACAAGCGGATCCGAGCTCGAGTCGTACGACGACGAAGGCGAGCACATGTGGTACAAGGGCATCGCCACGTACCCGTGGGAACACATGGGCCAGCTCCAGGGTCCCGACTCCAGCGTCCTGCAGGAGCGTTCCGCCGACGTCACACAGAACACGGCGCCCTACTACGCCAGGTTCGAGCCGGACAACGACGATCTGCAGCCGTTCCACCGGTTCCGCGAGTACGCTGGCTACCTCGGCCAGGGCCAGAAGAAGATGATGTGTGCGCCGCTGCAGACCGGCACAGACTACCAGATGCTCTACAGCGACCAGGACTACGAGCCGATCGGTCTGCACGAACAGAACATCGACATGGCGGGCCACTGGTCGGTGCGTACGGCCTCCGGCATCACCATCGCCAAGCGCCCGATCCTCCCGGTGCCGAAGCGCATCAGGGATGTGACGCACTACGCTGGCGACCAGCCGTCGACGTACAAGGCCTCGTCGCAGTACGGCTCGGGCTCCGCCCACAAGATGCAGCCGCTGCCGACCGTCGCGTCCGGCGAGTTCGCCATGTCCGCGGCCGCCACCGTCATGGATCACCACGCATACCTGTTCAACTGGAGCAGCGCGCACCCGTTCCATTACCACAGTGACGACTACTACTACCCAGAAGAGTCGGGATACGACCACATCTCGACGAACCAGGAGATTCCGACCTGGGGCGATCTCAACGTGGACACCTCATGGTATCTCGGCGACCCGTCGTATAACTCGTACACGCTGGATCACCGGTCGGACAACACCAAGAACATTTACCACAGCACAGCCTATCTCACGCTGTTAGAGGAAGGCGGCGTGCTGCTAGGCGACGGTTGGGGCTCTGAGATCCGGATGTCGAACGGCTGCATCTTCATCGACGCGCCGGGCGATATTTTCATGTCCTCGGGCCGTAACCTTATTGGGTGGGGTGGTCGTGACATCTGCTGGCGCGCCTGGAACTGTGTGGATGTCACGGCCAACGAGAAGGACGTGCGCATCAAGGCCGAGAAGAACTGCTGGATCTTGGCTGGCAACAGCGAGGCCACCGGCGAGAGTCAGGGCGGCGTCATCATCGAATGCCGCGCGGACGGTCCGCCGAAATACGACTTCTACAACAACACCGGCGAAGACGTTGAGGCCAACGGGATCATCTTCAAGGCGCTGGGTACTGAGATCATCGGCTGGGCGGAGAGCATCTACCTGCGTACGCGAGGTCCGGCTGTCGACTCCAAGTCGGCTGGCGACTCGGGTACGGCCGAAGACCCGCTGCCGAAGGTCGGCGACATCACGCTCGACGCCTACGGCAAGGGTGATATCGTCACGCGCTCCAACTTCGTGAAGCACTTCGTCCACTGCGCTGTGGCCCATATCTTCCCGGATACGGCTGGCAGCACGGTGCACTTCTTCACCGAGGACGGGGTCACGCTCGGCGGCGACGTGTACACCGACGGCGACCTGCTGTCGTATGGGTCGCACCTGGCCAAGGGCGACTTCCTGACACCGGAAGGCCACCACTATTCGACGTCAGGCGGTCTGGTCGGTAAGCTGACCACGGCGAGCGCCGGGAACATCTCGGACGCCATCGACCAAGGGCACCAGTACGAGATCGCGCTGATCGCCTGGGGCGTCAGCAGCTACGCCAAAGATATGACCCGTATGTGGTACGGGACCTCACGACCTGGTAAAAATGATGTGATCTCCAGCGTGTGGGTCCACTTGCGGACCGAGGAAGACTACAAGTCGGATGGGTTCTTCCTGTACGAATCCCGCTGGCAACAGATGGCCCGGCTCGGTGGCAGCTCGGGCACGCAGACCTGGACCGAGAACTACGTTGAGGCAAACCAAGCACACGGCGATATCACGAGCGATGAAACCTACCCGTTCCCGGGTCGCGATCGGTTCCAAGAGACCGGAAGCGGCAGCCGGACATGGTTGCAGCACGATCTGAAGCTGTACAACATGAGCACCGGGCAGGCAGCGGACCGAGGAAGCACGTACGAGTCGCCGGTTACGCTCAACAGCCTCAACGACGTGAAGCTCGACGGTAACTACCTAATCATCGGAAAGTAAAGGAAAATCATGGCCAAAGACACCCCACGACGACGTTTCCCGCTCCCGCCCACTGCCGAGCAGCGTAAGGCCCAGGCTGCCGCTGCTGCTTCCGTCGGCGCGGAGATGCCTCCGCAACGCCCCGGCAAGATCCTCGGCAAACTGCCGGTGGATGCCGTGCGCGGAGCTGAAGACCTCACAGAGGACGAACGTGTCCTGCTGGCGCACGCCGGCCACCAAGCTGGCGATCCAGTCCCGGACCTGTCCACTACCGCAGTCGGCCGCAGGCTGGCAGCGCAGGCCGCGCAGATCGAGCAGGAGGCCTCCGACCTGGCCGGGTTGACGCCGGTAGATCCGCGCACGCCGCCTATCAAGATGCCCGAGCCAGTCCCGATCGAGGAGCTGCCCGAAGCGGAGCAGCAAGCGCTGGCTGCGCGGATGCTCGAGATGCAGGAGCTGCAGGTACAGCTGGCCGCCGCCAAGTCGCAGAAGAGCGCCGAAGCCGCGGCCAACGCCATGCCAGCGTCCGTGGCCAGCGCGCCCGGCGGCTTTGCTGCAGTGCAGCACGCACGGCAGGCGGCAGCGCAGCAGCAGGGCAAGCTCACCATCACCGACGACCTCGGCGATCGGAGCAAGCCGGGCTTCTCGCTGAAGCAAAAGCCCGCAAAACCCGAGGTTCCGTCGGATCCGGAGCCTGAAATTTATTCACGTGAAGAAAATTCGGAGGCCGGCGGCGCGGTGCCCGAGGATTACGCCGTGATCTGCCCGCGCTGCTCGTTCGATCTGAACACGGACCTGAACGAGCCGACGGACGCCGACAAAATCGCCTTCGTGGCCTGCATTCTCGGCGGTGAGCACAGGTTCACGAAGGAGTACTCGTTGTTCGGCGGGAAGATCAAGGTGGTGTTCCGGGCACTGAAGCCGCGCGAGGTCGACACAGCGATCCAACAGGCCGACATCGACCTGCAGGCCGACAAGATCGTGAACCTCGTCCAGTACAGCCGGGAAATCGAGCGGTACAAGCTGGCTGCTGGCATTGCTGTCATCGCCCGGCAGGGCCACACGGAGCTTGAGTTCCCGGAGATCGGAGCGCTCGAGTATGATGAAGAGAACTTCGCCACTCCGGTGGCTGCAATGGACGACTACCTGCACAACGAGGTGTTCACCACGGACAGCCTCCGGAAGGTGATCTACAACGCCTGGGCCGAGTTCCTCGGCACCCTGGCAACGCTTGAGGCGAAGGCGGAAGACCCGGATTTTTTCTCCGGGATCGCGTAGCCTGTTTGATGATTCAGGCGGCCTGTGAAGGCATGATCGATTTCCGACAGGCCGATCTACGAGATCCCTGGTGGTGGCGGAAGCTTAGAGTAGTCATCGATTACGTTGGAAGACAGGTGTCAGCCAAGTTGGCGGAGCACAAGTTCCAGTTCAACCTGGCCGTACTGAGTTACCTGACGCATAGGGATACGCTCGAGATGCACTGGGACTCAGCAGAGATGCTGCGGTCCCGGCTGTGTCGTAAGCTCGCGCCCTGGCTTAAAGTTGGACCCGAGGACGTAAAGGAGACGTTGAAGGAAATGCGTGACCGCTACATCGAAACCTGGGGCGATCCGAACGATCCTACTTACCAGGCGGAGATGCAGCGCCTGATCCAGCACTGGAGGACTAAGTAATGTCCATGGGGTATCAAGCACCGGGGTTTCAGCCGCCGTACATGTCACCGTTCGGTTCGCCGAATCTGTTTCCCGGTATGAATCCGCTGATCGGTATGGGCGCGCAGTTCGGGGCGGGCATGCTAGCGCCTGGCATGCAGATGGGCCAGTTCATGCCCAACCAGAGCTTCATGAACACGCTGGAAGCTCAACAGTTCCAGCGGATGCAGATGGGGCTCTCCAGTACGATCGGTGCGAGCGGTGCCGCGGCAGACGTGCGGGGCTTGCTCGGCGGGCTCGGCATGAGCGGGATGCTGGCCGGGCACGGTACGCCTGGGTTCGCGCAGCAGAGCCAACAGATCGGCCAGATTGCTGGGCAGATCCTGCCGTTCGCAAGTATGGCGGCGCCTGGGCTGGCTGATGCCCTTGGCCCCGGCATGGGTCAGATGCAGTTCGCGCAGCAGCTGGGCGGCATGTTCCGCCCACAGATGGCTGCTCCGAACATGCCCGGTACCGGTGTCAGCATGATGGACACGCAGATGCGTGTGCAGAACCTGACCCAGAACGTGTACCGCAGCCTGTTCCACGATGCGGCAGGCAACCAGGTCCGTCGACCGCAGGCGACACACGGTTTCGGGATCGGGCAGACTGGATCCATCATCGCCGAAGCGCAGCGTCAGGGTCTCGGCCCGGGGAACCTGCTGGAAGGCGACTTCAACCAGGACGCGCAGTCACTCAACCAGTTCGCACAGCAGATCACCTCGCCGATCAGCGCCATCCGTGACGTGTTTGGTCCGGGTCTGACGACCTCGCAGCAGTTCCAGGCGCTGAACCTGGTGACGCTGAGCGGTACGAGCCGCGAGGAGCTCGGCGATCTCGGTATGCAAGTGCGGCAGTTCAAGCAGCTGGCACGTGCTGGCTACGGTGACGACCCCGGCGCGTTCGGCAAAGCGATCGGGCTGCAGCAGATGGCGGGCCAGCGGTCGCTCGAACAGGGCGGCGACATCAGCTCTGGTGTCATCGCAGGGCAACACGCGCTGGCGATGGGTGCTGTCGCCGGGCAGCTCGGCGGGCAGGCGCTGATGGAGTCGCGTACTAGTAAGGCCCAGCTCATGCAGAAGGACGCGCTGCTGACAGCACAGGCTGCCAACAGCCCGGTTGCCGACCAGATGGCTGCGCTCATGCGTATGGGCGAGGAAGGCATGCTCTCCGGCCAAGCCAAGGCGAAGTACGAAGAGCTGATGAAGGGCAACTATCGGTACATGGAGGAGGGCGACTTCCGCGAGATGCTCGTGAACAGCGGCGTCGACCCGAAAGTGGCGGCCATCATCCGCAACCAGCGTGAGGACAACCTCATGCGGTACGGCGACAAGGTGGCACAGTCCGCCCGGAACCAGCAGTGGGACGTGGATATTAAGCAGTCCCTGACACGGAACATCGCCAACACCCTGAGCGCCGTCGGCGGCAAGCGCGGGCTGTCTGGTCAACTGGCCATGCAGGCCGGTGCCGTCGTGTCGGATGCAATCCGAGAGAGTGCCGGCCAGTCGCGGGAGGAAGTGCAGGCAGAGGCCACCGCACGACTCAAGGAGTTGGGCTTCAGCGACAGTGATGCCCGGACGGCGTCCTCACTGGCGCTGAGCGAAGCCACTCGTACTGCCCAGCAGTTCGGCTTCTCCAGCTTCGGCGAGGCGGCGCTGCTGAACAACGAGCAGATCCTCGATCGAGTGCAGGAGCAGCAGGCCATCGCCAAGCGTAAGGCCGAAGCCGAAGCGCGTACGGCAGCGGTCGGACAAGACCAGCCGCTCGAACGCGTCGTCGACGCGATCAAGGGCGGTGACACGTCGGCCGCGACGATCATCGCCAAGCTGCTCGGCGGACTCGGCGTCGATCAGGAGAAGATCCAGGCGATCATCGGTGACATCGAGAAGAGCGAGGATAAGGAATCCAAGAAGGACACGAAGGAGAAGGTCAAGGACGAAAAGAAGAAGATCGACATGGAGCTGCGTGACGAACGCAAGAAGCTGGAAGGCCTCGAGGCTGCCATTGCCGAGGGTGAAGCTGAAGGTGTCGGCGAGCTGAAGTTCGCGCGGTCGCGCGCGGAGCGGTCGCGAAAGCGCATCGAAGAGCTGGAAGCAAAGTCTGAGGGTTTCCAGAGTGCAGAAGACAAGCGACAAGCCGACCTCCGTAAGGACGCCGAACGGATCTTCGGTAAGGAAGAAGTCGCAAAGATGGACAAGCAAGAGCGCGACGCGGCGATCGCTCGAAGCGAAGCGGCGAATCGTGAGGCTGCAGCCAAAGGCTTTTTCACCGGCGAGGGCGGTGACGACTCCACTATAAAACCTGTCTCGCAGCAGGACGATACCTCACAGGACGGCGGGGCTGTCGGCGGCGGCGAGGCTGGTAAGGGCGTCACGCAGGTTGAAGTCGTCAACCAGGTCAACACGGTTGTCAACGACAACGAGGACGTTGACACAGGTTCTACTGAAGGTCAAAACTTGGATTCAGCAACGAACCCAGGGTAATAACATGGCATACATATTTCCATCATACGTCGGCGTACCCGGCGTCGTGTCTGACCCGAAGGCCGCACCGATGCAGTTCTCGCTGGGCGGCTGGACGGGCTTCCCGGCTACGCACTGTGTGCTGACCGGAGTCGCAGGCAACACAATGGGCAACTTCCAGTTCCTCCTGACGCTGCGGAACTTCACCTACGTCTACGTCTTCGGCGAGAAGATGGGTGACTTCGTCGTCAACGGGATGGCGCTGGCCGGAGACTGCCCAAACGCAGGACCGCACGGCATGAACAAGGCCATCGAGTACTACAACACGTACGCGATCTCGGTGACCGGCACGCCCGTCGTGGTCAACATGGCCGGGTGGGCTGCATGGGCGTTCGTCATCGCGGCGAACTTCACCGCCAACAACCCGCGGTCCGGCATCGGGCAATTCACATTCAAACTGAAGACCATCACGCAATGATAAACCACGTACGTACATTGCTGCTGAATGAACCGGCGGCCGCGCTCGACGGTCCGTACGAGGAGTACGTCCCCGAGGAGTCCCGTACGCTCGCACTGCCACCTGTGTTGGCACGTGTCTACGGCATCCTGTTCCCGACCAGCGACAGAGCTGCCAAGAACTACCGGCTGGCACAGCTGATGGCGCTGTACCACTCGTGTCCGGACCTGGAATACTTCGTCTTGGACAAGGACAAGCGGATCAGCTACGAGCCGCGAGGGGAAGCGCTGCAGCTTCGTCGACTGGCGACGCTCGGAGACCTCCAGGACCTGGTGTTCGCGATGAACCTGTCGCCCGACGAGATCGACGAGCTGTTTGGTTCGCCGCGTTTGTCGCCGTACGATACGTTCCACTACTTCTGGAAGGAGATGTGTTTCTTCCCGTACAAGGTCGCAGGCATCACACTGGCGCTGGCGTACCGCATGGATGAACTGAGGGAGAAAAGCTAATGTCTTATGCCTCAATGCGGTTCCGCCTCTGGGCGGACATCGGCGGAACGATCGTGGAGCTGAACCAGTTTGCGTGTTCGTATGAGATGAACCGCATCCCCAGCTGCACCGCCGTCTTGCCTGTGGGGTACTATGTCTTGCCTCCCCACCCTCCGGCAACGACACACACCGTCGACAACCAGGAGATGCTGCAGATCCCGCTGAAGGTCTACATCCAGGTGACGTTCATCAGCGGCGACCAGACGGCGATCATCCCTGTGGGTACGTACCTGATCTTCTGCGGCTGGGTGACGGGCGTGGGCTACCGGAAGACGTACAGCAGCTACGCCATGACGATCGAGGGCACGCACTGGCTGTCTGCCCTCTCGTTCTCGTCGACCATGAGCGAGACGAGCAACCCATTGAACCCGACGCAGTTCATCTTCAACTCCAGAATCATCCTGGACCCGGGCGGCGGCGGGCTTGGCCATTTCAACGGCCGCACCGCAGCGCAGGCCGTGGTGACAGCCGCGAACCTCACCAATGACATGTGGGGAGACGCCTTGAAGCCGTGGTTCCTGGAGCTGGCAGCTCAGGATCGTATCAATCGGGTGCAGTTCCTGGCGCTGGGCGGCAACGTTGGCAACGACGGTAACGGTGGCGAGGCACAGGACGCACTCAACATCATCGACGGGCCACTTGAGTTCGACGACGCTGGGCTGGACGGGAACCAGGCGGCCCTCGCCATCGCCGACGACATCGCCGTGTCGACGCTGACCCCGTCGTCAGTGGGCAACACGCTGATGGCGATGGCCAATACCACATTCTGGGACAAGATCATCGGGTCGCTGGCGCCGAACTACATGTTCGCGCTGATCCCGTACCCGACGAAGGCCAAGATCGTCCCGTTCATCCCGGGGCTGAATGAGTTCTGGGACCCGTACGGTCTCGGCTACACGATCCTGGCACGAGACATGGCCACGCAGGATATGAATGCCCACCTGCCGCGCGCCACCCGCTCGGTCGGCCTCTTCGGCGGACGTGGATTGCGGGCGGGCTCCGACGCCCGCGGCAAGCAGGGCGAGAACGTGAACCTCACGATTGGCGGACAGTACGTCGGCCGCGAGGACGGCATTGTCATCATGCGGCAGGCGCCGACCTGGGCCACGAACTACATCATCCCGTGCATCTTCTCAGCCGACTCGCAGGCGATCGGGGCCGGCAAGACTCGCGGCAACGCCTTCAACCACCCCGGCAACGGCGCGGCACCGTCGAGTCAGGATCCGAAGATCATCAAGGCGGACACGGAGACGCTGCTGAACCGCCTCGCGCACAGCATGTACGTGACGGAGCTGCTCAAGAACCGCTACGGCGACATCTCCGGGCCGGTCCGGTTCGACATTGCGCCGGGTACGACGATCAAGATGGAAGGCACCGCGGGAGCGTACAACGATCCGGGCGAGGCGCGGTACGGTTCCGTGGTTCGAACCAGCCACTTCTTCCAGGCGCAGCAGCAGAAGTGCTATTCTGCATTCCGCCTGGCGCATATCCGCACACAGACCGAGTTCGACAGCCCGAACTTCAGCGTGCCGCGGCATCCGCTGTACGTCAACAAGTTCATCGGCGATTACAATCTGGAACTGGGCGCTGAATGTCCAGAAATTGGAGAAGAATAATGCCAAAGAACCTGCTCGAACCAGAATACCAGGACGCCTACAACAACTGGATGGCCGACCCGAGCAAAACCAACACCGGCGCCATGCTTAAGGCCGTAAACCCGGTGCTCGACTCGGCGATGCGTGCCTACGGCGGTCCGTCGGCCTCCAGTGTCACGCTGAAATCCCAGGCCAAGAAGATGGCCATCGAGGCAATGGGCACATACGACCCCAGCAAGGCCCCGCTGACATCGCACCTGATGACGCGGCTGCAGCGTCTCCGCCGGACCGCCGCGCAGCAGCGGCAGATCGTACGGATGCCGGAGCAGGTGGCGCTCGACCAGATGCAGACGGAGGCCGCGTACAAGGAGCTCGAGGATGACCTCGGTCGTCCGCCGTCGGACAAGGAGCTGGCGAACTTCACCGGCCTGTCGGTCAAGCGGCTTGAGTACATCCGCAGCGGCACCCGGCCGATGGCGGCCAGCACGATCACCCAGATGACTGAGGAGGGTGGCGGCGGGTACGATCCGAGCGTCAAGCCGATGGTGGAGGACGACAGTGCGTGGCTGGAGCTGGTCTACGACGACATCGACGAGACCAACCAGTACATCATGGAGCGTGTGCTGGGGATGCATGGCCACAAGCCGCACAAGCCCAGCCAGGTCGCCAGGATGCTCAAGATCAGCCCGGCGGCAGTCAGCCACCGGATGGCGCAGATCCAGGCCAAACTCGACAAACGTGACGAGTTAGACATGATCTAGGCGCTTAACTCGACAAATATTACGACTTACAGGTGATCTCATGGCAACGCCCGACACCAACTTCACGCAGCTGATGGACGACATGCAGAGCTTTGCGGACAAGACGCACAAGTATCTGACCCAGGACGGTACGCAGCGTCTGTGGATGATCCCCACCAACGCAAGCTCGCACGATCCGACCGACATCCAGTCGCTGGAGGACGGGTTCGACCGCAGCACACTGAATGCAAACTACGCTGCTGAGTACAATGGCAGCGGCGAGGACCATGTCCGGGTGGTCATGGGCACCAACATGCAGATCTGTTACATGGGTATGATGGAGCGGGCCTTCCGCGAGCGCCACCGCACCGCCTGCCGCCCGTTCTCCCACCTGGCCGGGCGCAAGAAGGCCCACGGCATTGCCGATGGCGTCCACAAGGGCTCTGTCTGGAAGCACGTGGATGACACGTTCAAGTCGTAGGAGTGCAGGATGTATGACATTGAGCTCTGGCACGTCGAGCCCGACGGCATGGTGACCGCGGCCGGACTGACCGGCGTGCCGATCTCCGGCATCAGGAAGCTGGTACAGCGCTGGCTGATCGCTTTCCTGCAGGACCCGGACTCCAAGCTGTACAAGCATCGTCGGATCCCGTACGGCACCTACTTTATGCCGCAGCTCCGAAAGGGTATGATGCGGTCAGAGATGGACGTGGTGGGCGGCTTCGCGCTGTCCAGGGCTATGGTACGCGGCGCGTTGGAGAGCGAGCAGCGGCCGACCGATCCGCCGGACGAGCTCTACAAGGACTCGACGCTCAACAAGATCGAGCTGATGCCAGGACAAATGCATCTGCACATCACCATCGAGAGTCACGTGGACCAGATGGATATCGTCTTACCGATTGCAGTATAAAGGAAGCACAATGGAACTCCCGCATCTGAACGATCTCCCGCCGGAGACCGTCGACAAAGCGCGTGAATTCGCCCAACAGTTCCTCCAGGAGCGCTATCCGGACATGGAGCTGGACCGGGGCATGCTCGGAGAGCTGGTGACCGGTATGCATGCCGTTATGCATGCTGCGAATCTGGAGATGATCGAGCGGTTCCGCCGATCGCTGAGCCTGGCGCTGGTCGAAGAGGACCCCTCCCGCACCTACCGGGAGGTCACCGACGGATGGTTGAACAGCTTCGGCATCCAGCGGGACCCGGCCGGCTTCGCTTCTGGCCGCGTGCTGGTAGTCTTCGACCGCCCAGACCGGCAGATCTTCTCCAAAGACAACCGCTGGATCAGCGGCGGCAACCACTTCGAAGTGGACGTGCACACAGAGGTCGAACCGGTGCCTGTCGACAACAACCGCTGGATCTACGACATCAACGTCCACGCAATGCACCCAGGCCCGGGCAGCAAGCTGCGCGCCAACACCAAGCTGGCCCCGCTGCATCCGCCGACCGGCTTCGTCGAGGCGTGGGCGATCGAGGACTTCGAGGGCGGTGAGTCGGCAGCGAGCACTGCTGACCTGGCCCAGCAGCTGAAAACCCGTGCGGCCCCGCCTGGGTTCGCTAACCGCCAGACAATTACATCGCTAATCCGCGGCATCAACCACGACTGCAGCACGGTAGAGGATGTGTCCGTGGTCGGCGCCAACGACAAGGAGATGACCAGGGACGGCGGGCACGGCGGGAAGATTGACATCTACGTCAGGTCGGCCAAATACCCTGTGGTGCGGCACCTGCTGAAGACAGCGAAGGAGATCGGGCCGGACAACCTCTACGCCATCAACATCGACGCGTCGGACGCCCCGGGCTACTACCGCATCCAGAACTTGCGGCAGCTCAGCCAAGGCCTGCAGGAGCCCCACATCCCAATCCGCAAAGACATACGCCTCATCGACGAGCACGCAGGCGGGCGGAACGGCACGACCGTTCTGGCTACCAGGGACGCCGTCTACACGTGCTACCAGCGTGGGCAGATCAAGTTCAAGGACCCCAACCCGCCGGAGGATCTGCAGTACACCTGCCAGGCGCTGATGATGCCGTGGCTTGACCAGATCCAGAGACACATCGACCACCCGGATATCCGGCCGCCGGCTGCCGACGTGCTGATCCGCGCGCCGATACCGTGCTTCGTCACCGTCTACATCAGCCTGTACAAGACGCACGACGTCGTCACGGATCACTTGGAGATCGCTCTCAAGTCTGAGGTCGCCAACCTCGTGAATTCGCAGGGCATTAGTGGTAAGCTATTTGTGAACGACATCGTGGCCAAGCTCGGCCCAATGCTGCCACCCAACGTGAAGCTCGAGGACGTCTCCGTGGATGGAGTTGTGAAGCACTTGGACGGAGACGACGACACCCTCGTTGACGTGTCTGACATCCTGACGGCCACGCGAAACGACAAGACGATCGCCATGTTTTGCGAGCCAGAGTCAGTCCGAATCGACTACTACCGTTAGCGCGAGATAGTTAAAGACTTTTATGAATAACTGCCCACTTACATAAGCGGCCCCTCGGACGTTACCCCCATACCCCTGTACGTACAAATGCCGTACACGCAACTCAAAGCAGGCCAACGACTTAGAATTTTGTGTAACGCAAAGGGGGTGTAGTGTATATCCTATGAGCACTTACATAAGCCCGAGCGGTGCCCCACACAACCCCCGTATTTTTCACGACCCAAGCACAATTCTTGGTGTCCTAGGCTCTTTGTGGACAAAGACTTACGGCGACGGCTTAGTCGTTGAGAATATGGCGCAGACAGTTTTGCAAAATTTTACGCAAGAGTACCTGAATCTCTGCGAGACGGCAGCTTGTGTGTCACGATTCGACATTCCGCTGTACCACACTGAGAACTGGGCGCTGCTCGAACTACACCGCAGCGGGGTGCGCAACGATAGTCTAGGGTGCGCAACGCTAAAACTTCCTGGGCCGGTCGACGTGCGGTTGCTGATGAACAGGATCATAGAACCTAGCGTAGTACTTTGTCCGGGCACTGACTTTTATGTGGAGAAAGGGTACATCACCTTCCGCAAGAACCCTTTCGACAACCCGCTGATCCCCCAAGATGGGGACGGCACCCTCGCGCTGTGGGGCTTCCGCGCAGAATACGACTACGAATATCTCTACAACCACTTCGGTTACCTGCTGGGATTGCGTATGTCGACCAGCCAAGAGTACAAAGATACTATCAATGCCATCATGGATGCGCTGTCCGAAGGGCTCACACTGACCAAGCTCAATGCCATCCTGGCCATCATGACGGGCACCCCATTGGTAAAGGAGCCCAAGGAGATCGTTCAGAGCCTCTCAGAGGACCGTAGAGGGCCGTTCGTGGTCACGGACCACAATGTCTACCGTTTGCCGCCGAGGGCCGCGTACGGGCTCCACAGAGGCTCTGAGCTGCTGTGCGGCCAACAGCTGGTCCCCGAGTACCGCGTCTACGAGCCTGGCCGCGGCGACGACATTAGCGAGTTTACCCAACTTACCTTGCCCAGTACTAGCAACGCTATCGTGATAATGACGCGGCACGCCGACATCGATCTGGACCTGCTCCGGCAGATCCTGCCGCCGGAGCTGTCGGTACACGCCGTCAAGGGGCCGTAATGAGCGCACCACAATCATGCTCGATGCCGACGTTCGATTTCGGCATGCACATCAGCACTTCCGAATTCAGCATGGTCGCGATGGACTGTGCTGTTTGGCGGTGGTGCCCGTGCGATGGCGATACGGACTGGATGCACTGCTCGATGCAGGCGTCGGTGTGTGAGGCTGCGGAGAACAACGGGCCGGAGTGCGGCGGCGACGGGACCTGGGAGTTTGTCTGCGGCGACGAGTCGATCGGTCCGCCGTGCATCACCGGGAGGTTCTACGGCGAGGGCGTCGTGATCTGCCGGTGCCCGACGGACCCGGAGCAGAGCAGCACCAGCTTGTACGAACCAGAGATCTCCGTCGGCGAATGGTCCTGCTCCGGCGCGCCGCCCGGGCCGTTCCCGTGGTTCGTCGACTGGGGTCCGTACTCGCCCGGCGGATATGTCCCGGATATCCTATTCGCCGACGACCCGCCCGGACCGGGGGCTAAAGGCGCGTGGACATGGTGTCCATGTAGCGGCGAAGTCCAGATGTCCAACTCGATCGGTGACTGCCCGTTCCCGGGCAACTGCGATAGCGATTCCGCGGGGCCTGGCGAATGGCTCTTCCGCGGAGGTTCGTCGGATCTCGGTCCGCCGCCGATCGTCGGCCGGTTCTACGGCGAGACAGTGTTCATCGGCTTCTGCTGCCAGGACGAGACGAGCACGGAGATGTCCTCGTATGTACCGGAGACGTCGGACAGCTGCTCCATGCCGGAGTTCCCGTTCTTCTGGTGGGACATGGATCTCGAGCTGATCCCGGAGGGCTGGAACGACGACGGCGCCGGCTGCGGGCTCGACGGGATCTGCGGCGGGTGGATCTGGTGTCCCTGCAACGAGGCGGCTGATCCGTGCGCCATCACGTACCCCAGCAACCCAACATGCCCATTCCCAGGGACGTCGACACAGATCGATCCGGGTGAGTGGCTGCCGTACGAAGGGGGTGAAGACCCCGGACCGCCGCCGATCAAGGGACGGTTCTACGGCGAGCTCGTGTATTACTGCGCCTGCGAGGTGCAGGAGAGCGTGTCGGTGTCGTCGTCGTCCTCGTTCGCCGCCGACTGTGCCTGCGAGCTGTCCGGACTGGAAGTCACGGGCAACATGTCGCCGAACGTGACTGGGATCTACAACGTGGGCGGCTGGTACAACGGCCAGCTGTACTACACCAGCTGCGACGTGCCGGGCTACTACATCGTCTTCGATGACGATCCGTTCTCGCCGTCGTGGTGGCTGCAAGACACGCCGCCCGGGACGCCGTATGACACGTACGCCTGGCAGATGTACGTGGTCGCAATCGGCGATCCGCCAACCGGTTCGTACTCAAACTACGGCGCCGGGAGCGGTGACGCCACGGTAGATTGCTGCAGCAACTGCCTCACGGACTGCAGCAACTGCCAGTCGACGGCGACGCTGAGCATCTCGGGGCTGAGCGGCAGCATTTGTAGTGGGATGAACGGGAACATCTCGCTGGCCAAGACCGGGTCGGGCACGGACTGCTACTACTTCGCTACCAACTTCCCGTCCACGTGCATCCAGGCATCGTACTGGTTGACCTGTGACTGCGGCGCCTGGGTCGTGTCCATCCAGGGGTCGTCGTGTGGGCCCGGCTTCGACAAGGAGCCGGGCTGGACGAGCGAGCCGCGCGAGCCGTCAGGGGCATCGCGGTGCCCGCCGACCGGCGCCTACACGATGCACATTTCCATTGATGACTGTCCGAGCCAGATACCAACCGTCAGTGTGAGTTTCCCGTAATGTCCACGATTGTCTACACGCTATTGTCGCACCGCGGAGACATGCTGCAGGCGCAGCTGAAGATGATCCGCGAGAACATGAACGATGTGTCACGCATCGTTGCCGTGCAGGGTCCGTTCGGGACGAACCCTTGGATCTCTGCAGGGACCAAGATGATGACCCCGGTGAAGGCAGAGGAGCTCGGCATCGAGTTGCTGACCGGTGCCCAGGTCGTCGGCGGCTTCCAGATCTCCCACCGGGTACCGCTGCTCATCAACCAGTGCATCGAACACGCGCTGGCGCAGCCCGAGCGGTTCATGGCGGTGTTTCACGGGGACCTGGTGCCCTATTTGAAGACAGATGCACGCGTACTGCTGTCCGACTTTGAAGTTGCGGCGCGCGGCGCGGCAATGCCAGAGGGCCAGCGGATATGGCCTACCTGGTTCGCCTTGGATACTGAGGCGCCGCGCGCCCAGAAGACACGGCTGCATCGGTTCTACCTGGTCGGCGGAGCCGCGTCCAAGCTATGGCGGGCGCACCAGGCGACGCAGTTCACGCACGAGCTGCCCGACAGCCTGCAGACGCTGCCGCAGCTGGCCACGTACCGGTACGAATGGTGTGAGCCCACGCTACTACACTTGAACCAGATGACTGTAGTCGACGACGATGCCAACGCACATAAGCTGGACGGGTTAGAGGAGGCGTCCGGCGTGTCGCTACCACGTGGCGACGTGTGCGTTGAAATCGTCAACACCGGCGACCTGCCGTTCTTCCGGCCGAAGCGGATCGGACCGATGGCCCGGACGCCTGTGAAGAGCGCCAAGTTGTCCTCCAACTACGTGACCAAGTTCGTACTCGCCATGCAGAACTGGGTCACCGCCGGCACGCCGGAGCGGAACGACGAGGAGCGGATCTACATCTACAACGAGTGCTGCCTCAAGTGTCCCAATCTAGTGGACAACACGTGCACATCGTGCGGCTCGAGCGTTCGCGGCGACGAGCCGGGAGTCACCAGTCGTTTGACGCAGGTCAGCGACAAGCCTATCCTCAACAAGATACGGATGGCAACCGAACACTGTCCTATCTGGCAGTGGTAGATTTTATTCACAGGAATAAAATGTCCGAGAAGATCGTCCTCACACACGGCTGCGCCCCAGGCGACATCGTCTGCATGACGGCGCTGCCACGGGACATCCAGGCGGCATACCCCGGGAAGTACGAGATCCACGTGGCGACGCACGCCAAGACGCTGTGGAAGAACAACCCGCACGTCGCCGGGGTCTACAGCAAGCCGCAGCGTGGCCTGCGCCAGATCAAGATCGACTACGGCTGGGCCATCCGGCAGATCACGGCTAACAAGCTGCACTTCATCACGGCATTTCATCGTGACTTCTTCAGACGCGAGAAGCTCCAAGTGCCCGTGCTCTATCCGAAGGGTGACCTGTACATCGACACGTGGAAGGAATCCAACCCGCCGATCCAGGGCCGGTACTGGGTTGTTATCGCGGGCGGAAAATCCGACTTCACGTGCAAGATCTGGTCGTCCCGCCGCTGGCAGATGGTCGTCGACCAGCTCGGCGAGCGGGGCATCACGGTTGTCCAGTGCGGTGCGACCCACAAAGGCCCGCCCCAGAACTGGCAGCCTGAACTGAGTAACGTAGTTAATCTAGTCGACCAAACCAACCTGAGGGAGATGTTATGGCTAATCAAACACGCGGACGGCGTGATCTGCCACGTGACGTTTGCGGCGCACGTGGCCGCGGTGTTCGACAAACCATGCGTGGTGATCGCCGGGGGGCGGGAGCACTGGTGGTGGGAAGCCTATGTGAACGTCGCCGGAGTAAGACACTTCGGACCATATGCCCAGGATGTGGTGACACCTCACCGATTCCTACATACCCAGGATCTGCTAGACTGTTGTAAGGGGCGGGGATGCTGGAAGAACAAGGTGACCAGGGCTGAGCCGGACAAGGGCCGGTCGTACTGCAAACTCCCGGTCGCCGACGGGTTCGGCCAGACGATCCCCAAGTGCCTTGAAATGATCACAGTTGACCATGTCGTAGAGGCTGTCATGACCTATTACGAAGACGGAACCCTGCCGCCCATCTCGCAGAACCCGCAGGAGAAGATCGTGCTGCCGACCGGCGACCCGCCACCGCAGCCCGTGGTTCCGAAGACCACGCTCGATCTGTTCGCCCCGATCGACGAGCTGATGGCGCAGGTGCAGCAGCCGACACCGCCGCCAGACGACATGCTGCACAACTTCGCAGTGATGAAAGGCGACAACCCGGAGAAGCCGATCGTTGCCGACCCCTGGGACCACGAGTTCCTCGGGGGCCATGCGACGCTGTGCGTCCTCATGTACGGCGACTACCACGATATGCACAAGGCATGCCTCGACAGCATCATCCGCACGACTGCGCCCGCGCGCGTGCAGATCCGAGTTGGGGGTAACGCCCTCTGCCCGGGCACACGGCACTACCTGGAGGCGCTGCATGCCAGCGGCGAGATCCACAAGCTCTACATCAATCCGACCAACGACAAGAAGTACCCGGTGATGCGCCGGATGTTCCACGATCGGGAGGACCCGATCACCGACAAGTGGGTCCTCTGGTTCGACGATGACACGATCTGCAACCGGGACCCGAAGTGGTTCCACAAGCTGGGCCACAAGATCATCGCCGAGTACCCTCGGGGCGCGCGGATGTTTGGCGACCTGCTGTACTCGACGTTCAACCCCACCCAGATGGCCTGGATTGTCTCCCGCCCGTGGTACAAGGGCCGGAACTTCCAGATGAAGAACCGTCGGGAGGCGCCAAACGGCAACAAAGTCTTTTTCGCAAGCGGGGCCTTCTGGGCGTTGTCAACTGAGGTTATGTACGCCGCGGGCATCCCCGACGAGCAGTTCGGCCACAACGGCGGGGACTACATGATCGGGGAGCAGGTGTGGCAGGCCGGGTACCATACGGCCGACTGGAACAAGGGAAAACGGTTCGTCCACTCGTCTTCCGTCGGGCGGCGGGGGCTGGATGAGGTCCATACGGGGATGCCGGGCTGGGTGCCAGGCGGGGTATCCAAAAGACGCTGATAGTGCGTATAATACCGAGATCGTGCACGAAGCCCAGCAAGGAGGCTAGGAATGTCCAGCTCACTCGGTCCCGAGGTATCAATAACTCTTACCCCGTACTTTGAGGCGGACTACGTGATCAACGGGAATGTTGGTTTCCGTCTCAGAATTGAGGCCTCGGCCGGCGAGGGGATCGATGACGAGATCTTTCGCTACTTTCGGAAGCCTATCAACCAGGTCACGGGGGTGTCCGACAGCGTCCTATCCGGCGTTTGCTCGTGGCCCGACCTCCTCGAGCTTCCTATCACCGAGCCAGAGCCGGACACTAGTCCTCCGGGCTTTCGCTTGAGCTACATGGATGTCGTGGTCGACAGCGAGTCGATGGCCACCGACATCTGGGAGCTCATTCAGACACAGGTCCAGGAGCTCGTCCAAACGGTGAAGGACGGAGAGAACCTGGAGGCACAACCGCCGGTCACGATCATATCGAGCTAGTCATGGGCGCACCGCTTCTGCTGTCACCGCAGATGATCGACAAGGCTATTGCCTCTGAGGCGTACCACGAGTTCGTGTTCTTCAAAGATCCGCCTCACGAGAAGCCGTATGTCATACCGCAGTCGAAGGCGGTCGGCTGTGGCCGCCCTCGTTGTAGCAAACTGGCCAAGAAGCAGGCCCAGAAAGCCGCGACCAGCCCGGTCGTCGACTACAACGAGATCAAGCGGTGCATCATGAGCCTTACCTTCGATCAGCAGCAGCGACTCAAGGAGTTGTTTAGCTGCACCTCTCTAAAGCTCCACTACCGCGATCGCCGCAACGCCATGCAGCGACGGGTTATCTGAGCTGAATAACCGACATATTCAGGGCATTATTACATAGAGCCCCTTTACCGGTGCCTAGAGGCGGTTTGGAGCTGCCGTTCTCGCCATCGTCGGTGTTTCAAGCTCTCATCCCCCCCCAAGGAGGACGGAGATGCATGGGGAAAGGATACTCAGCTGCGATGGTGCAATACGCAAGTGCTGGCGTAAGGTCGACCATCACAAGCTGATGATCTATGAGTTCATGGAAGAGCTCGGACAGTGTTGTATGTGCGCAACGCTGAATGAACTGTCGCTGTGGCCGGGGCACCCAGACCTCGGTGACAAGCGTGTCCAAGAACGGGTCAAGCGCCTGTTCCTGCATCACTTCAACACGGGGCGGCAACCTCGCTGCCCCTATCCCGCTACGAAGGAGGGCGAGATATGTCTGAAGCTGTCGAGACGGCGACCCAAACGGATGACGCCGTAGAGGCTCCCCCTGAGGAGCTTCAGGAATGTGTCGGCTGCGGTACCAAGCTACCGGCCGAGAAGATGCACCAATCGATGGGATTTGTGCACGTCTGCAGCGCTGGCTGTGAAGCAGCGTGGCTGCAAGACGACCCCCTGGGAAGCAGGAACTTCCTGCACGGTACCATTCCCGAGGACTACTAGTCGGTTTCAACTCACCCCGGAGCACCTGGTGCGGGGCAGCGCCAGGTGCTCCCCTTTCGAAAGGATGTACGATGCGTTTTATGGTTACTACAATCGCGATGCTGTTGCTGAGTTCGCTGTGCTGCGGGGCCGAGCTGACGGAGAAGGAGCAGGATTTTCTCAAATCGATCCATTGGCCCGGGCAGGTCAATGATGTCGGGACGATCATCCCGACGATCGATCAGAAGCCACAGAAGTGGATGCGCATGCCCACCATGAGTTCGAAGCGTGGCTTGCGTGTTTTTGCGCAGTCGGCGGAGGGAAAGGCGGTTCTGCGCGATCTGGCGCAGATCTACACGCCGGACGCGTGTCCGAGCGAGATTTCCCAGGCCGACTGGGCTGATATGCGCCGGATGCTGCTTCTGTTGGCGGCAGACGGCGGTCAGGACGAGGAGCTCCCGGAGTTGGTGGCGATTGTGCTGCTGAATCCGGACGGTCCAGCATACCTGGCTGACAACGTGATGCACCCTGCCGTGCGGGTTCTGGGTCCGCGCATGATGCAGGCAACGGAAACCAGGCTGGTCGAAGGTAAGGAAGTGGACAAGCAACGCATCTTCAGCGTGCTTCAGCACAACCACTGCCCTGTCGACGACATCGAGATCAAACTTTACGTCGGAAAGATCACTCGGATCTGTAAAAAGTTTGGCATCTCGCTCTGATACAACCGACGAATGGCCCCCTGCTGCCCTCCGCGAATGCGGAGGGCCAGGGGTGCCACCATTTTTAGCTACCAAAACTCGTCGAAAACGGGCGCTGGGCCTGTCAAAAACGACATAATACCCGGGCATTATATAGTAGAACAGGTTAGACAACGCTCATGGCTTCGCCGAGAGTGGAAGCATTAAAGCTTCGCGTCTACCAGCCGCGGCGACTGGCAACGTCCGCCGCGGTTTTTTAGGTACACAATCCGGCCCATCCGGTTGTGTGAGTTGCCCCAGGACGAATGAAGTCGGACGGACCGGAGACGGTCTTACTCTCCGTTAGTCGGCCCCTGATGCCGGCATGGCTTAGACCAGATTGGAGCTGGGGCAACTCAATATTTCAGGGAGCTGCGAAAGCAGCTTGGTTTTCCAACTTATCCTTACCGTGGAGGCACAGCCATGAGGTTTGGGAAGTGGATCATTCCAGCAATTATCGGTGTTGCTGGAGCGATTATCGTGACGCTTGACGTCTACTGCACCGATGCAGCGTTTCGTGGGCTCGGCCTTGCCTTTCTGGCCACCGTGGGTGCCGTAGGCGCTTTCATCTGGCAGCATCTGCTGGAGCGCCATCGGGAGAAACAACAAAAGTTGCGCGTCTTGGCCACCAAGAGTCGAGTGCACAACAGAGTTTCGACCACACTCACCGCCGCGTTGCGTGATTACGCAACCGACAAAGGCACGAAAGACATCCAGGACATGGCGGAGATCGAGATCGAACTCATGTCCAAGATCGCCGATCCCAACAACCCTCCACCTGTCACCTTGTTGCGGCAGTTGGAGTACATGCTGGCCTACGTGGAGGATTTCATCACCCACGGACTGGCCGGTGTGCTGGCGTCTGAGACGCCAGAAAAGCGACCTCTTCTCTATTCGGAACTCCTTTCCGAAACCCGCGAACAGCGATCGCGGATCGGTAAGTTGGAGACGGGCAAAGATGAGCTCGAGAGACAGCTATTCGAAGCGGCGGCGGAGCTCAAGAAGCTCCCGACCCTCACTGAAGGGCTCGCCACTGCGTCAGCTGCGCTCGCCGAGACCAGGAAGTCCCTCCAAAGTACCGAGACTAAGATTGCGAAAGTCGCGGACCGGGCAGCCAAAAGCCCGGAACCCCCTGCGGCATCCCCGCCGCAAGAACCTGAGAAGCCCCCCACATCTTCTCATAACGATCCTCTACGTTGCAAATGGTGCGGTCGGCACTCGAAGGCTAAGAAAAACTCATGCGGTGAGTTGAAGCCACTCGGGCGCGACCTAATACTATCTCCAACGGAGAGCATCCCGAATCCGGATCTCTGCGCCAGGTGCACAAAGCTTGCGCTGGCAGGAAATACGGACACCCCCACGCCGGAGCCAAAGGAAACTCCGGTACCCACCTAACGGCCTGATCGTACATAGACCTGCGGACTTTATAGTCGGGGACTATGGACAGGACGTCACCAAAACCTGTTCCACTTGTTCCCGCTATAAAGTTCGTAAGTTTATGTAAGATCTGGCCGGGCATTGGCCCGACCTTTCTTTAGCTATCCGGATTTGGTAGCATAATACCAGCAGTCCGGAGGTCGGATTGCACCGGAAACGCTGGAGAAATAGGATGATCGTCGTCAACGAACGAGAATCGGGACCCGTCCGCGGGGTGGGTATGGACAAGCTCAAGGTCGTCATCGATGGCCAGGACCGGGGCGAGGTGGAGCATCAACGCTGCAAGGAGCTGGCACGGGAGGAAGCATCCCGGCGTGGCTTCTCGGGCGGCGGGATGACGGACAACCCAATCGTAGGGCCGGTCGGTACGGATGGCGAAATGCTTGACGGTGCCGACGCCCTGGACCCAAACGCGCAAGTCGTTGGCTTCCGCGCAGAGTTCCTTTTCGCACAGAGAGCATGATCGAGTTACGAGTCGGCCAGGTTATGGGGCAGAACCGGCTGTTTCATCAGAAGCGGCTGCTTGTGTCCACGATCCTGAATGCCGTGCGATTGTTTGAAGAAGACATGCCGCCCTACCTGGGACTCGACCCGTCGTGGACGATCCCGTTTGAGCAGGCATGCGTAGTCTGGACAGCGGGACACATCATCCCGAGGGGCATCATCAACCAGGACATGATGATCTCCCTGTTGCAACAGCGCGGCGACGCGCTGCTGGCGATCGGTCGAGAGTACGGTAAGATGCTAGACACTGATCCGAACATCCCGTATCTGGCCCCGCGCTTTCTATCGCTGGCCGATCGGCGTTGGTTCAGTATCAGTGGACTGGATACGCACTTCACGTTGCAACACGGTGACGTGACCGAGCAGATGCCACCGACGTTTGAGGGCATATCATATGACCTCGGCCAACCGACGCTGATGGAATGGCGCCGGATAGTTATGGAGAACCAGGAACATGGCCCTCTCGCAGCAGATGAAGCAGATCCTTCTCGACCCGGAGACATCAGCGACGGTCCTGTTGATCGCCGCGAGCGACCTGCTCGGCCCGGAGTGGCTGAACTGGGACCCGATGACGATCCGGATGGAGATGCAGGAGGAGTTGGGATCCCCGCTTAAGGAGCCTTCTTTCAACAAGCTCCTGGCAGCGAGGGAACTCGTAACGACCGATGGGTTTTACACTAACCTTCCGGACTTCATCCGACTCTGCAACGCCCTCTACAACGGTAGCGTCAGTCCGCATGCGTTTGACCCCGCAGACGCAGGGGAAATTGCGTGGGCTATTACTGAATCTCTCCTTATCTGGCCACCCGATCCGAATGAAGAAGAACCATTCACTGATCAGATACTTGAGTACATCGGTAAGACGCTAGATGAAGAGGGCATTATGACTCCTCCCGACGTCTTGCGGCTCGGCATCTTGAACGAGCAGACGTGGGAGAAGGTGCAGGCGACCTACTCAGACGATCCGTCGATGTTCAACGCGATCTACGACAAAGAGCGTGAGAAGACCGACGAGATCAACGCCGTGGTGAAAGCCCGGCTGCGGCGCCTGCTGGAGACGCTGGACGCCCTGCCGTTGCGAGACGGCGACGCCACCGACTCCGTTAAGCGTATGCTTGGGGCAATTCAATCCAAAGAAGAAGAGGGCAGCAAACTCAAACCGATTTGAGTCTTGGCTGTCCGTCGGAGGACAGCATGCCCAGAATGCCCGAAACGTCTGATAGTGACTACACGGCTATCACACCAGACCTACGTGAACGGCGGCAAAGGCGCGGGCGCCGAACCGCCGAGACCATCGACCAGGAGCGGCTGCGGTCCATTGGTAACGACCGCAGCTGGATTCGCAACGAGGCCTGGCGCGCACCGACTCCAGTAGTCTTCAACGCCAACTACTCGTTCGTTCGCGTGCTGTCGCACGTAACGCACACCGCTACATCTATGTCGGACTACGGTGGACGATACGTTTCGGCGAGGAGTAGCGACGGCAACTACGAGTGGGATGCCACCGTAGGAGACGTCATCCTGGCGTGCTATCATCATCGACGCATGGCCGAGGAGATGCGACTGTATGTTGCGCTGCCGGATTCGTTGACATACCACGTCAATACCGGCAAGATCATGCGCGAGACTGGTTGGCATCGCCTGATGCGTCCGATCGCGCGCAGCTGGCTCGCCATGCTACCCATCCACCGAATCGTCCGTGCCTGCATTGAAGGGACAACCGAGATTGATGCCGCGGTCGCGCTATCGTCCGACATGTCACGTGACGACACGGCAGCGCTACGCAACGCACGTGCACATTTGCAGGAAATCCTCGCAGAAGCACTGCGTGCACCGGAGGACAGCTTCGAACGACTGATTCAGATGCAGTTCGAGGACCTTCGGCACCGGCTGATGTACATGACGGGTCAGAACCGGGAGTTCATCATGTCGGCGCTCCAGAGTCACTACAATCGCGATTTTCCGTCGCGCTCACGCGCCATGGATGACATCCGCGATATGCTGCGCAACTGCGAGATCGACGGGGTTGCCGGCAACCTGACGCGTCGTGTACGCCACGACGCCAACGACTGCCGCGCGCTGGTACTGATGCTCGAGGGCTGCCTCGGGGTCGTCCAGGCGGAGCACCGTCGCCAGGCGTGGGTTGAGGACATCATCACGCGACTCGACGGGTGGCCCCACACCACCGGAGGCGTGAACAACCTAGTGGCCGATATGGATCTGTACGACGTGCTCGACGCAGCCAACGGCCTAATACAAAGCGAGGAATTCGTAGCTATCTCGCGAGACGGCACGCTACAACGCCAAGAAAACCCGGATGTGGATGAAGCACTTGGCGCTGTCAGACGTGTACTCGCCGATCGCTACGGTCTCGACCGCAGCAGGAGTCAGATCCGTGCTGCATTGCAAGACGTCTTCGACGAACGCGGAGGAGACGCAGAGGAACCGCAAGGTCCTGTTACAAGTGAAAGACGTCCAAGAGGAGTACGTTTAGACAGGAGAGATGATGGCGACTAAATTCGCTCAGTCCTTCATGTCGAAGATCGACTCTGGATCGTCTGTCATTTGGGTGTACTTGTCTGGCGACGAGGGCCGCGCAGAGCGAGCCCTGAAAGAGATCGCTGCCGAGTATACCAGGCAGACGCCTGTTGATCTGCGATGGTACAGCTGGAACTGTGTGACGGGAGCCAGCTGGAATACGAAGTGTATCGACCCGTTACAAGCATTGCAGGAGGCTGCTTCCCAGAAGCTGCCAGGGGACGGCCTGATTCTCATGAAGGATCTTGGCTCGTATCTCAACGGCCAGGGGCAGAAGAACCTGCAACTACGAAGAGCGCTCATGGAGATTTGCATCGACAACGCGCTCAGCAACGACAAGAGAACGCGACCTATCGTCACACTGGCCAACACGCCAGTCCCTCACGCCGATATTGCGGAGTACTGCGACGTCATCGACTTCGAGCTCCCGCGATACGACGAGATGAAGAAAGACGTGTTCGACTTCATCGTTGGCTCCGCCGCACGGAGCAATAAAGGTAAGAAGAAGACAACTGTGGATGCAGAGCTGGAAGAAAAGATCATCCGCTCGATGCTCGGAACGACCTCCGAAGAAGCACAGCGCATCTTTGCGTACGCGTGTGCTGTGAGTGGGGGCGTCAACGAGCAGTGTCTGGACATCATCGCCGCCGAAAAGGCGAAGGTGATCCGGAAGGTGGAGGGTCTGCGCTTCATTCCGCACGAGAAGATCCCGAACGCCGATCAGATCGGTGGCTTCAAGACCTTCTTGTCGTGGCTGCGTAAGCGCGCTCGTGCCTACACCCAGCACGCCCAAACTGTCGGGCTGGAGCTCCCACGGGGCTCGGTCCTGATCGGGCCTGCGGGTACGGGCAAGACACTGGTGGCGAAAGCCGCGGCCAAGATGCTTGGGCTGGACCTGGTGCTGATGGACATCGGCAGCATGTTCGACAAGTATGTCGGCGGATCGGAAGCGAAGATCCGTTCTGCCCTCCAAATGGTCGCAGCCATGCCGAACGCCCTGCTCATGATCGACGAGATCGACAAGGCTTTCGGCGGCGCCCACGAGAACCAGGCTGCGGACAGCGGCGTGGCGTCTCGGGTGTTGAGCTACTTCCTCAACTGGCTGAGCGAGCGGGACATGGCGTCCGATTCTGACGCCCGTACGTTCGTCATGGTCACGATGAACCGAACGGCTGGGGTTCCCGATGAACTCCTGCGTGCCGGACGATTCGATCGGGTGTGGTCCACGGACCTGCCGGACCAAGACGAGCGGCTCGAGATCCTCAGCATCCACCTGGACCGGCGCAACTGCGACTCGGCCCACTACGGAAAGTCACTGCGTACAGTGGTGACCGGCACCGACCAATACACCGGCGCAGAGCTGGAAGAGATCGTGATCAGCGCTCGCAATGACGCCTACGACGACCGTATGTCGAAGTGGGAGGACGCGGGCAAGAAGGGCGACCCGCCCGACGCTGAAGCGATCCGTCCGACTGCCGAAGAGCTTCTTGCCGCTGCGAGAGAAATCACGCCGGTAGCGAAGATCAACGCAGATGCTGTCGCCGCTATCAGAAAATTCTGCCAGGAGAACACCTACCCGGTCAACGGGGAACGCGTTCACAATACTGGCCGCAAGTCGCGGAAGGTCTCCACCGAGAGAGCCGCCACGGCTGCAGACCCCTCCTCCAACTAGGAGATTTGCATTGAGCCACATGACTCGACGCAAAAGCGCTATCAAGGACGCCGCGGCCTTGAAAAAAGCGTGCGACAAGATTCCCGGCGCACAATATATGGGCGTCGCCAAGGGCAAAGGCGGTGGCATGCGCAACAAGCACGGCCACCAAGTCCAACTGCCCGGTTGGCGATACCCTGTAACGATCGATCAGACCACTGGGGAATGTTCGTTCGACAACTACAACGGCTCTTGGGGTAAAGAGAAAGAACTCGACAACCTCAAGCAGCAGTACGGGGTCGAAGCTGCCAAAGCCAAGGCGGAAGCCGAAGGCGCTACCGAGATGGAAGAACTGAAACTGGACGACGGCTCGATCAAGCTGGTCATCCCCATCGGGGGCGGTGACTACGCGGTCGAAGGCGACGGCGGCGGAGGTGATGGCTGGGACGTCTAGTCCTGCCAATTTTATTCACGAGAACAAGATTGGAGAACAAATGCCTATCACCGGACCCCGCATCGAGATTACGGTCTCTCCCAAGGGAGAAGCAACGACCGCAGTTTTCGGCGTCCAAGGCGGCAGCTGCCGCGCCCTGACCGAAGGTTACGAGAACCTGTTCGGTGAGGTTGAAGAAACCCTCGACACCGCAGAGGCTTACGAAGATCCCGAGGAAATCGAGATCAAGGGTGAGCAAAAGGGCGGTTAACTGAAATAAGTCCCAGGACGAGGATGAACGGGCAGCAGCTCCGGAGGCGACGGCCTCCAACAGGAGTTGGGCGTGCCCTCTGCCTTACACCCACGTGACGCGCACGTAGTTGTGTCGGTGTGAGTGTCTGGACGGGAGCCGGGGTGTTGGATACATGCCAAAGTGTGAGCCCATCATAGCCGCACACGGCCCAGCTTAAAGGGGAAGCCGGCCCTGGGACTTTTACTATTCAAGGAGGACGACATGCCAAATGTCGAAATCGTCATTGAGGGAGACGGCACAGTTCGTCATCTGGTTGATGCCAACTCTGAGCGCATCGGCCAGGCTATTGCTGGCGAGAAGATTGATACTCGCCGCGCCTCGCACGTGGAGACGTGGTCGAGTCTCACTGACGACGCTAAGAAGCTGCTTCTGGAGACGCGACTGGTTCGTTTGAAGAATGGCGTGCCCCACGCACGCGTCTTCGGGTCGACCCGGATCGTGGACATCCAGAACTACTTCTGGGCGGATCTTACGCCATGCAACGGCCCCATCCAGGGACCGTTTGTAAACTACGAGCAGGCCATTGGTTCTGAAATCAAATGGCTTCAATCACAAAACCTGCCCATGCCGAAGGAAGACAATGCCGACTGACGGCGAAGCCTACGAAGGCGGACAGCTTTTACAACACATCTCGCGACACGTTTTTATCGTGATGCTACACGTCTCGTGGCCGCGGTTGAGCTTCAAGATCGACAACGCCAAAGTGTCGGTCCCTGCCAACGGCGGTAGCCAAGACAAGGAGAAGGAGGTTCAGGAGAAGTACCGGACAGACCCGAAGTTCAAGTTCTGTCCTGAGGACTGGAGCAAACGCCTCGGCAACCTCGAGTACCGCGCCCGAACACGCCTCTCAAACGCATCCATCAAGTTTGCCACGCGCGGAATGGCTGTGCTACCAGTCACCCGTGCCGCTGACGTGTTCTCTGGATTCCGTACGCTCCGCGAGGAGCTGATGGGCTATCAGGAGGACTTCGTCAGCGACTACGAGCAGATCTTGGCGGATCTAAAAGATGACCTCGCAGTTGAGGTCTACGACCAAGCCTCCGGCAAGATGCCGAGTAAGCAGGAAATCGCAACGAAATTCGGGCTTACTTGGGCGATCGTGCCTGCTGGTGGCGGCAGCAACATCAACGGTGAGCAGATCGATTTGCTGCGCAGCATCCTCCGAAGGGCGCTGCCAAACGCAAACGACATACTCGCCGTCGATATCGAGGAGGCGTCGCTCATGCTCGACCAGATCGAGTCGCAGCTGACCTCGTCGGCGATCACCGACGAAGAGGCGGCTGAGCTGATCGGCGAGGCGCGTGAGCAGATGAACAAGTTCACCGAGCAGATGCTCGAGGACATGGCTCGCGAACCGCGCCAACTGCTGGTCGACGCGACTGATAACCTGATGGAGGCTCTCACAGATCCCAAACGCATAGTACAGAACGGCACCATCGCACAGGTCGAGCGCGCCTTCGAAATGGTCGAAGGCTTCTCATTCCTGGCCGGCGATGAGCTGCTCGCTGAAATCAAGCGAGTGCGTTCGCGGCTGAACGAGCACGAAGTCAAACAGCTGAACTCGGATGCCGAGATCGGGGCCAAGCTGGCCGCCGGTTTGCAAGGCGTGCGAGACGAGGCTGCCAATGCGCGGTCCGCTGCGACCGCCGTACGGCAGTTCCGCGGAATCCGTTTCCGGGAAACCGCTGACACGTAACAAACAGGTGTGCCGCGGGTGGTTTTACTATTGCTTGCCCATTTCCCCACCCGCGGCCTCCTTTTCCTATAGGAGATACTATGTCCACAGCAAAGAACCTGATTCAGATGCGCACGCAGTTGGCGCACATCTCGCTGCCGGTAAGCCAGAAGGCAAAAACAGCAGCACTGCGGCTTGGAGCTGCACTCTGGGACGTTGTGCCCACACTGCCGGTCGACATATCGTACGGCGGGACTGGCCAGGTAACGCTCGAGATCGAGCTTACTGGCGGAACCGTAGGCACGGTGGAGATCGATGCCGAGGGGTACTTCTACGTGGACACCGGAACGCCCGACGAAGGTCTGGCACTCGACATCCTGATGTTCCTCGACAGGGAGACAGGCGATGGCGAAAGCCACGAAGAAGAAGGCACCAGTCAAACGGACGGGCAAGAAGAAGCGCCCGGCCCCAAAGAAGGTGCAGATCAAAAAGAAGGCCAAGGTCAAGATGACCCGGCTCAAGAAGAAGGTAGCCAAGAAGAAGGTCAAGAAGAAAGCAAAGATGCCGACACGCAGTAGTGCGGTGAAGTACACCTTCAAGAACGGGGTCAAGCACGGCTCCGACGGAAGTACGGCGTACCCATCCAAATGCAAAGAGTCCACATCGTCGAACGGGCTGACCAAGTACCTGACGATCCTGTGGACCGATGACACACTCTCCTGCGACTGTCGCGGGTGGGCGATCCTCAAGAAGGATTCTGCTGGTAATCCCAAGCCCCGCACGTGCAAACACTGCAAGGCATCGGAGGCCAGCGACTACGACGACATGACCGCTGTCGATCAGTTCCAGCCGGGCACGGCCAACGCGCCGCGCAGCACGCAGCTGGATCTCAGTGACGAGCGTCAATGGCGGGGCATTCGTTTCCGCAATACCGAAGACTAGCACCAACCCAGTCGATTGAATTTGGACCTGCTGTCGAAGCCACGTTGGCCAGACGGCGGTCCTTCCGTCAATCGACAGGAGGTGCTTCGTGCTTCAGCCCGGTAACTCTAAACTGGGTAACATTCATACATTCAGTCTCCCACCGTGCATCACTTGCCCTGGTGAGACAGAAGTGTGTGCTGCAAACTGCTACGGAAAGAAAGGTCACTTCCGCCGCTCCAACGTGAAGAGCAGCCACGCTGCGAACCACAAGGCGGTGAAGAAGGACAATTTCGTAAGCAAGATGGTGGATGAAATCCAGCGGAAGAACGTCAAGACGCTGCGGATCCACGTCACGGGCGACTTCTTTGACGCCCCATACATCCGCAAGTGGATTGCCGTTGCCGAACAGTGCCCGGACGTGACGTTCTACGCGTACACCCGGTCCTGGCGCATCAAGCGATTGATGCCCGCACTGACCGATTTCAACGCGCTGCCCAACACCAAGTTGTGGTGGTCGGTTGATGAGGACACCCACGAGATCGACGGCAAGCCGCCGACCCTCAAGGGCGTTCGGTCCGCCTACATGCAGACCTCTGACGACGAAGTTGTCCCTGCCTACTGCGACATGGTGCTGCGTACCAAGCGCGCCACGCTCGTACGGTTCACCAGCGGCCGCCTCGTGTGCCCTGGCGAGAACGGGATGACGTACAAAAGAAAAATGACGTGCGAGCGCTGCCGCATTTGTCAGACTGACAAGAAGGTGCCCCGCAAGGCTCGCACCCGGAAAAAGGTGAATGCCTAGAAGACCACGCGACCTCCGAAAGGAGCCGCATTGGGAAGAGCATATCGGTGATTACTTCGGTAACGTCGAAGGATGGGTCGCAGAAAATACCCTCCAACGCTGGGCACAGACCAGCGGCTCCTTCCCGATCCGGCCCTATCTCGGAAGCATAATCGCTATCTCACCGGAAAAGAAAGAGTACATCAACGGCGCCGCCTTTTGGCGCCACGACATCATCGCCGATGCGTGGCGCGGCCCTTTCAATATGGGCGGCGCGTTGATGCTACTCACAGCAGATCCGGGAACACTGTCCGGCCGAGTAAAAGATAACAACATAATCGGCCGGTGGTACGGCAATCGTGTGACGACCGCCTGGCGGTACACGAAATTGCAACCCCGCAACGGCGAGCACTCCAACGACTGGCTCGACGCCGTGCGTAACAACCACAAGGACATCAGTTGGGATGTCAAAATGTTCATGAACGTACAGCTTACGGGCTTGACGCCGTACGCCAAGACGCCGAATGACTTCCGCAGGATCATCAACGCGATGTTCCAGCCGCTCATCACGGATTACACGTGGATGGACGACGGTCATCTATGGGCGCTGCGGGATGCGTGTGAACAGATGCCGAAAGGCACATGGAAAAAGATGCGTGAATGGCTACTACGCCAGAAGCTATCTGACGAGGCGCGACTGGCGCTCGGTGGTCGGCCCGGCCGGCTCGCCGAAAATCAAACGCCAGCGGAGAATCGTAAGTTTCGCAAGGTCAACATCGAACGAACGGAAGGAACTTCGGAATGACGCAGATCGTATTCAGCGTCATCTGCATGGTCTCGATTGCGCTGTGGCTGCTGCTGGTCGTAAGCGTTGCGATCGCAGCGGAGACGCTCAAGAAGGTCTCGGATGACTTCAGCAGAATTCGGACCGCGGAACGGATGAAGGTGTGTCTCACGAGGCTATGTATGCCCGTGACGTTTGCTATTCTTTTGGTCTGGGCATTGTTATGTCCATACCTATAAACCGGCGGATCATCCGCCCAAACAAGGAGCTGTGCTATGCTCGATGATGCGATTGCTCACTATGCTGAGCACGTGAAACCGGAGGCCAGTAGGGCTGGTTGGATTCAGCACTGCAAGCAGGCCGTTGATTCGGTGCGCAACCACGCGGCGATCGACTCGAAGTTGTTCGTCAACTACGTGGTCGAAGTGCCGAGCGGGCGTCAGATCATGGACATCGTGAAGCCGGAAGACGGCGAGAAGCCGACCGACATGATGATCTATGATACGGACTCCAAGAGCTTCACCCGCTGCCGCGCCCGCAAGATGCGCAGCCGGTTCATGCTCAAGGTCCACGCCAAGGACATGATTTCCAGTCCCCGCGGCGTTGCCGTGGCGCTGGTCGAACGCGGTAGCAACGCGTTGTTCGTCGGCGGTAGTTTCTGCAACTACCTCGACACCTGGAACCGCCACGTCGGTCTCTGGCTGGCGATCCAGAACATGCAGCCTGTCCCGTGGCAGCTGGCACATCAGATGAAGGCGCTCCCGCTCGACACCGAGCTGGCCCACCTGCTGATGAGCAAGCACAGCACGGAGAAGCTGAAGGAGAAGGTCCCGCCTCCGTGGGACTTCGTCATCCAGGAGGGACGCACGTGTGCCCACACGGAGTTCCACTGGTTCGAAGCGGATAAGAAACCGTTTACGAGGATCATTCAGGGACGGCGAAAGGTGTGCTGTCCCATCTGCGAGAAACCGCTTAGCCGCCCCGTATTTCCGCCGACCACCAGGACTGCGATCATCACGACGATCCAACTGGCGACTCGGTGCTGGGACAGACGGTTCGGTGACAAGGAGTCCACGACGAATGTCAGCAACAACCTTTCCGAGAACGGGTCGCCATCAAAAATGGTTGCCGGAACCCCTATTACAGAGCAGCGGGGGTGACGAGTACGACGACGAAGACGAAGACTTCGACGACGACTACGACGACTACGACGATGACGACGACTACGACGACGATGATGAAGACGAAGACGACGATTTCGACGACGACTTCGACGACGACTATGAAGACGAAGAAGACGACGAATGGAACGACTTCGACGACGATGAGGAGGACTGATGGCCTCCCTCACCCCGCTCGAGTTGTGCGTCGCAGTATTCGTGATCGTGTCAGGCGTCGCGAGCTGGTTTCTATTGGGTCTCTACGATCGGTGCACTAGTTCACACCATCCCAGAGGCTCCCCGGACGAGGATTATGCTGCGCGGCGAGCCGCGCTTGCTCGTCGGGAGAAATTGCTCGCCCGAAAGACGCCGACTTCACAGCAAAAGGCTCAACCCCTGAAGCAGCCGCAACCTCATCAAAAAGCTCGATGTCGCCCCGCGGCAACGTCGGAACGATAGAGGCCAGCTTCTCGGTGTCGACCCACGCGCCTGCGGGCGCAACCTCGTCTGTGAAATCATCGCCAAGCGCGTCAGCGAGATCGTTGACAGGCAGACGCTGCAAGTCCGCCTTTTTGTAATAATTGCCGGAGAGCGGCGACCCCACCAGGTCGTCCGACAGTTCGGCAGCAAGTTTCTCGGTGACGGCGAACAGCTCCTCGGGTCGCTGGATGACATTGTCATACCGGCGGTTGAGGCCAGTCTCACGATCGAATTGGTCCACGACCGCTGCGATCTTTGTGAGAACGCTGTAGTGCCGGATACTATCCGAGGATTCCTCACACAGCCGGGCGAGCTTTTCCAACTCCTGTTGCAGCTCGCTCGGCTGGTGTGTATTCCCTGCGGCTTTGATGCGGGTGCGGATGATCTCCGCAGCCTGCTTACCCGAACACACACCGAGGCCCGCCATTTTCTCCAGCATGTCGATGTGCTCCGGCAGGTCCGCGCCGAATGCAGCACGTTTCTGGAGTATCTTCGTCGCGAACTTGTTCCGATCCGCATACGGAAGCTGGTCGCGATACTCGGCGAGCCAATCTGCCGCGGCCTTGACCTCACCGATGTTGCGCATCGGGTAGTGCCGTTCACGCTGTCCCTGACCGTCATCGAAAACGACCGCGAAATCCGAATCCGGAAGTTCAGTCGAATCGTAGCGTCGGGCCGCGGCAACCTTTTCTTTCATCTCGGTCACCTGATCGGCCACGCCATGGAACTGGGCGGCATGCATCAGACGGCTCTCGACCAGATCGGCCTGCCCGACACTCATCTCGGCCCGCTTCTCGTGGAAGAAGATCGAGGACATGACCGTGGCTGCGCCGGTATGGCAGGGATAGCGCCGACGAGAGAGGTCGGCGTACTGATGGGGGGCGACGTCGTCATCTCCGCAGATGTCACGTTGGCTCGCGGACTTGACAAAGGCTGGCAACGGATAGATGGAGTTGATACGATGAATCTCCTGTCCGTTGAGGTCTTCTGTTTGATCCATTACGCTGGACATGGTTTGTTCCCTGTTTCGAGGTCTACATGTTAAGACGCCGGTCGATCAACGCGCATATCGGATGGCACCAGGTGCTGCCATTGCTAGGAATCAAGGCCGCCTCCACGTCCATCCCGCTGATGGTGCCCTGCCCGATGTGCAGGAAACCCCGCCTGACTATCTACAATGATAGCAAGTTCGGCGGGAATTGGCACTACTGCCCTGACTGCCATTCCTCTGGAGATATGATAGAACTGGCAGCAAAAACGTGGAAGATCAGTTTGGAGGACACAATCCGGCGATTGGTCGCCTCCGGGCTCCCATTCCCGGCGGACGCCGTCACTCAGGAGGCAATCCGGCGCTACGAGCAGGGCTACGTGGCCGAACAAACGCACATTCGCCGGCTGCGCGAGGACAGCCGCCGGCTGATGGCCGACGGGGACGTCCAGCTCGAGCGCGTCCTCCAGCAGATGGGCCTCCCGCAGGACCACCAGCGGGCCTACTGGCGGAAGCGCATGGGGCGCTTCATCGGCGGGGCCGACAAGCTCCGCTGCATCCAGGGGTTCTACCCGCACGCCGGTCCGCGCAAAGAGAACTCTGTGGGCCGCAACGAGCACGCGAACATGTTCCGCGGCAAGGGCTGGAACGATATGCTCGTGGTGCCCTTCCACGATCTGCCCGAGCGCTGTGCCGGTGTGCTGTTCATCGGCCGCCACGCCGAGCGAGACAAAGACTACACGTTCCGGCTGGTCGACTCCAAGCTGGCGCCGCACGGGGCTGCCGCAGCTGTGGCGGAGATCGGCGTGTGCATGGCGGACGTGCTGAACGGCCCGACGTCCCATGCGCAGCTCTTCAAAAATCAGGTGTTCGTGATCCCCGATCCGGCCACGGCGCTCAAGCTGCAGGCCCGGCACATGAAGGACGCGGACCTCCCGCTGCCGATCGTGGGCACGTACAACGCGCTGGTCCGCCGGCAGACCCGTAAATGGGAGCTGCGCACGTACGACTTCTGGCGTACCCGACCGGACAAACGATTCATCTTCTGGGACAAGGTGCTGTCGGCCAACCTGTTCAACATGGCGGCGCGTGCCGATGGGCTTGTGAGCATCGTCCCTGCTGCGCAATACACGTGGCGGCGGCCGCCGCACATGTGGCTGCGAGACATGCAGCGCCGGGCGCGACCCTGGGCAGAGGCGCTAGAGGCGCATCTACGCGTAATCCCGGAGGACGCGGCTGCGACGCTGCTGCAAAACATCGACATCCCTCCCGACATGTTGATGCAATTCACGGATGGCTGCTGCGACGAGGTGCAGGAGCTGCTGGAGCGCCACCGAAAGGCGGCCACGCAGTTCCACAACACGACAGTCAGGGGCCAGGGCATTGAAGAGATGAGCAATGGCTGGCACGTCGCCAAAACCGGCGAGTGTGTCTGTGACGCCATTCTCAGGGTGGAGAAGGTCATCTGCATCGAAGACGACGAGGACGCCGACCCCTACTATCAGGGGAGGATCATCTATGGTAATGAGCAGGTGGAATTCGTTGAGCCCATGAGCAAGATCGAGAGCGACCCAGGGACATGGCTCAAGAAGAAGGTGCTGTCCAAGCTCGGCAAGATGGTCGTCATCAAGCGAGCATGGGCACCGCACATTTTCGATATTGCTCGTGGGCTACACACCCCCGAGGTCATCCGTGAAGACGGAAAGTTCGGCTGGAAGCCACGCGACAGCTGCTTCAGCCTCCCTAAGTTCGCCGTGCACGTCGGAGGTGAGGTGTGCGACGAGCCCGCTCATGTTGTCGACGCATGGGCACCAGGCCAGGATCTGGATGCGCCTACAGCGGTGATTCCCGATCTCTCTCCGCTGCTGGAGGACAGCCCAGCAAACGCTCTGGTGTGGGCAACCGCCGCCTGTATCGGAGCGAATATCTTGGCGCCTGCAGTAGGGCAGCACGTGACCGGTATAGGGCTCATCGGTCATGGTGCTGTGCTCTGCGGGAAAGAGACTGCAAGAACGTGCGGATGTTGTGAGTACAGTAGTGCGTCTGCGACGCCGGCGGGCATAGACAAATCTTTGGGAGTGATAACTGATGTCACAGCCCGGCATCGCTGGCCGTTAATGGTGAACATGCAAAACCAAGCTCGTCGTGTCCAGGACGTCATGGCACACGGCGGCTACGAAGCAAACACCATCCTGTGCACCGATAAATGGCACGCCGACGTCTGGTCACTCGTTGGTTCGTGGCGGTTTATAAACGGACCCAAGGCCGTAGAGCCGGGGGCGCATGTGAGGCAGTTATTGCCGCGCGTGCTGCCTCTGTGGCTCAGGCGTATCAGCCAGCGCAAGTTCAAACTGGAATCACATGCGGACGAATACCTGATCCGCGTGATCGACGACATGGCGTCCATGATGCAAGAGCATGGGCCAGTCAAGGTGATCTACGAGGCTGGCAGCCGTGTAGATAACGTGGCGGAGCTACCCAAGAAGCCCGCGCAGAAGCTGGTAGCCCTGCTGCATGAGCAAATTTGTGACGGATACATTCGATTCGCACGCCCGGGCGACACGACCAAAGGGCGAGGCGCGACGATCGTGCGGTGTGCGCCGAAAGACCGTGCGCCAGGCATTTTCATCCCTAGAGTTGCTATCACTGGCATCTGTGAGAAGCGTGGTGTGATGCCCCCCGATCCGGCCAGGGTAAGCGACGCATTCAAAGCTGCCAATGCACTGGATGGCGAATGCGAGTATGATAATGAAAGGGGCTGGTTTATATCAGAGTCATGGTGGAACAAGCAGATCGACCGCTGCAACTCTAATCCTCAACACCGGTTAAAGGTAATAGGAGGTGACGAATGAAGGCCACCAAGATGCTGAGGACGTGCAAGCTCGTGCTCCAGGAACTGGAGGATCTCGAGGAGATGTTGCCCTTCATCCCGGGCGACCAGCGTGCGGATCAGTTCATCCACGAGAGCCGCGGAGCCGTGACGGAGCTGCAGCTCATCGCAAAGTTCGAGACGGTGGACAACGTCACCTCCGAACAGGCCTTGCACATTCGGACGATCCAGGGCAGAATCAATAAGCTTAGGAACATGGTTCCTGAGGACATACGAAAAGAGTTCGGAGACTAGTGGTAGACGGAAATCTGCGGCGGGAATGGCTTTTAGGTCCAGTGCCCGCTTGCCGGCCGGTTCGACTCCGGTGACCACACGAACCACTGGGCAGGTCAGTATCTGGCTGGGGCTGTAGGTCTCGGCTAAGCGGGCGCAACTCCCGCCAGACGGTTCAACAGTCGCTTGAGATACCCTCGGTAAACCGAGCGGCCGGGCCTATATGGTCGAGGGTACAGCGCTAGCCAGCTTCGACTGGGACTGTTGGTAGGACAGACGTAGGCGATAAACCGGTAGGCAGCCGCCGCGCTAAACGCGGGAGGGCACCGGGAACCGAATAAAACCTACGAGCGCCCTTTGGGTGAGGACAGTTAAAGCTACTTATGCCTCGGCGGCGTGTGCTAAGGGAAAGCCCGCAAGGGTGCAGCATTAGTCGTAGCGCCGCAGCCCATTTTTGATATTGCTCATAACCACACATGGCGGGTATGATACGGAAAATCAACCGTATCGGAGCCCGCCATGTCGCGTAATTCAGAGAAACGTCGCGCTAGCCAGCGGAAAGCGCAGAACAAATACTACCAGAAGAACAAGGCCTACTACAGGCAGAAGACTAAAGAGCATAAGGCCCGGGTCAAACAGTGGGTCTTTGAGTACAAGCAGACGCATCCGTGTATTGAGTGCGGGGCCGACCACCCTGCGTACTTGGTATTTCATCATCGCGACCCTACGGCAAAAGATTTGGAAGTCGCGAACATGATCAGTCGCGGATGGGGCTTGCGCCGTATTGAGAAGGAGATCGAGAAGTGCGACGTGTTGTGTGCAAATTGCCATATGCTGTTGCACTGGGAAGAAAATGATGCGGGGTAGTGTAGTGGCCTAACACGCAGGGCTCATATCCCTGAAATCGCAGGTTCGAATCCTGTCCCCGCTACTGCTGGTGACCATGTAAACAAGAAGGCAGAGGTGGTCTGTAACGGTATCGTACGCCGGCCAACCTGTGGACGCCCATAGGTTGAGCAAGCCGAACCAGCACAAGCACTCGCCACCCCATATGACACCTCATGGGGGAGCGTCCCGCGAGTCCATAAATCGCGATGCGAAGGACAAACGGTTGGCGTTAGTGCAGCGTGTGGCGAAGGTGTCTAGCCGCGGCCGGGCAATAGTCAGGTGCACCTGGCAGGTCGAACAACGAGCGCCGAGGTATCGGTTGGCGCCCGAAAGGGCCACGACCAGGCCTGTTGGGGTTCGATTCCCCTTCGATACCGACGCGCTTTTGATACAGAAACGCGTTTCCCCACGTGGGAACTCAAGGGATTGTGCCCCCTTGAGAAAACTGGTAGCCCCGACCGGCAGTACCGACTGCTCAACCGGACTGACCGGTTCGGCGGACTACCTATAACCATGCTCGTAGTGTACGATTCGGTGACAGTTGGCGCACAGGACAATGCATTTGTCAATCTCTACTTGGATCCTCGCGATAGAGAATGAGCGATTGATCATCTCACTAACCTCGTGCGTTTTTACAGCTGGATCCTCGTGGTGGAAGCATAAGCACCGAAAGTCGTCGCAGCCGCAATGTAGGCATACGCTACGTTTTTTGACCTCCTCGACAAACTCGCGGTTGCGCTGTCGTGCGCGTGCGCAGCGCGCCTTATACTGCGCCTTGTTTGCTTGATAGTGTTTTGAGGCGTATTTCTTGGGATCTTTAGCTGGCATTGGTCCCTCCATGGTTAGAATACACAGTGCAGTTTCTAACCTAATTATGCCGGTAGCTGTCGTAACGTACAATAGGAATAACGCGGAGTGGTGCAGAGGCCTAGCACGCGAGCCTCATAAGCTCGAAGTCGCGGGTTCGAATCCCGCCTCCGCAAATTGGTCGGTATATCAAGGATCATGCGAGCGAAAGCTGCAGTCAGCATAGTGCAACGGTATGGGCCCGCATGTAGCGGGTACCGCCTGCGCACTGAAGCGGGCCGGCCCGGGAGCAGACCCGGAATCCGGATGGACCCGTGCTGATCGCCGTAAAGACTGATGCGGGAGCGAGATGTCCCGTACCGACCATGAAATAACGGCGCCGCGGTGGCGCCACATTGTTGTGCCATAGGAGAAAGACTCTTGGCAAAAGCTCGACGAAAAGTCGACCCCGTGGCGGCACTGGCCGCCGTCTCAGAAGCCGACGTCAAGCAGACGCTTGATCAGATCGGTGATTTACAAGCCAGCATGCAAGGTACGCTGGCAGGTCTTGGTGCCACGATGGTGTCCAAGATTGAGGAGCTCGGACAACTCAACACTGCCATCGACGTGCAGAAAGATGCGTTGAAAGAGCTCCACGATATCGAAGTACAAGCGGAAACGCTGGCCGAGCTCGAGGAGCGCGAACAGGAGCGCCTCACGGCTCACGAAAAGGCTGCGGAAGCGAGGGCACTCGAGTGGGCCGAACAGGACGCCGCACGATTGCAGTTGCTGACCCGCGAATCCGAACAGGCACAGTACCAGCGCGAGCAACGCGAGAAGCGTGCGCTTGAGGAATTCAACGCCAGCGTCACCGAACGTCAGCGCCAAGAACGCTTTCGGATGGAAGACGTGAACCGGCAGATGTCGGACAAGATCGAGGCTGTCGAAGCGCGTGAGGCTGCGGTGTCGGAGAAGGAGGAAGAGATTGCCGCCTTCCCGGCTAAGCTGGAGGCTGCTGTCGCTGCTGCGACGGAGGCAGCCGAGACGAAAGCTCAACAGGCGTTCGGCCATGAGCGGACGATCCTCAAGAAGGACGCCGAGGGCAAACTGGCGCTGGCGCACCAGCAGATCCAGGCGCTCGAAGCGACGATCCGCAGCCTGCAGGATCAACTGGAAGCTGCCGAGAACGCCGCACGCGACGCACAGACGGACGCGAAAGAGATTTCGCAGAAGGCCGTCGAGGCGAGTGCGGATCGTCAGGCGCTCACGACGCTGCAAAAGGCGATGGAGGTTCAGGCCTCTGCGCCGCAGAAGCGATAGGAAGCACAAGCGGCGGTTGGGAAGTCTGCGGGAGCCCGTTTATGCGCTTAGCGGCGCAGGGCGATGAGCAAGGACTGTGCAATCCATCTGTCGTTGTCGCTCAGATGACGTGCGCTGCGAGGCAAAGTCAGGTCTGAGGACTAAAATGGAGGTATAGGATGGCGCGCGCTAGGCCTAATCACTTACCTCCTAAATGGCCCGTTGGTCTATCGGTTATGACACCGGACTTTCGATCCGGTAAGGGTGGGTTCGATTCCCCCACGGGTCACTTGCGCAGCTTGTTCACCGTCTGTTTAGATGCGATCGCGCATCGCACCAGGCCTCTCGGCGCGCATTGGGAGAGGATGGCAGATGAACGAGTTATTGACTCCGGCAAGAACGCTTGCCCAACGCTGGGAGCAATAGAGGTGGGTGTTAAAGCCGTGGCAACGGGTTGATACCACCTAAGCGCACAAATCACATGCGTACGGGCTATGTAGGTACGGGAGAGCCGGCCGTTCTTCGGGAGCGGTTGCCGCCCTAGGTAGGTGAAACCAATTCCGCGAGGAGTCGGGATTAGCTGGACGGGTCCGTCAAGAGCGCCGCGGTGCATAGGTTGCGGGAGTAGCCAGCGGGATTGAATTGCGTCGTCGCTGGTCCGCCAACAGTGACCACCATACCACGGCTATGTGTCGCAACGGTCGGGGTGGTCCATGGTACGCATGATTTTATTCACGTCAATAAGATTGGAGACCGATGGATTTCGAGGAAGCTCTGCGCCAGTGGTGCGCACGCAACCTGCAGGTCACGCTGAGCCACTTCGATCGTGACAACGGCTTGCTTGACTTGGTTCTCGACCTTTACGTGAATGGCGTCGTCGTTTCGACGGCGACCACGATGGTCGATCTTAACGAGCTGCTCCGGAAACCCGAACCGGAGCCGGATCCGCCGTCCGACGAGCGGAATCCACGAGGCGTGCGGCTCGATCGCACGGAAAGCCCTGTGGTGTAATCGGTAACACACGGGATTTTGGTTCCCGTATTGCTAGGTTCGAGTCCTGCCGGGGCTTCTATGGCAATGATTGCTGAGGCTTTGCCAATCATCCAGTATCGCAACGATACAGTCGGCAACAGCCACCACGTGTCGCTACCAAGAGCTAAAACATGCCCGGGGCGGTCGCATCTTTGCGATGAGTTGTGCTACGGGAAAAAGGGGTGCTGCGCGCAGCCGCATTCCGTGGCGTCATATGAACGCTTCTACAAGGCAACACTGCGCGAAGACTTCGCCGATTGCATGATCGCGCAGTTGGCACGCAAGCGTGCCGGCATCTTTCGCATCCATGCCGTGGGTGACTTCTACAGCGCGGCTTACATCAACAAATGGCGTAAGATCGTGCAGGCGTCGCCGCACATTAAGTTCTGGACGTATACTCGCTCCTGGCGGATTCCGTGGCTGTACAGACACCTGCGACAGCTAGCTGCGCTGCCAAACATGAGCATGTTCTGGTCCACAGACGCCGAAACGCATGCACGTAATGGTGCGCCGCCGCACGTACCGTATGTACGCGTAGCGCACCTCCGGTCGTCCGACGACGAGACCATCCCGTGGTACGCCGATGTTGTTTGGTGCGACCACCGTGGTGTAGTCTGGCCAGAGCCGTATCTACGATCCTGCCCGCAGGGTTTGGTCGAAGGATGTAACTGCCGCGATTGTCAGTGGTGCGTTCAAAAATCGATGTCACGCCGTGATCGCTTGGCGCTGGGAACCGTACCAGCCACGTGAGGAAAACATGTCTACACGCGATATTGAAGAACTTGAGGATGCGTTCGACGCACAGGTCGGACGTTGTGAGCCGAACAAAGTTGTCGGCATACAGTTTCAGGGTGAATGGTTAAAGCTTGGCAGTAAGAGCGCATGGCACGGCACCGGGCCGGCTAAGAACGCGCTGCGCCAGCGTCTACGATACATCACCCGCTGGGATCGTGAGGACGCGTCGCGTCTGTATGATCACCTCATCAACAACGGACTGATTGAGTTCGTTCCACTCATGCCCGAATAGGAGTGCCCTATGTCTGAGGAATCGGGTGATCGTAGCTTGGTACACATCGACGATGGCGGCTGCCTCGGTTGCGGCTGCTTCATCTTCTTGGTGTTGCTGGGCTTGGCGGCGCTATCGCTTGCGACGTCTTTCGGGCGATGGCTGTGCAGCTAAACGATGTATATTCCGAAGTGGGACGACGCATGTTCTGCAGGTAATTCTCCGTTTACGCTGCTAGTCTACGTTTTCGGCGACTGGGCGTGCTTGTCACCCTGGCACAGGCCGAATATCTATCCGAGGGTATGGTTGCCCGCGGGTTTACTTATCCAGCAGCACGGTGCGGCATCCGGATCACCGGCGGCCACGTGTTAATCTGGCTCAAAAATCGATTATTGGAGATGGGATATCTCAAATGCGGTTCGACCTATCCCCCAGGGGTTAATACCGCCGACGAGGACGGTATGCAGTTAGATGGTCATGTAGCGCGTTCGAAGATAGCGTCCACTCCGTTGGTGATCCGCCCGATCGATCGGGTGGCTCATCGCGTATCCCGTGATCGTTAATGTTCACCCCAATAGGAGAAAAGAAACAGTGCCAAATGACGGACTTGGTCCCCCACGTGTAGGGGACCGGTGCCGAGTCATCAAAGCCAGCATGTGGGCTCGTGCGGAAGATCGTGCCGGCAACTTAGTAGTCGGCGACACGTTCACCGTTGTCAGAGTCCGCGGAGTGCGTGCTGACGGCGGACCCGGAGTTGAATTCCGGACGTACGAGGGCAACCTTCACACCTTTCCGATCGGCGATGTCGAAGTCATCGCACGTGCGAGCGGTGAGGACGCCCCACAGGAATTCAGATCCGGTGATTTGGTACACGTCGTATCGAAACCGATTTCTGCGCACAACCCGCATCACGCCGGGTATCTGCAGCGCGGACATGTTATCCAGGTATCACACGCTGAGGACCGGTGGATTCATTACGATCTGCCGGGCGGCGGCACACAGTCGATACATGCGACTGATTGCCGCTTGCTCTGGCGTTCCGACGATGCAGAGATTATACCTGGGTGCACTGTGACTGTGCTACGTAACAACGTCTCAGCGCGGAAGCAACACATCGGCGCTTTGCTGGAGGTAGGCGACCACCTGAGGGTGTTACGCACGGACGGTAAATCGGTTTGGTACAAACGTGTAAATGATGGCTACGGTCAAGAACACAATATCCCATATAAGGACGTCCGCCGTGACGGGTGTGATGATGTGTTCAAAGACTGCCGCGCAAGAGACGTGGTAGTTGTCAAAAATCCGCACGGTTGCATGCACCCAGATGGGCATCGGCAGCTGCGCAAGGGTGACATGGTCACTGTCAGCAATCGCGATAGCTGCGGCATCGCGTATAAATACATCAATGCGGAGGGCAAGCTGGCTTTGGCCTGGTTGGACCACCGCGATATTGTGCTGTACAGACGACCGGTCGCCGGAGGTGCTGGGCCTCGACGCAAGAAGCCCAAGAAATCAAGCCGGTACCCTATGAAAGCCATGAGTACCGGTCGAACCAAAACTGTTTCTGAAACCAAAGAAGGAGCTTGTGACGCTATGCAGTCATTCAACGCCAATCGAGAAGAGTATATCAAGTTGCTGGAGGCCCACTTCACCAAGTGCGAGGCCGCCAAGAAAGAAGCCGATGCCAGCATCGCCGCGGCGCTCAAGGAAGGCTCGGCGAAGATCACCGAACGCGTGGAGAAAGCCCCGACGAGCCACGTCAGCGCGGACGTCAAGGTCGCCACGTATTCGGGGCCGAACATCGCCAACCTCGCGGCGCATATCGCGACGTTGAAGCGTTGCTGCGACGAGGTCGTTGAAGTCGACGCCCGCGAAGATCAGCAATACTTCGCCGAGCCGTCGGTCAACATGGACCGTCACGCGCAGGTTACGCTCAGCATGTAGCAAACCATCAGAGTGTCTTTCTCAAGAAAGGCAACAGGGGCGGCGGTTGACCGCTTCCGCCGCCCCTACTTTTACTTTCAAGCATACAACTACCGGGAGGGTTCACAATGAACAGACGAGACATGCTGAAGACATCGGCCGCTGCCGTTGCGGCCACCGGGATGCTCCCGCGCGCGGAAGCCAAACCCACACCGACGGGCGACAAACAGATCATCGAACATTACGCCGCGACGATCTATGCGATCCCAGTCGTGGCCGCCCGGCGTGTTCTGGGCCTCTACCGCGGTGACTACAGCCTGTCCGTGTTGAAGGACGGCCAGCTGCTCGGCAATGCCAGGATAGTCGTTGCAACCGAAGAGGACATCGACCGGTTCTTCAAGCCCGTGGCCGTCGGAGACGGTTTTACTCCGCGGATGGTAGCGAAGATACCGTCGGTGCGCTTCGGTGACGATCTCACTCTTAGAGACTTCTGGGTCTATACCGATCCGCCGGAGCCGGCCGACGGCTTCGTGAACCGTGAGGGTGCTGGCAAACTGATCGGCCTGCCGTACGCAACCTACGGCGGACGCCTCTGGAGAATGAAAGGACGTAAGCTCTATGAAATTCGGGACTCTTAGCGTCGTTTGCGGCACGTCCGCATGCAACGCCGGCTGCCCGTTCTGCGTGAGCAAGATGACCACGCAGGCAGAAACCGTAAAGAGGCCAAACTGGAGGCGATGTGAGGTCGCCTGCGAATTGGCAAAGCGCAGCGGCGTGACCACTGCGCTGATTACCGGTAAAGGCGAGCCCACACTCGTCCCCAAAGAGATTTCCGCCTACGTCCGCCGCCTCGCCGTGCACTTCCCGTTGATCGAACTGCAGACCAACGGGATTATGCTGGCACACGAGAAGGACGACAGATGGATAAACGAGTGGGCGTGCTCCGGCATGACGCTCATCTGTGTCTCGGTGGTACATCACGAGAAACTGATCAACAGCGACATGATGGGCTACAAAGGCAAGGAGTTCGAGCTGTCGACGCTGATCGAGCGCATCCACAAAGCCGGTATGTCCGTGCGGATCAACTGCACGGCCATGAAAGGCGGCGTTGAGACGTCCGACCACATCCACGACATGATCGACTTCTGCGCCTGCTTCGATGTCGAGCAGTTCACTATCCGCGAGGTCACTGCGCCGGACGCTGACGAACGCGTCGCACATCCCGGCGTCGCCAAATGGGTCCACGAGCATCAGCTCAACCAAAAGGACAGTGACGGCGCTAAGATCGCCGGCGATCTGGCCATCCAGCGCGCAGTCGAGGAGCTGGGTGGGCAGAAACTGCTGGCACTTCCACATGGCGCAATGGTCTACGATGTCGGAGGCCAGAACGTCTGCACGAACAATTGCTTGACGGATACGCTCAATCCAGAAGAGATCCGCCAGCTCATTTACTTCCGGGACGGCCATTTGAGGTACGACTGGAAGTATCCCGGTGCTATCATCATCTAGGAGACTAAGATGAAGGAACACCACCAGCTTGCGGCAGTATTAATAGGCACGCTGCTTATCCCGGCGCTGCTGGTACTGACGTATGCTATCCTTTATGCCTATGGGGATTGACCATGGGAAACCGACGACGCAAAACCGGCGGCAAACGCCGGAAAAGTGTACGTTGCACCCTGTGCACCGACGTTCGGTGGCTGGGCAACGCCTCGGGTAGATTCAAACGCAAAGACGAACTCGAGATGCGCGACCGAGGGCGCTTGGAGGAGTTCGAGAAGGAGAAAGACGATGGCCAAACTACTGGGCCAGGGGGTGAACACCCTCAAGAAGATGAAGAACGACTGTGAAAAAGTCGTGACCAAGCAGTACCAGTTGCTGCAGGTCTCGCAGTCCTTCGGTGGGTATGACAAGTCGTACACGCCGCTGGACGAAGACGGTCGTCAGCTGCCCAGCGAGGGGCAGACGATCAAGCAGGACCCGCGCGATCTCGTCGCCCGCGTCGAGAAAGAGTGGACCGCACTTTTCGACATGATGGCGGGCTGCGACAAGACGAACTGCACGGCCGCAGCGGACATCGTGGTCCGCGACGAAGCCGGCGACCCGTTCGTCATCGCCGAGCGCGTGCCCGTCACGACGCTGATGCCGCTGCAGAAGAAAGCAGACGACATCCTCACACTCATCCGCCACATCCCGACGCTCTCGATGAGCCGTACGTGGACGTGGGACGACAACGCAAACTGCTACGTGTCGGATGAGGAGTTCACGGACAAGACCGAAAAGGTGCACCGCCACCAGATCGTCGTCGAGCCCACCGAATTCCACCCGGCGCAGACGCATACGTACACCGAGGACCGCCCGATCGGTACCTGGCGAACGGTTTGGACCACGTCCTGCCGTCCGGCAGCCGAAGTGGCGGCCATGGAGGCGCGCGCCATTGCATTCAAATACGCAATCGGCGAAGCTGTGCAGAAGGCCAACACGGCCGAAATGCAAGAGAGAAAGATCGCCAAGCCGATCTTTGATTGGATCCTTCGGGGAGTGAAGCCTGCAGCCCAACAGCCCAGCGAGGCATAGGCGCAGGCATAACAGAGCTTTAGAGTCAGGTTTAGATTTATGTTAGAGGGACCCGTGCGCTCTGCGCACTTTTAGGTTCGAGTCCTGACGCGGGCACTTTTTCGACTGTCCGTGTGGCGAAATTGGAAAACGCAGGTCCCCTCCCAGCAGACTTCGACAGCTTACTCCTAGGCTCACATAGGTTTGTCATGATGTGCAATCAATCGCTACGAGAAACCCATTTTGAATATACGGGTTAGATTCCCGTCCCGGCCTCCTTATTGTCCACACGCTACCCATAAGGGCCGGGTCGTATAATGTTAATACGTTCAACATACTCAGACTAACCTCGTGGCTTAAACGGTGGACAGTGCATATCTGCGTTTACGCTAAACCGAACCCAGGGCCCCCCCTGTCAGGACAATATGGGTTAGGGGCCCGCCAGTGCCGAGTCAATAGTCGACAGCCGTGGCTTCACAGCCTTGCGGTAGCCCGGTGCGATCCCGGGTCGGCGCTCTCATAGAAAGGAGGACGACATGTCCGAAGAACTCGATACCAGTACCGACATCTCGCCGTCCGACGACGGATCGGAACTGAACGTACACATCGACCTCACGCCGAAAAACGACAAGTCGGAGACGTTGGTGTGCAACTGGTGTGCTGAGCCGCACGCCGTCGACGCTGATTACAAGGAAGCGATGCTCGAACGTGGCGAAGAGCAGCTTATGGTGCTCCGCCAGCAGTATCCCGACAAAGCCGAGGTGCACGAGCTCGAGCCCGACCAGACATGGACATGCGGCAGGTGCTTGCTATTCCTGTGCGGGCATTCGCCCGATTCCATGCGAACCGACTGCCACGATCACGCAGTCCCAGAAGAGAGACAAACGTGATGAGCGTCGAGTATATCGACACTGACTTGTGGACGAAACGGTGCGGCAGCGACTACAGCCGCAACCGCTTCTCGCTCGGCCTGGCGCTCAGCCGCGTCGACTGCTTGGACTTCATCCTTGTGAGTGTGTACATCGGCCCCTGGAAACTCTGGTGGCGTACACGCACCAAGGCGGAACGCATCAAAAAGGCCGAGGCCGCTTGGCCTTGGTGGTACTAAAAGGAGGATACGATGTCATGGAGAAAATTCTGGCGCGATTTGCGATGTTTTGCGGCCGGAGAACCCAGTCCCCGCAACGTAACTCTCGGCGAGGCTCACATCAAACATTTGGCCGGCGGAGGCAACATTGTTTTGCCCCGCAACACCGTCAAGATCACGTTTGCCGACCTCGGCCTCGAAGGCATGCTCGCAGCCATCTCGTCAGGACATCTTACTATTGACGCCGTCGGCGATGACTTCGTCTACAGAAAGGAAGACGCTTGAAATCGATTGTGCACGAGGACTTTTTCAAGAGCCTCAAGCGCCTGTGCCGCTCCAAGTGGCACCCATCAAACCTCTGGTACCGGTTCAAATGTTGGGCCTGGAAGAGGTATACCACGATCAAGCCACGCAATCTCGACCATACGTGGTGCGATCGCTGTGAACTACTCCCGCACATGATGTTCGAGATCTTGGGCGAGTTCATCGAGAAGGAGTGCTCGCCCGGCCATGTCGAGTGGTACGGCGAGCACGGCCACAAGATCGAAGTCGATGGCGAGGAAGTCTACGTCATGGACGAGATGAAAGCCCTGTGGGAGTGGTTCACTGAGAAGTACATGAAGGCCTACCCGGAAGCCGAGGAGATGATCTACGATCGCATCCGCGCGATCGACGAGCAGCATCTGAAAGCACACTTCGTTCCGTACGGAGACAGCGACGACCTCGTCGAGTGGGACCCGCAGTACGACGATGCTTCTAAGAAAGAGTTTGTCTCGAAGCTGTACTCGGAGTGCAGCGAACGCGAGCAGCTCGTTGAAGAAGAGAAGGCGGAGATGATGCACCGCCTCGTCAACATTCACCGGTATATGTGGACTTGAATTATGGATGTAGAGACGTATTTGCGGGAGCATTCTGTACTTGACGGCCACGGCAATCTGGACGGGGAGTTTGTGCCCCTACCGATAGCATGGTTAGCTGTGCAGATGCATTCCGAAGGTAAACTCGAACTCTTACCGCGGTCGTGGGTGCGGGACGATCACGTAGGCAGTCTCAGTGTCATAGCGGCTGGTGTGGATCCCAACCACCAGACCGACCACTGCGACCACTGCGGATATGTCTTCGCAGAGAAAGATGACGAGATTATCCCGACATGCACACACACACTGAGCATGTGACCCTATGCCGGACCTGCTACAACAAGGCCGGAACGAATGTACGTTAGTTACTCGAGCAGCTCGTCATCCCACTCACCATCCGTAAGCGGCACCGATGCCCGCAGTTGTTCGTCGGTGATCGCGTAGGAGGCGAGCTCGTCGAGTCGTGGCCACCGCTTGGTGCGGTACCACACCGCCACGCAGCCCAAATTGACAGCCTGGGCGAAGTCGTCAGTGAATCCTTCCTGCCGGGTGATCCGGTAGATCTCACCGGCGGCCATCGTGGTGATTTTGTCTTCGGTCAAGGCCAGAAAGTCCCGGATCAGGCCCGGATCCTCTTGGGAGTTGTAGTCCTTGTCGAAGAAACGGAGCTTCTGGCACTTGATCATCGCACACGTCAGCAAGAGCGTTCGGCTCTTGTCGACACGGTAGTGGCTACGCGGATGCTGCATCGTAGGAGCAACGTGGTAGCAGGGCTGCTGGTTAGCGGAGCGGACGTACTGACAGGGCATCACTTTGCGAGTCGGAATGCCCGCTTGAATCAGGAACGTCTCCCGCAGAGAGCCGGCACCAGTGTAGTCGTGTGCGAGAATCTCGGGCTTGAAGATATCCCAGTAGTGTTTGACCTCTTTGGCTTCGCGCAGGTGGTCGTGGGGTGTAAGGAGCCGCTTGCCCCACAGTACGTCGATCGAGCCATCGTGCTTCACACCAAGGAGAGCGATCGTCGTAAAGCTGATCTTCTTTTCACCGCCCCCTCCCCAGTCAACGCCCAGCACGCGAAATTTGTATTGCCCGCAGCGACCACGGGCACGTGCAACTGTGTTGGGCCCGAGGTCAGACACCCGGTCAATTTCAGTCAGCGTAACGAGTTTGGCGGCCGTGTCGTAAGACTCGCCGAGAACCTCGTTCCAAAACACGTTCGCAGGCGTGTTGCCTTTGCCCGCCATCTTGGCGAGGAGTTCAGCCCACTTGTCAGGCTTGGCATAGTGCAAAGGCATGATCACCTGTGGAACATGGTATCCCGCCTGTAGCCATACCCGGTCGGGATGCCGGTGTACCCAGCGCCCCAGTCGGGGACTAATCGGCTTGCCGCAATGATAACAAATCGTCGCCGGGCACTTCTCGCTGATGTCGGTGTGATACTCGCCGATCATCTTCTCGAGATGGAACTCCATGGACGGTATGTTCCAGCGCGGCTTGCCGTTCTGGGTACAATGAAAACAGGGAATAAACCACTCGGCCTGGCTGGACTCGGTCCACAGGGCCTCTAGAGTGTTGTCCAACGTCTTCGGCGTGCCGGTGAACTGCCGGATCGCCCAGTCGGATGCCGACATCGTTTCGCGGATGATCGGGATATGTTCATGGTTCATATCCTGGACCTCGTCGATGGCCACTTTGTCCGCGGAAATACCCCGGACACGGTCAGCGTTGAGGAATGCGAACGAAAAGAGCATTTTGGAGTCGTTACGGAAGGAGCGGTGCAGCACGCTGTTCACGGTGGTCGTGTCCGACCACAAGAACTTCACCGGACTTTGGTCGATGAAGGGCTGGACGAACATCGTGCTGAAGCGCCGAACCTGCTCGAACAGCGGCATCACGTAGAGTGTGCTGAAGTTCGGGATGGAGGTGGATGTGATTACCCCGTGGGCAGCGAGCGATGTGCTCTTGCTCACCTGCCGCCCCGTCTTGTAGACTATGGCGGACGGCATACGGAATCTGAAGATCTCTTCAAAGGGGAAGTGGTTCGCCAAGGTGTACGGCTTACCCTTGAGATTGAGGAGCAGCATGAGCCCGTTGGCAAGTGAGTCCAACCGGCCCGACTGCAACAGCTGCGTGAAGAGCCTGACTCTTTCGTTAGCTGACAACTCCTCGATATTCTGGGGACTGAATGCGGCCCTCATCCGCATCTGCAGTCGTGCCAGTGCTTCAGGTTCTTGAAAGGGTACATCCATGGATAGAACTCCGTTTGAGGTAGAGAGGTATCGTCAGCGCGAGCTTGCAAAGTTCGATGCTGCTGGTCACTTCTGTGGCGAGGTCGCTCGACGAACCCGCCCGTTCTGGGTCACTGTTTTGATCGCTTGGGTGATCATAATGGTGGTCTGCTATCTGTGACATGATAGCACAGACATGCTAAAACGCGAAGTCTGATACACTCCAGCCTGGGAGGAGCTGCTAATGGCAGTAACAATGAATGCGAGGTTGTTTCTTGAGCGTGCGGGTCTCCGGCCAACATTCAGGCGACCGGTCCCGACCACAGTCCCGGAGGATAATCCCATCTTCTCCCTCCCGTTGGATCCGCCACTACCACCGGCGGAATTGATACGGGACGGATGGCCTCCGCCGGACAGGTCTTCGACTCAGAATGACCCATGGCATCTTGGATCTACAGAGTAACCATGTTTGCAAGTTGGTTTCGCGTGGCCATATGGTTGATCGTGCTGGCCTTGCTTGGAGCCGTCATCTTCGACGGGCCTTTCAAGCTTGTACCAGCCATCATTATTGGCTTCGTTCTTTACGGATTTTTCCATGTAGCAAGAGGCTTCGCAAGTGCGAAGGGCTGCGGAGAGTGGGAAGAATGACTTTAATCGATCTTTTGGTGCTCGCTATGGCGGCACATACCCTCGTCAGCGTGTGGTTGCAAGACGGCGGGCTATTCGAAAGCTGGCGCGATTGGCTTCGTGCCTGGGCAACGCCCACGATGCGCCAGCACAGCTCGTACGAAATGCCCACCCGTTGGTCAATGGTTCGTATGAAGATCGCATACTTGGCAGAATGTCGTTTCTGCCTAACCTGCCAGGCCTGCTTTTGGCTTCTGGTACTCTTCTGGCTCCCCGGCTATTGGCTTCCAGCCATCTGGGGTGAAATCCTCTACGTGCCGGTGTACGCACTGGCTGCTGCATGCATTGCTAGTGCCGCGACGTATCTGATGGATGCGCTCGAGGCGAAAGCAGAATCTTATTCACGAGAATAATATGTCCGAACGCAAAGTACCGTTCAATGAGCAGCTTCAGGCTGCTGTTGACGCATGCGAGGAGACTCTAAGGGACATTCCGGAGGTCGAAGGCGTGGCATTCACGTTTATCTACGCCGACGGCCTTACGGAGTCCGAGCCCTCGAACGTGCTTATCGGGCCTGACGACCCGATCTTTCTCGCTAAGGCTGGTAAGCAACTCACAAAGCTCCAGCGCACTGTGACCGCAGCGTTGCAGGAAAAGTTCACCGTGGCCGAGACCGTTCTATCGAACCTCAAGGCGCAAATTGACGAACACATCGCAAAAGCCAAAGACCAGGAAGGGAACCAAGCGGAAGAAACCCCAGATCAAGGGGATAGCGACGCTGGACGACCTCCTGAAACACCTGCACATCCAGACGTGGGACACCCTGATAGTGGGTGACGGGTCTGGGACCGGGTGGAAACAAGGGGCCGGCTGGGCCTCCGTACTCATCGACCAGTCCTCAGGCGCCCGCAAACTCTTCTATGGCGCCATGAACACTGGGACCGTCACTCTTGGCGAGATGTTCCCGTATCTGCATGCCCTATCGTGGTACGCCGGCCGAGACGGGCCAGGGCGTAACCGCCGACAAGAGGTCCAGCAACTGGGCCGTGACATGCAGGTGCACATCGTTACCGATTCCCAAACCGTCGCAACGTGCGGAAACAACCCCGCATCCCGGCGCTCGCATCGCGAGCTCTGGAAAGCGTTCGACGAGTACCGCAGCAACGGCTTTGCCTTGCAGTTCCACTTCGTTGCCCGGGACGTGATCAACTTGAACGTCCTGGTCGACGAGATTTCGCGTCAAGCACGCAAAGACATGGAGGAGACATACAGTACCGCCATGGAAACGCTGTGCAAACGATACCCAGGCCTCCCGGAGGATGCCACCATCTATGACTTCAACTGATCCCACGCTGGCGACGTATCACAAAGACCTCTACGAGGACGATACGCCGCTTGCCATCATCAAGTTCTTCGAAGCCCAGCTCAACCGGACGCCCGACAGCGACCGCGACTGGCACGAGAACGTCCGCTACCGTGTCCATTACGGTAACACCATCACAGGGCGTTGCTGGGGCGAGTACGACGAAGGCACTGTGGCACTCAACAACGAGGAGCCACAGGGCCTGATGATGCTCGCGACGCCGTCTACGAAGGAGGGGCCGCTGGTCCTGACTGGGTCGATCGTACGGATCGATAAGCTTGCTGGCCGCTCGGTCGAGCAGGTGTACAGACATCCCACATATCACACCCACGAGGAGGAAGCGCGCGTTGCAAAAGCGGAAGTGCAGCCTGAACGGCGGCCGCGACGCATCGTGCTCAGAGGAAATGCCGACGGAGACACGTAGTTTCAAGATGGACCAGAGTTTGCTGGTCAGCGTGATCAAGAAGCAGGCAGGCAGCCTGTGGAAAGCCGTTGTGGAAGGCGGGCAGAACGTCATCGACGCTGCCGCCCGCAAGTGCGAGATCGATTGCACGCCACAGATGGTGCAGATTCGCGATAACGGAAAGGGGTTCCGGTCCAAGGCGGACATTGAGAACTTCTTCGAAGTCTTCGGCAAACCGCACGAAGAAAGAGAGCAGAAAGTCTTTGGACAGTACCGCATGGGCCGCGGCCAGCTGTTCGCCTTCGGGCGTAACGTCTGGCGGTCCGGCGAGTTCGAGATGATCGTCGATATTGAGGAGAACGGCCTGGATTATGAGCTACGATCTGGCCTCGAGTATCACAACGGCTGCATCGTGACAGTGGAGCTTTATCGGCCGCTGTCGCATGTCCAGCACAACGAGATCCTCGACGAGATCAAGAAGAACATCAAGTTCGTCCAGATCCCGTTCCATCTGAATGGCGACGAGAAGCAGTTCAACAAGAAGCCCGACAAGATCGCCTGGGACCTCTCGACGGCCGAGGCGGACTTCAAGTGGCGTGACAACGGGAACCTGGAGCTGTTCAACCAGGGCATCCGTGTCTGCTCTTACCCGCGCTACCGGTACGGCACCGGCGGCGACATCGTGTCCAAAAAGCAGCTGGACGTGAACTTCGCCCGAAACGACGTCATGGACAGCTGTGAGACGTGGCAGGCGATCAGAAAGACCGTGCGCGACCACGTCAACGCACGGACGTTGGCCCAGCAAGAAACGGCCGGCCGGCAACGGAATACCCCGACGCGCACACGTGCCCGGGCAACCAATCGGCGGCGTCCGACGCTGACCGAGCAGGACCGCTGCCGCGTCGTGCGCGAGATGAAAGACGGGTCGTTGAACAAGCGCCAGATGAAGGCCGCCAAGGTCTTCACGATGTGGCGTAAGGAAACGCACTCGACGATCTCCGCCGTATACAAGATCGCCAAGGGGAACGTCACGTTCCTCCCAGACGAGACACCGGCGTACTCGAGCCTACCCAAATCGCTGGCGGATCACCGCCTGGCGGTCGTGCTCGATCCCGTCATGTTCAACCGCTGGGGATGGAAACCGGAGTTCCCGGAAAAGCTAGTCGAGAACATCAACGCCACGTTCGACGAGCAGTTCGGCAAGTACGCAAACGACGTCCGGCTGAAGTACGTCGATGCGGACAAGATCGTGAAGACGATGCAAGGATCGAACACGGTCATCGACGCGAACAAGATGACACGCCTCGAACGCATCGCCACGGCGACTATGAGCGCCAATATCAGCAACATCCACTGGGCAGCCTGCCGTGTCAATGTCCAGCAGAACCGCAACGCGCAGCGGCGCATTGTGGTCGGCATCGGTCCGTTCGATTCGTGGACCGACGGCCGTACGTTCATTGCGATCAACCGCCGGGTGATTGCTGCTGTCAAGGTCGGGCCTTCCAGCTGGTGGCGCTACGCTACGCTGCTCCTGCACGAGTATCTGCACACAGATGCGACGCAGGACGCGCATATGCACAAGAAGGACTTCTACGAGGCGTACCACAATCTCGTGCAACAGCACTTCATGGGCGTCTTCTGCTGGAACTGCATGATGCGGCTGCCCGCCAATGCGCGCAGCGTGCGTCGTCGCCTGACCAGCAAGGAGTTGGCGACTGTCGATGCGGCCGAAGAGCAGCAAATCTACGCACAGAACTGGGACGACCTGGGTGTCATGTCACACCCGGATTTGGCGCCCACTTCGCGAGAGGCAGAGGAATGAACGGGCTACCTTGGGACATCCAGGTAGCCCTTGACCTCCGCATCTCACACGGGGCCGAGAAGGTGGAGGAGTACTGGGACACGAACATGCACGCCAAGAAGCGGACAGCCGCTATCCGGTGGATCATGTTCAACCGCCCGGATCTCCTCAACTTCTCCGGCGCCCCTGTTAAACGGTTCATGGCGCTGATCGAGGCGCTTTTCGAAGAATATAAGGAGGAGCGTCATGTCAAAGAAGGAGCTTAGGCAGTGCACACACAAGGACTGCCGACAGTGGACCACGGATTGGTACCCGATCACTGGAGGCGCTCGCCTTAAACACGTCCGCTGCGCCGAGTGCTTTGAGCGCGAGGTGCGTGCCGCTGTCCACGACGGGATCGTCCCGTTCGACAAGCTGCAGGAGCGGGAGAAGAAGGACACGTATAAGGAGCCACAAACTGTACCGGATCAAGATTCAGATGCCGGTCCTAGTCCACCAGGAGAAGATCCATGTGGTGGAGACTGAACTCGAGGTCCCCGACCAGTTCCAACTGGTTGCTGGGCACTACATATATCACAAGGTGACCAGCGGGCTGATGCCCATCGGCACCGTGATCTACGACGGAAAGCGTGACGTCCTGGTAGCGTGCCTGGACGGAGCGGCTTATGACAAGACCGTTACTATCGACGAATGGCTGGTGGAGCGTCCGCACTGGGTCGAAGCGACCGGCGAGGACGACGCACCGACGCCGTTCCTCGAGATGCAACGGATCAAACTCGCGCCGCCGGATGACGGCGACTAACCCCTTCAGGAGGATGTACATGAACAAGAAAGCGGCTGCCGCCAGAATCGCTGAACTGTCAGCGGACGTGGATCGGCACAACATGTTGTACTATTGCTATGGTGAACCAGCGATCCCGGATAGGGTGTTCGACGAGCTCCTCAAGGAACTGGTTGCACTAGAGCAGGAATTCCCGGATCTGGCGCTGCCAGATAGCCCGACCCAACGTGTGGGCGGCGCTCCTGTTGAGGGCCTCGAGTCCATGGAGCACCCGTCGCTCATGTTTTCTATCGACAACTGCTTCGACCTCGATGAGGTCAAGAAGTTTCATCAGCGTGTGGTGAAGAAGCTCGGCCACGAGCCGCTCTGGACGCCCGAATGGAAGATTGACGGTTGCGCTGTCAATCTGATCTATGAGGACGGCGTACTCACCCATGCCATAACCCGCGGCGACGGTGCAGTCGGCGACGACATCACGCACGCTGCCAAGGCAATGCGCGGCGTCCCTCTCAAGCTGGACCGTCTCTACGACGAGGAAGGCAATGTGATGGGGAATCCCAAGCCGTTGCCGAAGCTCTTGGAGATCCGTGGCGAAGCGTTCATCACGCACGATGACTTCACGCAGGTCAACTGTGCGCGCAACAACGCTGGTGAGGAGACGTTCGCCAACTCCCGCAACGCCACGTCCGGCGCTATCCGTAGCGTCGATCCGGCCGACTGTCACGAGCGGCGTGTACGTTTTATGGCGCACGGCATCGGCAAGTGTGAGTACGAAGGCGACGTCGATATCGAGTCGTACTTCGAGACGCTGTTTGCCTTTCATCTTTGCGGGATGCCGATCACAGATCACTATGGCCTGCCCGCCCCGATGGATAAGGCGCTGAAGACCGTCGCAGAGATGGTTGCCATGCTGCCAGAACTGAGCATTCCGGTCGACGGGATCGTCCTGAAGCTGGACAAGTTCAGCGATCGTGAAGCCATGGGCCAAGAGTCCAAGAAGCACGTGAGCTGGGCGCTGGCCTACAAGTGGGAGAAGTACGAGGCCGTAACCGAGGTCGAGCGCTTCGACGTACAGGTAGGCAAGCAGGGCACGCTGACGCCGGTGGTTTACTGCAAACCGGTGGAGATCGCTGAGACGATGGTCGGCAAGGCGTCGCTGCACAACTGGCACGAAGTCTTGCGCCTGGGCATCGCCCACGGTGACTCGATCGTCATGGAAAAGGCCGGCAAGATCATTCCGCACGTCGTACGTGTGGTCAAGGAGAAGCGCACCGGACCGGTCGCGCCGTTCCTGCCGCCCGCTACCTGCCCGTCCTGCGGCAGCGACGCCATCGAGGATGGTCCGTTCCTGCGCTGCTCAGGTGATTCGTGCCCCGCACAGATCGCCGCCCTGCTCCGATCGGCCGCTGACCGGTCCCGCCTAGATATAGATGGTTTGGGGGAGACCCTAGCCACCCAATTGGCGGAGGCAGAGCTGGTTGAGGACCTCTCGGACCTCTTCACGCTTGAGCATCGCAGAGACAGCGTTCTGAGGCTTGCACGCATGGGCGAGAAGAAAGCCGACAAGCTCTTCGAAGCCCTCGCAACGGCGCGTGAGCGGCCTTCCTGGCGATTATTGGCGTCTTTGAACATCAAGCACGTCGGAAGGACCATGTCGGAGGCCATCTGCAAGGCTGCTAGCGCTGCTGGCGCCGAGCTGAAGGAACCCGCCGACCCCTTCCAAGTGATGGTGTCCTTGTGGTCGATCGACGACTATACCCAGATTGAGGGGGTTGGCGAAGCCGCCGCTCGATCGATCTGGACGTGGATGCACAGCGAGAAAAACCTGAAGCTGCTGAAGCGCCTCCGGGACTACGGCGTCAACATGGGCGTCAACGACCCGGTGCCCGAAGTAGACGACGGATCTCCGAAGCCGCTCGCCGGTATGAAGATCTGTGCGACCGGGAAACTGGTCGGGTACTCTCGCGAAAGCATCAAGGAGACGATCGTGCAACACGGCGGTACAGTCGCCAGCGCGGTCTCGGCGAAGACCGACATGCTCGTCGCCGGCGAAAAAGCCGGCAGCAAACTGAAGAAGGCCCAGGACCTGGGCGTTCGTGTCGTCAACGAAGCGGAGTTCAATGACCTCATATCGGTCGAGCAGCAAGAATCCGCCAGTAAGTAACGTCGGGAAAAGTCGTAACATCGACCCTCGGCGACTATTTGGTAACGGCGTGCCGGCACACCGGATTGAATCGTACCGGGTGCCGGCACCTGCCGGTATTTCGATCCCCTTTGGCACCGTCCCGCGGGATGTGTACATACAGGGGCCGCGTTACAAAGTCGAGTTTTACGCCTTCGAGACGCTTGGCGGGGTCATCGGCCACACCGGAGCGCTTGCGAGGGCTGATTTCAGTACAGGAGATACCTTGGGATTCAAGATCAATGTCACCGTCGAGGCGCTGCGGACCAAACTGCAGGCGAACCTGGCGCGGCACAAGGACCTTTACCAAGAAGCCAGAGATGGCTACTGCGAGAAGGCGAAGGCGCAGCTGTGTGAAGCTGTTGATCGCCTGAAGGATGGCAAGCTCATCCGACTACGGTTCGACCTCGAGCCGCCTACCGATCACTCCGAGGACTACGAGCGGGTTTTGCGTATGCTTGACGCCTGCACGGACGAATCGATGGAAATCACAGAAGAACAATTCGCCGCGTATTGGGACGACGACTGGTCGTGGATGTACAACTGGGTGTGCACGAACAGCAAGATGTCGTCCAAGACGCTGGCATACGGCCAATCAAAAGGATTACTGTAATTTACGCTCGAAAAGCCAAGGGAGAGCGAACAGGCGGTGCGGCGGGTTCCTTTTGGGCCCTGTTTACAGGGTTTTATCCTGCTCGTCGTGCCGCCTGTTGTTTTAACTACTCCTCCACGCCGGCGGCTTTGAGAAGCTCGCCGCGGAAGCAGCTGATCGAGCAGTTGAAGCTGAGATGCTCCTTCGCCCAATCGAACAGGTCCTTCATCGAGAGACCTTGGTATTTGCCGTCGGACCAGTTCTTGACGAACTCTTCCCACAGCTCGCGTTCCTCGCCTTGGAGGACGCGCGGGGTGACCAGACGCGGTTTCGCAGCGAGAGCGGCGAGGGCGTCCTTGTTGTTTTTCTTGGTGGCTTTGGCCATGACTATTCTTCCTCTTGTTCTTCAGCAGGATACTCGTGCAACGGCATGACGGCAGTTGAACCGATCACCCGGTGCATGTTCGTCAGGTGGAAGTCGGACATGAATGCGCGCTCCACGTTGACGCCAAACGGTTCTAAATCCTCGCGGATCTTTTTGGTGAGCGAGTTGTTGATGCTCCGGAACTTCCGGATCAACGTCTCGACGTCTTTACCGATAACGGATTCGACGACGCCCTCTTGTGCGCGATCACGGATCGTGACGTTGAAGTCGTACGTGTGGGCCAGCGCCTTGACGATGTCGTCGATTGTGAAAACCACTGTCACTGATATTGTCAGTCCGATAGCTTCTTTGGTATCATGCGGCAGTGTTTGAGCTTCAAGATTGATCGTGTCACGGATAACGGGATGGACCACCGGTCGTTGGATGGGTGGCCAGTAGAGATGAAAGCCAGGGCCAATGGCCTTCACTCTGCCGAGCGTGAACATGACTCCCATCTGGGTCCTGTCGACGTGGAGCCCACGAGGGAAGATCCGAGATGCCCAACGCAGGAGGTCGCTCAGCCATCCAAGACCGATGTCCATATTACCCGTTCCGTATGCCAAGAGACTTCGAGAGTCTTTCCAATTTCCCGTAGAACTCGTCGAGCGTCCCGTAGTTCGGGATGACGATGTCTGCAACGTCTAGATCCATCTCGAGCGACGGATCGTTGGGGACGGCACGGCTGACCCAGACGATCAGGTCAAGCATGTCCCGTTCTAGCAATGCTTGCAGTTCTCCCGCCCGTCGGATTCCGTTGAGAATATCGCTGTCCTTCAGCATATCCTCGTACAGCGTGATCCCAAAGGGCTGATTGTACTCCCAGATCGCGTTTGCCCACCGTACCCGGTGATTATGGCGATCTTCCCAGCATTCCCGGACGGTTTTGTACCCCAGGGTCTTGCCGAATCGCTCAAAAATCATGGGTGCGGCAGCTTCGCTAGTACTGCCAGCATCTGTCAGAATCGTGTTCTCGGTGAGCCATTGCATGGCGGTGTCTTTGCCGCAGCGCCCTGGCCCACAAATGGCGATTTTCATGAGTCGTTGTAAACCTTCTTCCCAGTGGCATCGATACGAAACGTCCGCGGATGGGCGCCGTAGAGCAGCATGGCGCGGCAGGCGATCGCTGCAACCTTACGCAGCGCCCGCAACGTCTTCTCTTCGTCGGCACCGTGCACCCAGGCCTCCTCGGCCTTGCGCATGTAGACCCGCAACGTAGTAAGCTGTCCCACGACACCGTGGTCCAGGCCGTCGCTGCGGTCGGTATCAGCGAATGAGTTTTGGTACTCAAGTTCGCTGTTGATAGCGTCGATCACGTCCTGCGAGAGCGCAGGATTCTCAATGGTCATCATTCTTCGAGCAGTCCTTCGTATTGTTCAATCACACAGTCCATCGGGTCGTCTCGACGTAGACGGAACCGATTCCAGCTTTTAGGGAAGACGATCTGCCGACCGCCACGCTCCCGGAACTTGGGTTCGTAGCCCTCGGAGTCATCGATGAGCAGGGCACCAGGGCGGGCCACGCTCTCCTTGCGTCCGGTGAAGATCACGTCGCTGTCGTCGATCTCCTGGCCGTAGACGCGTCGTAGCCATGTGAGCTTGCCTCGCACGGCATAGCCAGAGTCAGCACCGCCGAACTCTGGTTTGCAGATATTCCGGGTCAGGAACGTCACTGGCCCGATCTGGCGGCAGAAATGAAACAACTCTACCGCCCACGGTAGTACCTCGAGTTCGTCCCAGAAGTAGTGCTTCTGATCCACGATCGGTGTCCAGATCTCCGAGTCGGTCTTGCCGAGTACCGCCACGTCGTGCGTCTCAAGCGTGCCGATCAGGTCTGAACGCCCGTGAAGGCGCAGCACTGCCGGTAGGAAGTCCGCGAGGACATCGTCAACATCTAGGTAGACTTCGTCGAAACGCATCAGCTCTTCGTGGGCTTGTCATCACAGAAAATTGGCATGGACATCGTCATGCCGTGTTCGTAGTCTATAACTATGAACGTCTGCGTGGGCGGCTGGGCTTTGAATCCGCCGCGTTTGGCGTACGGACTGATGCCGATCAGGCAGCCACACAGGACATAGTTCCAGTCACAGCCGTACTGGTGGAAGTGCCCCATCACGTCGAGCTCAGCGGGCGTCGCCGGCGGCTCGTTCCACTGCGCGATCTTCCGGCGCAGAGGCACGTGGACACCACCGATCCCGCCGCCGTACTTGATGGCGTGGCCGTGGTGGAATCGAACAGTGTGCCCTTGAACGGGCAAAATGTTGTGATACCCAGGCTCCAGTTTGCACTGGACCTTGTCGTCGTCGCGGAAGAAATTGGCGACGTTGTTGTAGATCAACCACTCCCAAGAACTGCGGGGCTCAGTGGCGATGCGGCGATCCTTGGTGGAGCGCCCGTGATTGCCCAAGCTGGTCGTGAACAACACGTGGTCAGCTTTGGATTCCCGCTTAAGGAGGTCGATACCCTGGATCAGGTGGTTTTGCACTTCGATCGAGGCTTCGGCCGGGCCCTTACGGTTGCCCTCCATGAGCTCTTCATGGATGTAACCAGTGATCATGTCACCGCCGGCCCATAAGACGACTTCGTTGATATTCGCAATCGAGCGAGCGAAGTCGAGAAGGTAGAGCGACTTTTGCCAGGTAGTAGCAATGCGCCGATTAGCAACACGCTCGTTGAACTCGTTGACCCCGTTAACCATTTTCGGGTCGACGACCTCTTCAAGGTGCCAATCGTTGACACAGATGATGGCGGACGCTTTGCCGCGTCCCTTGCGTTTACGACTCCGCTCCAGCTTTCGGAGCGTCGCCTGGTCCTGCGAGGCCAGGAGCCTTTCGCAGTTGTCCTCGGAGACCTGCAAGTCCGCCTCGGCCTGCTTGTACTTCTTCTCCGCGTCCTTTTTGGCCGCGTTGGCAGAAGCGAGCTTCCGTTCGAGTTTGCGGATTTCGCGGATCTTCTCGTCCTCGCTCATGTCAGCGAGGGTTTGCAGCTGCGCAAGCTTTTCGCGTGCTTCAGCCGTCTTCGAGCTAGCCATTGATTGTCCTCGTGTTGAAGATGCATCTGTTACGACTTGCGATATCATGTGAGTCTACCAGATCTGTCGATCGTGTGTCAAGTGTCTTACCTGAAAAAATCTGACAATTTTGCTTGCAATGCAAGCACCCCCAAGGAGAGCTACCATGCACCATATTCCAGTGGATCATTGTCCGGACGTGGAGTTGACGAAACTCCCGAACGAGAAGGTGGTCACATTCGACGGGCATGAGTTGAAGCTGGGGTCAGTCATCTACTTTCGCTTCTGTCCGCGCGAGGCGGCGTCCGAATACGTCGTAGTCTCAGATCGCGCGATTCGTGGCAGAGGCACTACAAAAATAATGGTGGTAGGCAGCCGTGGCATCGCAGCGGCTATGGACGCCACCGAATTCGTTAGAGACAAAAAGATTTGGTGGGACTGGTACCAGCAGAGGTACAAGCCCGCCGGGAGACGAACCAATGGCGAAACAGCCAGAGACTGATCTCGTTCCCACTGACCTCGTCACTGTCACCATGGATATGGACAAGGACGACGTCGCGGCCATTTTGATGTCCCGCGCTGAAGAGCGCATCAAGCTGGCCATTAAAGCTTGTCAGGACCGTGAAAAGGTTCTGACGAAGGAGCACGACGAGCTGCGCGAAGCCTTCAACGACCTCTGCGAAGAGTTCGCAAAGGAGAAGATGGAGGACACCGTCGAGACCCTCACCGAAGCGGCCACTGCGCTGAAGTGCAAGAATATCAGCACGGAAGTGTACTCGGGCGGATTCACGCTCCACAACAACATGGTCGCGGCAAGCATGAGCCTCAACGCCCAAAAGCCGCGTGTGCGCTGGGAGGTGAGTACGTCCTTCAAGGCCACGGCTGCGCTGAAGAAGGCCTACCAGACCGGCGAGAAGAAGCGCAAGGAGATCGACGACAACAAGAAGCAGTGGATCGAATGGCGGCGCAAGCTGGCCGATCTGCCGTCGATGGAACGCCGTGCCAAGGCGGCCGTCGCCGAGTCCCGGCTCAAGTCCACGAAAGAGGGCCAAAAGCTGGTCGACATGCTCAACGGCGATCTCGACAACTCCGTGAAGCTGCTCGGCATCTGTTGATATTGCAATGCCTGCCAGTGGTGATCTAAAACTGCTTGGATTCTGGCGACAGCCGGACGCCACGCGGTGGAAACCATTTTCTGAAGATCAAGAGAGCGTAACGCTCAACGCGCCGATCGATGACGTGGTGTTTGGCGAGACTCGGGAAGATTGTCTTGCCCAGATTCACGCCAAATACCCGGCATCGGATCCCAATATGTCGCTCGTGGAGTATCGCTGGCAAACGCATCCGCGTCACCAGTCAATCAGCGGCGACCCGTCTACGAATTGGGATAAGGACGACTCCATCGACGTGAGCGAGACGGAGCGCTACTGCGGAGCCGATCCGTGGGAAGCTCTTGCGCTTGCTAAGAAACTCGGCACGATTGAAACTCGCAATCTGACTACGGAAGGCTACTGCTACGACGGGCCGAAGTGGGAGGAGGAGGGTTGTATTGTGACGAGTGTCGGTTGGTACACCGGCATTAAGAAGATCAAGTATGATCCCAAAGGCCTGCTACGTGCGAAGAAAGCCGCAGCGACACGCCAAAAGACGGGGGCCGTCCTCGTTAGCGACGTGGCTTCGGCGATCTGGCAGCTTGCGATGCAACTCAACGATGTTGTACGCATCCGCGGCGTCGGCAGCGATTGGAATAGCCGCTACTCCTGCTGCATCTGCGCATTAGAGACGATCAAGTGGTTCAACGCCGTCTTCGGCAAGAACGCACATCGTCGCAACAAGCACTTCCGCGAACTCAAAAAGAAGTGGAAGGAGCGTGCAGAGGCGTCGCGCAAAGCGTGGTATCGTGACGCGCAGGTCGAATACAATGACAACGATCCGCGGGCCGTCTTCGCCAACTTCATGGCCGAAGAGATCAAGGTCCGTAACTCGCCCGTACTGACCGAAAAGGAGTGGCGAAAACGCGGCGAACGTTGGAAGCCCCCGCCGGGCACGTTCAAGGCGTTCGGCCACAAAGCCTATGCCAAACAAAGGGCGCGCGACGAAAAAGCGCAAGCCAAAAAAGAAGCCGAAGCCAAAAAAGCCGCCGCCAAAAAGAAAGCCAAAGTCGGTGGCAAAAAAGGCAAAGGCAACGCCAAAGCCAAAAGGCCGACCAAAAAGAAAGCCCCCGCAAAGAAGCGGCCGTCCCGACGTAAGTCCAAAGCTGCGCGCTGAGATCATTCGACTCGGCACGCTGTTCATGAAGGAGGCCAAAAACTTCAAGGCGGCATTCAAACGTCCCTTACACGACTTCTGGATCAACAATGTACGCGGCTTCGACATCCAGCGCTTCTGCGACGAGATGCTCGAGGCGTGCCACGGGAGTTTGGTCAAAGCCGTGCGTGCTGAATACGGGGACGAAAAGGCGGCATTAATCAAACGACTGGTGCCTAGTGGTTCCAGCGTCATGTGGCCACAAGCCACATAACTTCTGAAGACCAGGCTGCTCCCAGGTGTGTGCGACACCACCGTCGCAGTGCGTCACCGTCACGGCCCTCTGAGAACTTCCGATAGTACGCTATCGGGTCCATAAAGAGCTGACTGACGGGTTTTGCCTCGGCAAATAGTGTCATCATCCTGGACCAATTGAACGCGAAGGCATGGCGCAGCTGGGTGTCGTTGTAGGACACGCGGCCCGCCTGAATCTCTTGTTGTACATGACAGACAATCGCCAGTGCGTTGATTGCTGACTCTGCTGTGAAAAGCAGGTCGCCAGCACCGTCGCCGATGGAACCACCATTCTTCGCCATCCACACGTTATGCGTCGCGCCGTTCAGGTAAGCGACCCACTCGTCTAGGATGTAGAGGGGGATCTGATTCCATTGGCGAGTTCTGCCGATCATGTACTGCGCGTACATTCGCGATCTGAGTCCGGTTGGGACATACCGGGCAGCATCCCTGATAGTGCAGGGCCGCGGCTCTTCGATGAGCGCGGTCCTGCCGTTCAAACAATAGAGTGCGTTTTCCACACCCGTGCCGGCACCATGCTCGTTCCTCATGAGCGAGTTCACACCATGGGTCGCTTCATGCGCCCACGTGCCCAGATCTGAGTCACGGTAAGTCGCGGAGCTTGTCAGGCCCGTTGCGGGCAGCCGCGAATCAATGTCCGCCAATACCTGCCCCAACCGTGTGTCGTCTACCGCTCTGACAACCGGCGCGTAGGTCCACAGCGGTTCACGGGCAGCCTCATTGGAGCGATCGTCGCCGGCAGCGTACATTGGTCCCGCCAGTACGCTGCCGGCTGACGCCGCTATGAATGCCCGTCGTGATAGTTTCATGGCGTCAAATATACCGTTCTTTCGGGATCCGGGGAGGACCAATTTTGTTAATGGAAACAAAATGTGCGCATGCGCAGCAGGACTGGGCGACAGCCTTACTGCAGCGACACGGCAAACTGATGGAAGTCGAGGAGATGGAGGCCCTCATTAAGAGGGGTAAGGCAGGGGACGACGACGCGCGGAACCGCGGGATTGCTGGTTGCTACAGGCTGGCCTTTCAACAGGCCTGGCGCGCAGCGTACAACGATCCCCACTTCTCCGTCGACGATCTCTTCCAGGAGGCCGTGATCGGCCTCATGAAGGCAGTCGAGCGCTGGCGACCAGAAACGGGCAACCGATTCGTAACCGCTGCTTGGTTCTCGATCCATGCCGCAATCTCATGGTACAAAAAGTGCCATAGGCGCCTCGTATACTACCCGCCCCGCTGGGACGAAAAGGGTGTCAAGCGGCCGGACTGGACTAAAGACTGTCCGGAGCTGTTTGCAGACTACGTGTCGTTGCATAAACGCGTGGGCACGGGCAATAGGCGAAATCCCGGGATATTCGTGTACGAGATGATTGAAGACGAGACGCTGCGCGACTTCGTTGCCGACGTCGAGAGCGAGGACCAAGCCGATATGGTCTACGAGGCGTTCGAGAAGTTGACGGAGCGTGAAGTCGACATACTGCGGCGTCGCTATCTCGGCGACAAGCTTTGGGAGATCGGTAAAGTTTACGGAATCACCCGCGAACGTGTTCGGCAGTTGATCATCAAAGCCGAAAATATCATCCACAATCACGTCTTGAAAGAGCAAATCGATGGAGACGCTGGTACTGCTTAAACCCGATACGCTCAAACGGGGCCTGGTGGGGCGCGTCCTCACCAGGCTCGAGGATCGGGGCATCCGCTTCCTGCGGGTGAAAGAGTTGATCATGCTCCCCCGCCACTGCGAGGAGTTGTACGCAAAATTCAAGGGCGAGCCCTACCTGCCTCGCATCCAAGAATTTATGACCAGCGGCCCGATCGAGGCCCGTGTGGCGCACGCGCCGCACGCGCCCGACGACACGATCACGATCGTACGGTCTGCTGTTGGCAGCTTCACGGCACCCGCTGCAGGCACCATCCGTGGTGACTTCGGCGCTGTCCGCGAAAAGAACCTGATACACGCCAGCGACTCGCCAAGTGCGGCCAAAGTCGAAATCGAGATATTCTTCCCGGGGTTCCCTGGAGATGTCGGCGACTAGGGCCTGGCGAATGCTGCGCGACCGCGACGGACTCCCTGCAACGCTGTTCCACGGCGTACGGGGAAGCCGGCTTCTGCACCTCGACCTTTGGTACAGGGCGGAAGAGAAGATTGCGTGGGACGGTGACAAACGGAAAGCGACGCACTACACGTCGGGATTCCACGTCATGCCCACCTACGAGGACATACTGCGCTTCTCGAACCGGTTCCGAAACATCGATGACCTTGTGATCTGCGAGGTTGATGTAAAAGGGAAGCTTCGGAAGAAGAAGCACAGTCCTTCTAACATACTGCTCGCTCCCTGGATGCGTATCCTGGATGATCAGTGGGCAAACCGATTACTACTACCTGAAGTGAGGGCAAACTGAATGGCAATTTTTGGGTACATCCTCATCGGCTTCGTCGTCGGCATTTCTATGGGCTGGATGGGCGGCTTCGCCTTCGGCCAGATTAGCGAGAATGAGAAGCTCCAACGGCTTGCCGTGAAGCTGAAGCTCGCACGATGGGAGACCAACCACACTACCGGGAAGCCGTACTTCGTGTGGTACACCATCCACGGCATCATGACGATGCAGCAGGCAGCGCAGTCGAAGAGCACCTTCGCATACCCGCAGTTTTCGTGGGGGCTGCCTGCGGCTGTGTTTGGCGACGTGCCTGATCATGACGAATCGACGTATACCGGTGATTTGATCGACGGCGACGAACCCTTCGACCCGATGGAAGACGAGGAGGAGTTAGAGGATGAAACCGCAGACACGACGTGACTTGCTCACCGTGCTGATCTTCGCACTCATGCTTGCCGGCGTGATACTGGTCCTTGGAGCAGTCATGTGCACGCAATCGGACGGCGCTGAGCCGACCAGCAAAGCGAGCGCTATCATGCTTGAGCCTGAAGTGTGGTTCTCGGACGTACTGCTGCCCGAGGAATACAAAATTTCGCCTGGCCACTATGACGGCCAGGAGAAGCGATACCTGACGTGGGCCGAGGCGATGCGAAAGCGCGCGGCCGATCGACAGGCCTTTCTGAACTTCATACCCAGCGAGCAGCATCGCTATCGCCTGAACCTGTTCAAGATGGTCGAGGCGTACGAGCAGCTGCCCGATGGGGCGGACAAGGAACGCATGTTCCGCATCTGCCTACTTGAGTTCATGTTCGTAACCAACCGACTCGATCTCGATCGAGTGGAGCTTTACCCCAAAGATATGCCTGGAACCGCACGCCGGGCACTGCGCGACTTCCAACCGAAGTGACAGCACTTCGCGGGGTCGAAGTTGCGTCAGCCAGCCACCGAGTGTGGCCTGTGCCAAAAGCCCACTCGGTAGGCTGGTCTTATACAAGGAGCCGCCATGGACCGCATGATGACGATCAGCGAGGAGGAACGGGCGATCATCGAAGCGTGTATCGCCGACTGCATCGATGCAGTGACAAAACAACGTATGCTCTGCATGCGTGAAGACCGCTTGGCTCGTAAAGAACAGCTGCAGCTGAATGAGGAGTATCGTAAGCTGTCTCCTGCGGACCGTCGACAGACGGGAAGCGAACTGTTGCAGTTGGAGGTCCGAATGGAGGAACTCATAACTCGGTTCGACCCAGATGACTGGGAACCGACACCTGACATTGAGGAACTCTGTTTGGATGGACCACGTGACACCTCGTCGACCGAAACGAAATTTTCTTCCGGATGAAGGAGTTAGTTCCTTCCGAAGGAAGGTACTGACTCCATTGCATTGCCTTCCGTAAGGAAGGTAATGTAATAAACGACTAAAGTTGGTCCAGAGGGCCAAAGGCACTTTAGTCGTTTATTATAAGGCGGGGTATGGATGTGCTCCCTCTGCTGAGGGACCCGTCCAATTTTATTCACGTGAATAAGAAGCGTTCCCAGGGGGCGGTATGTGGCCGCCCCCATAAGTGTTGTTCTTTCCCAGAAGGAGGCCTCATATGGCCAAAGGAAAGCGAAAGAAGAAGCGTGCTCCGATGATCAGCAAGACCGAGGAGCTTGGCCCGAACGACCGGACCCTCTTGATCCGGCGGTATCGGAAGAAGTTCCCCAAGACTGACCGTGTCATCAAGATGAGCAATGGCCGGAAGCGCCGAATCAAAGGCATGCCGGCCACCGTTCTGTTGAACGAGAAGATCCTGCGAGATTACCCCCACAGCGGGGTCACCGCGCAGAACATCTACAACTTCGACTCGGACGTCAAGAACGGGAAGAAATCGAAGCCGGTGGGCAAGTCCAAGAAGACGCCGGCACGGGCAGAGGCACAGACGCCCGAGACCACGACCCCGCAGAAGAGCGTGGACCTCAATGGCATGTCGCTGGAAAAGTCGCAGACCCTCTTCGAACAGATGAAGACTGCGAAACCCACCGCCATGCCGCGACTCTTCGGTCAGTTCATGGCCGAGATGACGACGCAGATGGACAAAGCGACGGAATGGGCATCGAAAACCACGGTGTCCGATCTGATCAGCTAACCCGGGCGTTTGCCACTCTCTGTCCTACACTTGCCACAGAGAGCGTGCCGGTTACCCCCTCCTAACCCGAGGGAAGGTGATCAGGCTCCGCGGTTCGTCCTTCATTGGGCGGCCGCGGCCTCGACCTGGGGTTCGGTCGGTTTGTGACGAACGCTAGTTGAATTCCCCCCAATTTAACCAGTGGTACCGCCAAACCCCAGGTCACAAAGCATCAAAATGCGCGCCTTCTTGATGCCCTCAGAGGCGCGTGGGAAGATGCGTTCATGTACAGCGCCGCCCCACATCGTCGTGGGGCGGCGTCATTTCTCACACATAGGAGAGGACAAGTGAACAAGGAAAAACTCGAGATGCTCAACGCTATGGGCGCCCTGCTGGACGACCCGGAGACCGTTGACGAGATCGACGAAGTGCTCGCCCGCGGCGTACAGCTGGTCGAACACGTGCTTGGCGCTATCGCCGACGCCCCGCGTGCGAAAGTGACGGCCGACCACATCGCGAAGCTGTGTCGGATGCAGTATCAATCGTTTTTGGACGCTGGCTTCAGCGACGGGCAGGCGTTTACGCTGCTGGTCGGCATCCGCGCCGGTCTCACGAAAATCAGTTGATACATGTGCGTGTGGGGCTGTGGGCTTAGAAGCAGCCATCAGCTAAGGAGTGGCGAGTGGAAGTGCTCTGGACCGGGTTAGCCGCCCGGCCACCACAAGATAACCGTGCAGCATGACCGTTGGCAACGGATCGGCGGCTTCGACTGGGCATGGTGTCACCACCGGGAAGCGACAGCGGATGCGACGCTACGACCGGCCACGTACTACCGAAAGGCTTCGGTCGCCGTAGCGAATCAGAGTTCGTGAAGTCAGAGGGATGCAGTTTGCTACGGTAGTACCAGCGGAGTCCGTAGTTAAGGTTGAGAGACGACAATCGAAGTGTCGGGAAAACAATGCTCTTCCAATGCTGTATTCGTAGCCCGTGGAGCCTTTGGCGTGACAGCACACCCCACGCACATTTTTACAAAAGGAGAGGAGTTATGATCGCGCGAGCGAAACCCGGCTTCGACCCGGAGATCATTCGGTGTTCCGTGTTCGCTCTTCAGGTCTGCGTGCCTGCCACGTGGACTGACGAGGAGATCGAAGAGTTCGCTGAACAAGAGCACCCGGCCGGTGCTTTCGATGGGTGGCACATCCAGCGCGACGGGCCGTATCCGGAGCGCGTTTCATGCAATGACCGCGAGGGGTTCATCCACGTGGTCGTGGAGGTATAGATGGGTAAAAAAACAATCTGTGACCTGTGTGGAGCCGACATCGAAAAAGGTGAGTGCTTTACGATAAACCTGCTGCCGCCCCGTAGTTTTAACGGGCGTGGCAAACACATCCGCACATGGGACGTCTGTCGCGAGTGCTTGGACTTTCCAATCAGCGGATCAAAAATGCGCAACGTGCTTCGGCGTCTCATCCCGGACTTCGTGCGCAGACTCTGGAAGAAGAGGATGTAGATGGGAATGGACGTTTCTGGAAAGAACCCCGACGCCCCCGTCGGTGAGTACTTCCGTGCGAACGTGTGGAGCTGGCGACCAATCCACCAGCTGATGTGCAAGCTTTGCGGCGACCTGCTCTCTGAGGGGTTGCTGGAGCAGATGAGCTATAACGACGGCGCAGGCCCTGACGACCAGGAAACCTGCACGCAAATGGCCATCAGGTTCTCCCAGTGGTTGGAGAAGAACCACAATGGGCACGCTGTCGATCTGGGGTGCTATTGTGCAGAGGGTACCGGACGCTTCGTAGGCGATGAAGAGCTCGCCCGCGGCGATCCGGTTGAAACCGCACACCGTACAAGTGATGCCCATCTGAAAAGTTGGGTACAATTTCTCCTCCATTGCGGAGGATTCGCAGTCGACTAGAAAGGAGGCGGCAATGTCAGGTTTCGTGACCGACGGTCAGCAGATCCGTGACGTCCTGCTCTTGCTCAAGAGCAGCATCGCACGCGCGACCGACACGTACCAGGTGAGTCTTAAGCAGTACGACGACGAGGATCTCGGCGATCCACTCGACCATCGGGGGACGCGCCGCGGACTGCAGTACGATTACGTCTTGATCATGGAGATGCAGCAAGCGTACAACCGGATGGTGTCGATCACCGTCGGGGACAAAAGCATGCTACTGTCTACGGCGGTCAAGATGATCGGTATACTCGGAGAGGACAAGAACCTGCTGAGGAAGGCACTGAAGGCCGACGGGTCGGACAATTGGTACGGTCGCAACGAGCGGACGTCCGAGACGATCGTGAAGAAGGTCATGGTGCCACGACCGGTCGCTGAGAGTTTGATTGAGACGGCTGAGAAGGAGGTGACGCAGATGCGTCGCGCCATCGGTCGTGGCAATCAAGAGCAACGAGAACTTACAGCTGAGAACACTGGCCTCCCCCAGGAGGACTTTGATCGCGCTGTTAAAGTGTTGACTGAAATGTAGGCGGCTTCGGCCGCTTGCGGGTAGTGGGAAAGTACCTAATTACCGCGAGAGCGGTGATACGCATGTCCAAATGCGCGGAAACGCCTGTGTAAGCCCTGGTAAAACCTCGGCGGCTATATGACCTCGTCCCTCGCAAATCGTGCGTGATTAAGGGGTCCATGGCATCGAGATTATATGAGGGGGCAGCTCAAGTAAGCCTACCAGCATCTCACTTTCCTACTACCTTTTTTCACAAGGTGGTGACTCATGGTCAAAGACCTGATTCTCGGTACGCCGTCACGGTCCCCTGCGGCCATGGCGGCGTACCATGCCACCGTTATCCCAAATGGTGGTGTAGTCGAAGACTGGCGAACCTATCTCGTGCCGCGGATCGCCAATATCCGTCGCGCATGGGTCGCCCGTGTCATAGCGCTCTTTAATGCTGGCTGGTCTGTTTTGCAAAGCCCCAAGCTCGCCTATGCGCAAAACTGTCTGCCGTGCATCTGCACATCAGACCCGATAACACAGACGTGCAAACTGATACCGTGCCCTTTCTGCCACGCCAGGAAGGTTGCCGATATCTACATGCGCGCCCAAAAGCTGATCATCAAGCTCGGTAACGTCCGCGTAATCAGTTGGCGACGAAAACACGGTCGGGCTGCCGTCGACATGATCTACCTGAACGAACACGGCCGTGTAACGGGGTTGGGTGAAGTCTTTGCAGAGCATAACGGCCGCCGACGCGAGATCCGCAGAACGCAGCTGCAGGCTGCATACGGTGGTGCACAGATGGTCACGATCGCTCCGCATACATTCGACCACCCTTCGCCGGAGGGTGCCTGTGGCCGCTGGCTCGTACAGCAGAGCGTTCTTGCTGTTGTGCCGCGCTATTGGCGTCCACCCAGAGGTATTCGCAAGCGTGCAGTCGTACGCACAAATCCCGATCCCCACGACTTGGCATACCAGGTTGGGCGGGCGTTTCGGTATCCGCAACACTGGCTTACCAGCGATCCGTGCATCATGCGTGACCTGCTGGAGGCTATGAAAGGCAGACGATTCAAAGAAATTTTTGGAGACTTACGTGGGTCAGTATGATCCTATCGAGCGATTAGCATCGCTCGAGTCCAGACATTCCCTGTCGGCTCAAGAGCAGTTCGACATTATCTCCAACGCCGTCGACTTCGCGAAGAACTCGCCGTTGGCGTTCGTACAGTTCATCGACATCATGGACGAGGAGCTGCAGTCGCCGCAGATGGCGGTTGCAGAGGTCAAAGACATGCTGCAGAACCCTGTGGCTGACCTCGAGGCTTTCTTCGACCGCGACCTGTCGTTGGCGTCGCTGAACAACCTCACCGAACTTGAGAGCTCCGGTGACGTGCCAGAGATGCCGTCGACCGATCTCATCAAATCAGCGGTGCTAGCAATGACGCCGTTCGACTACGAGCAGATGCGCTCCCATCTCACCATGACCGACTTCGACTCGGCCTACCACGAAGGCGCTATTGTCACCGGGTGTTACACCCGTTTTGATGACGGTTCTATCGCTGCTGTCGCTCTCGTCCACGCCACCCCCGCTAACGGCGGGCCGTACCTTGATGCGTGGCTGTGCCTGCCCCCGGACAAGTTTCCGGATACGCTGAATCCGTCGTTGCCTGCCACAAGGGATATGGACCAGATCTTCGAGTTCCAGTATCCTGATGGCACGTATCGCGTAATCAAACTCGTATCCGCAGCTGGCCAACAGGAATGTCCAGGTACAACGACGACAGACACTGTGAGAAGCCACGAAGGTGCCTCCGGTGCATGAACATGTTCCTTTCCAAACATGCGGGCAACCGCATATGCCCGGACTGCACCGCGCATCCGCCGAATGTGAGCGGACTGCGTCGGGTGCACTTCGACCTTGACACCTATATGAGTCAGAAAGAGAAGGATGACAAATTCGACGGAAGAGCTGGCCTCTGACGATTACGTCGTCGTCATTGGTCCCGTCATTGTCGATCGCTACTTCGTGGGCAAACCCAGACGACTTGACCGTACGGCGCCGGTGCCTCTAATCGGCGTCACGGGACAGTTCTGGGCGCCCGGTGGCGGCGGCAATGCCGCAAACTGCTTGGCCCATCTGGCCCTCCCAACGACGTTCGTCGGCATGGTCGGAGACGACGACGCCGGCGAAGAGTATCTCAAGGCACCGATGCCTCCCAACCTGCAGCTGAAGGTTGGCAAATACGCTAACTACAGCACCCCCGTAAAAACCCGCGTCTATGCCAACAATCGCCTTGTAGCACGGTTTGACGCGGACGATCCTTACACAGGGTCGTTCGAGTCTACGACTGCGTCCTTATTTTTTAGCGCTGTGGCAGAGAAGCCGCCTTTGGCGATACTTATCAGCGACTACAACAAGGGGGTGTGCACGCCCGACATCATCGGGTCCGTGCTGCTCTACGGCGAGGATCACAACGTCCCCGTGATCGTGGACCCTGATCCGGCGCACACAGAGAGCTATCAGGGCGCTACGCTACTCACGCCGAACGCCGACGAGGCAATGCGGATGGCAGCGGCCTGCGGGTATGCAGATCGCGCAACCGATCCGGTCGAAGCAGCTGACTTCCTGGCCAACAAGTTCGATTGTGACGTCCTCGTCACGCTCGGCAGCCACGGAATGGTGCTGGTTCCGCCCCACGGGCAGGAACGGTTCCCGCTGCAAGCGCTGCCCGCCGCTGCGATCGATACGTGCGGTTGCGGAGATGCTGTGGCGTCGGCGATGACCTACGGGATTGCCACCGGAATGAACGCACGCACGGCTACGCGCTTTGCAAACGTGTCCGGTTCGCTATGCTGCGAGATCATTGGTGCTATGCCCATCCCGCTGCACCGCCTCAACCAACGCGTGACGCTGTCGCTCGGGCTCGATCGAAAGGTCGTGACCCTCGACGAGCTGCGTCTCCTGCGGCAATCCGTCGCCGTCGCCGGCGAAATCTTCGGGGTTGCCAACGGCGTGTTCGACGGCGTCCACGACGGGCACACCTCGCTGCTACGGCAGGCCAGGGAGCATTGTGACTTCCTGGCGGTGCTCGTGAACACTGACGAATCGGCGGAGCGCATCAAGCGCCGACCGCAACACAGTCAGATAGCCCGTTCGCTCAGCCTGGCGGCGCATCCGTTGGTGGATGCGGTGCTGCTGTTCGACGGCGATAACGCAGTACCAGAGTATCAGGCGTTGCAGCCCGATATCATGGTAAAAGGGCCGGACTACAAGGATAGGGAAGACCTGCTACCGGAAGCTGCGGTGCTGCCTGAATGGGGCGGCGAGCTGCGGTTGGCCGAGCTAGAGGTCGACGTCAGTAGTACCCAACTGCGGGAAGAAGATGAGGCCCTCAAAGAGAGCACTGCGCCAGGAGAGACTGAAGACAGCGCTGGAGGAGCTGGAGACGCTGCGGACTGAACTCGCCTTCGACGAGATCACCGTAACGCTCAGCGACTTCCAACGACACTGGCAGTTCAAATATGGCGACAAGCATTTGGCGGACTGGTGGCCAGCTTCTGCGAAGGGACAGCTCACAGGGTCACAAGACTCCGTCGACTGTGTGAGCACGTCTCAAGCGCAGAAGCTGGCCATCGCCGCTAAGAAGAAGCTGTTTACCGAGATTCGGCAGGCGCTTCAGCAGAGGTGAGCTCCTCTCGCAGGATTTGTACATCCGGCGGGGCGTCGACACCGAGGCGGATCCGATCACGACCAGTGCGGATGACCGTGACGGTGATGTCGTCGCCAATCTTGATCTGCTCACCTTCTTTGCGGGACAGGACCAACATGGTAGACCTCCTTGTGCTTGCAGTAACAATACGCCCAGTTTATCACCTTCGGACCCCCGGAGCAACCAAATGGGACAATTTCACTTCATGCAGATGTACAACGACGCCGCGGCGCGCGACTGCGCTGCCATGCCGCAGGCGTTGCTGATGATCGGAGCCGTTACGGCGGCTGAAAAGGACGCACGCGGGATGGGATATTGGGATGACCTGACCATCGACGTGCTGTTCGAGAAGGCTCGCAGGCTTGTTGACCTGAGGGACTGTTTTTCGGAACGACTAAAGCTTATGCTATTGGATGGTGAAATCCTCGTCTTAGTCCGGGACCCTGTAGATGGACGCGTCCATCGGCTCCGAGACACCGACGTGATCGATTTCGATGACCCGATAGTAGGCCCGGAGCAGTTCTTTACATTGGCTGAAAAGCTGATCGAGCACTCGGCCTGAATCTTATTCAGGAGAATAAAATGGCAGCGAGACCGCTAGCACTGGTATCGGCTGACTGGCATCTTCGTAAGTACGACCGCGTGTGGTACCGACGTGACACGCTGCGCGGCGACGCCGCGTGGGGCGTCCGACAGGTATGCGACATTGCGGCCGAGCAAATGCCTGATTGTCTGATCCTGCTGGGCGACCTGTTCGACCAGCGGCTGCAGCAGTCAGATTCTCTGATGCTCATGCGACGAGCTATGGCTGATTTCCAGGAGAACAATATCCAAGTGCAGTTCATTCAAGGACAGCACGAGCGGTCTTCACCGACGCTGATGAAGTCGATCCACAGCTGGTCACAGCATATCGACGAGCGGATGGTGGAGTTGGACAACGGCAACCTGCTCATGTACGGCCTGGATTATCGCAATCCGGTCGAGGTTGAGGAGGCGCTGCGTGCCGTGCCTACAAACGCTGACATTTTGGCGACTCATCAGGTTTGGAAGGATTACCTTGGCGAGGAGCGCGGCGATGCCTGGTTCCACTGGGCGCCGACGCAGTTCATTGCCACGGGAGATTTCCACAAAGCGAAATTCGAGACGCGTGGGACGCAGAAGATCCTGTCACCGGGACCGCTCTGCATGCAGAACATCGGCGAGGATCACGAGAAGTTCGTGTTCATGCTGAACTCTGATCTCACCGTCACGCCATACAAATTGCGATCGCGCGGCTACTATGAGGCACGCCTGTACGAGGAAGCGCAACTCGAGCAATTCCTCGACGAGTGGGACGCCTCCCCGGCGAAGATCCCGCAGGTTGGCGTGCCGCCCGCCGTCGCAACAAACATCATCCGCGTTTGGTACCGTTCGGATATTCCCGACGCCAAGCCGCGGTTGGAAGGTAGGATCGGCTCATCGGCCCACCTATTTACAACGATGATCCCTGTCGAAGACCAGGCACAGACGGTCGACGCCGAGCGGCGTGTCCAGGCTGTACTTGGTGCGGGCATGGTCGGATGCATCAACGAGTTTTACGGAGATGACCCTCGCGCATGCGCAGATGCCGTGCGGCTCTACCGTAGCAAAGACATCCAAACCGAGCTACTTTCAATCTTCAAGGAGCAAGTTAGTGTCCCTAACGGTCACCGAGAAGGAACATTTCAAGACGAGACTCCAGGAGATCCACGATCGAGCGACTGCACAACTGACGGCCGACGCGCCAGCGTGGGAGCCACGGCTCCGCAACAAGGCAGCTAAGGTCGTCGAACAGCAGTTCGGCGTCGCGGAACTTCTGAATAAACAAATGGAAATTCGGCGTCAGCGGCGCGAGCTAGGCAGACAACTAGAGCAGCTCGACACCGAGATCTATGAGAAAATCCACGGCCTGCTGTCAGATGACGCACCCTGGGTCGAGGACGATAGGCGTTACTACAGCCGTAACCGCCATGAACGCCAGGAATTCGCACGCTACCCGGAGAACTGCCGACAGCCAATGCGCTGCCAGCTTCAATACGAGTTCGAAAAACTCCGGGCAGAGCATCCCATTGGACGCGCTCTTGCTGAACTCAAGGACCGCGTTGACCATTACCGAGATCGCATCATTGCGTGCGCATCGCACGCAAAGATGGAGACATTATGGGAGGAGGTTGTCGAAGAGCTGGGCAACTTCGAGCCCAGTGATCCCGACGCCCGGACTCCTAGAAAGGTGGAGACCGCCCGTGTCACACACGATAAGAAGAAGTGAGCTGCCGCCGATAGTGCTTCCGAACATTATCGAGCAGGCTGTGAAGGAAACCGAGGCTGCGATGCGGGAAGCTATGGAACGCATCAAGAACATGCCGACGACACTGCTTGCCGTGGATACCGAGTCGGGGGCTATAAAAGCCGTCGACGAGTTCTCTACGGAAGCAGTGGCAGCCCGCTGTAGCCATGAATGTCCGTGCGTTATCGGTGAAACCCATTACCGCGCACCAAATTGCCCCAATAGGAGCCCCCATGGAACATTACCCAAGCCATCTGACCCCGGCGTTGCCGATTTTCTTGGACCGAATCCGGTCGGCTGCACAATCACTCCCGGTGCACATAAGCCATCCGCCCGCGACTGAATCCGCTGATCGGTCGTACGGAATGACCTGTGTGCAGGCGCTCCGGATGTATGCGCCGGACCTGATCGAAGAAGGGAGGGTGATCATAGAATGAGTGCGGACCTCACGTTGAAGTACGCAACCACTTTCACGAGTCTTGCTAACGCTATGCGACTTGTGAAGGCGTCGCTGCTGGCCCTCAAGGATGCCAGCGATAATCTCAACGACTGGTGGGACGACCAAGACCTCGAAGGTGTGGAGGACGAGGACGAGTTCCTCGCCAAGAAAGCCGCCGAGACTTTTGGCATCCCGGAGAGCTTCGCGCTCGCCCTTGTCGACTTTTCGTTGCTTCCAGAGATCAAAGGTATGAAGGCTGCGCCGCCTGACGCCATGACGCTCGCCGAAGCGCTATCACTACTGCACCCCCTAACAAGTGAGAGCTGGCCATGATAATCCAGAAGGTCAACCTTCGACATTTCTGCCAGCACATCCAGGAAGAATTCACGCTGTCGCCTGGGCTCAACATGATCGTTGGGCCCAACGGCAGCGGGAAGACCAACCTCCTGCGTGCTACGCAGTTTCTCGTCACGGGGGACTCGGGCGGCAATCGCCCCAAGGCGGACGACGTCTACCAAGGCGTGTTCGGCTCAAACGAGGAGTCCTTTGTGAGCGGCCAGCTGTTGCACGAGGGAACAGTCATTACCCTCAAGCGTGCGCTCCAGCCGGCGACAGCCAATCTCATGGAGATCGGCGACGAGACCTGGACGTCTGTCAATGCCATTAACAGCGAGCTGTTCCGACGGCTGGGCACGACGAAGAAGCAGATCCACGACTACATCTTCGTCCGCCAACGCGGCATCGACGAGATGTTCGACCAAAAGCCCGCCGAGCGGGCCGCATCGCTGGCATCCCTCTTCGGCCTCGACAAGGCTGAGAAGATCTGGAAGCAGACCGGCGACTTCCTCAAAACGATCGAGGTGCCGACCACGACGTTGAGTCTGGATGAGCTGAACGCGCAGCACGCTGACATACAGGTGCAGATCACCGAGCTCAACAACCAGTTCGCGGCGCTCCATCTACCACTCGACGGCGACGCCAAGCTTGCGGAACATCAAACCGTGATCGACGGCTGTAAGCAGCGTGAGATGCTGATGAACAAGCAGGCGGTCCTGGAGAAGACGCGTGAAGAGACGCTCGCTTCTGCCAAGGCTGCGATGTCGTACCGGCAACAGTTGCAGACAGAGGCTACGCTGCTGGAGAACGCTATGGCCGCCGTCAGCGTCGAAGCCAATGACGCGCACGGCGAGCTGGCACGTTGGGACGCGTACGATAAGTCGCTGACAGCGCGCGAGCAGTTCGTCGCCGACGAGCTGGCTTTTCGTACCAAGTGGCCGAGTCATCCGAAGCAGCCGCGCGAGGTCGCACCGCTCGGTGAGGACCTTGTCGAGGCGTTGAAGGGCTATCGTGCAGTGCGTAACAGTCTCACCAACAGCATCAAAGGCCTGGAGGATGAGGACGACAACTGTCCGACGTGTGGCCAGCCACTGCCCGAGGCCGACCAGGCCACGGCACGCTTGCAGGAGCTGCACGATCAGCTGCGTGAGTGCGAGATGGAACGACAGCCGCTCGAGGAACAGCAACGTGCGTACGATCAGTACTGCGCCGAGCTGTTACACTGGCAACGGCAGTGCGAGGAGATGGATAAAGAGCAGGAAGCCTTGGAGCAACGCAAAGAGGCCCTGCAGCTGGTTGAGCAACCACGCAGCGCGCGTGACGCTCTCCAGGCCGTCATCGACGAGCACACCGAGTTCTGTGCGGCGCATAAGGAGATCCAGGAGAAGCTTAAGGTGGCGCTTGCTACTGAGGCCAGCCTCGACGCGAAGCTGGACCAGCAAAACCAGACGCACTTTGAGCAGACCGCGGAGATCGACTCGCTGCATAAGTACACGGCGGAGGCCGCTACCATTGCTCGCCAGGAGTTGCAGCAGCTGAAAGGCCGGCTGGCGCAGGCCGCCGAGCTCGACAAGCAGATCGCTGTGCTGCGCGCCACGCTCGACGGCGTGGAGTCGAAGATCGACGACGTGCGGCGTGTGGAGCAAAAGAGCATCCGCACTCGGCAGGCTGTCGACCACCTGCAGCGTATCCGAGACATGTACCACCGCAACGAGGCCCCGCGCTTGGTGTCCTACACCTATATCGAGAACATGCTCGACGAGGTGAACCGAACACTGGAGCTATTCGAGGCGCCTTTCCGGGTGGAGATGGACGAGGATCTGGGCTTCATCTGCCGGTTTACCGATGGTATTCGGGTGCAGCCCGACAGTCGGCTCTCGGTCGGCGAGCGGATCGTTCTTGCTATGGCGTTCCGCATTACAGTAAACTCTACGTTCGCAGGTCAGGTGGGTGTCCTCATTCTGGACGAGCCCACTGCCGGCCTTGACGAACACAACCTCGGCTGTCTACCGCACGCCCTGGAACGTCTGCAGGTACTATCTGCAGAGCGTGGACTCCAGGTTTTGTTCGTCACGCACGAACCGCGGATTCAGCACCTGTTTGACAACGTCATTACGTTACGAGCCCATGAAAACTGATTCGCAGATCCTTAAGCTGCATGTTGCTCACAAGCAAGTGTGGTATTTGGATGGCATGGATATAGCACGGACCGATGGCCACGCGATCGAGGACTTCCTCGATACAAGCCGGCTACAGTGCGCCGAGCGGGTCCGCCTGCTCGGTCTCCATGCCAATGCGAGGCTCATTACGGCGTTGTACGACCGCAAGCTCAAAGGTCAGCCCTTGGAGATTGAAGTCGCATCGCCGTTGGCGTGCGCGTCTGTTGCGGAGCGTCATAACCCAGAGGCTGTGCTGTATCGCATGCGCCTCTTCGAACGCGCTCCGAGTGTCGGCGGCTTTCATACCGTCACTGAGAACGACTACCGTGCATATGCCCTCGCGGTCGAAACCATGCAGAGCGTCTTTAACAACATGCCAACAACCCAGCAGGCGTTACGACTTCTGCGTGCCCATCCAGCGTGGCGCGCAGTGTCGTTCATCCACAGCGTCAACCCCATGGCTGTCGCTGGCCTGCTCAGCTACATGCTCGATCCGCGGTGGTTCGTTGACCCGTGCTACCCGGACCGTTTGAGTAAGCTGTACATGAGTCTCGGGCTGCATCCAAAGACGCAGGCTGGGGTGACGTTGGGCGGTGCGCAGCACCGTAACCACAAACGCTGTGCGCTGGTACTGCGTTGCTGGAAAGACAGAACACGTGAGGGCGAGGTGCGCAGCAAGTTCGAAGTCACCGCGCCTGTCGCCGTGACAGGCAGCTCCGAACTCGGGCTCGCACCGTATGACTTCTCGTGGCGTCAGTGGGGATTGCACATGGGTATCGGCATGGACACCGACATCGAACCCAATCCTGTCAAGGCGGATCTGCGTGCGTCACAACGCTTCGTGGCCTTCCTGAGGCATACGTGGCTGGATGCGCTTTATCGCGATTCGAGTGCCTTGCCAGGCGTCAATACCGAACTGTTCCGACCCGGCGATTTCTTCAAGCAACACAAGGAGATCATCGCTTACCAACAGCACGTGGAAGCGACCGAAGGAGACAGTTACTGCTGACCGTATCTAGTGGTGTTGAAGTTTCTGACCACAAAATATGGGATTGTCAAAACTGCCGGTGTTTATCCGTTGACAGGCTCAACAACGGCAGGTAGTATGCATACTGCCAACGGGCAAAAGGAAGTTCCCGTGATCGAAGTAAGGATACAGCTGCGGTTCAATCAGCACTCACTCGGAGACCGCCGAACTAAGCAGCTCAACCAGATGCTGCGCGACCCTGACGGCCGTGTAATGTTCATGCCGACCTGGTGGAAGGCATTGATGCGTTATGCGGCTCAAGTTGTCAATAGACACCACGATGCTGTCAAAGACATCGACTGGGCGCCCGTCATCGAGGGAACTCCAAGGGAGTACAAACGATTCTACGCCCCGCAGAAGTTCACACTTCACGAGGCGTTCTTTCCAGGGGACGAGATCATCGTACACGCAGTGCTGCCGACGGAACTTCCTATCGACGACTTCAAGGAGTTGCTTGAGGTGGCCGGCAAGTACAGAGGCATCAGTCCCTATCGCAAGGATCAGAAGTACGGCACCTTTGATGTCATTGCTGTGACGCGGAGGATCAGGACAAAACCCAAGTAAAAGAAAAGGCCCGCTGGTGGCACAGCGAGCCTTTTGTGTTTCACGACCTGCAGGGGCATGCGGTCATGGCGGTATGTTACTGCCAATGATAGCGGACCCTGCGCATGTGGTCAACCCCGTTGGGGGGACCAAAGGACGCAGAATGTCAAAAGTGGCAATGATCCGCAAAAGCGGACCGTTCATTGCGGTCTCGCAGGACGGCGTAGCTTCGCTCACGCCGAACGAATACCGGATCCTTGAAAACCAGCTCTGGTACACCAAGCTCACGTTTCACTACGGTGCAGCTGCCTATGACCCCCATACGGGGGATCGGCAGAGCATGTCCGGCGAGCGCCGAAAGCTCTATCAGTACGACAATAACGGACATTTCATCTGCCAGCGCGGCTTCTACCCCCGGGTTAGGGGGTTACTTGAGGAAGCCGGGTATACCATCACCTTCGTCGACACGGATCCGCCTGTGGATCCTGTCATCTACACGCCCGACTGGGATCGGATCTTCGAACGCTTCCAACTCCGTGCGAAGCAGGACGAGTGTCTCGCCCAGATCGACATGCACGACGGTGGCTATATCGATGCGCCTCCAGCGTTCGGTAAGACGCACGTAATGGCCATGGTGAGTTCCATGTACCCGAGGGCCAAGATTGACATCGTGGCCAAGAGAAAGGACGTGGTGGGCCGTATACGCGATCTCCTGACGCGTTGGGTCCCTAGCGTCGGTATGGTCGGCGGAGGCAAGAAGCAGAAGGGGCGAGTCACGGTCTACACCGCTGACAGCTTGCACCACTCTGACTTCGACGCGCATATCATGCTGGCCGACGAAGGGCACGAGTTGATGACAGATCGTCTAGCCAAGCTGCTGGGCAACTATCACTACTCTCGCAACTTCGCATTCTCTGCTACCCCGGACACGCGCCTCGACAATGCCCACTTCCGCATGGAGGGCATCTTTGGGCCGTGCGTCTTCAAGATGTCTCAGCAAGAGGCAGAGCAGGCGGGACTCGTGTCGCCTGTCTTCGTACAGTGGATCGATGTTCGGCTGTCGCACAACCCGATCGCCAACATCAAGACTCTCGTGGCGCAGAAGCGCAACGGGATCTGGAGGAATCAATACCGCAACCAGGTCATCGCTGAAACCGCTCGGGCGTTCCGAGAGGGCGACGATCAGGTGCTCATCCTCGTCGACACAGTGGACCATGCATTGCATCTGCGAAAGCTGTTGCCGGAGGCGGCGCTGTGTTACTCTGAAGGTGCTCTCACCGACGGATCGAAGCGGGCCATGTTCATACGGAACGGTTTGCTCGACGAGGACGAACAGATGACTACGGCGCTGCGCAACAGTCTGCGGCACCAGTTCGAGAACCGTGAAATCAAGCTGGTCATCGCTACAGGTGTCTGGTCCGTCGGCGTGTCTTTCGATTCGCTGAACGTCTTGATCCGCGCCGATGCCGGCGCCAGCGAAACTACCAACATCCAACTGCCCGGCCGCGTGTGTCGAATCGACCCATCGAGCGGCAAGCAGTGTGGCATTCTCATCGACTTCAATGACGTATGGGATACGAAGTTCAAAGGCCGAGCCGCAGACCGTCGACGCGATTATCACAAACGCGGATGGACGCAGCTGCTGGCTGACGGCAAATTGTGGACCCCAGGCATGAGAGTGAACCGTGTCGGAACACAGAAATAGCTCGTTGCGTATGCAGCGGCCGCCGCCGGAAGAATACGAGGCGCTGCCGGAACGCAACATGTTCTCCACCAACCCCGCTGGTCACATGGCCAGGCGGCTCTACCAAGCGTACAAACGCGAGACATACTGGCGTGCTATGCGCGTGGAGAATGTCAAGCTACCGAACTTCAACACGCGCGAGCTGGGTGACTGCTGGCCGCGGCTGGCACGCCTCATCATGCAGTCGGGCTGGTCGAATGCCGAGCGGTTCATCCACGTGCAGTTCAAGTACGGGCCGAGCAGCGAGAAGCTGCAGACGCTCGAGCACGGACCGCTGGTGAACATGCTCACGTCCGAAAAGGCGATGAAGCAGTACACGCAGTACATCGTCCGTGCCGACAGCATGCTGGTACAGCAGTTGGAGTCTGCCAAACTCGAGTTCAAGTGTGCTAGCGCTGAATGCGCGGGACAGTACCCGCACCTGCCCACCAGGGAGCGCTGGGAACTTATTCTCATGAATAAAATGTTGGATCTCCCGCCGCTGTTCCGGTACTGCGTGGCCTCTTCCGAGGGGCTCGCCTGTGCCAAGGACTTGTGGGAAGAAGGCTTTCAGCAGTTCATGTCCGATCCGATCGGGTATACGCGTACGTGGGAAGCGACCATTCCTGCCGAAATGAAAGCCGAAGCCGAAGAACTACTGCAGCTCAAACTCTAGAAAGGGGCATCATGGAGAACCCTATGGTCAAAGTGGAAGCGCCGGTAGCTCCTGTCAACGAGCCCGGGCAACTCCAGGAAACCAAGAAGGACGATATCGATCCCAATCCGATCGACGACTTCTCGATCGAGTTCCTGTTGCTGCACGCTTCTCGTGACCGCGAAGTCTACTATGCTGTGCGTCAGCACCTGGAGCCTGAGCATCTCGGCTTCCCGCAAGAGCTGCCGTATCGGGTGTACCTGAAGGCGTTGTACGAGTATTTCGACAAGTACAACCGCCTACCCAATCGGCAGAGCATCTGGATCCGAGTGATCGACGAGCTTAACGCCATGCCAAACCTGCACGCCGATGTGTTCAAGGTGGCAGAGGGCGTGATGGACTGGATCTTCGACGAGAACGTCAACCCAATCTCGTCGTTCGAGCCCGACGCCGCGCTGGACATCCTGCGGAAGGTCCTGGTTGACCGCGGCCCCGGCCGCAGGTTGAAGGACGCCGTCGCCAGAGCGGGCTACAGCCACATCAACGATCTCCCAAAGCTGGTGCTCGCAGCACAGAAGCAGATCGAGGTGATCGAAACTATCGGACGTGTCAACGAAGAGGAGACAATACCGATGGAATGGGACCAAGTAGCGCGGCCACGCTGGCCGACTGGCGTGTCGTTTATCGATCGCGCGATGGAAGGCGGTTCCGAGCCGGGTGACGTCAACGTCATCATCGGAGCCACGGGCGGCGGCAAGACTACACTGTCCATGCAGATGGCGGTGTCGATCGCACGCATCCAGAACCAGATCGAGATGACCGGAGACGGTGAGCCCGGCCTGGTGGTCTTCATCAGCTACGAGGATAACCGTCGAATGCTACAGATCCGTGCTGCATCCTGTGCGGCGCAGGTCCCGAAGAACCAGCTGCGCTTCATGCAAGAGCCGCTGAGCACTACGGGCAATCTGAAGAGCTACGAGCAGACCATGTATCGTGCAGCGCCCGCCACTGGTGAGCTGCTGGGCGAACGTGAGCGCCTGCAAGCTGCCCGTGGGTGGCTCAACAGGTACATGAAGTTCGTCGACTTCCACGACGGTAAGGAAGGCGGCGGAGGCGGCGTTATGGAGGCACGGCAACGGTTACTCGCCATCCAGGGCAAGTCCGACATACCCATCCGCACCGTGGTGCTGGACTGGGCGGGCCTGATGGTGCGGAAGCACCTGCTGGAGACGAACCGTCAGGTCGACGGCAGCAACATGGCTGTGATGCTGGGCGGCTTGGTCGCTGAGCTGAAAGAGCAAGTCGCTGCCGAGTTCAACTGCACTGTATGGCTGCCGCACCAGCTTCGCGGACAGGCGACAGGCAGGTCTCCATCGGTTGCCCCAAACCACAATGAGGCCGAGTGGTGTGCCTCCTTCGCCAATATGGCGTGGTATGCGTTCTGCATAGGGACCAAGGACAAGCAGCATAATGTCTGCCAGCTGGTCGCTACGAAGACGCGCCACGGTGAAGGTATGCCTCCGGCGATCGTACGCGTAGACGGCGGGTTTTGCAAGCTGACCGACGTGTCGGACCAGTTTGAGCCGGACCATGTCCGACGACAGATCGTGCCGCGTGACGATGTTGCGAACTACCACGACAACATCCAAAACGAATCTGACGACTACTGGGACGAGGTCACATCATGAAATCGGTTACCGGCGTGACCCTGGGCAACGATGCCGCAGGCGCACACGTCATCAACCCGTTCCTTTACGAGAAGCTCCAGAAACGCTTCGGCGATGTTATCATCGCCAAGCAAGGCGAGCCGATCTACGGGAACTACACGTATGACGGCAGCGGCTTCAAGTACGACACCCTCGGCGGAGAGTATTATCGCGTCTGCTGCCCGTTCTGCGAGCAGAAGCGCGCGGTGGATACCAAACACCGACTGTGGATCAGCCATCGCTGGGGCGTCGGCCTCGACGAGGATGACCCGCAGACCAAACTGAAGCCGAACGATCGGTTTTGGTGGGCGTGGGTGTGCTACAACGAGCATTGCGAAGAGAACCCGGCGAACACCAAACAGTTGCAGACCTGGGTCTACGGCGGTATCGGCCGGGAGCTACACGCGCCCGCCGTCAAGCTGCAGTTCCACACTGTGCCGATGGCGTCGCTCGGACTCGTCGACTGGCCTGGCCGCTGCTTGCGGGTGGACCAGCTGCGACCGGAGCACCACGCATGGCAGTACCTGGCGACCCGCGGCTTTGACCCCGCGGCAGTTGGCCCACGCTACGGCGTGACGTACTGCGAGAGTGGTTCGGCGCGCTTCCCGATGGCGTTCGGACGGTTGGTGATCCCGATCGTGATGAACGGCGATATGGTTGGCTGGCAAGCCCGCCCGCCATATGAAGCAGACTGGAAGACCACCGCCAAGTACTACAACTGTCCCGGCATCAACCGGCGACTCATGTTGTACGGCTTCGACATAGCCAGGGCGTATCCGTACTGCGTCATAACCGAGGGCGTCACCGACGTGTGGGCTGTCGGCCAGGGGGCGATCTCGCTCCTCGGCAAGCACATATCCCCGCAGCAGGCAGAGCTGATCGCGCAGAACTGGAAAGCAGCCGTGATCGCTCTCGACCCTGACGCAATGGACCGAGTCGAGCGTATCCAGCAGCAGCTGGGCAGTATGCCGACGGTGGTCGTGAAACTCCCAGACGGTTGCGATCCAGCTGACATGGATCAGGATCGCTTCTGGGATCTTGTATGGCAAAGTTCCGTAAACCAGAATGTTGATCTGTTAGGACTACAGAATGATTCCTGAACTAGGTCTCGACGACCTTCAAGCGATTTTCCGCAACGACGAGGACAACGAGTACAGTCGGCGCTTTCCGATGTACCCCCTCGTGTCTCCCGGCATGCCGCCGCCTGGCCCGGACTTCATCGCCCACGCGAAAGCGCTCGGCGATGCTAACCCCTACGTCGTAGAGGGTACGGGCAAGAACAAGCGCGGCATCGAAGCCGGATTCAAGCTGCAGTGCCTGTATCTGAAGGCGCTGTACTCGAACGAACTCCACATGCCCATCAAGGTGAAAGGGCGTACCGAGACGGTGCGCATCCTGCCCGGGCATCTCTGGGGCGATCATGCCGAAGGTCCCAAGTACCTCGAGAACGAGGAGCTGCGGGGACGACCGCGTGTGATGGTTGTTGGAAAGCACCCTGGCCTCGAAGAGATAGGCGAGGGACGCAACTTCGTCGGCCCGTCTGGCCGGCAACTGAAGGACACGTTGACCGCGCTCGGTCTGAGTGATGCCGAGCTCAATGATTGGTACGTGTGTAACCTGGTGCGTTGGATGAACGTCAATCCGCAGAGCGGCGCGTTGCCGCAGGCGTGGATCAAGGACTGTCTTCCGCTGCTGCACCAGGAGATCCGGCTGTACCGGCCTGACTATATCCTGTGCCTCGGGGCCGAAGCGACCAAAGCGGTCATCCCGGGCAACACAGTGAATACCATGGTGGGCCGTTACGTCGAGCGCACTGAGATGCTGCAAGAGTATGGCGAGCCTGATGACCTGCATACCTCCAAGGTGATGGCCATCACGCATCCGGCGGCTGTGCTGCGTACCACGGAGTTGTACCCGGCGTTCGAAGCCACCCTGCGGAACTTCATCCAGTTGATCCGTGGCGAGGAGTTTACGAGCGCAGAGAACGACAACATCACGATCCAATACATGTACAAGGAAAGGGAGTTGAAGGAGTACGTTGACTACGTCCTTTCTCGCCCTGGGTTGAAAAAGATAGCAGTTGACGGTGAGTGGCACGGCCAGCATCCCGGCGAGCCGGGGTCGTACCTCCGTACGATACAGGTAAGCCACACCGGCAAGTATGCCGCCGTCATCGTCCTGCGAGGGCAGGGCGGTGGTACTGCGTTTCGACCAGGCATTTCGCGCGCGATCGATCACCTTAACCGGCTGCTCGATCGTGACGACGTCCAGATTGGCGGCAGCTTCTTCGCTGCTGACCTTCCGTGGCTTGAACACAACGGCCTGAACATCGCCCACCGCTTCAAGGTACCGCCCACGGTCGACGAGATCCGCGGCGGTAACTACGCAGGCGGCTTCGACATCGGCTTGGCCCACCACGCCTACAACGAGACCGGTGACTTCAAGCTGGAAGTCATGGCCTCTCGGTTGTGCGGTGCGCCTCGCTGGGACGTTGCGCTGGGCGAGTGGAAGAAGGCGTACCTCAAGGAGCGGAAGATGAAGGACGAGGAGCTCGAAGGGTACGGAGAGTGCCCCGACGAGGTCCTACTGCCCTACGGCGGCAAAGATGCTGCCTACACACGTCAGCTGATGGACAGGCATTGCAACCTGCTGAACGGCGATCGCTACGGCAACGACTGCTGGATCCCGTTCCATCTGTCCATGATGGCATTCCCGGCCTTCAACGAGATGGGCACGATCGGCGTCAAGATCGACCCCGAACGCATTGATGAGCTCACCGACCAATTCATCGAAGTGAGCGCCCAGAAGCTGAAGAAGCTTCAGGAGGACATCAACTGGCCGGCGTTCAACCCTCGAAGTTCACAGCAGTGTGTGGAATTCCTGTTCGGCGAGCGCTACTCTACGCGCCGTGACAAGGACACAGGAGAGCGGCTCAGCGTGCGTCCAGCGGGCGCCATGACGCTCAACCTGGAGCCCATCAAGTCCACTGGCAAAGGTAAGCCGTGGGGCTGGGTGATGTCCAGAGGCGAACAGGAGAAGTACACGCCGAGTACAGATAAAGAGACATGTGGCATTTTGGGTTTACAACACCCAATGGCGTTACAGCTACGCGACGTGAGGCTGATCGACCAAGTGTTGAAGTCCGTATTCCGTCCGCCTAAGTACAAGGCAAAATCGACGGAGATCGAACTCGACAGCAATGGCCGACGGATCTACGGCGGTGGCATCGCTAAGTACATATGCCATGACCAGCGTGTGAGAAGTTCGTTCCAACAAGTGAAGGAAACTGGACGTGCGTCAAGTGCGAGGCCGCCATTACAGAATATCAGTAAGCGTCGCGAAGACGATTACTCGAGAATCCTGGGTGACCAATACCGCTGGCCAATCCGGTCATTTATCGTCAGCAACACCGACCCCGGCTATGCCGAACCTACCGTCCTTGTAGAGTCAGACTATAAGGGCGCGGAACTTATGGGGATGGCGGTGATGGCTCGCGATGCGCAAATGTTGGATCACTGCTTACGCGCAAACCTGCCCGATGGCGATCCGCAGCAATATGATATCCACTCAAATATCGCTGTGACTTCCTTTCAACTTGACTGCGAGGCTAGCAAAGCTGGACTCGCATCGATCAAGCAGAAGGGCAAGCGCGTTGCTGCGAAAAACATCATCTTCGGCGTAGGCTATGGACGCACCGCGGAGGCGTGCGCCAGGCAGTGCCAGGAAGAAAATGCTCCTATCACCGTTGCGGAAGCGCAAAGCATTATCGACACGATCTTCGAGCTCTATCCGGGTATTCCAGCGTTGCAAGAGGCACTCCGTGCCCGCGTCGCTAACCCGGGATGGCTTAGAAATTGTTTCGGTAGGTATCGTCGATTCATCAGCACGTCTGATCGAGCGGCGATGGGCGAATTGGAGCGCCAGGCACTGAATTTTCCGTTTCAGAGTATGGTAGCCGATGCCGTTTCGACGGCGCTATATTGGCTACACAACCATCCTCGTAAAGAGGAACTTGGGTACAAGATTGTCCTCCAGATCCACGATGCGATCGTGCTGGAGGTCCCATGTCGCAGCTTGGACGTGGTACACAACGAGATCCTGCCAGAGTGCATGGTCGACAAAGTGTCCTTCCAGGCATGTGACTTAGACGGAGCTCCGTATGCGGACAGTCCGATCTACCGATTTGGGTTGGATCAGGACGTGTTCACGCGATGGGGCTTGAAGTTGACAGAAGAGGAGTGTGAGCGGTTGGGAATTAGTCCCGATTATATCTAGCGGGGTGCTTGAAATGGCACCGCCCGTGTGGGATAATCAGGGTATCAACCGTTAAACCGATTGACTTGCAACTTCTAAACCGACTGACTGTTTACTTGTAACCCGTTTTTGTAGGAGGTGACGAATGTCACGCCAAGGTGCGGCCGCTGGCCGCTATCGTATGCGCAACGAGGGTCAAGCCTCGCAACGTGGAATTCAGGGTATGCATATCCTGAACGACAACGCCGGTTGTCAAATCTACCGGCCAACCTGGAACGGCACCCGGACTATCTTCCGGCCGTTCCCGGGTAAGGATCCCGAGAACCTCGCAGCCTGGGACCCGTTCCGGCTGAGTGATGAAGATCGGGACTTCGGTGACTGGATCCGTCGATACGACATGGCATTCAGCATCGGTAACCCCGGGATTACCTTCGTTATGAAGGATCCGCGGGACGGCACGCTGGACGACCAGCAGAACCCCGTCTGGATGCTGTATCGCAGCATTCAGCAAGCCGTGAAAGCCGGCACCGGGCATCCCAGCTGGAATCCGCTTGTCTTCGGCGGCGCGGGTCGCGCCGCACCTCTGAGTTCTCCGAAGGATGGCTACATCATGCAAGGCATCCTGATGGAACACAAATCGCAGCCGCAGAACCCGCCGCGCGGGTGCTTGCCCGACCATCAACCGGTCGTGCTGCTGATGAGCCAGTCCGCAGGCCAAGCCCTGATGGACAAGCTCGGCGAACGCGATGACCAAGGTAACTGGCGCTGGCCCGACCTTACCAGTCTTGACGCTGGCATGTTCGTCCAGTTCCACCAAGCCGGCACCCAAGCGCAACCCCAAGGCGGCGCACCCAGACAAATGGGCGCGACAACCGTCGGCGGAGGTGGCGTTGCCGAAAACCGCTACGAGGTGGAGTTCCTCGAACTCTACAGCGGTATCTCGCCCACGTTCGAAGGGATCCACGGCCTGGCCGAATCCCACGTTCGTCCCTGGGACGAGATCGTACGAATCCCCACCATTGAGGACCAGGTCCGCATGTTGTGCGGCGCTGGCATTCCAGCGACGGCCATCGTCTACGCCCTCGGTGATGTGTACCAGGAGTTCATCCCGCAACACATCTTCGATCAGGCGCGTGCCCAAAACACGCAGACGACGGTTCCGTTCCAGAGCGTTGCCTCTGAGGGTGGTGGGACACCAAATCCAATGCAATCACAGGAAGCCCCGTCGCCGATGGGTGCTTCCCCCGCAGCTACGCAGCAGGATCCTGCCATGCCGGCGGCTACCACGCCGCCGCCTACGGCCGCTCCTGAGGCAGCTGGGAATCCCATGGCTTCCGTGACGCAACCCGAGCAAACGCCTCCTCCAGAGGCTGCTCCTGCGCCACAGCAGACAATGACGAATGCAGAAGCAGCGCCGCAGGCGCAGCCGACGCACACTACGCCGGAGCGATCGGCGGCTACGCAGGATGCCCTCGCAAGGGCTCGTGCGCGTGCTGCTGACGCCGGCGGATAGACGTTACTATTTCTGCACCTCAGCTCCGCCCGGTCCGTGGCCGGGCGGAGCGTTTCTTAGGACCAATATCCAATGGCTAAGAAAAAGAAGCCCAATCCAGCTGAAGAGTTGCCTGTTGAGGACTTCTGCCCGAACGACGAACTGTTCGATTCAGTGGTAGAAACAGTCCAAACGAAGCTGCAGAAGGAGGGCATGCTTGTCGGTCACAATCCGGTGATGCAAGTGCTGCCCGTGCCTGCGTTCAGTATGAGGTATCTCATTCAGAACGAAGGCCTGCCGTTGAGTTGTATGTATCAAGCAGTAGGACCGGAGGCGTCCTACAAATCCACGTTCGCGATGGAAGTAGTTCGCTGGCACCGCCTGTGCGGTGGGCGTGGATTGTTGTGTGAGGCTGAGACGAAGCCGACATCTGAGTTACGCAACAGTGTCCTGAACTGGGACCTGAAAGCAGTCGATATCGAGGACTGCGAAACCTTTGAAGACTGGCAGCGCAAGCTGACTCGCTATACCGTCGGCTTGCAAAAGCGGATGGAGAAGGCGGGTACGCGGGACATCCCGTGGTGCGCTGTCGTCGACTCGCTGACCGGCAAGGCCAGTGAGCATACGCTGAAGAACATCCAGAAGGTTGGTCATGCCAATCTGCACTTCCCCGTGGAAGCGCGACAGATGGCCGACTACATGCGTGCCTATCCGCAGATGCTTCTCGGGTGGCCGTTCACCTTCGTGGGTGTCAACCACATGAAGATCAACCGCAATCCTGACGGCACCGTCGACTACAACATCCCAGGTGGTTGGGCGCTGAAGTTCCAGTGCTCTGCTATCTTCGAGTTGGAGAAGATGGGCGGGATCAAGGAGTTCAACAACTACAAGGCGGCTACCATCCGCTTCTCCATGTTGAAGAACTCTTATGGAGCTGATGACTCCAAGATCAAGGTGCGGTTCAAGACGTGGCTGCAGGAGGACGCGCCTGATACGTTCAGGCTCCACTCTCGTTTTGAGTGGTGGGAAGCCTCCATCCTCTTCATCGCCACTGGCAACGGGCTGTCGGCCGCTAAGGCCCAAAGGCTTGTGCCCAAGATGAAGGAAGCCTGCGACATCCACGAGAAGTCGGGCGGCAGCCGCGGGAAGCTATACTGGTCGAACGCGTTGGGCGTCCCCTCTTCGGAGGCGATGCCGCCGCACGATCTCGGCATGATCCTCGAGACGAAGCCTGATGTGCTGAAGGACCTGTACAATGTTACCGGCATTCAGCGCCGTCAGTTCTTCCGACCCGGCGTCGATTTCCTGGCGCAGCAAGAGGCTCAGGCGCATGTGATCGCGCAAGCCGATGCTTCGGATCTCAACCAGCAGCGTTTGCGAGAGATCCAGCAGAACATCATCGACCACGATGCCTACCCCAGCCAGGTGGAATGGCCATCCAATGAGTAATCCCATCAATCCAATGGACTTTTGGGACAAAACAGATCACGAGGCGGAGGGCAACAAGCTCGCGCAGTATGAGCACGGCGCCGTGGACAGAATTGTCAAACGAGCAAAGGTCGGCACTGCCGAGCGCGCGCTCCTCGTCTCAGATGGCGATCTAATGACGTTTGAGGCGTTGCATGAGCATGCACATTTTCCGCTGCTCTTGCACGCCATCAAAATCCGCTCACCGGCGGACATCGAAAAAACCTTGGAGCAGCGTCCACTACGCACGCCGATGTTCATGCAGTTCTTGGACATCACTGACGGCACGCCGAAGGGCGAGTGCACATACCAGGGCGTCGTGTTCAACTGGCTGAACCACGGCCGCTGGTACGTCCTGCACGACTTCTCCATGCATACCGATCTAGGCACGTCGTTGCGCTACTGGCGCATCAACGGAAGATGTTACTATCTGGAAACCCTGGACAATCTGGTGGAACGCTTCGGCCCAGCCGAGGAGTGGTGCGCCTGATTTTGTTTCCATGAATAAATTCCTAGTCAAACCAAAAGCCGAGGTGTACGCGCCGGACCAGTTCGACGGGTTCCTCGAAGCGCTGAACACAGCCGATCAGTACACCGTCCAGGTGCCGATCAACCATCCGGAAGACCTGCTCCTGGACGATGCCGGCTGTCTCGTAGAGAGTGGCTTTCGCCTCTCTCCGCTTGCTTTCAAGCAAATCTGCATGTTTGTGGCCAAGGGACTTTGGCCGCTGATCATGGATATCGGTGGTGTCACGCGTGGTTCGAGATCCTTCGATGGAGTGATCTCGCCAGCGTTGGCAGCACGCATCTTCAATGACTGCGTGCAGCTCCGATTCCGTGTAAAAGATGGGATCTGCGGACGACTGTTGATCCAGAACCACAATACGAAGGTCATCGACGGTGTCGTCGGTGTCCGCTATCAGTACCTCGCCAATCACCTGCTGCTCGACGGCGCCTCTGACCTCCTGGCCACACACTCTGTGCCGATGGAGTTCTGGGGCGGAACGTTGACCGGCCGCCGCATGAGCGTTACCTTCCTGGCCCCCGAGGCCCTGGCTACCACGCCAGCCGGACAGGATCTCTACGGTGGCTGCTACGTGACGAACAGCGAAGCAGGTGAGTGCGGCGTACGCAGCTCATTGCTGCTCCAGTACGACGATACACCCCTCCGATGCATATCCAAGCTACACAGCATAACCCATGTGGGAAAGAGCTTCATGAAACGGCTCCAGCGCATGGTGATGAAGGTATTGCACGACTGGGACGGTATCGTCGATGTGGTTAACGACATCGAGCATCTGGCGACCACGCTGGATGTCCTCGACGACACGGGTAAGATCAAGCGCACATGGCAGCGACGAGTGGCAACCAGGTTGTCCAACTATGTCGACAAGGGCCTTGCTGACGCTATGATACGCCAAGCCATTTACACAGACGTGCGTGACGATCCGTTGAAAGAACGGATGCGGCGCGTGGCAGAGCGTACGGTCGAAGACTTCTTCGTGGTAATCATGGAGCATGCCGACGGCCAATATCCCGAAGTTCGCGAAAGTCTTGAGCGAGCGGCGTACGACGTCCTCGCCAAGCGCATCCCACTGTAGGAGCTATTTTCAGTAATGGCAAAAACCACTCTACCCGCCAAGGTCGAAGAGTACACCGCTCTTCAAGCACAATCCACCTTCACGAAGGCCGAAGAGAAGGCCTTCAAGGAGTTAAACGAATATATCACCAAGCGCGCCAAGGACGACATCTGGTGGTATTGGGAGCTCGGTCAAAAGGTCAAGAAGATCTATGAAGACGCCAAAGACCGTGAGGACATCTACGGCAAGCGCGTGTTGCTGCGCATGGCCAAGGCTCTCGGCTACAAGACAGACCAACAGCTCCGCAACACCATGACTGTTGTGGAGACTTTCAAGACGAAGAAGGAGTTCAACAAGCTCGTCCGGCTGAAGGGCGAAGCGCAGAACACGTTGAACTGGTCGCACCTCGTGTACCTCGCCCAGATTGGCGACGACAAGCTGCGGAACCAGCTGGCCGCCTCCACGCTCGAACAGAGCTGGAACGCCAAGGACCTCTGGGACCGTGTCAAGGAGCTGGCCAACCGCAAGAAACGCGGTTCCGGCGCCAAGGTGAAGACCAAGATCCCGGCATCGCCGGTCGGCATGTTCAGCCATGTACGTTCGCAGGCCAACAAGTTCGTCCAGAACTTCGAGGAGGCGTGGACGGGCGACGTCTACGACATCTGCGGCGAGGTGGCCAGCATCCCGGCCGACAAGCTGAACGACAAGCTCGTCCAGGCCGTCGCCGACACGCGTGCGAAGCTCGTGTCCATGCAGGAGTGCGCCGCCTCCCTCGAAGAGCAGCTCATGCAAGTTGAGGAGGACATCGAGGCCCGTCGTAAGGCCCAGGCGGAGGCTGAGGAAGAAGCCGCGGCTGCCGAAGCTGCCGAAGAGGACTACGAAGACGATATCGACGAGGGGGAGGACGACGATGACGACTTCGATCCGAACGACGACGTCTACGCTGAAGACGAAGCGGAAGACGCGGAGGAGGAAGAGGACGACGAGGTTGAGGAAGATTCCGCCCAAGACGAAGAGGACTGGGAAGAGGAAGAGACTGTCAACCTTGGCAAACAACGAAACGCTCAACGGCGAGCCAAGTCTGCCGCAGAGCGGGAAAAGAAAAAGAAACGTGAAGCTCGCGCTGCAGCTCGCCGCAAGGGGCGAGTGGGAGTAAGCAAGTGAAAACGCCCATAACACCGCAGTTTACGGTGTGCGTTTTACTCTACGGGAACTATCCGGAGTTGCTCAATAGGTGTCTCGACTCGTTGAGCAACCCGGAGTGGTACCCGTGGTTTAATCTCCGTATCGGCTGGCAGGGCCTCGGCGTGCAGTCGGAGACGGACTTACTGAGCCACGTCGCTAAATGGCAGACGGCTAAGCTGCGTGGCGCGTGCCGCGATCCGTTGGAGATGTGTCTGAAAGGGCATTCCCCCTTCTTCAAGTATCCGACGATGCGCCGGATGTTCTACGAGATGCCGATCAAGACGCCCTACATCATGTGGTTCGATGACGACTCGTTCATCAACACCTGTGCCAACGGTTTCTTCCGGGGCATTCAGGACTTCATGGAGTATGGTGCGCGTAAGCGAAAGCCCGACGGCACGCTTACGCCGGCAGACACTGCCGACATGATCGGCGCCAAGTACGTGATGGCCCTGCGGGGCAATCAACGACAGTACATCGAAGACCAACCGTGGTACGCGGGCAAACCAATAGCCCGGCGCCCCGGGTTCATTACCGGTGGCTGGTGGACAATCCGTACCCCGATTATCCAACAATGGAACTGGCCGTCAGAGGACTTACAGCACAACGGCGGAGATTTGCTACTCGGGGAGTTGTGTCATCAGCAGGGATATCGTATAAAGCACTTTACGAAGGGACTGGGCATCAACTGCGATGCAAGCGGCAGATGCTCGACAGCGCCACGGCGCGGACACTCCCAGGACCCTTGCGGTACCAACTACGTGCGGCCAGCTAATCACCGTTCGCCGAACGACGAGTGGCAGCTCTCACGAAGCCGTTACCGCCGGAGGCGAGAATGAGTAGAAAGCATACTGCAGAGATCTTTCCTATCCAGGAATTCCTGGATGCCGGCGTTAAGCCTCAACGGCCACTGCGGCTGCGAGAGGGCGACGCCTGGATAGTTCGCAAAGAACCATTAAACCTCGACCAGCCAGGCGCAGAAGATCCGCTGGATTGGGCGATCGTCGAATCGGGACAGCTGGTCAACATCCCGCTGATCCCGTACCGCAGTCGCCTCGATCTTATGCACATGTTGCTCGGGGCAATGGATGTGATCCAGAGGTACGTTGAGCGGCAGCCGCATGCTGAGCGTACCCATATCATCTTAGGTGATCCAATCGAGCGGCTCGACGCCGAAGGCGTGTACCGCTACTGGATCGGTTTTGCAGTGCAGACTCAAGAGGCCCAAGGCTAATGAGCGAGAACCCAATGGCGCCGCAGCCGCCACAACAATTCATGCAGCTGCCGGCGCAGGTGGAGCAGCCTCCCCAACAGGAGGCGCCCCAGCCGCAAACCCCCGCTGAGCCGCCACAGCAGCGACAGCGGAGCTTGCAAGAGTATGCGTCTGGATACGCACAGCTCGCACGCGAGCTGACGCGTCAGAACGATGCGTACGGACACTTTCGGAACGTGGTGACCAGGATCGACGAGCTGATCAAGAACCCAGGGCAAGCGCCCAACGGGTTACCGTTCGTCACGTTTACGTTTCCCGTAACGGACGGCACGGTGCCGGGCGAGCTCAAGCTCGATCTCAACACCATGCCGACTTCCGTACTTGCGGCCATCAGGCCACTCTTCGACCAACTGCAGCAAACCTGCGGCGCTGACTTCATCGCTGCCATGAAAGGTTTCTACCAGCTGGATGCGGAGACACGGCCCGTTGTGGAAGCAATGGAGGCAGCGACCAGTGGCGGATGATGGCGACATCAACGCCTCCGAATTGATTGATCCAATGTACCGGCTACCATTCGACGGTTATCGCATGCACGTCGAATGGGCACCGGCCGGTGCGCGCCTGGGGACGAACTTCGCCCATGTCAGGCGGCTGGATCGTGGCCAATCAATCGCTGAGTATCCTGCGATGCTCGTGTTTGGAAATACGCCCGAGGAGCGCACGTCGCTAACACGCGATTCGCTGCTTCTCGCGGCCATGCTGGACTACATCAACTCCGGAGGCGATCCGGAGGTAGTCTGTGAGATTGCGGACCAAGTCCGACAGCTGGAGCCGGTGAAAACGCCTGGCTTCGAGCTGATCCTTGCCTACGAACAGGTCGATCGAGTCCTCTACTACGAATCCAAAGACGGTAAGTACGTGGAGGTCGTGGTTGACCACTGGGCGGACGAAGCGGAGGTATCAGGGCTGCCCGACGTGTCGGATTGTACCGACATGGTTGCACGGCACCCAGAACCCGTACACTTAGGGGAGGAGGAAGATGACTCAGTCGACCCGCACCTCTGATGTCAAGATTGCCATTCCGCGGTACAACCTGGGGCGCATCATCCAACTGCGCGACAAGCTGTGCACGGACTCGATGACCGAGTGGTTTGGTTTTACTGCCATCGGAGAGCACTTCGACCAATTCGTCGACCAACTCACCGAAGCGATACCTCGAGCCAAACGCCAAGCGGTGTACGACAGCTGTACCTGTCTCGCTGGGGAGTACCTCACCGAGGCAAGGCTGCGTACGCTGTTTTGGCGACTGGCCGGGAACACCGACAGCCTGCGGCGCGGTGTTGCTGTGCCCCCGTGGCACGTACAGTCAGAGCGAGAGTGGATGCCGGTGCAGGTCACCGGCTGGGAATTCTCGCAGAACAAGTGGGGCAAGCCCGGCGGTCTGTTTGCCATGCGCATCCTGGCCGGATCGGCGTGCCCCATGCGAATCATAACCTTCTGGACAAGGGGATTTAGCAATCTCATTGCAAGAGGTGCGGGATATACTTCTTACCGACATGATTATCCGTTTGGGCATCCCTCCGAGCTTGTTGGTCTCCGACTCTGGGCGCTCATCGACCCAGCTTACTGCCAACAGGGACGCCCGGGTTTTCGAGAGGTGTCTTGTACGCAGACTCTACGGAACTGGAATCGGGGGATCATCCGCAAACGATTCCGACACGGCTGGGAATGTCCACGAGGCTACGAGAGACACTGTTACAAGTGCCACGTTGGGTACGACCAGTGCCCGGCGGCGACGCACAGAACCACAAAGGAGTGCGAAGATGCCCCTGAGTCACAAACAAATACAGAAGCTGGAGAAGCGCACACATGAGCTCGGTGAGGAGCTCGGTGATATAGAGCAACGGCGGAAGTCGCGGCTGAGAATGCACGACTTTATGAACGCAATCAACGAGGACGAGCGTGTTGAGCTCACCTGCACAGAGGGTGACATCTGGCTAAACGTCCGCATCAGCGAAGGTAATAACCGCTCCGTAGAGAAAGACACCATGTATCAGAGTGATTTCATGGCGCGGTTGCATACTGCCTTTCCTCTCATGCTTAAAGCACTCGTTGCTGAGTGCTGCAGTGACGCCGACGCCGACTACGAACGTCGGCTTCTTGCGGTTGTCCCGTTAGAAGAAGAACCCGAAGAAGAGGACAGACGGCGTCCGCGTGGATTGCGTCTGCCCGGAGCTACCGATGGAGACGAAAAGACTGAAGCAGTTGGAGAGCAAGCGGAATAACGCAGAACGGGTGCTGCAGCTGCTCACAAACCGCGAAGACATCAACCGGTTTCTCGATATGATCCTCGGAGCGCTGCGTGACGGGGAACCGCTACACATCCAGCTCGACTCCCGTGACTACTTGGAGCTCGGGCGCAGCAGCCAAACGGTATACAGTGGCCCGCCCTCGGCGCTTTCTGAGTGGCTGGCAGTGCGGCACGAGCTTCGTGTCGGCATCTTGGACGTGGTACAGACAACGCTGCAGAAGTGGCGTGATAAGTACCAGCAAGACTACGAGGACTATCTATGCGATCTGGCTAACGAAGACCGTGAGCACAGTGCAGGCATAGGTGACCGCACGCCCCGTGGTGTGCGTCTACGTAATACCGAGGAAGAAGGCGAGGAGGAGGAAGCAGAGATGGATGCGGCTACGGGTTGGGTGGACGGGCCAGTGCCTGTAAGCCCATCGCCGTCGGAAACACGCGAAACCTTTGACGACTTCTCCACCGAGGAACTGCGCGACACGCTCAATCGTATCCACGGCAGCGGTATGTTAAATACGCTGGATGAGGAGCAGATGCGGGCAGTAGTGGCCGCGCAGGCCGAACTCACTCGCCGCACGCAGGAGGCATCAGATGCCACCAACAGCGACAGCGCCCAAGTCTCGCCGCCAGAAGAAACGCGGCCGAGCATCGAAGATTCGGAATTCTGGGACCGTTACTAAGGAAGGCCGAGACGCCGTAGAGCAGATGCTATGTGATATCGATATCCAGCAAGCTGCCGAGTATCTCGACTACTGGGAAAGCATAAGACCCACCACCGACGACGCACGTTGGCGTAGGTGGGTTTTCGCTTTCCTGTCTATCCAGCGCAACTGGCGCGCCAACTATGAAGCGTACGAATGCGTTATGGAGCTCCCTTGGACATCCCAGTCTGAGTTGGAGGATGTGCTGCGGGGCTGCAAAGCCGGACTGCACAACCGCCACGCTGACTATATCTGGAGGTTCACCGAGCTGTGTACGTCTGCGCCGCGCGTTCTGCGCGGCCCAAAAGAAGTGGGCTTCAAGACCTGGTCCGGGTGGCGTAACCGCCTGATCGATATGGAGGACATCAAGGGCATCGGCATCGCCAAGATCGCGTTTGCCCAAGAGATGTGCTATCCGGCCGAGTGCGGCGTCACCTGCTTCGACAGGCATGGCGCACGGCTCTACGGCGTGGACCCTGACAACGTCACCCCTCTGCAGTATGGGGAGATGGAGAATCACTGGCAGTACGTCTGCCATCAAATCGGCATTTCGCCGGCCATGGCCCGCCACATTGTGTGGGATCGCCTCCAGGGTGCGGATAGCACGCGCTACTGGTCGCATGTGTTCGAAGAAGAGGATACCCGGCTACTTGTATCGCTGGACGATTTCCGCTAAGATCACACCATGGCTAAACGTAGAATGTTTCAACTTCGACGTAAGGAAGCGCGGGCGGGTGCTCGCGATCCCTTTTACAATCCCGAACGGGACATCGCTCACCTGGGGCCGAACTTGCTCCGGGGCGCGATGGTCTCGTGCGAGGAGACGTACTGGGAGCCCTGGCTCAAGCAGTTCATGCTGGAGCAAGGCATCAGCTACCAGACGATTGTGGATACGAATGCTCCTGTCATCCTGGCACGGGCGTTCAACCGCATTGTCAAGGCAGAGAATCCCAAGGTGGCGCTGGAGGCCGAAGGCTTCCACGAGCTGCCGTCGGCGATTCAAATGCTTTTCTATACCCGCATCGGGCAGGTCTGCTTGGCCATGATCTGGGCGGGTGTGAAGGATGTGTCCAAGCCTGACGACGCACCGCCAGCGACGGTTGTAAGCCTGCTGACGGACGTCGAGGACGGTTTCAAAACGTTCCTGGAAGGGAGCGACGAGGACGAAGATGCCGCGGACGGGAGCACCCCTGATCCAAGCCAATCCCAATAACTTACGAAGTGCGATGACCCGCGTTATCGCGCTGAGCCGACAGCTACAGTTGGTTGCTAAAATGTCAGAACGATGGTTTCAAGAGTTCGCCGACCGTTACGGCTTTCCCGCAAATTACACCTGCGTGGACTGCGAGACGAACGGCGTGGACGTAGAACGCAGTCTCATCTGCTCTATCGGGCACACGATCGTACGTGATGGCGTGCCTATTGAAACCCGGGAGGTCTACCTGAACTGGCCGGACTTCCCTGACATTGACCACGAAGACTTCCAGCGAAAGCTGTACCAGACTCAGCAGGCGATGCAGTCGCGCGGCAAGGGCTTCCACCACACGTGGGAGCGGCTGCGCAACGAGGGTGAAGACCCCATCGCCACCCTCGAACAATATCTCACGATGTTCGAGGACATGGAGGAGCGTCGAGAGGTCGTCGTTGCCCACAACGGGTGGCGGTTCGACATCGAGCTCTTCCAAGCGCACTTCCACAACTTCCTGCGCATCCCGTTCGTCTTCGAGCCTGAGCTCGTCTACGACTCCGGGATCGTCGAGAAGGCCAGTCAGCTTGACGACTACGACGACCCGCTGCCTCTGCCTGGCGAGACCATGCAGCAGTGGGCGTGGCGCATCGGCGAACTCCGTCGGCGCGGCGTCATGTGGTCCCTCGAGGGCCACTGCGATGACAAGTACCGCATCTTTGAGAAGGCGGGCGTCGGCAAGGAAGAGGCACACGCCGCGGGCGTGGACAGCCTCGTCCTGCACTATTTGGTTGAGGAGCACCGCAAGCTTGCGGGCGTTGCCCCTCTCGTTGAAGAAGTCACTGACCACACGCAGGTGATCGTCAATGGCGAAAGCGAAGCAGCACAAGGATCCGGAGATCCTTCAGAGTGAACTCGCAGGACTCATACCCGGTTACGTCCGCATCGTTGGGCTCGACCTGGGTACCAACTGCGGGGTTGCCTGGTGTGACGTGGATCCCGAAAAGCCGATCGTCTGGGACGATATCCAGATGTACGCCGGCCAGCTTGACCTCGGACTCGGACCGTATGACACCGGTCCCGTCCGTCATATCCGGCTCAAGCAGTTCATGGCCGTCATGCACCCAAGCTTTATTGGGTTCGAGGACGTCAAGAACACCCCCACCGTTAAAGGTTTCGGCGGGAAGAAGCTCGGCATGATCATGGCCCGTGTGGCCACAGCCGCTGAGCTCCTGGGTGGTTTCAAGATCACCCTCTGCACCTGGGCCGAGGAGAACGAGGTGCCCTGCCAAGGGTACGCCATCGGCACCATCAAGAAGTACGCTACCGGGAAAGGCAACGCTGGCAAGCCTGCGATGATCGCAGCCGCCAACGAGCGCTTCGGCGCTGACCTCGACCCCGACAACTACGAATCATCCGGCACGGACAACATCGCAGACGCGATGCACATCTGCGCCATGAGCGTTGAAGGATACGCCAAGGGGCTGGCTTGAGCCCCAATCTTATTGCTGTGAATAAAATTGGAGGCTCTCTTGCCCGGCACAGCACTCTACATCGGCGCCATCATGCGTGCCGCCGGTGACGCGTCCACTTACATGGGCCCGGTCCGTGTGCCTCGATCGATGTCGAAGGCCACGACCATCAATGCCCATATTGCCGAAGTCAATCAGCAGCGCCAGAATGATGCGGCTGCACCGCCGCAGGCGTACGCTGATTCGACGTTGGCCGGGGATCGCCGATACGAGAACCGTATCCAGCGGCCCGGCCTGGCCATGCTTACCAGCGTGATCATCCTCGATCGCAACGGCAACCAAGTCTACGCACAGGAGACCACAGGTCCCCAACTGCGTGGCAAGGTTGCCGTCCCGCTGCTGAGCTACTTGAAGGAAGCATACCCGCATCAGTTCTCCGACAATCTGCGATACAGCGACGGCACGCCCGACGCCGCGATTTTCGGATTCAACATCAAACAGGTGCTTCGGATCGCTGCATTCGAAGTACTGAAGCGGAATCAAAGCGAAGATACAAAGATCCAGGTACCGGTGCGCATGTGGCACAATCCGATCGGGTGTTACGACCCGTACGATGTGCTGTTGCCCTCGCCTGACCAAAAGGATCTGGATATTTTCTCCTTGATGCGTTACTTCGGCATTGCCGAGGCATCGCCCGAAGAGCTGGCCACGAGTGCGCTCCTCCAGGCCCAGGTGGCCCGGGAGCTCGTCTTGGCAGCTCAGCTATTGCCGTTGGGGTCTTGACACACTGGCCAACCCGGAGGCCGGGCGCTCGTCGCGTAGTGGTTACGTCAGCGGGCTCATAACCCGCATGGCCGCTGCTGAAGTTATCGGATCTTCCCCAGCGGTGGGGTTCGACTCCCTAACGAGTGCTTTGGATCGACGGAAGTTACAGTGTAGTCAAGCCCGGGGAAGGAGGGGCGGGTCGCGGTATCCCCACGCCGCGGCCCGCCCTCGTGTTTACCACCACTACAGGAGAGACCCAATGTCTCGCATCGAATTACATCACTCCGTGATGGACATCTTTCAAGCGCTCGGCGAGGGTAATCCCGGCGCGCTGCGCGTCTGTATGGAGCTGATGCAACAGTCCGCCAACATTGACCCGGACAGCGCCCTGGGCGGTATGGGACCGTTGCTGTCGCTCGACACGCTCGAGATCTACGGCCCCCGCATTTGGATGCTGTACAAGGACGTGTGCGGCGAGGATCTGACGCTGACAATAGCGTTGCTTCGTGGCCACCAGCTTGGTATGCTATCATCCGCAGAGTTGAACCACGCCATCGACAACCGTGGCGACGGCATCGACCCCGCGACGGTACTCGCGCTGGTGCAAGAAGAGCTGCCGGCGTTCGCTACACAAGGAGCGAAAGATGACGAAGTGCAAGAACCACAAGAGGTACAAGGGGATACACCCCCCGCGGTGTAACCGCGGAAAGCCTTGCGACGCTTGCAAGCAAAAGTACAAGGAGACTCATCGTGGACGTCTTTGAACCAGGCGAAGGATGGATGGAGAAGCGCGAGCGTCTGCCTGTTCCGAGCAGCGACGCGAAATTCGCACTGCATGAAATGGCAGACGACTGGCATTTCTTCAACCACGGCGCACTGTTCGAATACACCACGATCGATACCGATCCCGTGGGTGACTGGTATGCCCAGCAAGAGCCGGGCACACGTGTCATCCGCACACCGTTTAAGCGTCCAGTGATCGAGGGGCTTACGCGCCCCACGGCGCTGGGCGTTCCGTGGGGCCACGTCATCTGTGGCGTGCGCAACCACGATTGGGAGGATCTCTTTCCTTTCCTCGGCGGCGTTGTCGCCTTGGACTCCAAGGACAAGGACTACTTCCAGCTATTCAGCGGCGACATCGAAATCGTCGACCCAGGCGAGGCACAACGCCACAGCGTGTGGAGTCTCGACCTGCCGAAGATTACGGTCACTGTGTTCTGTGTCGATGGCATGAAGGACCGGTGGCAGGTGACGCCCAGTGTTGGTGGCATGCCGCCACGCTTCTATCGTGTCGACCCCCGCCAGGAGGTCATCGATATGGGGCAAGCGGTGCTGTCCGGCGACATGGAGCACCTCCAGTACAAGGACAATCCGGCGTTCAAACCGCTGCAGGATAAGTTCAAATCCATAGTTACACCCGGAGAAGCGAGCAATGAAGCTCTACATCGAGCTGCCCAGCAAAATCGAGGGAAACTGGACCTTGGTGGACGGTGATGGCAAACCGATCTGCGACAACACGCCCCCAGGGGCGATGATCGTGCTCGAGCCGCATTTCTACAAGGGCATGCACTCGCAAGCATTACTACGTTCTACTAACGCTGGCAAAAAGGGCCTCACCGTCGACCAGACGATTCGGGTCTCGGCCACCACCGGCAAGCTGACTGCTGAGTCCGCTGGCAAGGTGCCCAAGCCGATCGAACCGCACTTCGACAAGAAGGAACCGAAGAAGTCAGCACCTAAGGAGCCAACGAATGGCAGCTGATACCCCGCCCGAAGAAGAGGGCCTGACTGACGAACAGCTCGCGGAGATCATGCGGCGCCTTGGCAGTGCTTTCCTACAGGCTGCCGATCCGCCGGAACGTCCGCAGCAAACTATCTACATCGTCTACGGCGTCGTAGGCGACCGGCCGAACATCAGCACCGTGCAGAACGAGCAGGCGCTGTGTGACGCCATCATGGAGGCTCGCGTGGCCCAGAACGCCGATCCCGAGAATGAGCGCTACATGCATATCTTCGTTGGACAGCAGTGGCCTATTCAGAAGGGGCGCGTCTGGTACGTCTGCGCTGGTGAGCGGATGATTCCGGTGACCAGCGAGAACATCGACATGCGCGTCGATCAGACAGGCAGCCTGCGAGAACCCATCGACTTCGACACGGTCGTACCGTCCCCGCCGGACGAGCCGGAGACCGAAGATGATGAACCGGACGGCGACGTTGAAGTCGTTCCGGGGCCGCCCGAGTCGGGCTAGTCAATCTGACTAACATAACAAGGCATTATAAGGTAGACGCCAGCATATCTGCTGGCGTTTTCCTTTTGCAGAAGGAGGAGACGCATGTTCAAGTTATCTCCCCACAGACCACGTGGTCCGCAACATGGCGCGATCAACGTGCGATGGGTGGAGGGAACGAAGCTACTGCGTGTTGTGTACAAAGGTCCCTTTAAGGGGTCAGACCTGATGGACCATACTGCTGGCAAACGCAGGCCGTACGAGGATCTGACCCAGGACGAACTAGATGAGCTCAAAGCAGCTCAGGCCGCTTTAGGGCGGCCATTACAGCATGCGTAAGCATTTCTACTTCTCCACTCGGAGTACAGCTTTGGATGAGTTCCAACAATTGAAAATGGGTGGCCGCGAGGTCACTACCAAAGTCCGTGAAACAGCAGATGAGCCACAAACGGCTAATCTGGCTACCGACACCATCGAGTTGGCGGAGCAGCTGTTTCAGGACTACAAAAAGGGAACGGCTTGGTCGAAGAAGCTTTTCAACGGCCGTAGTGGTTCTCAGCTGATTCAGGCCTTGCGCCTGTGGGCCCAGAAGGTTGACGTGGACAGGGTTAGCTCCGACGAACCAGTCCTCAACGCTCTCGAGCTTGAGGAAGTGGTCGCCAAGCAAGCCGTCTCGTTGGCACTACCGCTGCAGACCCTCTGTCGCTGGATCGTCCTCGTGAGGATCGGCGTTGGGCGGCTGCGGCGGGAGCTTCTGGGACTGGTATCGATGGTCCCGATGCCGCCATGCGGTAGCGTGAGATTGGGGCGCCCAGCTGACCACGTGAGCAAGACTCACTATGTGGTCACGCACGTACTGGGCGATAGGATTTTCAGCAGGGGGTACTTGTTGCGGTTCACCGACCAGGGCTGGAAGCTCGGCGGCAAGGAAGGCAACAAGTGGTCCAAGGACCTGTGGCTCACGCCCGGGCTCCAAGAGGTGTCTGCAATCGTCGCGGCCAAACGCCGCAAGATGATGCCAAATGGCAATCCACCGAAAGGCGAGCTGCAGAACATCAACCGGACCTGCAAGAACCTCGAAAAGAAGCTGAAGGCCAGTCGGCAATCCGCCGGCATAAGCACTGACCAGTTTAGTAAGGCGCACGGTGCACGCCTCGACCTTGAGAACAAGAACATCATGGTCGCTACCCTGGCCAGCGTAAGGGCGCTGCTCGCACAAACGATCGTCTACAAGGAAAACCAGACCTTGGACGAGATCGCAGCGCGCCATGACAATTCCAAGTTCGCCTTGCTTGACGATCCGTCGCTCGCAGGGGACGAACAGGAAGCGTTCCTTTACCATCTACAGCGTCGCCGCCAAGCGCAGGCGTGCTTCGCGGAACTCGGGAAGTTCGTCTTCCCGCGCGGGTACATGGTGTTCTCGGAAACGGGTATACCTGACCACGTCCCGCCTGAGGTCCGTGTTGAACTCACTGGCGTGTCCGGTGTCGCCGTCGGCTCCGAGTATCTGGCATCTCGGTTCGACATTCCTGTGCTGCGTAAGCACGCGGCAGCTCTGCCCGAAGTGGAGGACCTCACGCCGCTCATCGACGCGTGTGGCATTTCTACCCTCCACGGCAAGATGGTAGACGAACTAGACGAAATTCAAAAGGATGCGGGAGCGGCCGGCTCTGAGGATTACATCCGCTACCGGCTCGTCGGCGAAGAACCAGCCGACATGCCGAAAGCCGACTTCTTCCGCAAGACCAGCGTCCGATTTGTTCCGATGGTGGTGAACTTCAATCGAAAAAGGCTCTTCGCCGAAGATATGCAGGGCGTCTCCAACGGGGTCAGCTTTGCCATCTCGCACGAAGACGTGAACGAGAGGTTCAACCAATGCCAGCCGAAGAAATCTTGAGGCCGCTGTACACCGGAGATGAAGATCTGTCGGTGTGGCTTGAGGGACTCGATGAATGCGACGCACCTAGGCTGTTTCCCCTGTGGCCAGATGACTTCCCGAATTATCTGGCGGTATATCTCACAGCCGAGGATGAGCTCGGAGTCCCGCAGAGCAGGCAGGCGATGCTCTACGCCTGCTGTATAGGGAGATTGTGGTTCTGCCGCGTACCCAAGGCAGAATTCGATGACCACACGACTTTGGAGTAGACCCATGGACGACGACCAATTGGTCGACGACGCCATACAGGCGTTGATTGAGATTGTTGAACCTTCGGCCCTCCAGGAGGCCGAGACAGAGTGGACAATCCACAAAGCACGCGATGAGGAACCGGTGGCGGCCGACCTCGTCGAGGTCTAGTATCAAGGAGAAAAAAAGGGTAAACTTGTCCCTGGGTCGTTCCGTCACGGCCCAGGGATTTTTTTAGCTATTGGCGGCAAAACAGTCTGAGGATAGACTGATGGGCCGGAGGAAAGGATGCCATGCCACTAGAAAAAGACTCGTTTTGGGACCGCGGGAACGCCGTAATGGATTCCCAACTGGATCCCTCGCAGTACCATAATCCGGCAGAAGAGATACTGCCGATAAGCAAACAATCGATGGCGAGTGTGCTGCCGCCCGGCGTTTGGGGGGCACAGGGCACTGTCATCAGGCGTTCTACGATGGATGGAGCACCGATCGGATGGGATCCTTTCGAAGTCGCCACCCGGGTGAATGTCGATCCAGACATCCCCGGGCAAGGCTTCGTGATCGACCCCAGGCAGATCCAGAAGGATGCAGCCCTCAAGGCCGTCAAAGATGCCGGTGTGCGGCACGCTTCGACGGTAGAGGACCTGCGCTTCGCCGGTGCGAGAGCCTATCAGCAGTTCGCCATCAGCAACGTTCCAGATACCCCGGCCATGACCGCACGTGAGCGTCCTCGAGAGGCACCGATTGCTTTGCCTGGCGTCTATGTCGTGCCCAAGGCCACCGAAGGAGGAGGACAAGAAGTGCCCACAGCCAACGAGCATGTGAACGACATCGTCAGCGGTTATGACCTCGCCCAGGGCGTGGCCACAGGCCGCAACGATCAACCATCTGCGAAGCAGCCCCAGGAGCCCGCAACCGTCCCGCAGGCCCCTGCGCCGCCTCCGCAGTCTCCGCCGCCCGTGCCGCAAGGTCCCCCGCAGCCACAGCCGCAGCAGGCTGTGTACGCTGCGCCACCGCAACCGGCCCCGGCCGCTCCGGCAGCCCCTGTGGCTCCGGTAGGCGCACCCATGCCTGCCCCGTCGTTGTTCGGCCCGTGCGGCCCTACCGGCGAGACACCGGCTGCCGCTGGACCCTCTGCGCCCAGCTACAAGGTCACGTTCGAGGTCCGCGGCGCGCCCGCGGCTATCGAAGCGTGGTACCACGAGATCGTCAAGGACAACCAGGTGCTCGTGATGTGCTATGACACGCGCACCCACGGTTATCCCCGGATCAACCTCATGCCCACCGAGGAAGATATCGCCATCCATCTCGACGGCAGCGACATGGTCTACGACGTGACGGACCCCGCAATCAAGTTCGTTCACGGGCACGATGAGCTGCAAATCTTTCTCATCAAACGCGAGCGCCCGTTGCCTGGCGCTGTCGTTGACAGCACGCCTCAGGCTGCGGTTGCCGGCGGGCAACACAATATCGTGGGATTGCAATAGGCGTAGCAGTACTGGCAGCCAAGGGGTAAGATGGTGGATATCTACGTCAATAAGCAACAGATGGCACAGATCATTGCCCTATGGGGAGATTCCGATGAGCATGGAAAAACAGGGAGTGGTTCGCCGGGGCACGACCCCGGAGATCGAGGAGAAGCAAGAGAAGACCGCGGCCGATGCTGCAGCCGAGACTCTCAAACAGGCAGCCCGCCGGCTTGAGCAGGACGACCCCAACGGGCGTCTCGCTGACGGTGTGGCCAAGCGCTCCAAATAATCCAAGGACGGATCATGAGCTTCCTCATCCCATCGTTTGCTGGCGGGACCAATCGGGGTTCGCAGAACATCGAGCCCTTCCCCGACCCCTTCTGCGACTACGCGTCGACGCGTATGCCCGAGTCCCTGGAGAATGCTCTCCGGTGGTGCGAGTACATCATGCTGGCCAACGGCATCTACCGATCGGCGGTGGACCGAGTGGTCTCGTACTTCATTACCGAGGTGGAGATCGATGGGACCGATCGGGACGGCAAGGAGAAGTACCTTGACTTCCTGAACAACACGCTGGGCATCAACTCGATCCTTCGGCAGACGGCGCTCGACTACGTCACCTACGGGAACTTCTTCAACTCGCTGGTTGTGCCATTCAGACGGCACCTGCGCTGCCCAGGCTGCGGCTTCGAGGCGCCTCTCGACCGGATCCACGGCAACGACAAGTTCAACTTCTCGTGGAGCGGCTTCGAGTTCAACGCCAACTGCCCCTTCTGCAGCTACCACGGCAAGTGGGCGCACAAGGACAGGCGATCGACCGAGGAAGACGACATCATCATCAAGCGCTGGAGCCCGCACGAGATGGAACTCGTCTGGGACCCGTACACCGACCAAGTCGGGCACGTGTGGCGCATCCCGAATCACTACAAGAAGTACATCAACCAAGGAACCTTGTTCCATCTGGAGCGTGCGCCGTGGGAGGTCCTGCAGGCGATCAAGAACAACACGCATATCCAGTTCAACAAGGACATCATCTACCACGGCAAGGAAGATACCCTGGCTGGCGTGCTGAACAAGGGCTGGGGCGTCAGCCGTATCCTGACGAACTTCCGGCAGGCGTGGTACGTCCAAGTGCTTCACCGCTACAACGAGGCGATCGGCCTCGACTACATCATCCCATTCAGGGTGATTACGCCCGAGCCGCGTCCGGGCGGGGCCGGCGGTGGTGGTGAGTCAACGGACCCGCTGTTCACCGCTGACCTCGGCGGCTTCGTAGGCCAAGTCAACTCGATGCTGCGCCAACGGCGGCGTGACCCGACCATGTGGTTCACCATGCCGTTCCCGCTGAAATACCAGACTCTCGGGGGGGAAGCTAGCCAGTTGGCCCCGTATCAGCTCATGGACCAGGCCGTGGATGGCCTCCTGACGTCCGTAGGCGTCCCTGTGGAGCTCTACAAGGGTACGATGAGTCTCCAGGCTGCCCCGGCCGCGCTGCGGCTCCTGGAGAGCACCTGGAGCCACCTGACGACGATGCTGAACAACTACCTCCAGTGGCTGGTCAACAAAATCAGCGTGGCGCTGTCCTGGGACGAGGTTACGGCCACCCTGGCCAAGCCGTCGCACGCGGACGATCTGAACCGTCAGCTGGCCAAGCTCCAGCTCATGATGGGACAGTCGATCAGCCAGACGACTGGCCTCAAGAGCGTCGGCCTCAAGTTCGAGGACGAGCAGCGCCGCATGCTCGACGAGCAGAAGTTCATCGCCGAGGAATCGCAGAAGACACAAGAGGAGCTGGAAGCCTCGGGCATGGGCGATGCAATGGCGCAAGGCATGATGGGCCCCGGAGGCCAACCGACCGATCCTGCTGCGGCAGGCATGGGTGGCCCTGGTGGTTCCGCACCTCCGCAAGGCGGTGCACCTCCGGCCGGCGGCGCACCGGGTGGCGCTATGCCTCCTCCAGGCGCAGAAGCCGGAATGGCGCCGATGGACCCGATTCAGGCCATCATGGCACAAATACCTCTGGGCAATGAGCAAAGCCTCACGCCGCCAGAGCTGGAGCAGATCGCCAACACGGTTGCCGAGCAGATCTACGGACTGCCCGGCGGGCAACGTGTATCCGCGCTGCGACAACTCAAGCAGGCGTCGCCCACCATTCACAGCCTGGTCAAGAGCCTTCTCGAACAGAAAGACTCGCAGGCTGAGTCCCAAGGCCGCATGATGGGCCAAGAGCAAGCTATGCAGATGCAACAGCAGAGCATGGCTCCACCCCCGCCGATGGGGCCGGGTGGTGGGATGATGTAGCTTCGAGGTAATCGGCAGCGGCTCGGCACAGTGCCGGGTCGTCTTGAAAATATCCCAGACCAGGATTGCAGCGTGTGCACAGCAGGCCACGCACTTTACCTGTTACATGGTCATGGTCGACATGGAGCGTCCTATCGCTGGCTTTACGGCAGATGGCGCAGCGACCATCTTGCTCCCGCAGCAACTTATCGAACGCTTCCTGATCAAGACCGTACTTTTTGAGTCCCTGTTTACGGTTGTGCTTTTGATAGCGTGCCTTGTTGGCATCGCGCCAGCGTTTGCTTGAGTCTCTATTTCGCTGCGGATTCTTACGGCGATACTCTCGTTGGTAATCCGCCCTGCATTGTTTACAGTGGGAGTCTCGGCCATGGCGTTTTTGGGAGGCGCGTGAGAACGCCTCGACTGGCTTGGTCTCACCGCATTTGGTACACTGTTTCTCAGCCATGATACCCCTCTATGGGTAGACTGGTTAGAACTGAGGGCAAGCCCATCTTGACCCTCGGTTCGCCATTTTACGATAATTCCTGCTGGTTTGGCAACAGCGAGGAGCAGCAATATGGCTGAGCGGCTAGGGCTTTACGGCCGTTACTACCAGCACGAAACGACCCAGGCAACCATCATGCTGGCTGAGACAGCCACGAACCAAGGCATCCCTGTGTCGATGCTGGCACGCGACGTGTGTCGCCGCGAGGTCTCGGGGAGCTGGGACAACCGAGTTCTGTCGAACAAAACGCATCCTTACCGTCACTGGGTACGCACGCTAAATAACGTAATTTGGACCAGCGTACCATCTCTCGGCGAGGTCCAGCTGGCCAAGCAGCT